>Ga0335083_10002611_pt1 | contig 23689 bp, 21 predicted proteins | sample Lox_Sample_42_FD_206716 | JGI IMG/M metagenome (GOLD analysis project Ga0335083, IMG submission 206716) | Soil microbial communities from Loxahatchee National Wildlife Refuge, Florida, United States - Lox_Sample_4.2 | ecosystem: Environmental > Terrestrial > Soil > Wetlands | place: USA...
GCGCGGGTGCCGTTACCCGCCTGGCCGAGCCAGGCGGTGGCCCGGCCGAGCACCCGGAACACCGGGGCGAGTACGTCCCGAGCCTCGTCGGGACCGCTGGCCAGGATGGTGAGCTGGCCGGTTCTGGCAGGACCCTCGCTGCCGGAGACCGGGGCATCGACGAAGGTGACGCCCCGCGCGGCGGCGATGCCGGCCAGCCGGTCCGTCCACTCGATGCCGATGGTGCCCATCTGCACCCAGATCGCTCCCTTCGCCGCGGCGAGGAAGCCATCGGGACCGGTGGCGGCCTGTTCGGTGGCGGGCCCGTCGGCGAGCATCGTGATGACGACTCTGGTCCCGCTGACGGCCTCGGCCGGGCTTCCCGCCACGGCCGCGCCGTCGGCCGCGATGGCCGCGGCGCGGGCGGCGGTACGGTTCCACACGCGCACCTCCAGTCCGCCTCGGGCCAGGTTGGCGGCCATCGGGCCGCCCATCCGGCCGGTGCCGAGAAACGCGACGGCCGGTGCCGCCGTCGGGCCATTGGCAGCGGTGACGTGCTGCTCTGCAGGCTGAATGGTGGTCATGTCATGCCTCCCGTGATTGTGCTTAATCCGACAAGACCAAGCGTCGGACCTGACAGGGTGAGTCCACGTCACACCGGCGGGTGATCGCGGCCCGGATCAGGGCCGTCGCGGTGACGGCGCGAGCAGCCCGAGTGCGCGGGCCTGCTCCACCGCCTCGTGGCGGCGGTGCGTGCCGAGCTTGTCGTACAGGTGGCGCATGTGGGTCTTGACCGTGTTGACCGACAGGTACATCTCGTTGGCGATCTCCGGTGCCGACAGCTTCGTGGGCAGGTAGCGCAGCACGCGGGCCTCGGCGTGGCTGAGCGGCTCGCGCAGCCGCCGCGGTCCGTCCGGCGCGGCGCCCGGTTCCCGGCCGGCCAGCACGCCGAGGATCTCGCCGATCAGCGCGGCATGGGGGGTGCCGAGCCGGCGATGGCGGTCAAGCAGGTCGGGCGCCGGGTCGTAAAGGAACGGGAAGAGCAGGCGCTCCGCCTCGGCGCGGTCGAGCGCCCCTTCGAGCGCCCGCCTGGCGGCGGACGGGTCGCCGAGCGTGTCGCAGGCGATCGCCTGGAGCAGCAGCGCCTGGACATCCCAGAGATGGGCGTTCTGCAGCGGAGCCGATCCGTCGATAACGGGCCCGAGCACGGCGACCGCCGCCTGCGGGTCGTGCTGGGCGAGGCGCAGCGATGCCTCGGCGATGCGGGTCTCGCCCCCCTCGCGCTCCGCCGTGTCCATGCTGGCCAGGGCCTGTTCGACGCGCTGCGTCCAGCCGCCGCGGGCGAGGGTCTGCAACAGGTGGGAACGGAGCCGCGGCGCAAGCGTGTGCGGCGTGATGAGCGAGTCTGACAGTCGCTGCGCGGCCTGGAACGCGCGCAGCGCGGCGTCGAGACGGCCGCTCACATACTCCAGCATGCCGCGGCCGTAGCGCAGCCGCATCCCCGCGGCCGGGTCCGCCTCGGTATGGACGATGCGTTCTGCAAGGCCGAGGGCGTGCTCCGCGTCGTCGATCCGTCCCTGGACGATCATCGCCACGCCGATGGCCATGTAGGCGACGCCGGCGACCGGCTCGTCCGCCCAGCCGTGCCTGGCGGCGAGCTCGATCGCCTGCCGCCCGCGCTCCGCGCCAAGCGGGAAGGACCGCCAGCTCGCCAGCTGAGCCAGGAACGCCAGGCCGTTGAGCTCCAGGTAGGGCCGGCCGATCTCGCGGGCCAGGGCGATGCCGTCCGTGAGATGCCTGTCCGCCTCATCGACGCGCGACGTCCACATCTCGGCGATGCCGAGGTTGATCAGCGCGAGCGCCCGCAGGTCCCCGCCAAGCTCCTGCTGGCCCTGTCCGGCGGCGGCGAGCAGCGGCCGCGCCTGCTCGGCGACGGCCGTGATGTCCCCGCGCTTGCGGGCCAGTTGCATGCGCACCGCGGCGAACACCACCTGCGCGCGCCCGCGCCGGTTCGCGGGTACCGACTCAAGTGCCCGGGTGGAAAGCGCCAGGTACCGCTCGGCCTCCGCAAGCGAGCCCCTGGTTAGCTGGTCACCGGCCTCTCGGGCGGCGAGTTCGGCGTCCGCGGCGATCACCGCGGCGGGGAACCGGGCGAGCAGTTCGTGCGCGGTGCCGCCAAACCCGGCCAGACCGAGGCCGACCCAGTGGTCCGACAGCACCCGGGCGGCCAGGTCCCAGTTGCGAGCGGACTGGGCGTGGCGGACCGCCTCGACGGCATACCCGTGCTCGGCATACCAGCCGGCGGCTGCCTCGTGCAGCGCGGGCAGCTCGCCCGGCGCGCTCGCCCGCAGCTCAAGCTGGAGGAGCTCGGCGAACAACTGGTGGTAGCGGAACGCCGAGCGCCGCGCGTCGAGTGAGACGACGAACGCGCCTGCCGCCTCGAGCCGCTGCAGCACTCGTTCCCCGCCAGAATCCCCGGTCAGCAGGTCGGCAAGCTCGCCATTGACCCGGTCGAGTATGGAGGTCCGCAGCAGCAGCCGCCGCGCCTCTTCCGGCTGTCTGTCCAGAACCTCGGCGAGCAGGTACTCGGCGACGGTGCGCTCGCTGCCGCCGAACTCGGCCGCGAAGCGTTCCGGGTCGGGGTGCCCAGCAAGCGACAGCGCCGCGAGGCGCAGTCCCGCCGCCCAGCCCTCGGTGCGCTGGTACAGCGCGGTCATCGCGGAGTCGGACAGCGGTACATCCGCCGTGTTAAGCAGCGCCCGTGCCTCCGCCGGGCTGAACCGCAGGTCGGCGGCGCGAATCTCGGTGAGCTCGCCGGACAGCCGCAGCCGGTGCAGGCCAAGTCTCACGTCGCTGCGGGTGACGAGAACGAACCGCAGATCGGGCGGTGCCCGCATGATCAGCAGCTCAAGCTGGCGCAGCGTCTCGGGCGGGCACAGTTCGTGAAGGTCGTCGATGACCAGCCAGATCCGGTCCGCCAGCGCGGCGAGGTCGTCGAGCAGCCGTTCGACCACGGTCCAGCCATCCAGGTCGGGCGCGGCCGTCAGCACCCGCACCAGTGCGGACCCGGCGGATGTGCCACGCAGCGCGTCCGCGACCGAGATCCAGAACCGCGGAGCGTCGCACCCGGCGGGCACCACGACCCAGGCGACCTGCTTATCCAGCCCGGAGTCCGCGATCCAGGACCGGAGCATGACCGTCTTCCCACTCCCCGCGGGCGCCGACACCTGCACGACGCGCTGTGCCTCGGTCACCCGCCGCGACAGCGAGGAGCGCGCGACGACCCCATCGCGGACGGCGGGGGCGGCCGGAGCGTCAACGGCCCCTGGCCGGGCGGCAGGCTCCACGGCGGCTCTCCTCGACAGGCACCGCTCCCACAGTACGTCGCAAGGGACCCGCGGGCGCCGCCGACCCGCGGATCACCCTGTCGTGTGACGCCGGCTCACCCGGCCCGCGGCGAGTGTGGTTCTCGTCCATCGGAACACCAGAAGGGAGCCAAGACATGACGAGCACCCAAGTCGCTCGCCGAATAGCCGGCGAGCAGGCGCCGACCAGGCGGGCAGGCTCGGCCGTCCCGGGGCGGATCGCGTTCTGGCTGCTGGCGCTGGTGCTGACGATCACCATGCTCGGCACCACGCTGCCGACCCCGCTCTACGTCATCTACCAGGGCCGCTGGCATTTCTCCGCGGCCATCGTGACGGTGACCTTCGCCGTCTACGCCGTCGCGGTGATAGCGACGCTGCTGCTCGCCGGGCGCTCCTCGGACCAGGCAGGACGCAAGCCGGTGCTCGCCGTCGCCCTGGGCGCCAGCGCGATAAGCACGGTCGTGTTCATCCTCGCCCCTGACGTGGGGGCGCTGATCGCGGCCCGCATCGTGTCCGGACTTTCGGCCGGGCTGATGACCGGCACGGCGACTGCCATGCTCACCGAACTGGCCCCGGCCTCGGCCGGCCGCCGGGCGTCGCTGGTGGCCACTGCCGCGAACATGACGGGCCTTGGCCTCGGGCCGCTCGTCGCCGGGCTATTCGCCCAGTACGCGCCGGACCCCACGACGCTGGTGTTCGAGGCGTACCTGGCGGTCCTGGCAGCGGCCGGCTTGATCCTGCTGCTGGTCCCCGAGACGGTGCGGTGCCGCACGCGGCCCGCCCTGCGGTTCGCCGGGCTCGGCGTACCGGAACGGGGCCGGGGTGAGTTCATCGCCGCCGGCGTGGCGGGCTTCGCCGCCTTCGCCCTGCTCGGCCTGTTCAGTTCGCTAGTTCCCGGCTTCCTGGCCGGACAGCTGCATCAGGGCAGCCACGCCATCCAGGGCGCCGTCGTGTTCCTCCTGCTGGCGGTGGCGGCCGTCACGCAGGTCGCGGTGTCACGGTTCCGCAGCGGCCCGGTGGTGCTGGCCGGCCTCGGCGTGTTCCTCATCGCGCTCGGCCTGATCGTCGCCGCGCTGGCGCAGTCCGCGATGGGCCTTTTCCTCGCGGGCACGGCGGCGGGCGGCGTGGCCACCGGCGCGATCTTCCTCGGCAGCCTGGCCACGGCCAATCGGCTGGCCCCGGCGCAGCGGCGCGGACAGGCGCTTTCCGCCTTCTTCGTGGCGTGCTACGCGGGCCTGATCATCCCCGTGGTCGGCGTGGGCGTGCTGTCGCAGCTCACCGCGACGTTCACCGCCGTGCTGACCTTCTCGATCCTGCTCGCGGTGCTGTGCCTGTACTCGATCGCGCGCTTCGCCCGCGGCACCGCCGCCGAGCTCGGCTGACCACGACATTCCGGACATTCCACTAAGAACTGAAGGGACACTGCCATGACAACCATCGCAACCACCGAGGCCCCGCCGGTCACCACGGACACCGGCAGCCAGTCGTTCCTGCTCACGCGCGTCCAGCCCGGGCTCAGCGGGCTGATGGACGGATCGCTGTCGACCCTGGCGCCGATATTCGCGGTGGTCCTCGCCACCCACCACCCGCTGACCGCGTTCTACACCGGCGCCGCGACCGCCCTCGGCGCGGGCGTGAGCATGGCCTTCTCCGAAGGCCTATCCGACACCGGCGACCTCACCGGGCGCGGCAGCCCGGTGCTGCGCGGGGCGATCACCGGCGGCGGCACGTTCGCCGGCGGCATCTTCCACGCCCTGCCCTTCCTGATCCCCGGCTACGGCGCGGCGATCAGCGTCGCGATCGTCGTGGTCGCCACCGAACTGCTCATCCTCGCCTACCTGCGGCACAAGTTCTTCCAGACCAGCTTCGCCCGGTCGTTCGTCGCGGTCGCCGTCGGCGGGGCCATCATCGCCTCGCTCAGCGCTGGCCTCGGCATTCTCGCCTCGGGCTGAGCGAGCCTGCGGGCTGGCCACGGGCCAGCCAGCGAACACCAACGGATCAAACACAGCAAAGGAGAAAGATCATGACAACCGTTCTTCCGACCACGCAGCTTGGCAGCACCGGCATGCAGCTGACCAGGACCGGCTTCGGCGCCTGGGCCATCGGCGGCGGCGACTGGGCCTTCGCCTGGGGCAACCAGGACGACGCCGCGTCCGTCGCGGCCATCAGGCACGCGGTGGAGTCAGGCATCAACTGGATCGACACCGCCGCCGTCTACGGGCTCGGGCACTCGGAAGAGGTGGTGGCCACCGCCCTGCGCGGGCTGCACGGGGCGGACCGGCCCTATGTCTTCACCAAGGGCGGTCTGGTCTGGGACCCCGCCGACCGATCCGCGGCGCCCCGGCGAGCCGGCGCGCCGGCCAGCCTGCGGCGTGAGGTCGAAGGCTCACTGCGGCGGCTGCGGGTCGAGCCGATCGACCTGTACCAGATGCACTGGCCGGCCGAGGACGGCACCCCGCTCGAGGAGTACTGGCAGGTCTTCACCGATCTCAAGCGCGAGGGCAAGATCCGCGCGGCGGGGCTGTCCAACCACGGCGTCGCCCAGCTGGAGACGGCCAGCGAGACCGGCACGGTCGACGCCATCCAGCCGCCGTTCAACCTGATTCACCGCGACGCCGCGAGCGACGTCCTGCCGTGGGCCCGCGATCACCGGGCCGGGGCGATCGTCTACAGCCCGATGGCCTCGGGCCTGCTCACCGGCGCGTTCACCGCGGGCAGGGCCGCCCTGCTCGAGCCGGGCGACTGGCGGGCCAGGCACCCCGACTTCACCGAGCCCGCCCTGTCGGCCAACCTGGCCCTGGCGCGGGCGCTGTGCCCGGTCGCCGAGCGTCACGGCGTCACCCCGGCCGCGATCGCCGTCGCGTGGACGCTGGCCTTTCCCGGGGTGACCGGCGCGATCGCCGGCGCTCGCAGCCCGCGCCAGGTCGACGGATGGCTGCCGGCGGCGAGCCTGGAGCTGAAGGAGGACGACCTGTCGGAGATCGCCGCCGCCGTCCGCGCCTCCGGTGCCGGCTCCGGGCCCGCGGCGCCCGCCGCAGCGGCGTTCTGACCGTGGCGCGGCCGGTGCCAGGACAGCCGCCGCCCGCGCGCTGGCGGCTATCCGGGCGCCGGCCCGCGCCGGGCGGCTTCCGTGACGGCCGGACGCGGGTAATGCGAACGGGAGCCGTCCAGGGATATGCTCCGCACGCCAATGAGCTACTTGGAGGATTCGTGACCGACGCGGTTCAGACCGACGACGCCGACGGCGTCCTGGTGATCACCATCAACCGTCCCGAGGCCCGCAACGCGGTCAACGGCGAGGTCGCGAGCGGCATCGCGGCGGCCCTTGATGACCTGGATGCCCGCGGCGACCTGCGAGCCGGGGTGATCACCGGAGCGGGCGGCACGTTCTGCGCCGGGATGGACCTGAAGGCGTTCCTCACCGGCGGACGGCCGTCCATCCCCGGCCGCGGCTTCGCGGGCATCACCGAGGCGCCGCCCGCCAAGCCGCTGATCGCGGCGGTCGAGGGCTATGCGCTGGCCGGCGGATGCGAGATCGCGCTGTCCTGCGACCTGGTGGTCGCGGCGGAGAACGCGAAGTTCGGGCTGCCCGAGGTCAAGCGCGGCCTGGTCGCCGGGGCCGGCGGGCTACTGCGGCTGCCGCGCCGGATCCCCTACCAGGTCGCCATGGAGCTCGCGCTGACCGGCGAGTTCCTCGACGCGGCCCGCGCTCATCACTTCGGCCTGGTGAACCGGCTCACTCCGACCGGCGGCGCGCTGGCCGCCGCGCGCGAGTTCGCGGCCGCGATCGCGGCCAACGGGCCGCTCGCCGTGCTCGCCACCAAGAAGATCGTGGCCGAGGCCGGCGGGTGGCCGGAGGGCGAGTTCTGGGAGCGGCAGGGTGTCATCATGGAGCCGGTCTTCAGGTCCGATGACGCACGCGAGGGAGCGCTCGCCTTCGCCGAGAAGCGGCCGCCGCGCTGGACCGGGCGGTAACCACGTACTCCTCGCCAGGCTCTGGACAATTCCGGCACGCGATGCGTATCTTAACGATCGTTCGACAAGCCGCCCGTGCCTGCCTGCGACGACGCTGGCGGGCACGGGCGGTGGACGGACCAGGCTTCGCCGCCACCGTGCACGCGTGGAGGGAACGACGATGTATCCCGGCACATTCGCCCGCACCCATCCCGGCCGGATCGCGGCGGTCATGGCACGAACCGGCGAGCAGCTGAGCTACGCCGAGCTTGATGACCGCTCGCGGCGGCTCAGCCGGCTTCTTTACGACGCGGGTCTGCGGCGCGGTGACGTGATCGCGCTGTTCACCGACAACTCCCTGCCCGCCTTCGCGGTGTACTGGGCCGCGCACCGCTCCGGGCTCTACCTGACGGCGATCAACTCGCACCTGACGGCCGACGAGGCCGGGTACATCATCGCGGACAGCGGCGCGCGGGCCCTGGTCGTCTCCGCCGGGCTCGGCGACCTCGCCGCCGCGGTGACCGCGGGGGCAACTGCCGCGAAGACCCGGCTCGCCTACGGCGGTACCGTCGCCGGGTGCGACTCCTACGAGGCCGCGCTGGAGACCGTCGGCGATGAGGACGTGCCAGAACTGTGGTCAGGTACCACCATGCTGTACTCCTCGGGCACCACCGGCCGTCCCAAGGGCGTGCGGCCGCCGCTGCCCGAGCATAAGGTCGACGAGCAGGACGTGGCGCTGACCATGCTTGCCCGCTTCTTCTTCGACTTCAACGACGAGCCGCCGGTCTACCTCTCCCCCGCACCGCTCTACCACGCGGCGCCGCTGCGCTGGTGCGGCACCGTCCAGGCGGTCGGCGGCACGGTGGTGCTGATGGACCGGTTCGATCCTGCTCGCGCCCTCGAGGCGATCGAGCGGTACCGGGTGACGCACAGCCAGTGGGTGCCCACCCACTTCGTGCGCATGCTCCGGCTTCCCGACGAGGAACGGCAGCGCTACGACCTGTCCAGTCACCGGGTGGCCGTGCACGCGGCGGCGCCCTGCCCGGTCGACGTCAAGCGGGCGATGATCGACTGGTGGGGGCCGATACTGCGCGAGTACTACTCCTCCACCGAGGGCAGCGGCTTCACCTTCATCGACTCGGCGCAATGGGCGGACCGGCCCGGCTCTGTCGGCAAGCCGGTGCTCGGCGTGCTGCGGATCTGCGATCCCGACGGGACCGAGCTGCCGCCAGGCGAGGTCGGCACGGTGTACTTCGAGCAGGAGCAGGCGCCGTTCGAGTACCTGCATGACTCGGAGAAGACGCAGGCCTCACGCCACCCCATCCATCCGAACTGGACCACGGTCGGCGACATGGGATACGCCGACGAGGACGGCTTCCTGTACCTCACCGACCGCAAGGCCTTCATGATCATCTCGGGCGGCGTGAACATCTACCCGCAGGAGATCGAGAGCGCGCTCGCGCTGCACCCGGCGGTCACCGACGTGGCGGTGATCGGGGTGCCGAACCCGGAGATGGGCGAGGAGGTCAAGGCGGTCGTGCAGCCGTCGCCGGACGCCGAGCCCGGCGACAAGCTCGCCGCGGAGCTGGCCGCCTACCTGCGCGGCAGGATCGCCGGCTTCAAGATCCCGCGCAGCTTCGCCTTCGCCGACGAGCTGCCGCGAACGCCGACGGGCAAACTGCTCAAGAACGAGGTCAAGAAGACCTACGGGTAGCCGGCACGCGTCCCGGCGCAGCGGGGCGGTGCCGGGTGTAACAGGAAACCGTTCGGGATGATGGGGTTAGGCTCGCGCGCGCCTGGCAGGCAGCCACGTGCGGCCGGCAGAACCGTATGGTTGCGGCAACGATACGGCTCCAGGCGTATGGTTGCCGCAACCATACGCCCCGGCGGCCGACTGCTTCCTTAGAAGCAGGTTTCTATGGTGTCGAGGACCTGGTAGTTCTGGTCGACTAGGGCGATCCTGCGCCACTTGTCGAAGGCGGTGCAGGGGTGGATGATGCCGCAGCCGAGCAGGTCCCCGACGGCGAGCGGCGACCCGGCAGGCACGCTGAGGTAGGCGTGCTGGTCGTTCATCCCTGTGACGGTCACGCCCGCGAGCGGCTCGACCTGGCCGCCGTTGGCCGGACGGCGGGCGAATACAACGGGGTAGCCAGCGTCGTACGGCGCGTCCCGCCTGCCGAGCGCCGCGATGGCCTGGCCGGGCTCGGGGACGCTGACCACCTCGCACCAGGCTTCAAGCGCCGGACGCAGCTCCGTGGTGCCATCGGCGCCGGCCAGGGGGGCGGAGTGGCCGGCGCGCGGGGCGTGATTCGCATGGTCATGAAAGGCGTAGCAGCCGCTGCGCAGCACCACGCGGTGCGGCCGGGTGAGGCGGACGGCACTCAGGATCTCGGCGACCCGGTCGAAGTACAGGCTGCCGCCGGCGGTCAGCACCGGCTCGGTCTCCTGCGACAGCAGGCCAAGCCGGTCCAGGCGGACCGCGACGTCCCCGAGATGCCACAGAAACTCATCCACGTCGCGCAGCCCGTCGGCCGACCGGCTGCCCGGCCTGCTGCCAGGCATGATGCCCTCGAACGCCTCGACACCGGCCAGGCACAGCTCCGGCCGGCCGGCGACGGCGCGGGCGACCGATTCCGCCTCGGCCTCGGTCCGGCAGCCGCACCTGCCGCCGGGGATGCCGAGCTCGACGAGAACCGGCAGCGGACCGGTGTTGCCGCTCGCCCGCCAGCCATCGGCAAGCCGCTGCACACCCGCGGCCGAGTCGACGACGCAGTACACCCGCTGCGCTGGACGCGCGGCCAGGGCCTCGCCGAGCCAGCGCGCGGCGGCCGGGTTGACGAGCTCGTTCGCGAGGATCATGACCGGCACGCCGATCTCCAGGCAGACGCGGAGCTGACCCACGCTCGCGACCGTCATGCCCCAGGCTCCCGCCGCCAGTTGCCTGCTGATGATCGCCGGAGACATGCTCGTCTTGGCGTGCGGCGCGAGCACGACGCCCTTGGCCGCGCAGAACTCGCGCATCACCGTGAGGTTGTGCTCGAATTCCGCCTGCTTGAGCATCAGCTGCGGATACTCGACGGCGCCCGTCAGTATGCACGTCCCAGGCGGGCTGCCCGCGTCAGGGCCCGAGCGGAAGGCGAACTCCACCAGAACGTCCCTTCGTTAGTAGCTGAAGTCGCTGTCTAGTGAAGCGCTGCGTTGCGGAGGGCGTCCAGGCTGCGGGCCACGTCGTCGTCGGTGGTGGACCAGTTGCTCACCGAGACACGGAGCACGGACTTGCCGTGCCAGCGGGAGCCGGTCATCCACGTGGTGCCGTCGGCCATCAGCCGGGCGGTGACGTCGGCCGTGCGCTGATCGTCGCCGAAGGTCGCGGACACCTGGGAGAACACCACGTCGTTTTCGACGGTCGCGCCGTCGATGGTGGCGATGCCCGCGGCGAAGGCGGCCGCGTGCCTGCAGTAGCCGTCGACCAGGTCCGCCACGCCGGAGCGGCCGAGTGCGCGCAGCACGGCCCAGACGGTGAACGCGCGGCCGCGCCGTGACATCTCCGGCACGGAGTCCAGGGAGTCGCCCGCGCTGTCCTGCATGAGGTAGTCGGTCTTGATGCCCATCGCGGCGTGCAGCGCGGCGCGGTCGGCGACGATCGCCATGCCGCAGTCGTAGGGCACGTTGAGCGTCTTGTGCGCGTCCGTGGTCCACGAGTCGGCCTGCTCATAGCCGGCCGTGAGGTGTCTTGTTGCCGGCGACGCGGCGGCGAACAGGCCGAACGCGCCGTCGACGTGCACCCAGGCGCCATGCTCCTTGGCGACCGCGATGGCACGCGGGAACGGGTCAAACGCGCCGGAGTGCAGGTTGCCCGCCTGCAGCACGACGATCGCCGGCCTGCCCCGCGGTCCCTGCTCTAGCGCTTCCGCAAGCGCACCCGGGTCGATGCGGCCCTGGCCGTCGGCGGCGACCGGCTCGGGCGCGCCGAGGCCCAGGTAGCGCATGGCCAGGTCCACCGCGTCGTGGCGTTCCGCCCCGACAAGGACGCGGATGCGCGGCGATCCGGAAAGGCCGCGCGTCGCGACGTCCCAGCCGGCCCGCTGCAGCACCGCGTCGCGCGCGGCGAGGAGGCAGGTGAAGATGGACATCGTCGCGCCGGTGACGAAGCCGACGCCGCTTTGTTCCGGCAGCCCGAGGAGATCGAGCAGCCAGGCGCTCGTCACGTCCTCGACGGCCGAGTGGGCGGGCGTCACCTTACGCATCGCGGAGTTCTGATCCCAGGCGCTGACCAGCCAGTCGGCCGCGAGCGCGGCAGGGTGCGCGCCGCCGATGACCATGCCGTAGAACCGGCCTGACGGCATCGCGGTCAGGCCGGGCTCGCAGGCGGTGGCCAGCAGTTCCACTACCTCGGGCGACGGTGCCGGACCGTCGGGCAGTTTGGTGCCTAGCGCCTCGGTGATCTCGGCGACGGTGGCCCGTGGCGGCACCGGGCGCGTGTCCAGGCTGTCCAGCCAGCGCTTGGCGTGCCCCGCCGCGGTGTCGAGTGCGATCTTCCTGTCGATCATGCCGCCAGTATCCGCCGCCTCGCCACGGCACCACTACCGTGGTCCTACGGTGTTCCGTTTCTAAGTGACCCTCAATTGGACTGGTCACTTGGCTGATGCGCCCGCAGCCAGTCGGCGGCGCGCCGCGCCGAGGCACGGGACAGCCAGGCGTCCTGGATGACCTCGGCGAGTTCGGCGCGGGTCAGCGCGGGCAGGTCACTGGCGCGGAGCAGGACCGACGGGTGACCGTCGAAGTGGGCGGTGGTGAAGAACGGCGAGCCAGGTTCGGCGATCAGGGACTGCTTGTCCGCCTCGTTCCCGACCCAGAAGACGATGACGTCGTCGTAGCGTTCGCCGGTCACCGGGTCGGCCGCGTCGGGGCGCCGGTTGCGGAAGAAGATGAAGGACTTGCCGCCCACCTGGTAGACCGGCTTGCCCTGTGAGCCTTCCACCGTGGTGACGTGCGGCATGGCCAGGGCGAGCGCGTGCACGTCCGCGACGGCGGCCGGGCGGTCCTTGTCCTCCATGGTGCCGAGCATAGGCGCGTCCGGCGGTCAGCCAGCGGTGCCACTCGGGCGGGCACGCAGGTGAGCGCGCTGTCCCTCGCGGCCAAAGAGGCTGAGGAACTCGACGGGCTCGCCGCCCGTGCTGTCCGGGCCGAACCAGTGCGGGACGCGGGTGTCGAACTCGGCCGCCTCGCCTGGCGCGAGCGTCAGGTCGTGCTCGCCGAGCACGAGGCGGAGGCGGCCGTTGAGCACGTAGACCCACTCGTAGCCCTCGTGTGTCCGCGGATCGGGCTCACCCCGACCGTCCCGGCCGCCGGCGGGAATGATCAGCTTGTAGGCCTGGATGCCGCCTGCCCGCTGCGTCAGCGGGATCATCGTCATGCCCTGCCTGGTCAGCGGGCGCAGGTGGACCCGCGGATCGCCGGTCGCAGGCGCGTCAACGAGCTCGTCGAGGGTGACACCGTATGCCCTGGCCAGGGGAAGCAGCAGCTCAAGGGTGGGCTTTCGGTCGCCGGACTCAAGCCGGGACAGCGTGCTCACCGAGACGCCGGTCTGCGCCGACAGGTCGGTGAGGGTGATGTCGCGCCGCAGGCGGAGGGCGCGAAGCCGCGGTCCCACCGCCGCGAGGGTCGGGCTCACGTCTTCTTCCATGCCCACTATTTTGCCATTCCGGCAAAGTTGTTTGCCACTTGCTTCCGGCCGATCTTAGATTCGGCTCGAGACAGGATCGCGCCCGTCAGCGTGGCGGGCGAGGGGAGCCCGGGAGGCCAGCGATGAGCGACGAGGTGCTGGACGGCTACGACGTGGTGGTGATCGGTGGCGGCGCCGCCGGGCTGAACGGCGCGCTGATGCTCGCGCGGTCACGGCGGACGGTGCTCGTCGTGGACGCGGGACAACCGCGCAACCGGCCGGCCCAGGCGGTGCACGGGCTGCTCGGGCACGACGGGATCTCCCCCGCCGAGCTTCTGGAGCGAGGCCGGGACGAGGTGCGCCACTACGGCGGCGAGGTGACGAACGGCGAGGTCACCGCGGCCGTTCCCGACGCCGACGGCGGGTTCGTTGTCGCGATCGCCGACGGGCGGCGGGTGCGCGCCAGGCGCCTGCTTGTGGCCAGCGGCCTCGTCGACGAGCTGCCCGGCGTGCCTGGGCTGCGTGAGCGGTGGGGCAGGGACGTGGTGCACTGCCCGTACTGCCATGGCTGGGAGGTCCGCGACAGGGCTATCGGCGTGCTCGCCACCGGGCCGATGTCGGTGCACCAGGCGCTGCTGTTCCGGCAGCTCAGCGAGGACGTTGTGTACTTCGCGAACGAGACCGCGCTCGACGAGGCTCAGACGGCGCAACTGGCCGCGCGCGGCATCCGGGTGGTCGACGGCCGGGTGTCCGCGCTGGCGATCGACGACGACCGGCTGGCCGGCCTGCGGCTGGCCGACGGCGGCGTGGTGCCGCGTGAGGTGGTCACGGTCGGCGCCCGCATGGTGGCGAGGGCCGGTTTCCTGCGCGATCTCGGCCTGCGGGCGAGCGCGCATCCGTCGGGCATGGGCGAGCACATTCCCGTCGATGCCGCCGGGCGTACCGAGGTGGCAGGCGTGTGGGCGGCGGGGAACGTCGCCGACCTGTCCGCGCAGGTCGGCACGGCGGCGGCGGCCGGGGCATTCGCCGCGGCGCAGATCAACGCCGACTTGGCGGCCGAAGAGGCGCAACTGGCCGCGAAAGCGATTGCGCAGCGGTAGTCCACGACATCGCCAGTCCCATATCACCGTGCGCTAATCATCCCTGTATATTGCCCTTGGAAGAGGGTGAGGCTCCCCGCCTGCTTTGCCTAGAGATCCGGCGTTCCAGGCTGGATTTCTGTCCTTGGGATCAGGACCGAAACTAGGAGTAAGCAGAATGATCTTTCTGCGCGGTCGACGACGCATGCTGCTCGCGGGGGCCGGGGGCGCACTCGCTCTCCTCGCCGCCGTGGCGGTACCGGCCTCGGCACAAATCGCCGCACCGGCAGCAGCCGGCGTGAAGCTCGCCGGCGGACCGCTCGGCATGAACATCGCACCATGGGACGCCCTTTACACGGGGTCGAGCGGCGCCGTCATTCAGGGGCTGATGAAGAAGGCGGGCATCAACCAGATCCGCTACGGCGGCGGGGTCACCGCCGACTACTTCAACTGGAAATCCAACACCGATATCGGACGGTGCCTGCCCAATAGCGCACCTGCCGAGTACAACGCCAAGTGCGCCGTCCACGACGCCCTTTACTACGGGCTGTTCTCCAAGAACGCGCGGGCCATCCACGCGCAGAGCTTCGTGACCGTCAACTACGGTTCCGGCACTCCGGCCCTGGCCGCGGCCTGGGTGAAGCAGTCGAAGACGAAGACCGGCCAGCAGGTCGCACTGTGGGAGATCGGCAACGAGAACTACGGCTGCTGGGAGGTCAACAACGAGCTAGCCTCCGCTCCCGCCAGCTTCAAGGGCTACAAGGAGGGCGTCAACGCCGACTGCCCGATGGTGGTGCAGGGCCTCGACGCAGGCATGACGACGATGGCGACCTCCTACGCCGCGAACGCGCCGAAGTTCATGGCCGCCATGAAGGCGGTCAGCTCGAGCGCGCAGCTCGGCGTGCCGTGGGCGTTCGGCAATGACGTCGGCGGTGCCTCGGTCGGCGACAACACCGAGTGGAATAACACGGTGATCCCCGCGGTCAGGAAATACCTCGCCTTCGTCGACGCGCACTGGTACCCGTTCAACTTCGGCGGCAACATGGGCGGCAAGAACCCGACCGCCGCGCAGGTACTCAAGTCGCTGTTCCAGATCGCACCCGAGTACACCAAGACCCGTGCGCAGCTCAACGCCCTCGCACCGGCGGCGAAGATCGTCGTCGGCGAGACGGGCGTGACCTACCTGCCCACGACCATCCCGTGCACGCCGGTCGGCGCGCTGTTCGCCGCGGGCGACGCGCTGTCCTGGCTGGCGGCGGGCGCGGAGAGCGTGGACTGGTGGCAGCTGAACAGCTACGGCAACACCGGGTCCAAGTGCAGCAAGCCGGACGAGGGGATGTTCACCTCGGCGGCCAAGCCGGTACCGCAGACCCCGTACATCGGCTACCTGCTCGCCTCGGCTCTCACCAAGCCGGGCGCGCAACTGCGGACGCTGACCACCTCCAGCACCGCCAACGTGCTCGCCTTCCAGTCGGTGAGCAACGGCAAGGTCGCGGTGGCCCTCATCAACACCAACACGAAGTCCGCCATCCACATCACGTTCGCCAACTCGCTGCACGGCAAGCTGAACACGCTGACCTACAAGGCGGCCGGGCAGAACTCGTCCAACACCAGGACCACGGCCGGTGTCACCACCGCCGCGGCGGTCGCCAAGGGCCTCACTTTGCCGGCCGAGTCGATCATGGTGCTGACGACCACGTGACGCAACACGCGTAACGCATTAGGCGGCACGTAACGCATTGGGCGAAGCGCCGGGCAGGGAATCTGATCCCCGCCCGGCGCTTCGCCCTGCTGGCCGTCTTGAAAGTCAGACGTGCTCCATGACGATGATGCCGAGAGTGTCCGGCTCAAGCGCGTGGAAGATGTGCGGGACGTCGCCCGGGTAGCGCAGGTAGTCGCCTGGTCCGAGTTCGACAGCCTCGCCCTCGGGTCCGGCAAGGACGCGGCCCGTGCCGAGGATCAGGTGTTCCACCGTGCCTGCGGTATGCGGCCTGGCCATGTGGGCGGCGCCGGGCTCCGCGCCCACCCGGTAGATGTCGCGGCGCGCGCCCGGCGGGCAGGACGCCAGCATCGCCGCCTCGTACGGGTCGCGCTCGGCGTGCATGACCACGCCCTCGCCCGCGCGGATCACCCGGATGTCGCTCTTCGGCGGGTCGATGAGGCGGCTGAGCGGAACGCCGAGTGCCGTGCCGAGGGCCCACAGGGTCTCCAGGGACGGGTTGCCCGTGCCGTTCTCCAGCTGGGACAGCGTCGACTTGGCGATGCCCGCACGCCTGGCCAGTTCGGTGAGCGACAGCGCGGCGCGGGCGCGCTCGCGCCGCAGCGACATGGAGACCAGCGCGACGATGTCGCCCGGCGTGCCCGGGTCCGCCGGGACCTGGCTTCCCTCCGTACCTTCCTGAGTCACGTGGTTCGCTCCAGACTCCGCCTTGTTCGGTTTGACGAACAGCCTTCTGGCGTTCATTATATTGAACATGCGGACTCTTTGGCGAACAAACGTGGCCGCGGCGCGCCGCGAGCGGTCCCGTGATGCCGCGGGCTCCGGGCTCTACCGCGACGTCGCGCTGGTCTGCCTGGCGGACGGGATCGTTGGGCTGTCGTTCGGAGCGGCGGCGGTGGCAGGCGGGCTGCCCTGGTGGGTCCCTGTCGCGCTGTCGGTGCTCGTCTTCGCGGGCGGGTCGCAGATCGCGGCGGTCGGCGTGGTGCTCGGCGGCGGGTCGCCGGTCGCGGCCGTGGCGGCCGGAGCGGTGCTGAACACCCGGCTGCTCCCCTACGGCCTGGCGGTCGCCGACGTGATGAGCCCGGCCGCCGGCGACGGCGCGCGCGGCAGCACGTGGACCGCCGTGCGGGGCTGGCTGACCAGGATCGTGGGCGCGCACGTGATCACCGACGAGTCGGTGGCCTTCGCGCTGCGGCAGGCCGATCCGGCGCGGCGCCGGATCGCCTTCTGGACCTGCGGCCTCGCGCTGTTCGCGGTCTGGAACGTATGCGTGCTGCTTGGCGTGCTCGCCGGGTCGATGATCACCGACACCGGCGCGTTCGGCCTCGACGCCACGTTCCCCGCCGTCGTGGTGGCGCTCGCGCTGCCGGCGCTGACGTCGCGGCCGGTCAGGAAGGCGGCGGGCGCCGGGGCGGTGATCGCGGTCGCGCTCACCCCGGTGCTGCCCGCCGGCCTGCCGCTGCTCGCCGCGCTCGGCGGCCTCGCCGCCCGGCGCATCGGCCGCCGCATCGGCCGCCGCATCGGCCGCCGCGGCCCGCACGGCGTAGACGACCAGTTCACCATCGACGAGACCACTTACCAGGTACGCGCGGGACAGGCTGGAGGCTTGTGATGCTGCCCATGACCGCCATCGCGGCGCTTGCCGCGCTGACCTACGGGATGCGGCTGGCCGGGCCGTTGCTGCGCGGGCGAATGGTGGTGCCTGCAAGGGCGGAGCGACTGTTCTCCGACTCGGCCACGGTGCTGCTCATCGCGCTCGCCGCCACGTCGGCGCTGACCGCCGGGCACGGGTTCGCCGGCTGGGCGCGGCCCGCCGGCGTGCTTGTCGGCGGGCTGCTCGCGGCGCGCCGCGCCCCGTTCCCCGTGGTGGTGGTAACGGCGGCAGCCGTCACCGCCCTCCTGCGCCTGGCCGGCGTCCCCTAGGCGAGCGGAGTTCCACCTTGCTTAACCGCCGACCATACATTGCTTACTCGGCGACCAAAATCATCCACTCTGCTTAACCGGCGACCATGATCACGTCCGATTTGCGGCAAATGTCGCACGCTCGGTTAAGCAGAGTGGAGAAGAGTGGTCGGCGGTTAAGCAGAGTGGGGGTGGGTGCTGGGTCTATGGGGCGCGGAGGCCGGGGACGGCAAAGCGGCATGACCGCCCCGCCCGCGTGCCCGGCGGGCGAGGGACGCCTGCCGGGCACAGCGGCTAGCGGTCGTCGCCGATTACTGGTTCCGGCAGGGTTCCCGCGTTGTACTCGAGCAGCCGCCAGTGGCTTCCCTGCAGGGACAGCACCGACCAGGAGCAGTTCGCCAGCGGGCCGAGCACGCCCACGCCGAGCGCGGGCAGCCCGAGCAGGCGCTCCATGCCCAGGCGCAGTGCCGCGCCGTGGCTGACCACGACGGCGAGCTGTCCCTCCTCAAGGGAGCCGGCGATCCTGGTCAGCGCGACGTTCACGCGCTCGGCGACGGCGGCGGTCGGCTCGCCGTTGGGCGGGTTCCAGGTGGCGCGCTCTGCCGGGTAGCGCTCGCGGATCTCCAGATCAGTCAGGCCCTCCCAGTCACCGCCCGACCGCTCGCGCAGTCCCTTGTCCGGCGCGACCGGCAGGCCGGTCAGCCGGGCCAGCGGCGCGGCGGTCTGCAGCGCACGGGACAGGTCGGAGGCGAAGATCGCACTGGGTCTGAGGGTAGCCAGCCGGCGCGCGGCGTATTCGGCCTGCGCCTCGCCGGTCTCGTCGAGCGGTATGTCGGTCTGGCCCTGGAAGCGGTGCTCAGCGTTCCAGGTCGTCTGGCCGTGCCGCCACAGCACGAGCCGCTTGGCTGCGCTCAGCGTTACTCCCCCGCGCCAGGGTTGCCGATCAGCGCCACATCGGGCAGCTCGATCCGCGGGCAGTCCTTCCAGATGCGCTCGAGGGCGTAGAAGACGCGCTCCTCCTTGTTCTGGACGTGGACCACGACATCGTTGTAATCAAGCAGCACCCAGCGGCCCTCCTGCTCGCCTTCACGGCGGATCAGGGTGGCCCCTGCCTGCTTGAGCCTCAGCTCCACCTCGTCGATGATCGAGCGGACCTGCCTGTCGTTGGAGCCTGAGCAGAGCAGGAATGCGTCGGTGATCGCTAGCTGGTCGCTGACGTCGTACGCAACGATGTCGTTGGCCAGCTTCTCCGCCGCGGCGAGCGCGGCGATCTCGGTGAGCTCGATAGCCCTTGCGGTGGCAGTCACGTGGCTGACTCGGCCTCCTCGGTCGGGGTTGCTTGTCCCTAGGATCTCACGGCAGCGCAACTGATGGCCCTGCGCGAGTGGCCGGTTCCGGGTGTTGCGGACCGGAGTCAGCCCATTCCGTTCGGACTATTCATGATTTTTGCTGTTTTGACTTGGGTCAGCTGGCGGATCGCTGGTACAGGCCGCGCTTGGCGATGTACTGCACGACACCGTCCGGGACCAGGTACCAGACGGGTTCGCCGGCGGCGACCCGGTGGCGGCATTCGCTGCTCGAGATCGCGAGTGCGGGGATCTCGACCAGGGACACCTTGCCGTCGGGCAGGCCCTGGCCGGTCAGCCGGTGGCCCGGCCGCGTACAGCCGATGAAGTGCGCGAGTCCGAAGAGCGCGTCGACATCGTGCCAAGTCAGGATGTTCGCCAGGGCATCCGCCCCGGTGATGAAGTATAGGTCGGTGCCGGGACCGTTCGCGTCCGCCAGATCGCGCAGGGTGTCGATGGTGTACGTGGGGCCCGGGCGGTCGATGTCGACGCGGCTGACGGAGAACCGCGGGTTGGACGCGGTGGCGATCACCGTCATCAGGTAGCGGTCCTCCGCGCTGGAGATATCCCTGCCTGACTTCTGATACGGCTCGCCGGTTGGCACGAAGATGACCTCATCGAGCGCGAAGATGTGCGCCACCTCACTGCCGGCCACCAGGTGACCGTGGTGGACCGGGTCGAACGTACCGCCCATCACTCCGACCCGCCTGCGCCCGTTGATCAACTGCCATCTCCTTTGTGCACCGTACCGAGATGGTATAGGGCGCCGGCGCCGGAAAATGTTCCTGCTAATCCCTGCGGGTTACGCCCTGCGGACGATGCGTTCTGGTCGCCGGTGGGTCTACCATTCGAGATATGACTTCAGTGCCAGATCGTGCCAGAGTCCGGCTCACGGGCATCTCGTCCCGCGCCTACGAGCACCCGGCAGACCGCTCCGCGCTTGTCGCGCTGCGCAAGCTGAGCGGCTTCGACGTGCTGCTGAGCAAGCTCTTCGGCCTCATCAACGAACGTGCCTTGCGGCTGACCTTCCTGGCCGGCGCGGTCAAGGTCTCCGAGCGCCAGTTCCCGCACATCTACGCTCTCGTGCGAGACGGCGCCTACATCCTGGACCTGCCCGAAGTTCCCGAGTGCTATGTCATGCAGTCGCCGATCGTCAACGCGATGGCGATCGGGCGTGACCGGCCGTTCATCGTGGTCACCACGGGCCTGGTCAACCTGCACGACGAGGAGGAGCTGCGCTGGGTCGTCGGCCACGAGCTCGGGCACATCCTGTCCGGGCACGCGGTCTACCGGACGATGATGCTCATCCTCATCTCGCTCGCCGCCAGGATCGCCTGGATGCCGATCGGCTACATCGGGCTTCGCGCGATCATCTGGGGACTTGAGGAGTGGTTCCGGAAGTCCGAGCTGTCCTGTGACCGGGCGGGGCTGCTCGCCGGGCAGGACGTGGACGCCGCGCGGCGGGCGCTGATGAAGCTGGCCGGGGGACCGTACCTGTCCGAGCTCAACCCGGACGCGTTCCGTGAGCAGGCGCACGAGTACGACGCGGTGCCCGACCTGCGCGACTCGATACTGAAGGTGCTGCAGCTCCAGGGGAACACGCACCCGTTCGCGGTGGTGCGGTTCGCCGAGCTCGACCGGTGGGCGACCGACGGGTCGTACGAGTCGATCCTGGCCGGCGACTACCCGCGGCGGGACACCGACAGGGACGCGTCAGTCACCGAAGAGATGCGCAACGCGGCCAACTCCTACCGGGACTCGTGGCAGCGGTCCGAGGACCCGCTGGCCGGCATCCTGCGCGGGGTCGCGGAGGGCGGCGTCCGGGCGGCGTCCGGGCTGTTCGACCGGCTTGGCGGGAACCGGGGATCTGGGTCCGGGTCAGGGTCGAACGACAACGACAACAACTGAGCCTGTTCTTAAGCCCTTTATGGGTGGTTGAACGGGGTCGGGGAGCTTCCCCGGCCCCGTTCTCCTATTTAGAGGATTACCAGGTCGTCGCGGTGGATGACCTCGCGCTCGTACTCCGGGCCTAGCTTGCTTGCCAGCCAGCGGGTGGAGCGGCCCATGATGGCGGGGAGTTCCTTGGCATCGTAGTTGACCAGGCCTCTTGCCACTGGTTTGCCTGACTCGTCGGTTAGGTCTACCGGGTCGCCGGCCTCGAAGGAGCCGGTGGCGGCGGTGATTCCCGCGGGGAGCAGGGAGGCGCGGCGGACTGTGATCGCCTCGACCGCGCCGTCGTCTAGCTTGAGTGAGCCTCGTGCGACGGCGGCGTGCGCGAGCCAGAGGAGCCTGGTGCTCGGGCGGTGGCTCGTCGGGGCGAAGTAGGTGCCGGTTTGCTCGCCAGCCAGGGCATGTCGTGCCTGGCTCGCCGCGGTGACGATGGTGGGGATGCCCGCCGCGGTGGCGATCAGCGCCGAGTCGACCTTGGTGGACATGCCGCCGCGGCCCACGCCGCTCGCGCCGGTCTTACCCGCCTTAACGCTCTTTAGGTCATCGGGCCCGGCGACCACGTCAATCTTGCGTGCGCCGCCCTTGCGCGGGTCGCCGTCGTACAGGCCGTCCACGTCGGAGAGCAGGATCAGCGCGCTGGCCCTGCTCACGTGGGCGACCAGGGCGGCGAGCCTGTCGTTGTCGCCGAACCGGATCTCGTCGGTGGCCACCGTGTCGTTCTCGTTGATGATCGGGACGATGCCGAGCTCGAGCAGCCGGTCCAGTGTGCGCTGCGCGTTGCGGTAGTGGCCGCGGCGCATCAGGTCGTCGGCGGTCAGCAGCACCTGGCCGACGCCGAGCCCGTGCCTGGCGAAGGCGTGCGTGTAGCGGGCGATCAGCAGGCCCTGGCCGACGCTCGCCGCCGCCTGCTGGGTCGCCAGGTCCTTCGGCCGCTTCAGCAGGCCGAGCGGCGCCATGCCGGTCGCGATCGCGCCCGAGGAGACGAGCAGGACCTGGTGACCATCGGTGACCCGCTTGGCGATGGTCGCGACCAGGTCCTCGATGCGGCTCTCGTCGATTGAGCCGCTCTTCGTGGTCAGCGACGAGGAACCGATCTTGACGACGGTCCGTGGCGATCCCGCTATGTCAGGGCGTATGCCCGGACTTATGCCGGCACTTGTGTCGGGACCTATATCGGGGCGGGCGGCATCGTCGGGGGCAGCGTCCGGCACGGACTCATCTTTCCAGACGCCAGTCCGAGCCGCGCGGGCCGGCCGCGTGACCGCCGCCCGCGGGCAGTTCCGGGTCCCAGTCGAAGACGACCGCGTCGGTCTCGTCGCCGATCAGGACCGTGTCTCCCGCCTCGGCGCCCGCCTTCTTCAGTGCGTCCTCGACGCCGAGCCTGGCCAGCCGGTCGGCGAGGTAGCCGACCGCCTCGTCGTTGGTGAAGTCGGTCTGGTTGACCCAGCGGGACGTCTTCTCGCCGCGGATCAGGTACGAGCCGTCCTCGGTCCTGACGATCTCGAAGCCGGCGTCCTTGACAGGCGCGGGCTTGATCACGACGCGGACAGGCTCCGGTTCCGGCGCGTTCTCCCGTGCGGTGACCACGAGTTCCGCCATCGCGAACCCCAGCTCGCGCAGGCCCTCGTGCGTCGCGGCGGAGATCTCGAATACGTTGAGGCCGCGGGCTTCCAGCTCGGGCTTGACCAGGTCAGCGAGGTCGCGGGCCTCGGGAACGTCGATCTTGTTGAGCACGACGAGCCGGGGCCGGTCCGTGAGGCGGGTACCCGCCAGGCTCGGGCCGTTCATGTCCTCGTACGCGGCGAGCTCGGCCTCGATCGTGTCCAGGTCGGAGATCGGGTCGCGGCCCGGCTCATGCGTGGCGCAGTCGAGTACGTGCACCAGGGCGGAGCAGCGCTCGACGTGGCGGAGGAAGTCATGGCCGAGGCCCCTGCCCTCGCTCGCGCCGGGGATCAGGCCGGGCACGTCGGCGATGACGAACTGCACGTCGCCCGCCTCAGTGACGCCCAGGTTCGGGATGAGGGTAGTGAACGGGTAGTCGGCGATCTTGGGCCGTGCGGCGGACATGGCGGCGATCAGGGAGGACTTGCCCGCGCTCGGGAAACCGATCAGGCCGATGTCCGCGACCGTCTTCAGCTCGAGCGTGAGCTCCCGCTCCTCCCCCGGCTCGCCCTTGAGCGCGAAGCCGGGCGCCTTGCGCTTCTGCGAGGCGAGCGCCGCGTTGCCGAGCCCGCCGCGACCGCCCGCGGCGACGACGAACTGGGTGCCGGTGCCGACCAGGTCGGCAAGCACGTTGCCCGCCTTGTCGAGGACGACGGTGCCGCTCGGCACCTTCACGATCTGGTCGTCGCCGGCGGCGCCGTTGCGGTTGGAACCCTCGCCCTGGACGCCGTTGGCCGCCTTGCGGACGGGGCGGCGGTGGAAGTCGAGCAGCGTGGAGGTGGAGGCGTCCACCTGGAGGATCACGCTGCCGCCGCGGCCGCCGTTGCCGCCGTCCGGGCCGCCGAGCGGCTTGAACTTCTCCCTGTGGACCGAGGCGCAGCCGTTACCGCCGTGGCCGGCCTGCACCCGCAGCACAGCGTGATCAGCGAACTCCGCCATAATTCGATCCCCTTACATGCGAATGGCGGGCCGGTTGCCCGGCCCGCCATAAACGTTTGTCGCGTTCGCCGCTATGCGGCTCAGGCCGAGACCTTCTCCGGCTCAGGAACGATGTTCACGGCGCGGCG
>Ga0335083_10002612_pt1 | contig 23688 bp, 25 predicted proteins | sample Lox_Sample_42_FD_206716 | JGI IMG/M metagenome (GOLD analysis project Ga0335083, IMG submission 206716) | Soil microbial communities from Loxahatchee National Wildlife Refuge, Florida, United States - Lox_Sample_4.2 | ecosystem: Environmental > Terrestrial > Soil > Wetlands | place: USA...
AGATCGAGTGCTCGGGTTGCGGTCGGAAGTTCCGCGAGTTCTATGACGTGAGCGAGCGGGCGGTGCGCGACCTGCCGTGGAGCGCGTTCCAGACGACGGTGTACATCGAGATCTACCGGGTGAAGTGTCCGGCCTGTGGGGTGAAGCGAGAGAAGGTGCTGCAATTACCGAGCAAGGCGCCGTTCTCAAAGCGCTTCGAGGAGGCGGTAGGCGGGGCCTGTGAGAGCGCCTCGGCCCGGCAAGTGGCGCGGCGGTTCCAACTCCCGGCGAGCACGGTGCGGGCCATCGACCTGCGCTACCTGGAGCGATGGGCGGCCGGGAGAAGAAAGCCAGCCCTGCGACAGATGGGGGTGGACGAGCTCTACCTGGGGAAGAAGCAGAAGTTTGTGACGGTGGTGAGCAACCTGGAGAGCCGGGAGCCGCTATGGTTCGGGGAAGAGCGGAAGAAAGAGACGCTGGATGAGTTCTTCGGCACGCAGTTGAGCCGGAAGCAGCGGCAAGGGATCGAGGCGACCTGCCTGGACATGTGGGAGCCCTACCGTTTGAGCCTGGAAGAGTGGGCGCCGGGCTGCCGGCTGGTGTACGACAAGTTTCATATTCTGCAACACGCCAATGCCGCGATTGATGAAGTCCGGCGGGCCGAATTCTTTCGCCAGGGCGGGCGGAAGCGGGAGTTGGTCAAGGGAAAGCGCTGGCTGCTGCTGAGTCGCTGGGTGAATTTGAACACGGAGAAGAAACGGCAGCTCAACCAACTCTTCAGACTGAATCGCCGAGTGATGAAAGCCTACCTACTCAAAGAGAGCTTGAGTCGGCTGTGGGAGTACCGCTACGAGGGCGCGATGCTGCGCTATCTGCAGAGCTGGATCGACCAACTGCGATGGCAACGCCTGAAACCTTTCGAGAAGCTAGCCTGGATGCTGCTCGATCATCTGGACGGCATTCTGAACTACTGTCGGACCCGGATTGCGATGGGTGTGGTGGAAGCGATCAACGGCAACATCAAGGCCCTCCTGCGACGCGGCCGAGGGTACAAGAACCTCCGCTACCTGCTCCTCAAGGCTCAGCGCATGGCGGTCACCCGGACGGAATTCGTCACCATCAGGAAAGCAGCCTAAAATGCGGTCGCTTACTAATTCTTGCGCAGAACCGCAAATAGTTTTGAGTTGCTTGGCCCTAGGAGTCCCTTGGTTGACCCACAGCTCAGGCTTTTCGTCCAGTTCGTTCAAGACGGGTACGAGATGCCTTTGAGCTACGAACTCCTAATGGAGGCAATGAATTGTCTACAAAAACTCCGCGAGTATCGACTCGCCGTGATTCACGCTGAGACGGCCTTTGAGGTCTACGTGGTGGATCGCCTCGTCAAGCTAATGATGGATTCCGGCATGTCGCAGACAGACGCAGCGACAAAAGTGGAAAGGGACAACCAATATTGGGGCGTTAAGAGTAAGATTCGCCGGCTCGATGATTGGACGAAGAACTATTGCACCAAGAGCGGCACTGCCTTTGTTCCGTTCTGGGGATCGTCGCTCGCCACTCGTTGGGAATCCGACTTGTATCGTAAACGCAACGCTGCCGTGCACAGTGGGGTACGACATTTCTCTTACAACGAGGCTTCAGCCGCGATTGGGGTCGCCAAAGAGTGTATTGTGACTCTGGAGGGTCGCGTTCCGTCGATGGCCGACAGGGTCCAACTCAACCCTTCGATGGGTGGTTTCCATCAAAACGCAGGGGAAGTCGCTTTTTAGGCCGGACAGTTTTTTTCTCCGGAGAGTCGCTAAGCTGTAAACGGGATTATCACGTACGCCGGAGTGATGCATGACCGCACGCCGTGCGGAGATTAGCTGCCAATGACTCCGAATGTATATATGCCACTCTGGGCTAAGTAGTGGCGTGAAGCAGCTAGAAGATGAGACAGAGGCTCCGTCCGGCCCTCCCGCTTAACGCCTGGCTGTACGATATACGTGTCGAATTGAATCTGCTGGCGAGTCTCCTGAGCTAGAATATGATGTGCCGTTGCCTCATCCCCCTTTTGATAACCAATTATGCTGTCTAAGCCTGCGCGGTGCCTAAGCCGGGCGAGGAACTGCTCTGGCCTTATCCACACGCATGACTTAATTGCTTGGCTGCACACGACTTCGAGGTCCTTTACGCGATTTCCAGAATCGGCACCGCCGCTTGCCTTGCAATGAAACATTTTGACTCTCGGGCCTGAGTCAGTTTCATAAATTGCAATGAAGTCTGCCATCTCGCCTGCGCCGTCATCGCAAAATACGACTTTGGCATCCGAGGCGATGAGACGCGCACTTAGCCAGTCGAAAATCGATAACCGACCAGGAGTCGCTAGTTTTTCTGCGACGATTTCGACGCCCGCAGCAGCCCAATCCACAGTTTCAAATGACTCATTATCAAAGGGCTCCAGAACTTCCGGCACCGGGAAAAGACTCTGGCCCTCGATTGCGGACAAATCGGAGCAGTACAAAGTAGGGATCTCTTCATTCAGGTACTCTTCCATCGCGACTTCTTCATTTCCGCGATGCACTATCAGATCAGGTTGGTCGCCGGAAGCAGGATAAAATAGGTCTCCGTCCCCCAGCGAGAATTCTCCGCGCCATTCAATGTCAGCGTTTCTAATCACAAAAGTCATGATGCCCACGCGGCTGTCCAATATCTCTAGGTCAAAATCAAGAAGATTTGCTTCTGCCACGGTTCCGTCGGCACGCGTGTGGACCACGCGAGGCGGATCACTATAGACAGAGGCATCCCATGTCATCGCGACGATGCCCTCTGGGACCTCGGTGAGTTCCTCACCGGCAGATAGCAGGTCAATCCCCGAGCCTGTCACCGGCACACACCTGCTTGCTATTTTTTGCGCTAGCCTATTACACCACTCCAGGAGTTCGGGGATTTGGTCATATGTATTGCTCCATACCTTCGAGGCAGTGCTTACCCCGATGGTAACCTGGCTGCCGCGTTCAATGGCTTTGCCGAAACAGTGTCCGCGGTCGAACAACCTGCCATCGGTTTGCTGAATCGCTTTGTCAGCGCTGGGGCCTGCGATCATGCGGTAGGATTCAATGCGGCCCAACTTGTGACGTTTTCGCATGCCGATGCTAAAAAATTCCGCCGCATGAAGATCATTCAACACGCGATTAATTCTGTTATTCGAGAGCGGTCGGGGATGACCGGTCACGATAAGTCGGGCAAGCCGGTAATAAAGTTCTGCGTGGCGGCGCGATGAGCAAATAAAAAGCAGGTTCGCGGCCGGGTTGTGATGAAAAATGAAAATATCATAGGCAACATTGGTAAATCGTTCGTCAGAAGACCAGGGCGACCGTACAGCCTCGCGTGTTATGTAAACAGCAGCGCCGTGCGGATCACTTATGCCTTTAAAGATTATCTGCAATTTGTCCGGAAGGTCAGGCTCAGCCGTTAGATCAACACCATCGGGAGTGGAGAACACCTTAACGTGAAAATATGGCCTCACTGTGTAGAGTGAGAAATCTTCCATATCAGGAGCGGCATCGACCTGAAAGCTATCTAAGACCTCACGCGTGCGCATTTCCTCTTCAACCCGGCCAGCACCCAGGTTCTGGACGATGTCGCGCCATACTGCACCCGCATCGTAGAGCTCATCGATTTCCTCGCCGCTGCTGGTTGGCTCCGCCAAGAATGTTGCTCCACCAATGTTGGGCTGGCCGGTTCGCGCAAATCTGCCGATGAACTGAAGCGTGATGGCCAAGGACTTATGGGGACTGTGAATGGCAGCGATCTTGAGGTTGGGAAGGTTAAATCCCTCGCCAAACATGTTCACGCATACAATTCCGTCGAGCTCATTGACCTTAAGCTTGGCGATGATACGCTTGACGTGGCCAAGGCTGTGCTGTCCGTTAACGAAAGCGAGACGAAGGCCGGTATTCCGGTCATAGAGTTCCTTTAGGTCCTTGGCTCTGGCAACGCCGTCGGTCCGCACCATAACTAAGTGTTCGAGGCCAGCAGCACGGTCGGCACGAAATTTTGCTTCCGTAGCTTGTGCGATCAGCACGTCAATCGATCCAGAGCCGCGACGCTCGACCGGCTCAAATGTTATGTCACCGAACACCCGATCCTGATATGCGCGCCTGAGGTCATAGGTGAAAACGAACTTGGCTTTTATTTCCTTCTCGTCACGCCGGAAGGGTGTTGCGGTAAAGAGAACCTGGTTCGCGCCGCGCAATAGATCCAGCAGCCGGCTCCATGTGTGCGCAGGTGAGTGGTGAGCTTCATCGACGAACACGAGGTCGAACAAGTCGGCTGGAGGCTCAGGTATTGCGCCTTCCCTGGGGCTGACGCTGGGAACTGTGGCGACGACGACATCATACTGACGTAAACTGTCCCAGGCCTCGTCAGAGCCGATTGTGCCTTCCGTCGCAAAGACCCTTGGCGTAGGAAGGTCGAGAGGCAGGGCCTCTATCTTCTTCAAGTCGGCGAGGACGCTGAAATTCTCAGCAAGCTGCTCGCGAACCAAGCGGCTCGGCGTCAGAACAAGCACACGTTGAGGCCGCAGCAAAAATGCCAATGCCAGCAAGACTGTAGTTTTTCCAGCGCCGGTGGGCATCGTCACGAGAGCAGGTTGTTTCGATCCGAACAAGTGGGCAGACACAGCGTGGATGGCAGCAATCTGTGCAGGGCGGAAGCCGGGACGGCGGCCGTCGATAATGGGAAAACTTAGCTTGCTATAATTGGCGGAGAAATATCCCATGCATTTGGCTGCTCTGTCCAGAACCCACGACTATAAGGAAGCCAAAGCAGGAAGCCCGATCCAGGCGCGGCTCGCTGCTTCTGTAACGAATACTGCGTTTTGCTTGCCAGTGCTGTCGGCGGCTTCCTTGGCAGTGTCCCGGACTTGGACGCTGGTAAGGTTTCCGAAGCCGTTATATTCAGCCCAGGGCATCTGATAGGTTCTGCCATCGTCTGATGTAATCTGACGGGAAAAACCTTTTTTGCTCCATCGCCGCGTGTAGCTGCTCATAATCGGTCCATTCAGCGCTATGAAGTTCAACACGAACTGTAAAATTAGCCATCTGGAATTCTCCTTTCAATCGGCGTCAATTAAGTAAGACTTAAGGAGCGGTAAGCATCAGTCCACTCCAGTCGGGTTGTCGTTCCCAGGAAAAAGCGCAGGAACGTGTCATAGACCAGCCGTCGCATCATCTTTCCGCGCGACGACGTGATGTTTTTGATCAGCTCCTGATATTCATCCAGTCCGAGCGGGTCCTCACTTGGCTGCCGAAGCAGTGCGATAAGTTTGTCCAGCGCACCGTCGAGCATTCTCATGTTGTTGCGATTGCGGACATAGCCGCACGCCGCAGCAAAGCCCGTCAAGAAAGTGCCTCCCCCAGAAAAGTAAAACTTCTTGCCGGGTTCGTCGTCGTACACCAGGAGCATCAAGGGATGAATATCCTGGGCTAGGCGCCTCAGCATATTGACTACGTCTGCGATGTCTCCTACGTCGACTCCGGTTGCAGTGTAGCCGCTATCCTTTTCAAGCAGATCTTCGGCTGCTGCGGCAAATTAACGAGGGGCCCAGGCGGACCATCTCGGAAATGACGGAGCCCGAAGTGCGCTTGGCCATGCTTGATGGGCAGGGAGAAGCCCGTTGTCAGCAGGGTTTCGGTAAAGCCGGATTTTGAGAAAATCCTGAAGGAAATAAAGGGAGAAGACGATGATAAGTCTCAGCACTTTAGACGAATTGCAGGACGCTGAACTGCGAACAGTTATCGAGCAATCGGAAGGTCTCCTGAGGCAGCGTGACGAAGAGCGCAAGGCAAAGGCGTTGTGCTGCGCGCGGTTCCATTCCGCGCGTAGGTTGTGGCGACGGTATGATTACGTCAAGGGCTGTTTCGAGACAACTGGAAAGGCAACTTCATGCCGAGGACATGGGAATCCGTCGCCCCGATAATGCCGATGACAGCACTGCCGAATCGAGTGAGCCCTGTCGGTCCCGGGGTTGTACTTGATGCGGTTCCTCGATGGTTCCAGGAGGAACGCAAATTCGCGATGGTTGAGTTTGGTAAGCGCGAGGCCTTCTTTGCAGAAGCGTGCCTGAAAGCAACGTTCGAAGGAGAGGCGCTCGGTGAAATGAGCGAGGGTCCCGGCGGCAAACAAGGCAAGAACCATGAAGTGTCGTGGGAGCGGATTCGCGTTGGCAATCTGGCGTTGTGGCTCGCCCGCCAATCAGCCTTGCACGTGGAATTGGTAATCACAAAGGAACCTGAACCCGGACCTGGTGCTTCTGCGATGAGCGGGCGGTTCTTGGAAACGATTCGGCCACGGAATCGATATTCCGGTGTGTCGTTGACGTCGGAGGATGTAGTCTCGGCAGATAGGCTTGCAACGGCGATTCAGAAGGTCCCTCGTCCGAGCCCGGTGTGGACAGCCACGCGCTTCCTCTGGCTTGCGCTGACGGAAGAGCTGTGGGAAACCCGGTACGTGAACCTGTGGGTTGCAATAGAGGCACTATTTGGACCTGAGGACCGGCACGAAATCGGCATGAAACTGCGAAAACGGGTGGCGAAGTTCCTGAATGAAGACGATAAAGACGCGGTAATTGGACGCGATATGGTGGACGATGGCTATGAGTGGCGCTCAGCCGCCGTTCATGGGAGTCGTTTCGCGGGATTGACAACTGCAAAGGGAGAAGACTTAATGCTGATCAGCGAGGGCATCGTCTTGACGAGCCTGAGAAAGATATTGAGCGATCCGGATCTTCTGAGCGCATTCTGTTCGCCGTCGCGAGATGCGTTTCTCGACCGGCTCACGAGAGGATTTCCGGATAGGCCGCGGCCCAGGGTTAGACGTAATCAGAAGAATCGCTAATATTGGGTTCCGTGTTTAGCCAGTTGGCTCCGTACATGACTGGCCAAGCCTTCCCGCCATCCTTGGAGCATAGACGGTAGCGACTTCATTTTATCCGCGCCGAAGCCAAGCCGCTGCATCGCAGTTTCCAGGTTGTGAAATCCGTCTGGTTCCAGACCAATTGTCGTAATTATGTCAATCGTGGAACGTTGTGTTTTGGTCTTAGCATCGACCCAGTTCTCGGGCCATTCGTAGTGGTGTTTGACATAGTTAGCCGCGGCATCGATTATCGCAATCTTACTCAGGCCAGATGTCTCGTGGATGGGTGCTGCGGTGTTCATAATCTCGAATTTTTCAGAAGGGAGCCACGCTGGCTCTGCCGCCAATTCATGAATTCTTTTCATGATCGAGACGGTCTGCATAATCGCGGCCTGCGCGAGCACGAAGACCGATCCTGTGAGGAGTTGAATGACCCTAATTTCGTGTACATCCTGATCCGCATAGTATTTGGGCGAGACGCTGCTGTACGAGTCGAGGCGTTCGTAGCGACTATTCTCCGCGTCTTCTACGCAGTGGGCTAAGTCACCAGCGACTTCTTCCACCGGGAACAATTCAAACGGGTCTTCGAGGTCGTCAAGCAAGTGTCTGAGGTGTCGCGCCGGCATGATGAATATGATACGGCCAGAAGCGACTGCCTGCGGCCGTCACCGGCATTGGATGGAGGTGTGCCAGCTGGAAAGGTGAGGGGGCGGCATTCCTGCCGCCCTTTCCGAGACTTACGCTGCCCTCTTGGGCATCGGCTTGCGATAGCGGAGTTCGTAGCCTTTTTCGACGCCGGTCTTCACCAGGGTGTAGAAGCCCGGAGTGAGGCTGGGTTGCTCGAAGGCAATGGAGACGTAGAAGCCACGGTCATCATTGCGGTTCCAGGCGACGCGATTTAGTTCTGGCCGTGGAGGACGATGTAGTCCGGGTGGCTGTCCTATTCCTTGTCGTCGTTGGGTTGGAGCGTGATGGTGGTCTTGATGGCGAGTGTTTCCAATTTACCCGTGAATGCGTGCTCCGTCTTCGTGAACGAGCCGATGATAAGTGCCCTTTTCTTCATAACAATTCTCCTTTTTCGATTTCAGGCCAGCATCATTGCCAACCTTGCGAGACAGGCGGCCGGGAAGCGGACTGACTTCAAGAGGTTACACGGGAGACGCGCTGCTACCGGCGCGGCGAATGGAGCGGGCGCGTCTTGAAGTCGCCAAGGCCGCCTTTGTGGCAGGCTTCGAGCAAAGGATGGAAATGGATGGTCGCTGGCCTGAAGAACGAAAGGGAGGCGGGGACGAAGCGAGGAATGTGAGTCGGCGTTGAGCCCGACGGAAAAATACGGTGACGGCTTGATTGCTCGCGTATCGTAAGGAGATGGCCGATAAGAGCGGAATTCTTACTGAGGAAGAGATCGAGCGCATTCGGCGAGAGGCGTGGAAGGCTATCGCGCCGCTCAGGCCAGCAAGTTCGTTCACTTTGGATTGGGGCAAAAGAACAAAAGCAGGCCGCGCACTGCCGGCTCCGTATCTTGTCTACTTCCTGCTGGTAGAGCTACTGCGATTTCCGTTTGCGGGGCGAGGCGAGAAGATCGCCTGGAGCATTGCTGTTGAATTCGACGGGAAGCTGGCTTCAGTAGAACATCGAAAACTGGGGCTCGGGATATTTTCGCCCGCGACGGCCGAAGATGAGGCTGTGGCCGAACACATCGTCAAAGCAGTGGATAAAGGTGTAAGGGCTGCCGAAGCGTTTTTTGCTCACCTTGCGGCCGAAGCAGTTAAACATTCGCAGTTGAATGTGACAAATAACAGCGGGTGGCTATTTAATCGCTATGAATACCTGCGCGACGAATTTCGGGAGAAGATGAGAATTGCTGAGTCGCGGAAAGGGGAGGTGGAGGTTGAGGAGGAGAAAAACGCGTCGGGCTCTACGGTGTCTATCTTATATTCGTACCCTGCGGTGGCTTTGGCGCAGGAGGCACGCTGGATCGGGATTGCAGCAATAGAGGCGTTTTTCGGCTGGACGGAGCATGTGTTGATTCACATCGGGATTCTAGAGGGCAAGATTAGGACAGGGGAGGACGTGGCCAAACTGGCGGCAGATGAATGGTCAGAGAAGGTTAAGGTGGTTCTCAGTCTCGGTGATAGAGAGTCAAAGAAGTTGTACGATGAATTGCTGGCAGTGCGTCGCCAAATCCGAAATTACATGGCGCATGGTGCGTTTGGAAAGCAGGGAGAAGCGTTCCAGTTTCACTCTAAGGCTGGGGCGGTTCCGGTACTTCTGATGGAATCTTCGAGCGCAAGTCGATTTGGTATGCTGGGTCATCCGGAATTTGACGAGGCGGCAGCAATAGCACTGGCGGAAGCATTCATTGAGCACCTTTGGAGTGCTGAGCGTGCACCGGCGCGTCTCTATGTGCAGGAGGCGGCATTGCCAGTAATTCTGACATTCGCGACCGACGGAACTTACCAGGATGCGATGGCGTCAGTGGAGGACATGGAGAGATTTATCCGAGGCCTGACATACGAAATGGATACTGCCGTGAATATGGACTGGTGACTCGTCCGGAGGCTGATCAAAGGACGACGAATCCGGCCGCTGTTTGCGGCACGCAGTTCAGCGGTGTGTGTCGGAAGCAGATTCGGCTAGGTCGGAGTCGCGAGATTGCTCAACTAGTTGGGCCCGAGGATCGAGCATGGTCTTGACGAAGGAATTGCAAATAGGATTTTCAGGCGCTAAGGTGCGGTATGAACCGGCGCCAAAAGAGAGTCCCCATGAGCGAGCAGTTGCGCAAGGCCCTGGACGATATCGGTGGAGAGCCGTTGCAGGGCTCAGGTTTTGAGGATGAAAGGCTGGAGCCGGACTTCAGCGAGAGCGAGCCGCTGCAAGGGTTTCCTGAGTCCTGATGTGGTCGGCATGGGTTCCGGTAGCCGGTTCTGCCGTTTTCTCGCGTTCCCGCCCAAGCAGGTCACAGGCCTTTGATGCGTCGGCCGCCGCCCGGAAAATCCCGTTCTTGTCGTTCTTCAGTGCTTTAATCCAGGATTGGACATACGCTGCGTGTTGTGTGACGGGTCGTGCAGAATTCCTTGCTCTGCGGCGATTATCATACTCCCGATTTCGGCGCGCATTTCCTCTGCAGCATAGGAGTCGTCGCCAAACGACTTGGACTGCATTAACTTTGGACGATTTAGCCTTTTTTCCCCGCCAGTCCAATGTATTAGCTCATGGAGTGCGGTTCCGTAGAATCCCGGAGCGTCAGCGAAGTATTCGCGGTTGGGAAGCTGGACGTGGTCGGTGCCTCCGGCTGCGACAACTGGGTCGCGTGTATTCCCGGCGGACTTGAACTTAAGGCCAGTTTTGTGGGCTTTGTCCTCGGTGGACGACCTCCACGCGTTCGGCCGTGTGCTCTTCACCTGGCGTTCCCATGACCTTCACGCAGGTGCGACGTTGTTTTGGAGTCGCGGCAGTCGGTATGCTGCCGTAGGTGCTGCGGGGCCGGAGGGTTCGGTTGCATCGTGGGACTGTCCGGTGAGCCTCCGTCAGCTCCGACGAGCAGGTGCGGTCGGAAGGGCCGAAATGATGCGGTTGGAGGAAATACTCTCAGAGGATCAGGTCGTCGACGAGGAAATCCGTTCCTGGGTGGCAAACGACTCCAAGACCGCACTCACTCGCCACTACCTCGCTCGGGAAAATGGGATCGAGGTGGGATTCCTCTCAGCCGACGTGGATTCGGAATGCGAGTATTTCGTGATTTACAAGCTGTTCGTGCCGCCGCGCCTGCGACGACAAGGTCTTGGGAATCTCATTCTGAAAGCGGCGGAAGAGCTTGGCAGCAGTCTCGGCTTTCGCAAGTCGCTACTTCGCGCTCACACGCTGGCCGATAAATTCTCGCAGCAGGACCTCGAAGACTGGTATTTCAGGCACGGTTATTCGATTCTGCCGGATTCAGGTGACGCGCTCGTCAAAGACATCGCTAAGGGCCCTTGATCCCTATCAGCGGGCAACACGGGAGCTGATGGCCTTGGCAGCGGCAGTCCTCATTTGAGGCGGTGGAATGGTAGCCGCGAGACGGGCAGGCATATCATCGAAGGTCCTGTCATTGAGCAAACGACCGGCCTTGGACTTGTGGATGCCGCCCCACTGCTTGAAAAAGAAGATTACATTCTGCCTGATGCAGGCTTCAAGGATGCGATTGACCCATGAAGGCTCCATCGGCCTGGCGCCGGGCCCGCTCTCTCCGCCAACAATTGCCCAGTCGATTCCGGATATGTCGAAGTCTCCGAGGTCTTCGAGAAGCGGTTCGATTGAGAGAAAGCGCACTGCGGCCGGTGCGGAGCGCAAATGCTTTATCCTGGGAAGCCCATATTTCTTGTCCTCGACGCTGACGCCCCACCAGATATGGCGCTGAGCGGCAGCGAAGCGGAGACGCGTCGAGAGTAGCTCCTCCAAGCGCTCAGACCGCTTTGTCAGGACCTGATAGGTGTGCCAATTGGCCCCGACCATGACGCGAACCACGTCTTCGATGTACGCATCTGGGACATCCGGCTGGAAGAGATCGCTCATGCTGTTCACGAAGACGGTCCGAGGCTGGCGCCATTGGAACGGCTCTGACAGCTTCTCAGGTACGAGGCGCAGGTCGAACCCCTGCCCATACGGATGGCCGGGCACGCCGCGGAAACGCTCAGCAAAGGTCTCCGCATAACAGTGTTTGCAGCCGGGACTGATCTTGGTGCAGCCGCGAAGGGGGTTCCACGTCGCGTCAGTCCATTCGATTTTTGAATGTTCGCTCATGCCGCGTAACCCCGTTCCATACTAGCAATATCAGTGGTAAAGTAAAGGTTTTCCGGGCAGGCAAAATTGGGCAATGCCCTACCTATTTGCGTTTGCCGTCCCAGGTTCCCCGTCGAGTATAGCGTGTTCGCCGTTTCTTCATCCAAGACTTTTCGGACTGGAGAGTGAAGCCTCTGACGCAGCAGACGATGTTCGGCGGTCACTGGACTCAGAAAAAGCTCGAAGTGCTGAGTGAGTATCTGCGCGCATATACGAGGATTTTCGAGAAAAACGCTCGTGCTCGGTTTTTCCAGACGACATACGTCGATGCCTTTGCCGGGACGGGCGTGATTCCACGTCCCGAGCCCGGACCATTCATTAGCAGTTTCTTTCCCCAACGCGCGGAGGCGGAAGAAGAGTTTCGTAAGGGAAGCGTCAAGCGCGCGCTCGAACTGGTGCCCCCGTTCGATCATTACGTTTTTGTCGAGAAAGATGCGGAGAAGTGTGAAGAGCTGAGAGCACTGTCCCAAGAGTTTCCGAAGAGAGACATACAGATCGTCAACGCTGATGCTAACTCTGCTCTTTTGGATTGGTGCGAGCAGATGGATACCGAGCGCGAACGGGCTGTCGTGTTTCTTGATCCATTCGGGGCGTCCGTGGAATGGAGGGTCATCGAGGCGCTCGCTGACACGCAGGCCGTAGACCTGTGGATTCTGTTTCCATACGCTGCGATAAACAGAATGCTGGTGAGCGGCAGAATGCCACCGAAGGCATGGGCGAAGCGCCTGACAAGGATTTTCGGCACTGCCCAGTGGAAAGAGGAATTCTACGAAACGAACTCGTGGCATTCCTTGATGGAGCCAGGGGCAATGGTGGACATCGTTTCCAAGGTCGCTGATCTGCGGAGAATCACAGACTTCTTCGTGAAGCGTCTGCGTGCAAAGTTTGCGGGGGTGGCGAAGCCAGGTTTTCTGCGCAACTCCAAGGGAGTTTTGTTCGTGTTGCTGTTTGCCGCCGGAAATGCACGGGGCGCAAGACCCGCCATAAAAATTGCCGATCACCTTCTAGAGCGCATGAATCTATAGAAATCAATCCGGCGATGCCGGAAGCGAGCACGCGGCGGCGGCGGTGTGGTGACAGTGATGGTCGCGCGAGTTCTTGCTGGCCGGACTGTCACCAACCCGAAGCGCAGCGTGGCGGGGAATCATCGCCCGCTAGACGCTCTGCCGACGCCTCGCGGCAGCGGCGACGACAAGATGACTCATCCACCGACCTAACGGGACAAACCCGAGGCAGATGTGCCCTGCGACATCGGGGCATTTTTGTAAGACCATGTGCTCTATTTGTGCTCCGTTAAGAGCCGCGCGGAAGCACAGAGCGAAAACGGGCGGAATCTGTATCGCCAGAACGAGATACCGGAAACGCAAAAGTCTTTGTTTCCAATTTGATCTCGTTTTCCCAAGCTGGACGTCAATGACGGCAAGCAGATGTTGACTGACTGGTGGTCAGCCGACAGAGTCGAGTGTCCAAGGCAAACTCGACGCCGGCGAAGCCAAAGTGTGCAGGCAGTGTGCCGGCCAAGATCCACAGGGCGCCGCGCATCCTGCGCACACAGAGAGCCCGACGGGACGATGGAAGAACCCCAAAGGCAACTACGCCCGGAGAACGAAGCGAAAACGCATGTTTTCGCCAAACCATTGAACATAGTTCGTGCCCCATGCGTTGTTGAACAGACTGAAATGGATGCCTTTCGCGATGTTGGGCTCTTCGCCTGAGTAGGCAATGGGCGACTTCTCGCCGAGCGCTACCACGGGTGCATCTAGAGTTTCGATCACCAGATCCGACTGCGTGTCTTTATAGTGGATGGCCCCCGAGAGCGCGTGCATGTGACGATTTCCTCCCCGCACCACGTCGAAGGGAGAAACCTGCTCGTCCACCTTTTCGAGGAGCCAGCCTTGCGGCTCCGGGGCCTGGGGCAGAAAGCTAAGCCACATCGCCTCGGGGAGCCGATTTGCGGCCTTGTCAAACCACAGGAAAGTAATACGCATCTCTGGCTCTGCATCCGGCAAGAGCAGCTCGAGGTATAGCCTCTGGGGCCAAGCGACGATGACGGAGCGGGCGCTCGCAGCGTCATCAATATGCATTGCGGCGAGGATCCGATAACCGTCTGCCACTTTGCCTGACCAGCACTCGGCGAGGGTCGGTAGCCAGACCCGGCTTCGCGCGCCGAAGTGATCGATATTGGGCTTTCCGAAGTCCTGCGGCGACCACCACGTCTTGAGAACGACGTAGCTCGCGAGGAACCGGTCGTAGTCCGCCTTAGAGAGCGTTTGGTATGAGAACAACGCCAGCGGGCGCTCCGCAGAAGCCCACTCGCGTCCCGTTTTCTTCGAGCGCAATCGGCTTATGGCACCGGTCTTCGCGTCGAGCACCAGTACGAAGTTTGCCGTCTCGATCTCCGACCCGGGTTGGTACACCTCCAAGCCGCCGTGTTCGGGCTCGGTGGGCTGCAATTCGCGGATGCGCCGGTTGGCCTCATCGCGGAGCTTTTCCGGAAGGCTGGAAATCGCGACGTCGATGTTCTTGCGCTTCTCGGCCCAACTGGCTTCTGCGACCTTGAAGGCGGGCTTGTCGAGGACCTGGGCCAAATCCTTGGGGTTGTAATGGTCGTAGTCTCCGAGCCGCTTGTTGTCGACACCCCAGGTGTGCTCTGCAGCGAGGAGCAACCGGCGCAGCAAAGCGAGATCGGTCGGATCCGCGGCACGGAACTGTCCTTGGGCGATCCATTCCTGGCGCAATCGGCATACCTCGCGATAACGCGCCACCTTGACCGGGTCGCTGGGCACGCCGTAGATCCACGTGTCGCCGATTTCGTGCGTGACGATCGGCAGTTGGCTCCGGAAGGGATCCAATATATTGGCAATCTCGGTCAGGTTCGAGGCCGTCACCTTGGCGTTCGGGAATTGCCTTCGTAGTTCCGCATAGACTTTCGTCAGCTCGTCGATCGAATGCGGCCCGTCGTTGTCGTTGCGCACCTGGACCGAGACGGCCAGGTTGGACCCTGGCGCCTGGACGACGCCGCCATACTCCTTGTGGTGGTACATCACCATGAGGGAATCTCCAGCCGGATCCTTCCACACGAATAATGACGGCACTGCGGGTGGGGTGCTGGCTGAGTTGACTCCGATATCCAGGAATTTCACGCCTTTCTCAGCGAGCGGGCCTATCAACCCTCGCGAATGACCCGGCACGTCGGTCATCTTGGCGCCGGTGGTGGTGCGGCCGTAACGCCTGTCGAGCGATTGCGACAGACCGAGCGCTCCTACGATCATGGAGCGATCGAGCATCTCCGTCTGCCAGGTGAAAGGGAGCGCATGCCAGGCTACATCTCCTGCCGCTACCGCTTGGTCCATGCGCTTGCGCTGTTCAGAGGTCGCTTGCTCAAGGTATTCGTAGAGAAGCCAGGAACCTGTGGTCCAGACGTAGCGATCCTCACCCGACTGGCGCATGGCGGTGGCAACCTGCATGGCCTGGGGATAATACTGGTCAAAGTATTTGTGCATGACGTGGGCTTGCGTGTCTGTAAACCCGACATCCAGATGACACTTGAACATCACCAGCACTCGCTCGACTTCGAGAGCAGCCGGCTGCTGGTCGAGCATCAAACCGCGCGAGTAAACCGGCTTCGACGTGAGTACTCCGCTGGCTGCCAGAACACCTTTAATGAACTCTCGCCGTCTCAATCGCATCTCCTGAGCAAACAATAGCTGACCACAAATCTATCATGGGGTCTTGCCCAGCCTCACGGGTTCCGACGGCATTCAGATTGTTATATTTCGATCCGCGCGTGGCCAAAAGTCACTGCATAATTTGCTGCAGGCTTTTCAGGAGCGAACGGCGCGACGGTCCCTTCCACGCCGTGCCGAGAATGCCGTAGCTTTCCAAGCTGCCGTAAGTCTTTCCCGCGTTCGGGTAATTCGAGTAGGTTCCGTTTGCCGGCCAGTAGCACCAGTCGAGGCGATTCACTTCGATGTATTGAGTAACGATCTGGAACCAGAAGCCGAGGTCGGTGCTCCCGCCGCTGGCGACGCAGGTATCGGCCGTGTTGCAGGTCCCAAATTCGCCGAGCCAAAGCGGTTGCGGATTCGCGCCGGTCACAAGATACCCCCAACGCGGGGTGATGCGTGCCACCCAATCGGCAAAGCCCGAGAGCGGCTTCGAGGAGGAGCTGAATCCGTAATCGTGGGCTTCATAAACCACGTGCCCTGGCGAGCTGAGCCTCACTGGCAAGGCCGCGACCGCCGAGAGGTCTGTGTCGTATTTCGGGCCCTCGACAAAGATCAGCAGGTTGGGATTCGAGGCGAGTATGGCGTCTCCACCCCGCTCCGCCGCGGCGTGCCAATCGGTCAAAGCGCTGCCGCCCCAGGTGGCGCATGAGCCTCCCGGCACGCACCGTAGCTCATTCCGCAGGTCGGCGCCCACGACGGAAGGCTGGTTTGCGTATCTCTTCGCCATCGCCTTCCAGTCGCTGATCCAGCTGGATTCCGGAAATCTGGCGTTGGCCCACAGGCCGTTGCCATCCGTGTTGCTACAGCACCAGATGGCGTCGCTCACGTGGTTGTCGAGAATCACCATGAAATGGCTCGCGGCGAGCGAGGCCACGACGCGATCGAATACATCGAGCGCGTGCCTCCCTGCGAAATCCGGATTCGCCGCCACCGCTTGCCCGCTGACTATGGGGTTCGTTTCCACGATTTGGTTCGACCACAAAAGGCGAACGGCGTTGAAACCCCAGTCGCGAAGCTCGCCCACAATCGTATCGAGGCTCTGGTAAGCCAGTCCGCCGACCACCGCATCGGGGCTCTCCGCACCGTACCAGTTGAAGGCTTTGAGCCGCACGCGCTGGCCGCTCTTGTCAACGATGAACTGCTGGCTGGTATGCAGAGGCAAGGCGACGACCGCAACCGCAGCCCTATTCGGAGGCTTTTGCGCACTGTCCCTGCCGCCAGAAGCGCCCGACAAAACCAGGGAACAAGCCACAAGACCGGGAATTGGGCTGAAAGTTTTCAACATTGAAAGTCCTCATTATCAGGGCTTTGAAGCGAGACCGAATCCAGGAATCTGCGACGCTAGAAGCCACAAGCGATTCCCATCGCGTCACCAGCCGCTCTCCGGTGGCGATCGGCACCCGGACGCTTCGCCGCACCTCAGTGGCCGAGTGGCGAAAGTCGTTACGGCCTGAGCTACCACTGTGATACGTGCCAAATTAATTGGCTGATCTCACTTTTATGGGTGCTGCGCGATGATCAGCCAGCAAAGTCGAGCGTCCAAGGCAAACTCGGCGCCGGCGGCGACGCCGCCGTGTGCAGGTCGTGTGCCGGCCACGATCGATGTACAAACTCTGAGGACACAAAGCCCAATGGTACGGCGGTAAGAGTCACCAGATTTAAGTCTGGTCGCTACTGTGTATTGGTCTCCAAGGTGCTCGAGAAGTGGACGAGGCGACTCATGGTGCTGTTGCTTGCGGCTGCGTTATCCTCGAACCAAGACCGACAGTGTCAGTTTGCGTTCCCACTTCGAATTCAGCCGCGTCCTCGCCTCACCAGTTTAAAAGGAGCCAGTCATCAAGAAAAGGAAGGTTTGACACGCGACAACGCTGACCGACTACGCTGCGCTTTATGCTATCGGCGCTGGAAGCCTAATGACTGCTCCGGACGGCAAGACAGAATGGACGGTCGATCAAAAGGCTATAGGAGGCCGAATCAAACTGTGGGAAATGCTGATGGTCTAGGTGCTCGGGCTGGCGAATGGGGCCTAGCCTTGCCTTAATCGAAGTCGCTTGCGCTCTTCGAGTCGGTAACCTGATGGGTGAACGTCTGCGCTAACAGCAGGCGGTCTGACCCGCACCTTTGTTCAGCAGGTGGAGTGGAATAGGCCGCCCACGGGTTCGCGTTCAGCGAGCTTGTTGTACAGTTCCGCCGCCTTCCGGGTTTCTTCCACATGCACGCCGACGTCCTTGTCCTTCAGCAACTGCAAGGTCTCGGGGCAGGTCCGCAGCATCGACTGCATCCCCCGGCTGAGCACGACCACCTTGCTGCCCCTGTCGAGCAATTCCTGGACGTCGGCGGGCTGGATGCCCGGCACGTGCTCCGTGTGGGTCTCCCCCCAGTCCCATTCGCGGCCGCCGCCAGGGTAGAGCTTGAAGTCCTTGCCCGTGCCTACGCCCTCGACCTCCATGTGGCCCCAGGAGATGTTAATGATGCGAGGAGAACGTCTCTTCTTCATCTTCATCGCGCCTCCCATGGCGACAACATAGCACGATTGCGCCCTTGCGGTTCCGCATCAGCGAGAGGCCAGCTGCCCCCCAGCGACCCGACGGGCGCCCAACAGTTTCCTGCGATGCCGACCGAGTTGCGCAGGCGGGCCCCCAAGAAAGGTGGCGCGAACGCCAGCGCGTCCGGCCCTTCGCCGGGCGCGACGATGCGGGCCGCGATAAACGCTGCGTTCCGGTTTCGGCAGCAGTGGGCCGAGGCTTACTTCGCTCGCGTCAGCCTGGAGGCCGAACTGGACAGGTTCGACCTCATAGGCGATCTGACCGAGGACACGCTTTGGCAGTTCCAGGACAGGATGACTTCGATCATCATGTCCGAGGCCCGGTCATGGCGTGACGAGAACATCAAGCAAACCGCCGAGAGGCCCAGGCGTTGACAGGGCCGCGGACGCTTGCGCCGACCTTTCCGTCGCTTTGCTGGGCCGCTCGTTCCAGGATTCTCCGTCCCACCTTCTGGATGTCTCGACGCTGGCCTCATTTGCACGGCTCGCCCCTCCTTATCGACTCGGAGCAGGCATACCAATCGCCCGCGAGAATCTCCTGCCCGCGCCGCAAGGTTATCGAGGTCGTCGCCGGTATGTAAGAGCTTTGCTTGGAGCCGGGGATTCCAAAGCAGACCTCGTCATGGACGAAGGCCTCGACGACATCCTTCTGATGAGCGCCCATGATCGTCCCGCCCACCCGCGTGCTGTAGGGCTCGGGCCAGAGGTTTCTGGGGTCTGTGGGGTCGCCGCCGTCTTCGAGGCGGATGAGGTGATCCTCCTCATAGCAGGCCATGTTGTCGGAATGCACCGCGCAACGGCTGGTATCGACCTTCCCCGTGCTTGGGCTCACAAGCTCCGACCTCGCCTGGCGGACCGTGTCGCCGTATTCCCGAAGCTGCCTCCTCTTCAGCCTGCTCGTGTATTCCGATGGGGGGCGTATCAGCTTCGTGCTCCACTGGCGGTTGCAGATGTTGTCCTGGATGTTGCGCTGCGTGACTTGCGGGTTCGCGGCTCCCGGAGTCCTCGTGGGGTCGGGGTAAATCTCCGGCGGACCGAGGCGGTGCGGCTGGGCCGCGGGTGCACGCGCCAGCAGCACTGCGGTTCCGGCGGCGAGAATGCCTAAAGCTACGGGGATTCTCATATATCGTCTGTCCGTGCTTGTCCTGCCGCCGACCAGCCCTAGCTGGTTCCTGTGCCTCGTGAGGATCGGCGCAGGCTTACCATGGTGGCTCCCCAGCCTCCCGCCTCGGGCGGCGCGTCCCGATAAGACTGGACGAACGGCGTGCGCGCCAACACTGCACGCACGATCCTCCGCTGCACGCCCATGCCGCGACCGTGGATGATGCGCACAGTCTCGATGCCGAGCCCCACCGCTTCGTCGAGATAGGCCTCTACCACGGCAGCGACTTCGCGGGGCTGCACCGTGTGCAGGTCGAACACATCGGTGATCGGAATGCGGAGAGGCTCTTTGTCGTCGTGCATGCACTTGCCGCCAATGACGTCCGGGCGCGCGCTTCTTCGCTGTGCACCTTCAGGGCTTGGCGAACAGTCACGGCCTCGAAGCGGAACGCCTGGCATAGCGCCATTCCAGCAGGAAAGCCACGCCACTTCCTATGGCCACGGGGGGCCAGACCCAGGACGTATTCAGCCGGACATTGGTCACGGCCGACAGTAAGAACGCGCCACCAGCGATCAAAAGCACTGGGCCGGTGATCGCGCAGTGAAGCGTGCGATTCCTCACCCAGTTGGCAAGGCAACCGGCGGCCGCGGCCAACAGGATCGTGGCAGCTGACGAACCATGGAGAGGATGCCAATAGACTCCCACCAGGCTCAGTCCTCCCCACACGACCAGGGAGGCAGCGAACCAGTAACACATCGATGACGGCGAACTACAGCAAGGTGGTCTGTTCCGGGCCATCATATCGGCTCTCTGTCTCCATCCTACGCTCGGTCGCCTGGCAACGGGTTACCTTGGCCTCGAAACGCAGGTCGAAGCAGTCAGGGGATGAAAAGGATCAAGGTCAACCTTTCTGCGAACTCGAGGCATCGTGAGCTTCACGCCATTTGACCCGCAGCCTGAAGCAAGGCGCGAATGTAACCGTAGCAGTAGGCAAAAGACTGCAGTCCCCCGGGGTCGTTTGCGGCAAAGGGCACGTGATCGGGCATCAGTAGATAGGGATAACCGACCTCTATATAAGCCTGGAGGGCCTTAACGAAGTCAATGTCGCCCTCGTCGGGGTACACCTCATGAAAATCATCGCGATGGCCGCGGATATTCCGGAAGTGCACATTGAAGATCTTCTGCCGCGAGCCAAAATACCGGATCAGTTCGTAGATCTCCTGGCCGGGGTCGTTAAGCATTTCCGCGACTGTGCCTTGGCAAAAATTCAACCCATGGTAGGGATTCTCGTTGATGGCGATGAATCGCTTTAACCCATCCACAGTGCCCAGCACTCGGACCACTCCTTGGTAGCCTTCGGGCGGCACGCCCGGATCGTGGGGGTGGCAGGCCATTCGAATCTTGTACTCCTCAGCGACCGGGATCACTCGCTCGAGGAAATAAGCAATCCGCTCCCAGAACATGTCGGCGTCCACACGCCCGGCCCGAGTGAGTGGCGACTTGGGATGCGCATCCTTAAGCCGCCACGTGCTGTAGACCGCATCTCCGCGCCCCGGAGTGCGTTGTGTGCGGAGCACGCCGAGCAGGGTCAAGTTGTACTTGATGGAGGGAATGCCCGCAGCAGAACAATTGCGGATGAAAGTCTGAAGCGCTTCGATGTCGCGATCGCGTTCGGGACTATCAGCCAGCATGATGGCGGGATGTGGCGTCTCGTCGATATGGGTGGACGCAAGAAAAGATGGCGCGACGCAATCGATTGAGATGTGGCTTTTCTCCGACAAGTCAATCAGGCGCTTCAGCTCGGGTGCACGACATGAAAGTGATTGACATGGCGGAGGGCATAAAAGCAGGGTTTATCCTACGGTCATATTTGCTGTAGGATAGAAGCATGACCAACCCTATGGCTGCACCCTCTCGCGTCGCCGCCTTGTCGGCGGCTCTTGCTCAGCCCCGGCCCATGCGTCGCGGCTCGGTCAACGAACGAAGGATGAAGTGTGGGCAGGCCAACTGCGCCTGTCAGAACGATCCCCGGGCGCGTCACGGACCCTATTACACGCTCACCCAGGCGGCAGGCGGCAAGACGCGATCGCGTTACATTGCTGCCGAGCAGGTCCCCGCGCTCCGCCGTCAGATCGAGGCGGGTCGGGAGTTTCGCCAACAGGTGGAGGCCTACTGGGAAGCCTGCGAGCAGTGGGCGGACGCCGAACTGGAGCCCCGACCGGCGGCGGAAGCCGCCGAAAAAAAGGGCTCTGGGCGCAGCTCGGCGACGAAATCGGCCCCGAAGTCGAAGCGCTCTTAGGCCCGGCGGGGGTCCAGAATTTGGACCTGGAGGCCGTGGAGACGGCGGCGCGCCAGCTCGCCTTACGGCTGGCCGCCCGAGTCCTGGAGCAACGGCTGAATGCCGACACCAGCGACCACGCCGGGCCGCAGTTGACTTGTGCCTGTGGGAAGCCGGCGCGCTACATCGGCCGACGCGCCAAGACCTGGGTAAGCGTGCTGGGCCCGTTGCGGCTGGAACGGGCCTACTATCACTGCGCGGCTTGTGGCGGTGGATTTTGTCCGCGCGACCGGGCCTTGGGCTTGGAGGCGGGCCCCCTTTCGCCGGCCGTGACCCGCATGACGGCGGCGGTGGGCGCGCTGGTCAGCTTTCAGGAGGGCAGCGCTTTGTTGAAGGAACTGGCGGGCGTGCAGATCGAGGCCAAGCAAGTGGAACGGACGTCCGAAGCCTTGGGAGCGGAAATGGCCGAAGACGAGCAACGCCGGGTGGAACCGGACAGTACCGAGCCTCTGCCCGAGACGTTGTACTTGGGCGTCGACGGGACGGGGGTGCCGATGCGCAGTTCCGAGTTGAAGGGACGGGCTGGCAAGCAAGCCGACAGCCCAGCGAAAACGCGGGAAGTGAAACTGTGCACGGTCTGGAGCGCCGAGTCCCGCGACGCTCAAGGCCGTGCGGTGCGAGACGAGGGCTCAGTGACTTACTCGGCCGCCATCGAAAGTGCAGCCTCGGCTGATGCCGACCCGAAAGGCTCCGAGTTTGCGCAGCGGGTTTGGCGCGAAGCCCAGCGGCGGCGCTTCGAAAACGCCACTCGCCAAGTGGTGCTCGGCGATGGCGCTCCCTGGATCTGGAATCTGGCTCAGGAGCTGTTCCCGGGAGCGATCGAGATCGTCGACCGCTTCCACGTCAAGCAGCACCTCAGCGAGGTCGCCAAAGCCTTGTATCCGACCGACCCGCGGCGAGCCCAGCAGTGGGCGGAGCGGCGCCATCAGGAACTGGATGCCGGCAAATTGCCCGGTATCCGCCGCGTGCTGCGGCGCCAAGCGATTCGTTGTGAGGAGGCCCGAAAATGCGCCGACTACCTCGAGCGTAACCAGCACCGCATGCGCTATCCCGAATTCCATGCCCAGGGATTGTGCACCTCCTCCGGCGTCGTTGAGGCAGGCTGCAAGGTGACGGTCGGCACCCGCCTCAAGCGTGCCGGCATGCACTGGAGTCTTCGCGGCGCCAATGCCATCATCGCCTTGCGCTGCTGCCGCCTAAGCGGACGCTTCGAGGAATTCTGGGAACGCCGCGCTCAGCAGAGGGCCGCATGAACTACCACTCTGGTGTCGTGCACCCCTTCAGCTCCTCTACGTTGGCATAGAGACGAGCCCCGCCAATTTCTGGATATCCACAGATGTTACGGACGCCGTACCGGGCGAGGTATTGGAGGTGCGCTTCATTCGTGGGTGCGCTCTGGCATCCGAGTTTCATCAGGACGCGCTGGCCCGAAGCTGCGACGACGGGCATGCAACCCCTCCTCAGTGCGACGGCGGCGCCCGTCGAGGCCATGAATTTTCTGCGATTCATGAGAAATTCTCCTTTCCGGCGCGATCATGCGCCTCGCCACGTGGGCCCGACCAAAGCCCTCGGCCCTGAATAGAGGGCTTATCGCCTCAGGTTATTCTCGTACGTGTTGGGAGCCGACTGTTTAGCTGGGATACAAGGACGAGCCTCGTAGACCAGGTTGCCATTTTCGCAGCCTTCGCGCCGAGCAGATGGCGCGCCGCAAGGCCCACAGGAGAAACGAAGTCGCACAGCTAAAGAGAGAATTACAACCATACACCCGGATGGAACCCGCTCCCTCGATCGCCGAGGTGAGCCCCAAAGTGTGCAGGCCCTGTGCCGACCACGATCTACAAGTGCGCTGCGCATGTTGTGCATACAGAGAGCCTGCGGGAACGACGGAAGACTCGCCAGATCAAGTTCACGCTTCACAGCCTCCCACTGATCGGGCCGAACCAGTGGTGCGAAGTCACCACGGGGCATGACGCACGCCCGGCTTGTCCTCGACACCAAGCCCGTGGGGTCCACTAGGCTTAGCTCAATCCCGAGACCCATCCAGCCAACATCAGCCGGGAGTCCCGCGGCGGTTTCTCTTTGGACCGCCCGCCTGCAACAAAGTTGACAGAAAATCGAATTGGGTGTGCCGCGCCACCTGCATTTAACCTCCACAAGATATGCGCCTCATTCCAGCTTGCTCCCAGGTCTCGAGGCCGCAGCGAGCTTGCCTCAACCGTGATAGGATTCGGCCCATGAAAACCACCCGAAGGAGATTCCTCCAGACCTCGGCGGCAGCCAC
>Ga0335083_10002613_pt1 | contig 23686 bp, 10 predicted proteins | sample Lox_Sample_42_FD_206716 | JGI IMG/M metagenome (GOLD analysis project Ga0335083, IMG submission 206716) | Soil microbial communities from Loxahatchee National Wildlife Refuge, Florida, United States - Lox_Sample_4.2 | ecosystem: Environmental > Terrestrial > Soil > Wetlands | place: USA...
GGCCGGCCGGTCGAGCCGGAGGTGTAGATGACGTAGGCGACGGAGCTGCCGTCGAGCGCAGATTCCGCGGGAAGGCGTGTATCGGGCGCGGCATCCAGTTCGGCGACCGACTCGTCGAGCACCAGCTTCGGACAGGTGCTGCCGCTGAAACGGCCAGCTGTTGCCGACTCCAGCACCAGCGCGGCGAGGTTCGCATCCTGCGCCATATAGGCGAGCCGATCCGGCGGGAACTCGGGATCGAGCGGCACGTAGCCCGCGCCGGTCTTCAGCACCGCGAGCAGGGTGGCCATCATGTCGGTGCTGCGTGTGAGCGAAATGCCGACCAGTGCGCCGTGCGCCACGCCACGCGCGCGCAGTGCATGGGCGATGCGGTTGGCGCGTGCATCGAGCTGACGGTAGTCGAGCACCTTGTTGCCGTAGCGGATCGCCGTACGCGTCGGCGCACGGTCGCACTGGGCTTCGATCAGCGCATGCAGCGGCAAAGCCGGCACGTCGAGCGTCGTTTCGTTCCACTGCTGCATGGCGTCGCGCTGCGAGAGCGGCAGTGCATCGAGCTTCGCCACCGGAGTGGTGGGCTCGGCCAGCGCCGAGGCGAGCAGCGTTTCGTAGCCGTCGCGGAACCGCGCCGCGGTCGAGGCGTCCAGAATGTCAGTGTTGTAGGTGATGCCACCGAGCAGCCCGTGTTCCTGTTCGAGGAACCACAGGCCGATGTCGTCTGCCGCGCCGCGTTGGAACACCGGCAAGTGTTCGTGCGCAAGATCGCCCCACGACAGGATGCGGCGACGCGCGTCCTGGAAGGAGAACATCGCCTGGTAGATCGGCGGACGGCTCTCGTCGCGGGCCACGCCCAGCGAGACCACCAACTGCTCGAACGGCACGTCGGGATGGGCGAAGGCATCCAGCACCACCTGGCGCACCTGCTTCACCACATCCAGGAAGGATGCATCGGAGTCAACCGTCACACGCAGCGGCAGCGCGTTGACGAACAGGCCCATGATGCCTTCCGTCTCCACGCGGTCGCGGCCGCGCACCGGCGTGCCAACGACGAGATCGCGCTGGCCACTGAGGCGATGCAGCAGCACGTAGTACGTCGCTAGCAACACCATGAACGGGGTGGCTTCGGCGCGCTGCGCCAGCGCGTGCACGGCAGCGGCGCGCTCGGCCGGAATGCGCACCCATTCGGTGGCGCCGGCACCGGACATGCGTGCGGGACGGGAACGGTCGGCCGGCAGTTCCAGCGGTTCCAGCGGGCCTTCCAGCGTCTTCATCCAGTGCGCCAGCTGCTGCTGCACCGTGGCGCTGCGCATGCGCTCGCGATGCCAGGCGGAAAAGTCGGCATATTCCACCGGCAGCGGCGCGAGGGACGACGACGCCTCTCCCGCGCAACGTGCGATATAGGCGCGCGAGAGGTCTTCGTAGAGAAGGTCGAACGACCAGCCATCCCAGATGATGTGATGGGCCATGAAGTACAGCACGTGATCCTGCTCATCGAGGCGGAACAGCCGTGCGCGGAATAGCGGCGGGCACGACAGGTCGAAAGGCCGCGCGATATCCGCTTCGAGCTCGCGCATCAGCGTGGGCAGGCGATCTTCGGCGGCCAGCGTGGAGAGATCCTCGACCGGCAACTCCAGCGCGATGTCTGCATGGATGCGCTGCAGGCCAGCGGTGTCACCCGCCTCGATGGAAGTGCGAAGCACCGGTTGGCGTTGCACCACGTCGCGCATGGCCTGCCGGAAAGCGGCCACGTTCATCGGTCCGCGCAGCCGGTGCGCCGAGGGCGTGTTGTAGACCACGCGGCCCGGATGCAGTTGCTCCATGTACCAGAGGCGCTGCTGCATGGAGGACAACGGCGCCTGCTCGCGGTTGGCGGCGCGCGGAATCTCGTCGGTGTTGGTCGCAGCCGTCAGGCCACGCGCGCCGTCGATGGCTTCGGCCAACCCTTCAATGGTCGGTGCGTCGAACAGCGTGCGGAACGACAGCGCGATGCCGAACTCGCGATTGAGGCGCGCGGTGAGCTGCGCGGCCAGCAGCGAATGGCCGCCTAGCGCGAAGAAGTTGTCGCGTACATCCAGATCGGGCAGCGCGAGCACCGTTTCCATGGCGGCAGCGACGCGTAGCTCCGTCTCCGTCTGCGGCGCGCGGCGTTCGCGGTTGGCAGGCGCCATCGGTTGCGAAGGCGCAGGCAATGCCTTGCGGTCGATCTTGCCGTTGGGCAGCAGTGGGATAGCATCCATCGCCACGAAGTGTTGCGGCAACATGTAGTCGGGCAGGCGCTGGCGCAGGCGGGGGCATAGGTCGACCTGTTCGAGATCCACGCCTTCGCTGGGCACCACGTAAGCCACCAGGCGCACGTCGCCGGGGCGGTCCTCGCGCGCCATCACCACCGCGCGTGCCACCTCGGGCAGGTCGGCCAGCGCGGTTTCGATTTCGCCCAGCTCGATGCGATAGCCGCGGATCTTCACCTGGAAGTCCAGACGGCCGCGATGTTCCAGTTCGCCGCTTGCCATCCAGCGGCCACGGTCGCCCGTGCGATACAGGCGCGCCTGCGTGTCGCCGTTGAACGGATCGGGCAGGAAGCGCTCGGTGTTGAGTTCCGGGCGGTTGAGATAGCCGAGCGTGACGCCGTCGCCACCGATGTAGATCTCGCCAGGCATGCCCAGCGGGCAGGGCGCGCCGTGCTCGTCCAGGATGTGCACGGTAGTGTTGGCGATGGGACGCCCAATGGTGATGCCGCTGCGTACATCGTGTGCGCGCCACAGCGTGGACCACACCGTGGTTTCGGTGGGGCCGTAGGCGTTCCACAGTTCAGCGCAGCACGCCAGCAACGATTCGGCGAGATCCAGCGGCAAGGGCTCGCCGCCCGCGATGGCCTTGAAGCCCGTACGGCCCGTCCATCCCGATTCCAGCAGCACGCGCCAGCCGGCAGGCGTCGCCTGCATCATCGTGGCGCCGCTTTCCTCGACCAGCCGGCGCAGGGCCGCGCCGTCGCGCACATCGTCATAGGTTGCCAGCACGATGGCGGCGCCGACGCTGAGCGGCAGCATCAGTTCAAGGAAGGCAATGTCGAAGGACAGCGTGGTGACCGCGACGAGGCGATCGTCTTCGACGATGCCCGGCTCGCGCTGCATGCTGGCGATGAAGTTCGACGTGGCGCGATGCGGCACGCGCACGCCCTTGGGCTTGCCGGTGGAGCCGGAGGTGTAGATGACATACGCCACCGACTCGGGAACGGCGGAGCGTTCGTCGCGTGGCAGGCGCGCATCGCTGGCGTTGTCGATCAGCGCGGCGTCGCGCTGGAGAGAAAGTACCTGCGCGGCCGGAAACTCGAACACCGATGCGGCCTCGTCATCGACGATGAGCGCGGCCAGTGCCGCGTCCTGCGCCATGAAGGCGAGGCGTTCCGGCGGGAAGCTGGGATCAAGCGGCACGTAACCCGCGCCCGACTTCAGTACGGCCAGCAATGAAGCCAGCATGTCAGGGCTGCGCGCCAGCGACAGGCCGACGAGACTGCCCTGGCTTACGCCACGATCGCGCAATACATGTGCGATGCGGTTCGCCCGTGCCTCAAGCTGCGCATAGGAGATCGGCGCGCTGCCGGCGAGTGCCGTGCGCGACGGCGCACGGTCCACCTGCCGTTCGAAATATTCATGGGCCAGTTGTTCGGCCGGATAGGGCGTGCGCTGCGGCTGCATCGAATGCAATGCGGCGAGCGCATTCTCCGAGACGAGGCCGAGCGTGCCGCAGGCGGCGTCCGGCATGTCGGCGGCATTCCGCAGCAGTGTCGCGTAGGCGTCGAGCCACGCGTGCACCGTCGCCGCGTCGAACAGATCCGAGTTGTACTGGCATTCCAGGCGCAGGCCGTGCGGCAGCTGCACCGCGTTGACGAACCATTCGAAATTCTCGTACGCACGCGGCACGCCCGCGAACTCGAACGAGAGCCCCGGGAAGCTGAGTGTGCGCTCGTCCAGCGCCTGGTCCAGGTTGAACAGCACGCTGGCCAACGGCAGGCGACCCGGATCGCGCGGCAGGGCGAGGCGGGCCAGCAGGCTGCCGATGGTGTATTGCTGATGATCGAATGCGTCGAGCAGGTCGCCACGTACCTTGGCGAGGCCTTCGGCGAAGGGCGCCGCCGTATCGATCGACACGCGCAGCGGCAGTACATTCACGCAATGGCCCACGAGTCCATGGTGACCACCGGCGGCCTGGCCGGCGGAAGGAATGCCGATCACCACATCGTCCTGGCCGCTCAGCCGCTGCAGCAGCAGGCCGAAAGACGCCAGCAGCGTGGCGTACAGGCTGGCACCCCGCTGGGCGCCGGCGCGCTTGACCGCGGCGACCAGTGAGGCATCGAGCAGCAGGTCTTCCCGACGCGACGCGAACGTGCGCTGGCGAGGGCGCGGACGGTCGGTGGGCAGGTCGAGCGACGGCGTGGCATCGGCGAAACGCTTGACCCAATAGCTTTCGGCATCGCGGCCTTCCTGGCTCTGCCCGTGCGCCGCTTCGGCCAGCGCGTAATCGGCAAACGGATCGGCCGGCGGCAATTCGCCTCCCGTGCCGATCTGTTGCGCATATAGCGCGGCGAGATCGCGCACGATCACGCCGAACGACCAGCCGTCGCACACGATGTGATGGGCTGTGAGCACCAGCAGGTGTTCCTGCGCCGACAGCCGCAACACTTCCGTGCGCAGCAGCGGTCCGGTTTCCAGATCGAACGGCTCGGTGACCACGCGTGCCAGCGTGGCTTCGATTTCTGCTTCCTGCTCGTCGGGACCCAGCCAGGAAAGCTCGCGCACCCGGCATGCCAACGACTGTTGCGCGGCGATGCACAGCTCGCTGCCATCCTTGCCAAAGGTGGCTCGCAATGCCTCGTGCCGATCCACCAACTGCTGCAAAGCTGCCTGCAGCGCGGCTGTGTGCAGTTCACCATGCAGGCGCAGCGTGGCCGACTCGTTGTAGGCGAGGGAAGCCTGTGGCTCCAGCGTGGAAGCGAGCCACACTTCGCGCTGCGGTGCGGTGGCGGGTACGACGCGCTCCAGCGCGGCGCCTGCAAAGGGGTCATAGTCGACCGCAATCGCCTCGGAACCGGCGAGCACGGATTCGTTCGGATTCATGCGTTGACCCTCATGAACTTGCCGGGCGCATCGGGGTTGGGTACGAACCACGCGGGATTGCCCTCCTGGTCCTTGCCCAGTCGCGCACCGACGACCGGCGGGCGGCTGGCGTCCAAAGCCAGTGCTTCAACGGGCTTGTTGCGCGGCAGGAATTCCGCTTCCTGCATTTCCAGCACGGAATCCTTGTAGGCCTTGGCGATGGCCTGGAAATCCTGCTCGGTATGCGAGGTGGTGAAGAAGCAGGGGAAGTTGTCCAGCAGGTGGATGCCGCGGCTGCGGATCATCGCGAACAGCAGCTCCTGCAGCGGATGGTCCTCGGTGAAGCTGGTCTTCCACACCGAGGAGAAGTGCACCAGCTGGATCGGTGCGCCGACGCTGGCGCAGAACGCGTTGAGCTCATCCATCAGCAGGCTGGTGCGGGCGTTGAGGCGTTCCTGAAGGGCCGCGCCATTCGCCTTGAGGTGGTTGAGCACGGCATGCGCCGCCGCCAATGCGAGCGGGTGACGCACGAAGGTGCCGGCGAAATAGGTGACGCCGACGGTGGGAATCGAAGCATCGCCGTACTGCCAGCCGCCGCCGTCCAGCGCATCCATGTAGCAACGCTTGCCGGCGATCACGCCGATGGGGAAACCGCCGCCGACCACCTTGCCGTAGGAGGCGAGGTCCGCGTCGATGCCCAGCACATGCTGCGCACCACGCGGATGGGCGCGGAAGCCGGTGACCACTTCGTCGAAGATCAGCAGCGCACCCGCGTCGGAAGTGATCGCGCGCAGCTCCTTGAGGAACTCTCGCGGCTGGAAGTCCGGGCGACGGCTCTGTACCGGCTCTACCAGCACCGCGGCGATGCTGGACGCGCGTTCGCGGATGATCTGCAGCGACTCGGGTGTGCCGTAGTCCAGCACCAGCACGTTCTCCGAGGTGTTGCGCAGGATGCCCGGTGCTGCCGGCACCGAGCGCAGCTTCTTGGTGCCGCGCACGATCACTTCGTCGAAGATGCCGTGATAGGAGCCCGTGAAGATCACCAGCGTGTCGCGACCCGTCACGGTGCGCGCGATGCGGATCGCGCCCATCACCGCTTCGGAACCCGTATTGCACAGGCCGGCGCGGTCGAAGCCGGTAAGTTCGCAGACCTGCTGGGCCACTTCGCCAGCCAGCGGATGCTGCGGGCCGATCTCGTAACCGGCATCGAGCTGGCGGCGTACGGCGTCGATCACGAAATCCGGCTGCCAGCCGAACAGGTTCATGCCGAAGCCGTTGAGCGCGTCGATGTATTCGTTGCCGTCCAGGTCCCACACCTTGGAGCCCTTCGAGCGGTTCACCACGATCTGGTAGATCATTTCCTTCAGCAGCGGACGGAAGCCATTGACGACGCGCGGATCGGCGAGATGGTCGCGATGGCGGGCGGTGTAATCCTTGGAGGCGCGCGTGCGCTCGATATAGCGGCGCATGAACGCTTCGAGGCGCGCACGCTGGCGATCGGTCAGCTCGGTCTGCGTGGAGTGGATACGCGCGATGGCGCCGAAGGCCTTCTTGACGTCGTAGCTGGTATGCGCAAGCGCCGCTTCCTCATCCTGCACGGGCTGGCTTGCGGCAGCCACAGGCGCCGATGCTGCCGGCGCTGCAGTCGCCTGTGCGACAGGCGCGGGCTGAGCCACTGGTACCGGTGCGGCCATGGCGGGCGCGCGTCCCATCGATGCCGCTGCGAGCAGTGCCAGTTGCTGCTGCATGATCTGCATCTGCTGCTGGATCAGGTCCTGCACCACGTTGCCGGTCGCGGCCACGGCCATCACCGGCATGGCGACGGTGGGCTGGACAGGAGCGGACGTCGTCGCGGCAGGCGCGATGGCGGGAGCCGGCGTGGCCTCCGGCGGCAGCATCTGATCGATATGCATCGCAAGGCGCTCGAAAGATGAGAACGACTCCATCAACTCGCGGAAGGTGATCTTCAACGAGAAGGTTTTTTGCAGCTGCAGCGCAACCTGGGTGAGGGCGAGCGAGTCGAGGCCGAGCTCGACGAAGCCGGAACTGGGATCCACGCCCTGCAGCTCGGTGCCGGCGACGTCCTCGAACAACTCGACGAGCTGGTTGACGAGGCGGCTTTGACGGGCCGAGCCGGCATTGGCGCCGGTGACGTTGGCTTCCATGGCGGGCTCCACGACAGGGGCAGAAGAAGAGGAAGAAGTGAACAGCGGTACGACGTTGTCCGGCGCCATCGTTGGCGCGACTGTCGGCGCACTGGCGGGCAGGGCGGCATCGACCCAGTGGCGCTTGCGCTCGAACGGATAGGTGGGCAGGCGTACATGGCGGCGGCGATGGCGACGATCCAGCGAGCACACGGCCACCGGCAAGCCGGCGCACCACAGCTGGCCCATGGCAGCCACCCACGCGGCGCGCTCCGACGATGGCGCGTCAGCCACGCTTGCCATCACCACGTGCGTGCGGCTGCCAGCGTGCTGGCGGGCCAGCGTGGTCAGCGCATTGCGCGGGCCGACTTCCAGTAACACCTGCGTGGGCTGGTCGAGCAGGTTCTGCAGCGCAGGCGAGAAGCGCACGGTGCCGCGCAGATGGCGCGTCCAGTAGTCGGGAGACGTCGCCTCATCGTCGCGCAGCGGCTCGCCAGTGAGCGTGGAGACGATGGGAATCGACGGAGCCGACAGCGCCACGCGCTCCACTTCGGCGCGGAACGGCTCCAGTACCGGATCCATCATGGCGGAATGGAACGCGTGCGAGGTCTGCAGCAGGCGGCAGGCAATGCCTTCGGCTTCCAGCTGCACGCGGAACGCGTCGACCAGTGCCGTCTCGCCGCTGATCACGCTGGCGGTCGGGCTGTTTTCAGCAGCGAGCTGCAGATGGCCCGGCAGACGCGGCTGCAACTGCTCGGCAGGAAGGCGAACGGAAAGCATCGCGCCGGCCGGCATGGCTTGCATCAGGCGACCACGGCGAGCGACCAGGCGTGCGCCATCGGCCAGGCTCATCACGCCGGCGATCACCGCGGCGACGAACTCGCCGATGCTGTGGCCGATCATTGCCACGGGCGGCACGTCCGTCGCCATCCATAGTTTCGCCAGCGCATATTCGATGGCGAACGTGGCCGGTTGGGTCAGCGAAGTTTCGCGCAGCGCATCGGCATCGTCGGCAAACAGGCGTTCGCGCAGATCGAAGCCCAGCTCGCCGCGCAACGCTTCGGCGCAATCGTCGACCGCCGCCCGGAATGCCGGCTCGCTGTCGTACAGCGCTTTCCCCATGCCGGCGTACTGCGAGCCCTGACCGGGGAACAGGAACACCACGCCCGGGCCAGGCTTCTTCACTTCGCGTACCGACGCGGTGGTCAGTTCGCGCAGTCGTGCGATGGCTTCGTCCGTGCTGCTGGCGACCACTTGCGTGCGGTGCGCGAAGGCCTTGCGACCGTGCAGCAGGGTGCCAGCCACGTCCGCGAGGTTGATATGCGGATGCGCGCCAAGGTGATCGGCGAGGCGTGCAGCCGACGCAAGCGCGGCGGCCGGCGTGCGGCCCGACAGCACCAGCAGCTGCGGACCTTCGGCGGCATCGGAGGGTTCGGGCGCCGGGGCCTGCTCCATGATCACGTGGGCATTGGTGCCGCCCACGCCGAACGAGCTGACGCCCGCACGCAAGGGATGGCCGTCGGTGGCCCACGGGCGAAGCGAATCGTTGATGACGAACGGCGAACCTGCGAAGTCGATCTTGGGATTGGTGGCCTGCACATGCAGCGACGGCGGCAGCAGTTGTTCGTGCAGCGACAGCGCCGTCTTGATCACGCCGGTGGCGCCAGCGGCGATCACGGTATGGCCGATATTGCTCTTGACCGAACCGATGGCGCAGAAGCCGCGATCGTCGGTGTGCTGGCGGAATGCAGTAGTAAGGCCTTCGATCTCGATCGGATCACCCAGTGGCGTGGCCGTGCCGTGCGCCTCGACGTAGGAGATGGAACGCGCATCGACCCCGGCATCCGCCAACGCCATGGCGATCACTGCCGCCTGGCCGTCGCTGCTGGGCGCGGTGTAGCTGGCCTTGCCGCCGCCGTCGTTGTTGATGGCGATGCCGCGGATCAGCGCCAGCACTTCGTCGCCATCGCGCTGTGCATCCGACCAGCGCTTGAGCAGCACCACGGCCGCGCCGTCGCTGAACACGGTGCCGCGCGCATCCGCATCGAAAGTGCGCGTGTGGCCGTCCGGCGACAGCATCGAGCCTTCCTGCGAGAGATAACCGCTGCGCGGCGGACACGTGATGGATGCACCGCCGGCGAGCGCCATCTCGCATTGCCCGGCGCGCAGAGCCGCCACGGCCTGGCAGATGGCAACCAGTGAGGTGGAGCAGGCAGTGTTGACGCTGAGCGCGGGGCCGGTGAGGTTGAGCTTGTGCGACACGCGCGTGGCGAGGAAATCCTTCTCGTTGGCCAGCGATACCTGGAAGGCGCCGAGCTTGTCGATGAGGTCAGGGCGCTGTTGCAGGTGATGCTGGAAGTAGGTGGCGTGGTACATGCCGGCGAACACGCCTATCGGCGCGTCGTGGTTGTCCGGCGTATAGCCACCGCGCTCCAGGCACTCCCAGCACAGTTCCAGGAAGATGCGCTGCTGCGGGTCCATCAGCTCCGCTTCGCGCGGCGACATGCCGAAGAAGGCGGCGTCGAAATCCTCCACTCCATCGACAATGCCGCGTGCAGCGACATAGTCGGGGTCGTTGCGCAGCGAGGCCGGAATCGACGGGTCCAGTTGGTCGGGCGAGAAGCGCGTGATGGTCTCGCGGCCTTCGCACAGGTTGGACCAGAACGTCTCGACGTCGGCCGCGCCGGGGAAACGACCCGACACCGCCACGATGGCGATCGGTTCGCCGGTATCGCCCTGGCGACCGCGCGACAGGCGCGAAGCAAGCGCAGAAGACGTGTTGCGCCCCTCGATGAGCGCGGCCAGCGCGGCGGGCGTGGGGTCGGCGAAGAATGCGGGTACCGTCGGCGAGGTGGACACGCCGGCGTGGATGCGTTCCATCAGTCGCACGGCAAGCAGCGAGTTGCCGCCGAGATCGAAGAAGTGATCGAGCCGGCCTACCTGGTCGATCTCCAGCACGTCGGAGAACAGCGCGCAGAGTGTCCGTTCAAGTTCGCCCACGGGCGGCACGTACTGGTCTGCCAGCTCCGGACGGCGGCGGCCGGGCGCGGGCAGGGCGCGGCGATCCAGCTTTCCGTTGGTCGTCACCGGCAGGCTGTCCAGCCGCAGATAGGCCACCGGCACCATGTACTCGGGAAGGGTTTGCCCCAATTGCGCACGCAGGGAGCGCGCCGTAACCGCATCGTCCTCGGCGACGAAGTACGCCACGAGACGCTTCTGGCCGGGCCGGTCCTCGCGTGCGAGCACCGCGGTGGAACGCACGCCGGGAAGACGCTGCAAGGCCGCCTCGATCTCGCCGATCTCGATGCGGAAACCGCGGATCTTCACCTGCGTATCGGCACGGCCGACGAATTCGATGACGCCTTCCGGCAGCCAGCGCACGAGGTCGCCGGTGCGATAGAGGTGCGTGCTTTCGGCGCCGAAGCGATTGGGGATGAAACGTTCGCTGGTGAGCTCAGGACGCTTGAGGTAACCACGGGCCACCCCGGCGCCGCCGATGAACAGCTCGCCGATGATGCCCACCGGCACCGATTCGCCACGCGCGTTGAGCACGTACAGCGTCGTGTCGGCGATCGGACGTCCGATCGGAACGGAGCGTGCCGTGGCATCCAGGTCTGCCGGGATGCGGTAGGTGGTCGCGAACGTGGTGCATTCGGTGGGGCCGTAGCCATTGATCAGTTGCGTGTCCGGCAGCAGGGATTGCGCCTTGCGCACGTGAGCGACCGACAAGGCCTCGCCGCCGGTAAGCAGCTGTTGCAGTCCGCGCAGCTGCGTGCCGTCCTTGTCGACGATGGCATTGAACAGCGCGGCCGTGAGCCACGCGATGCGGGCTTCGTGGTGCGTGATGGTGGCGGCTAGGCCATCGCCGCTGGGCACGCGCTCCTCATGCACGATGCAGGTGCCGCCATTGAGCAGCGGGCCCCAGATCTCCAGCGTCGCAGCGTCGAAGCCCAGGGGCGCTGCATGCAGCACGCGCGGGCTGTCGCCGAAGGTCACATAGTCGACGTCACGCACCAGCCGGATGATCGAGCGATGGCGGATCTCCACGCCCTTGGGTGTGCCCGTCGAACCGGAGGTGTACATCACGTAGGCCAGTGCTTCGCCATCCACCATGGGTAGTGCTGGCGGACGAGCGTTGGCCATGAGCTGCGCGTACGAACGCCATGATGCGGGCACGCCTTGCAAGGGCGAGGTGTCCTCCGGCGCCACGATCACGGAAACGCCCGCGTCATTCAGTGCGAAAGCCAGGCGTTCCTCAGGATAGGTGCGATCGAGCGGCAGGTAGGCGGCGCCGGTTTTCAGGATGCCAAGCACCACGACAACGGCGTCGATCGAACGATCCAGCAGCATGCCGACCATCGCACCAGCGACCACGCCGGCTTGCATGAGGCCGGTGGCGACACGGTCACTGGCATCGTCCAGTTCGCGATAGCTCATGCGCAGCTGCGTACCTTCCAGCGCGATGGCATCGGGACGGGCGTCGGCAACGGCACGGAACAATCCATGCACGGTGTCCTGCGGCCGGCGCGCGATGGCGGTGTTGTTCCAGGCAGCCAGCATGCGTTGGTACGCTTGCGCGTCGAACGCGACGACACTTTCCAGTCGCTCGGAATGCGCCAGTCCGTGACACACGTGGGTCCATGCCTTGCCCAGCGCGAGCAGCATGGTTTCGTCGAAGATGCCGGTATCGAAATCGAGGGCGAAATGCCGACCGTCTGTACAGAGTGACCACGCCAGTGGCGAGGTCGGCGTCATTGACGCGGTTGATGCATCGCTCCATGCGCCGATGTGGCTCGCGCAGTCGTCGTCAGCTGCCGCGGGGCAGGGCGGCGTGGCCAGCCATGCATCGACCGAGGCGTGCAGTGGAATGTCGTAGCGAAGGGCAGCACCCCCGGTAATCGCAAGCGTGACGCGCCCACGCCCGGTCAGTCGCGATTCCAGCAGGGCGAGCGTCGCCGTGAGCAGGGCGACGGGAGATAGCTGCGCCTGCGCCGCGCGATGCATGAGCGTCGCCATCACCGCCTGGTCCAGCGCCATTTCCAGCCGTTCCCTTGCCGGCGCAGTGGCCGGGGAAGACTGGCGCACGAGCACGTCGAGCAACGAAAGCTCCTGGGTTCCCTGTGTTGCTTGCGCGTTGTTTGGCTGCGTCATGGGAAATCCCCTGCACCTTTGCGTGCGTTTGTTGCTCAGGCGATGGCGTAAGCCGCCCGGTCCGTCCTCGGCTGCTTGCCCAGCGAGCGGCGCAGCCATTCGCGCGAATCGCGGCTGGAGCGGAAGCCCGCGTGCAGAAGTGCATCGAGCAACGGATTCTTGCCCACGGCCGGTGGCGTGATGCCCCAGCCGCGAAGACGCTCGTGCGCGGCGTGCAACAGGCTGTCGCGGCGGGTGGAGTCGGTGTAGTAAGTGAAGCTGATGGTCACCGACGCGTTGTCGCCGTTTTCCACCATGTGTGGGCTGGTCGAAGGCATGTACGCACCCTGGCCGGGCTCCAGGTGAAAGACGGTGGCGCGCTCGCGCAGGCTTTCGTCCCAGTGCAAGCGGTCGCGCTCGTGGCAGGCATGGAAGCGATCGCGTGCTTCCTCGCTGGCCGCGACGGTGTCGCGGTGGTCCCATACATAGATGGTCTTGCGACCGCTCAGCTGCATGATGAAGTTGTGTTCCTTGTCGAAGTGGAACGGCGTGACCGCGTTCGGCGAGGTGATGAAGATCCAGCCGCCGCGATAGCTCATGCCCGGATCGACGCGATCGATCGCCGGCTTGATGCCGTCCAGCACGTGGTCCACCAGCGTGCGATAGAGGTCGTCGGTCTGAACATTGAGCAGCGACATCCAGGCCCTGGCCTGTTCGATGTCCTGCAGCGTGCTCGCCGCGGACCTGGTATTGGGATGCAGTTGCGGAGCGATGTTGAACGGCGTGCCCGGCGTGGCGTCATCGCTGTGCGTGCGCACGCGTCCACGCGCCTCCAGCCGCTTGCCCAGTTCCACCAGCTGGGGCAATTGCAGAAGAGGATGAGTGGCAAGCTGATGGCGTGCGGGCTGGATGCGCCAGGGATCGAAATTGTCCCAATCCAGATCGATGAGCCGAGCGACATCGGCGGTCATGATTTCCTCCCCCTGAACATTCATGGTTCGCACTGCCATGGCGTCCGGTTCCGATCCCTGGGCTGGTCTTCGCGGGCGGTGCGAACCGAACCCTGGTCGGCCGTATCGCGCGCGAGACACTTTCCCTGAGGCTGCGTACCGATGATCACCGTGGTAGCCGTGCAACACGTCTCCAGCAACGGAGCATCCGTAGTCTCCGTCGGTGGCTTTTTTGTGTGAATACGCCCTAAGCAGCAGAGCCGTGCGGCGCTCGCCTTGGCGCACTTCCGACGAAATAGGCTGTTAGGGGTAGCCGGTTGCAAAGCACGGCGTCGGCTTTCCGCTGTGCTGCGGAAAGTGATACAGGACTGTTACAGATGCGCCGCCCGCAGCTGGCTCAGGGCGCAGCCTGGAATGCGAACAGCCACAGGATGGCGCCTTGCGCCGGCGTTCCTGTCCAGGTAACGGAATAGGTGCCGGCGGCGTTCACCTGCTTGACCGCGACTGCGCCTTGCACGGCGCTGGAGGGCGGCAGCATCAGGTAACTGTCGATGACCTTGAAGCCATCACCGGGTACGGCGGTCATCGAATAGACGTAGGCGTCGCCGAGCCACACGGCGACGAGCGTGGCCGGGCCGGTGGTGGTCACCGTGCCGCTGGTGAGCATGCTCGTGGTGGAATCCGTGCTGCCGGTGATGCCTTGCCACGCGCGCGCCAGCTTGTTGGTAGCGCGCGCGGCGATGCCTGGCGTCGGATAGTTCTGGGCAACGTCCTGCAGTTTGCCGGCATGCGCGATTTCGATGAAGGGCACGGTGATCTCGCCTTCGGGCGTGCCTTCCTTGGCGATCTGCACGGTGTGGTTCGCACCGCCGCGCGAACCGATGGCGATGTACGCGCGTGCGTCGAAGCGGCCGTCATAACCGTTGTAGACCACCGATTCGCCGACCTGCTTCCACTGGTTGCCATAGCTGTCGGTTGGCGCGGCGCTGTTGTTCTTGTAGCCGGCCACAAGGATCAGCAGCGAACTGCCGCTTTCCTGGGTGTGCAGCGTCGGGGTGACGAGAGGCGAAACCCCTTCGCCGTCGGGTTGGGTCGCCAGGGTGTGCGCTCCAAGCACGGGAGGACTGAGCATGGTGGCGCGTGCCTCGTCGGCGATGGCGACAGTTGCCTGCAAGGAAATGAGCAAGCCGATGAAGCAGGGCAGCAGCCACTGCTGTCGCGGGAGGGAAGCACAAGCTGCAAGCGGCCGGGTAGCGCTGCGCATGGATGTCGTTCCTGTCACGTTCGATCGATATTGTGATTCAGTTCACATCGTGTCAAGCTGAAAATCGGACGCCGGATGGACGTCCAAACTCGTGGGGTGGCGCTGCGCTGGCGACGCGATATGTTCCGCGCGGCGACGATGCCCTTCCACCTGGCCGCGCCGTATCGACGCCACGCTCCGGGGGATGGCGGTGACGAACGAAACCGACTTTCTTGAGCTGTATCGCAAGCTCGGGTTGAGGCCCGGATGCGATCTGGCCGAGTTGAAGCAGGCCTATCGTCGGCGCGTGGCGACGCTGCACCCGGATCGACGCCAGGGCGGCCCCGCGGATGTGCGTGCGGCATCGAGGCTGCAGCGCCTCACGGCTCAATATGGCGCGGCGATGGACTTCCATCGCCGGCATGGACGACTGCCCGGCGCGCCTGCGTCCGCACGAGCCGCACGTGTCCTGGCAGGCGCGCCGCCGATCGCCGGTCTTGCCCCGGATCCTTTTGCCGACCGGTCCGCGCCGGCTCCTGCCGATGCGACCTTCCAACGTGCCCCCGCACCCGCAAACGCGTCGTACCAGGTTCACGGGCGACATGGCCGCCTTGCGTGGATGCTGGTGATCGCAGGTGTAGGCGTGCTCGCGTGGAGCGTGAGCGCGTTGCTGCCTGGCTCCGATACGCCCGACACGCCGGGCAGCATGTCGGAACCTCAGAAGGTCGGCGCCGTCGCCCATGACGATGTCGCCGATGCCCCCGTGATCCACGCGGGCATGTCGGCTGATGAAGTGCGTGCCATCGAAGGCGAGCCGACCTGGGTTCATGGTGACCTGTGGGAGTACGGTCCATCCTGGATCCGCTTCGATCATGACGAAGTGGTGGAGTGGCACAGCTCGCCACTGCGGACGCTGCACACCGGCACCAAGGCCGTGCAGGACGCGAATCAATGAAACATCATTCCCGGCCCTAGTGGTCGCCAGGCGGCTGCCGCATCCCGGTCCGTTGGCCACACGGATCGCCCTGATGCGCCCCCACCACCCGGCGGCCACTAGGGCCGGCTGCGCTCAGCGCGCACCTCGGCCGAACAGCACCACTTCCACGGTCTGGATCAGGATCAGCAGGTCCAGCAGAAGGTTGTGGTTCTTCACGTAGAACAGGTCGTACTTGAGTTTTTCCGCCGCTTCCTCGACGGTGGCGCCATACGGATAACTCAATTGCGCCCAGCCGGCCAGGCCTGGCTTGAGGCAATGGCGCAAACTGTAGAAGCGAATCTGGTTGGCCAGGTCAGCCACGAACTGCGGACGTTCCGGCCGCGGGCCGACGATGCTCATGTCGCCCTTGAGCACGTTCCACAGCTGGGGCAGTTCATCGACGCGCAACTTGCGGCTGATGCGTCCCACGCGCGTCACGCGGTTGTCGTTCTTGCTGGCCCAGCGGGCAACGCCATCGCGTTCGGCATCGGTACGCATGCTGCGGAACTTCAGTAGCTGGAATGTCGCGCCATGCGCGCCAACGCGCTCCTGCCGGTAAAGGATGGGCTGGCCGACGCCTGATTCGATGGTGATGGCAAGCGCTTCCAGCAACATCAGCGGCCAGCACAGCAACAGCAGCACCGACGCCGCCGCCAGGTCGAAGCAGCGCTTGCTCAGCTTCCGCAGCGGCGTGCCGTTGAAGCCACCGGAAAATACCAGCCACGACGAATCCAGGAAGGTCAGCTGCAGTCGGCCGGACTCGCGCTCGAAGAACGAAGTGAGATCCGTGATGGTGATGCCCGACTGGCGGCATTCGAGCAGGTCATCCATCGGCAGGTGACCACGGCGATCATCGACGCCCACCACCACTTCGTCGATCTGCTCGCGCTGCACGAAGGTGCGCAATGGGAGGCGTGTGCGGATGAGTTGTTCCTCCGGCACGGCTACTGTTTCGCTCGCATGTGGCATGTAGCCAACGACGCAGAAGCCGCGGCGATCGGTGCGACGGCGCATCTGGTTGTGGATCTGCGCCGCACGGGTACCTGCGCCGAGGATCAGTACGCGGCGCTTGAGCGCCTCCACTTCCACCAGTTGCAGGAAAAGCACGCGGACGCCCAGCACCAGGATGAAGCCGAGTATCAGGGCGATGGCCAGCACGCCGCGGCCGACATAGGCCTGCGGCAGCACGTAGTAACCGATCACCAGCAGGATGCCGCCCAGCACGAAGGCCACCGCCTGTCGCGCGAGCAAACCGAAACGGGTCATGCGCATGTGCGCCTGGTATTGCCCCAGCGCCACCATGCCGAAGACGATGGCCGAAGCGAACACCAGCGCGCGCTCGGGCAGGTGCACGGTGAACAGCGCGAGCTCTTCCGCGTTGTTCGCGTAGCGAAGATAGGTGGCGGCGCAGAGCGAAATGGCGAGCAAAGCCAGCTCGCACAGTCCAAGCATCATGAGCCATTGCACCGATTGCCGACGTAGAAAACGAAGCATCCGGTCCCCCTTCCCCTAAGTGCTGACAGCGTCCTTTTCGCCGTAGAAAAGGCTAGCGCGGAGCTCTCGCCCGCGTCGATGCAACTTAGGTAAGACCGGCATGGCAGCCGTTCGGCTGTCTCACGCCCGTTACATCGGCGGCGCTGCTTCCGATGAAGATAGGCCGTCCGGCAGCGTGGCCGCGCTCAGGCAGTGCCAATGGAAGGCGGTGATGCTCGCCGGTGCGGCCAGCGCACCGACGAAATCCGGTGATGCAGGAAGTGGATGCACGACGCACGCGGGAAAATAGGCGGCCGCAAGGGGAGCCGCGATGGCCACGCCGGCATCGACGTCCATGCCGGAGGGCGATTCGCGCAAGCCGAGGCCAAAGGCTTTCAGCAAGGCTTCCTTGCGCGTCCACAGCGCGAGCAGTGCGTTGCTGCGTGCCTCGGGTTCCAGGTCTTGCAAAGTGGCGCTTTCCGCGGGCGTGCACACCATGCGGGCGAGATCGTGCCATGCGAAACGTGCCGGTGTCCGCTCGATGTCGACACCGATGCACGGTGCATGGGCCAGTGCGATGGCGACGTGCGAGTTGCTGTGGCTGAGGCTCGTGGCCAGATCCGTGCCGGGAATGAAAGGGCGCCCAGAGGGTTCGCTCGCCAGCACGAACTCACCGGGCGCGACACCGAGTGCTTCGGCGAGCGCCAGTCGCCACACGGCGTGCGCAAGCACGTAGGTGTCGCGGTGATGCGCATGCCGGAACCGGTTTGCGCGTTCTCTCTCGGCATGGGACAGCAGATGGAATGCTTCCTCGCGGCAGCTGCACCATGGCGTGCTGTCGAAGACGATGACCTGCGCGATAGGGTCGGGTGTCGTGCGCAGACCGCGTTCGCGCAGCCAGCGCGCGATCGTGTCCAGCATCGGTGCATCGCGTCCGGATGGCATGTTCACGGCCAGGGCCCGCATATTGCCCGGCGACGCCTACAGCAGGCCCGTGTTCGCGCAGGCAGCCAGCAGACCGCGCAATTCATCAGCCAAGCGCAGGCTCAGGGCAACGATGGTGAACGTGGGGAAGGCCCAGCCACCGGTCGGAAACACCGAGCTGCCGGCGATGTGCAGATTGTCCATGCCGTGCACCTTGCACTGGCGATCCACCACGCCCGTGGTGGGATCGTCGGACATGCGCGTGGTGCCCATGTGATGCGCTGTGCCATGAACCTCGGGTTTGGCCGTGGGGTCTGACAACCACGGACTCAGCCGGAATTGCCCGTTGCCCACGCGCGCGATCTCTTCGCCGAACAGGCGGCCGGAGAACTGGTAGGTCTGATGGTCAAGCGGCGTCAGGCGCCAGTGGACGTTGACCTTGCGCTGCCCGAAGGCGTCGATCTGATGGCCCAGCGTTACGCGGCTATCCGGATTGGGCGCCTGTTCGAAGTAGCCGACCAGGTCCACATGGCTGCTGGCCACCGTGGGACGATCAGCCAGCTTGTGCACGCACGCGCGCACGAGGTCGCCTACGCCAAGGCCAACCCTCAGCGCGGCGATGCCCAAGTTGGGAGGCATGGCGATGGCGTGTCCTGCAGGTGCGTTGCGCAGTGCCTGGGAGAGTTTCTCTTCCAGCAGTGCATTCTCGTTCTTCACCGTGGTGCGCAAGGCGGACCGCAGTTCACGCAACGCCCGGATGCCGCGGGGTAACGGGCCCTCCACACCGAAGGGATGCACGCGCCCATTGAGCACGCGGTGGTGTCGCTGGAATTGTGGCGACAGGGCGATCTCGGGGAAGGCCGGCGGCTCGCCCTTGATGGCTCGCCGTTCGTACGGGCGGGTGATGCGATGCGGCGCATCCGCGGTCAGGGTGCCGAGCGTGCCGCTTGGATGGTCCATGAAATAGCGGCCCACCACGTCGCGCTGGTTGCCAAGCCCCTGCGGCACCACCGAGTTGGAAAGCAACATGAGGCGCGCGTTTTCGATGCCGCCGCTTGCAAGTACGTAATGTCGTGCGCGAACGATGCTACGGGCACCGCTGAGTGAGCCGATGCGCGCCGAGAGCACATTCCGGCCATCTTCCGTCGGCGTCAGCTCGAGCAGGTTGCCGTGCAATAGCACTGTGATATTGCTGGCGCGCTCCAGTTCGTCGCGATAGGTATCGCCGAAAAGGATGGGGCTGCGTGCGAAGAACTGATTGACCAGCTTCTCTTCATCGAAGGAAAGGAGTCCACGTGGGCCCGGTTCGGCAAACGTACCGTCCACGAAGTCCAGGTCGCCGATGCCGCAGTACTCGCGCGCCCGCGCGTAATACGGTTCGAGATCGGCGTAGCTGATGGGCCAGCCGCTATGGGGCACCCAGTCGCGTGGTTCCAGGTCTTGCCGGCCCAGCGGAATACAACCGCCACCCCACAGGTTGCAGCTGCCGCCGAACACGCGCATGCGCGACGTTCCCGGGTTGAAATCGATGTCGCCGGCCGAGCTGCCTTCGCACAGCGCCTGACTGTGCTCTTCGCCGCTCATGCCTCCGCTCTCGATGAGGTACACCGTGGTGGTGCTGCCGGCAAACGAGCGTGCAATAGCAATACCCGCAGCGCCGCCGCCGATGATGCACAGGTCCACGTGGATATCGGCGGGCTGGTCCCCGGCCAGGTAATCGATGATCACGCCAGTCCCCTCAGGTCCCCGTTGGCAACGCATTCCAGCGTGCTGCGGTGGACCTGGGCCGCGCTCGACCGTTCAGGGCGACGTTGGCCTCAATCCATCACACGCGGTAGTAATCCCGATACCAGCGTACAAAGTTGGCGACCCCGGTTTCTACCGACACCTGCGGCCTATAGCCAACGGTCTGTATCAGGTCGGTTACATCGGCTTCCGTGTCGGGCACGTCGCCGGCCTGCAATGGCAGGAGTTCCATCGTGGCCTTGCGACCCAGGCACTGCTCCAGTACCTCGATGTATTGCAACAACTCCACCGGGCGTTCGTTGCCGATGTTGAAGAGGCGGAACGGCGCCACGCCGCTGCTCGCCGGATTGGGCATGTTGCTGTTCCATGCGGGGTCGATGGAGGGCACCTTGTCGAGCGTGCGGATCACGCCTTCCACGATGTCGTCGACGTAGGTGAAGCTGCGCTTGTGGCGGCCATGGTTGAACACGCGGATCGCCTCGCCCGCGAGGATGGCGCGGGTGAACAGGAACAGCGCCATGTCGGGTCGTCCCCACGGCCCGTACACCGTGAAGAACCGCAGGCCGGTACTGGGAATGCCATACAGGTGCGCATAGCTGTGCGCCATCTGCTCGTTGGCTTTCTTGGTGGCGGCGTAGAGCGTGAGCGGATGCTCCGCCGACTTGTGCTCGGAAAACGGCATCGCCGTATTCGCCCCGTACACCGAACTGGTGGAGGCGAAGACGAGATGCTCCACGCCGTGCTGGCGGCAACCTTCCAGTACGTGCAGGAAACCCACCACGTTGCTGCTGGTGTAAACGTGGGGATTTTCCGCGGCATAACGCACACCCGCCTGCGCAGCCAGATGCACCACGCGCTGAGGACGATGTTCGGCGAATGCGCGCTCCATCGCGGCACGGTCGGCGAGGTCGGCGTGGATGTGCGTGTAGCCGGGCCGATCGGAGAAGCGCGCCAGTCGCGCCTTCTTGAGGTTGACGTCGTAGTAGTCGCTGAGGTTGTCGAGGCCGACCACTTCGTCGCCGCGGGCAAGCAGTCGCTCGGCGACATGCGATCCGATGAAGCCGGCGGTGCCGGTAACCAACACTTTCATGACACGTTCCTTGGTGCTCTTACAGTCGGCCGTCGACGGCGTCGCGCGGCAACACGTACTTCACGTCATAGACGACGGAGGAGGGCTTGCCGAAGGCGCGAATGCCTTCGGCGCCGAGTGCGACGAACTGGCGATGGCCCACCGCCACGATGACGGCGTCGTAGCTTCCGGTTGCCGGTTCGCGTACCGGGCTCAATGCGTATTCGTGATTCGCCTCGGCCGCGTCGACCCACGGGTCATGCACGTCGACTTCTGCGTTGTAGCCGCGCAGCGCCTGCACGATGTCCACGACGCGCGTGTTGCGCAGGTCCGGGCAATTTTCCTTGAAGGCGAGACCGAGCACGAGCACGCGTGCGCGCACCGGATTGATGCCCTTGCGCACCATCAGCCGGATCACTTCGTTGGCGACGTACAAGCCCATGCTGTCGTTGGTGCGTCGCCCGGCAAGAATGACGTCGGGGTGGTGACCCACTTCCTGCGCCTTGTGCGTGAGGTAGTAGGGATCCACGCCGATGCAATGGCCGCCCACCAGCCCGGGGCGAAACGGCAGAAAATTCCACTTCGTGCCCGCGGCCTGCAGCACTTCAAGCGTATCGATGCCGAGCTTGTTGAAGAGAATGGAGAGATCGTTGACCAGCGCGATGTTCAAGTCCCGCTGGGTGTTCTCGATCACCTTGGCCGCCTCGGCCACCTTGAGCGAGCTGGCCTTGTGGGTGCCGGCGGTGATGATCGAGCCGTACAGGCCATCGACGAAATCCGCCGTTTCCGGCGTCGAACCGGACGTGACCTTGAGGATGCTGGTAACGCGGTGCTGCTTGTCGCCCGGGTTGATGCGTTCAGGGCTGTAGCCGGCGAAAAAATCGCGGTTGAACGCCAGCCCCGATCCCTTCTCAAGGATCGGCACGCACACTTCCTCCGTGCAGCCGGGATAGACCGTGGATTCGTACACCACGATGTCTCCGCGCTTGAGCACCTTGGACAGCGTCTCGCTGGCGCGGATCAGGGGCGTGAGGTCGGGACGTTTTGCCGAATCGATCGGCGTCGGCACCGTCACGATGTAGACGTTGCGGTCGGCCAGCTCCGCCAGATCGCTGCTGAAACGCAGGCGATCCGCGCCCGCCAGTTCCTCGGCGGTCACTTCCAGCGTGCTGTCGCGCCCCGCGCCCAGCTCTTCGATACGGCCACGGTTGATGTCGAATCCCACCGTGTCGTAACGCTTGCCAAACTCGACGGCCAGCGGCAGGCCCACATAGCCGAGGCCGATGATGGCGAGCTTGGTATCTTCCAGATTCTGCATGCCGGGATCCCGCTGTCTGGTGTGGAATGGCTCGGAGCCGGCCCGCAGGTTATCCGATGGATCGCCCTTTGGATTAGGAGCTTCGTGCCCAAGGCTTCGCCTGCTTCAGTGCGGGCGAGTGGCGTGCGACGAACGCACGTTGCGCCGCAAGGCTAGCAGGGTCGGTACCGATTTCAGCTAGGCCAGAGGATGCTTGCCAGATGGCGGATGCCATCCTGTGACGCGTGTAACCGATGCCGGCATCTTCGCTTGGACGTCGTCATGCGCCGCTTTGCCGGAGATCTCGACCAGGGGCTCAAGTCGTTGTAATCGTTGTTTTTGTGGTGAAGAGGCATGGGGTGGGCGAGGGCGTTGCGGTTTCTGCTACTGTCGAACGCCGACCGCCCGACCCGCCGTCGGCCGTGACGAAACAGGACATACATGTCGTTCCCCTACAGCCCCGTCTGCGGCGCTCGCCTCGTTGATGCCTTGCACTGCGCGGCGGCACGCCCATGAATCATCCGGCCACCGAGGCGCGCGCGGACGAATTGCTGCACCTGTTGCGGACCGATCCCTCGCAGGTCCATGCGACGCTGCTGGTGCAGGCGTTGGCAGGTGACTCGGCATCGCAACTGGGCGTGGCGCAGATGTACCTGGAAGGTATCGGTTGCCGGAGGAATGCCGCCGAAGCGCTCTATTGGTTCCAGCACGCCGCCCATCAGGGCGAGCCCGCGTCGATGAACATGCTGGGCCGCATCTACGAAAATGGCTGGGATGTCCCGGTCAATGCGGAGCTTGCGGCGGTCTGGTATCGCGAAGCGGCCCAGCATGGCTCGGAGCATGGGATGTACAACTACGCCAACGTCCTTGCCAATGGTCGAGGCGTGGCTGCCAATCGCACGGAAGCGTTTCGATGGTTTGCCCGTGCCGCCGAAGCCGGGCACGCGCGGGCGATGCACTTCCTTGGCCAGTACTACGAGTTCGGGTGGGAAACCGAGGCGGATGCCGACCGGGCCCGCGAGCTGTATCAGCGCTCCGCCGAGAAAGGCGACTACCGCGGGCAGTGCAGCTGGGCTTCGGTGCTGGTGGAGCAGGGGCGCATCGACGAAGCCTGTGTCCTGTTGCGAACCGCCATCGACGCGGCACCTGCCTATTTCGTGGAAGCGCTCCGCAACGACCTTCGCCAATCGCGCCATGCCGAACTGCGCGCGCTCGCCGACTAGCTGGAACCTCGCAGGGCGGAAGATCGGTGCCGGATGTCGTCACTGATGCATGGAATGCGCATGGCCGCTGGCGTGCCTTGACGCGTCACATCCACTCAGGCGCAAAGGTATCCCTTCCGTCAAATCGCAGGGTCTTTCGAGAACGCAAGGGAAACGCACATGCGAAAAAGCCCCGGGGCTAACCCCGAGGCTTTTCGTCTGGAAGAAATTTGGTGGAGCCAGGGAGGATCGAACTCCCGACCTCGTCATTGCGAACGACGCGCTCTCCCAGCTGAGCTATGGCCCCACACGAGCCACGCATGTTAGCAGCGTGTTTTGGTATTCGCCAAGTCCCAGGCTCAGGCCAGCAGGCTTGCCAAATCGTCGTGCAGCACCGCGCGGCGCCAGCCCTCGAGGAATTCGGGCCATTGTGCGGTCACCA
>Ga0335083_10002615_pt1 | contig 23680 bp, 19 predicted proteins | sample Lox_Sample_42_FD_206716 | JGI IMG/M metagenome (GOLD analysis project Ga0335083, IMG submission 206716) | Soil microbial communities from Loxahatchee National Wildlife Refuge, Florida, United States - Lox_Sample_4.2 | ecosystem: Environmental > Terrestrial > Soil > Wetlands | place: USA...
CGCCATGTTCTTCACCGAAGACAGAAAGGCGATCCATGGCACCCTGACGCCCAACGCACGATCCTACCTGCGCTCCTCCGTGACTGAATCGGTCGGCTCGCACGGTTGCGTGGGCCTGAGCGATGATGCCGCCAAGCTATTGTTCAAATGGGCGTCTGTCGGCACACCGGTCGTCGTTATCAGAGGTAAGGGAGACGAGTGAAATGGGACGAGCGCAAGCAGCGAGCGCGCTGACTTGCGCTCTGGTGTTGCTGTTTGCTGCTTGCGCCTCGGGTGCGGAAAAGGCCGATTCCGTTTTGGTCGTCAAGAGTGAACGGCAGCTCTATCTCATGAAAGGAAATAAGGTTCTTGCGGCCTATCACGTCGAACTGGGTGCAGAGCCGAAGGGGCACAAGCAGCAGGAAGGAGACGAACGCACGCCGGAGGGGCGTTACGTGCTGGACAGTAAGAACGTGAACAGCAAGTTCTACAAATCAATCCACATTTCCTATCCCAACGCACAGGATCGCGAGAAGGCAAGGAAGCGCGGCGTGTCTCCCGGCGGCGACATCATGATCCACGGCATGCCGAATGACTGGGGTTGGGCCTGGCCCGCACTGCAGATGTTCTCCTGGACTAACGGCTGCATCGCGCTGCGCAATCAGAGCATGGATGAGGTCTGGGCGGCCGTGGATGTGGGGACACCTATCGAGATCAGACCTTAGTCACCGGCAAGCGTGTTCTGCCACGCGCGTGCTGCAGCACGGGAAGTCGAGTCTTCAGCACTCTGACACGATCGAAGGGGAGGATATGTCAACAGCAGCGGTGTTGGAAAGGCCGGCCAAGATTGTGCTCGCCCTCAGGATGCTCTACGTAGGTATTGGGATTGGAATCATCCGAACTGTGATTGTCGTGCTGCGCCACCTGGAGGTGCGAACGCCGGACTTCATAATTCTCGTCAAGCTAGTGATCTGGACGGGCGTCTTGTACTCGATATTTCAGACCGGCAGGGGCCACAATTGGGCAAGGTGGCTGCTGCTGGCGTTGTTCATTGTCACCATTCCGTTGAACCTCCTGCCGCTGATTCCAATCTTCACCGACTATCCCGTCGACGGGTCGCTGGGAGTCTTGCAGTACGCACTGTTCTTCATCGCGCTGGGATTGCTGTTTCAGCCGAATGCGTCGGCGTGGTTTGGGAAAGGGACCGGTTCGACGCGCAGTTAACGACCTTGGTGTGAGGTCGTCCTTAGGGCGCTTGACGGGTGCAGCTCAGTACCCCCACACGCCCTTCCAGAGCAGGTTGCCGAGCAGGCGTCCCGGGATCAGCGTGAAGATTCCCGCGATGACGAGGCCACCTATGTACAGGCCTTTCATCGCCGCTGCGTGGCGCCTGACATTGCCGTGACGGATACTCCACAGTGCAAGCGGGATGGAGACCAGCGTGATCAAGGTGAACACGTGGATCCAAGTCAGATGCAGGAAACTCGGAATCCATGACGAGGTGATCGCGACGGTCAGCATCAGGGCAACGAAGATCCAGCCGAAGAGCCGGTGCGACGGCGTTCCCTTGGTCCGCGCAAGCTGGACGGTGCCGAGCACGAGCGCTGCACTGGCGCACGTCAGGTGAAGGTAGATGACCGGCGGAACAGGCCCTGTTGTCATGATCCGATTGCCGCCGTCGACGAAGCGTCCAGCACAACGGTCTGCCTGAATCGGTCCGGCGTTCGCTTAGGTCGCCCTTGTGGAAGTCGGATCGGCCTGCTGCTCGTGGCTCCTGTCCTCGGTGGTTGCCGCGAACTTCGAAGTGGCGATCTGCACGACAAGGACGGCCAGGGTCAGCACGAAGATCGACCCGGTCACGACGAGGATGCTCTGGATCGAAAGGTCCTTGATGTCCACTGCCAGAAAACGGGTGAGCGCGGTAATGGCCACATATAGCAGGAACAGCACCGGCAGGCGGTCGGTCTTGAAGTAGATGCCGACGATCGTTCCCAATTCCAGGTAGATGAACAGGAGCAGGATGTCGTCGAGCCGGGCGCGGCCCGCTTGGATCATCTGAAGATAATCGTGCGCCGCCGACCAGACGATCGTGGCGCCGATCACGAACAGCGCGACGACCTGGAACGCGTTCACGAGGCTGTTGCCAAGGCGGTCGAGCTTGTCCTTCAGGTTTTGCATCGGTCACCTCTTCTTGGTCTGCTCATGCAACCGTGAGAGTCATTATATGCTGGGCGAATTCTGGCTTGAGTGGCGCGCCGGGGTCCCGAATCTGTGATTTGTGACGACCCGCGTTTCACTTGCAATGCCCGATGCCCCGGATGCCATCGACGGGCAACCGTGCTGGCTCAAATTACGCTTCATACGGAACGCGCAGGAGGCAGCCATGAGGAACGAAGTGCCGCGATACGCTGTCGCCGTTGCGGCATTGCGTGAGGGTACGATGAGAAGGATCGCGGTGCGGCGCGGCGAACGAGTCAAGCGCGCGCCGTCCACACGTCGCCACGTCCCCCGCGACCCCTCACGCTGGGTCGAGTCCACTCGCGGGCCCTGGACGCGTCTGAGCAGACTCCTCGTGCGCCCATACTCGTACTGAGAAACCGCGCGGTCGCATCGGGCCGGTCTCCCATAGACCGGACTCTCCTTCCCCTCCCCGCTCCCCGGGGCGCGCGCAATGCGCCCCGATGTGCCGGCCAGCGGCAGCTGCAAGGCCCGGAATCCCCCCTCCGGCTCAGGCACGCCTTTTGCGAGGGACTGGGTCTGTAAGCAACAAAGTGTCGGCAAGATGAAGCTCTACGGTACCCAGAGTCTGCTAGGTCTGCTGCGGCGGTCGGCGCATTCGACGCTCGCCGCGCGGACCTCGAGCGTGACCTCGCTTCTGTTCCTGATCGCGATCCTCGCGGTCGGCGCCGCTTCGCTCGTCTCTTTCCGCACGCAGCAGGTGGCGGTGATGATCGAGCAGCAGGACACGCTGGTCGATCGCATCGCCGACGACCTGGACCAGAAGCTCCTCGCTCTGCAGCACGTGATGCAGGTCAGCGCCAGCGAGATTACGGAGGCCGACGTTGCTTCTCCCGACGCGGCGCAACGTTATCTGGAAACCAATACGGGTCTGTTCGCCTCGGTCGATCGCTCCACCTTCCTGTTTACCGCGAAGGGGATCCTGCTGGCCGAGCGTCCATTCCAGGGCCGCCGCGGCGGCGACGCCTCCTGGCGGCCGTACATCAGGGACACCATCCGCACCCAGGAGCCGGTCATCTCCGAGCCCTTCGTCACCAACAAGGGCGACGCCGACATGGTGCTGGTGCTGACTGTGCCGGTCTTCGCCAAGGATGGACGGATGATCGCCATCCTTACCGGGAGCCTCGGACTTACCCATCCGAACATGCTCGGCAGCATCGCGAAGACGACGATCGGCAAGACGGGCTACCTGTACATCGTCACGGGAGACGGCAAGTTCATCATGCACCCTGACCGCGCGCGGCTCGGGGAGGTGGCGTACGCACCGGGCACCAATGCTCTGTTCGCCCGCGCTCTTGCCGGCGGCGAAGCCACCGAAGAGGCGCTCGATCCGGACGGCAGACTGGCGCTTGTCTCGTACCAGCAGGTGCCGTCGTCCAGGTGGATCGTAGGGGCCACCCACCCGAAGGACGAGGCGCTCCAGCCCGTCAACGATTTGATCCGGAACTTCGTCGCGTTCCTCCTCGTCGCCTTCATCGTGGTCGTGGTCGCGATCTGGATCCTCACCCGATATACGATGCGCCCGCTCGTGTCGCTCACCCGGCACATCACCAGCTACGACGCGACCGAGGAGATCGCTCCGTTGCAGGGCGAGAAGGGCAGCGGCGAAATTCGCACGCTGACCAGTGCCTTCAACCGGCTGACCGCGACGCTGCACGACAGAGAAGATGCGCTCGTCGAGGCGATGCAGCGCTACCAGCTCATCACCGAGAATTCCACCGACCTCATCACCAAGCACGAGACCTCAGGGATCATCACGTTTGCCTCGCCCGTCTCGGAGAGCGTCATCGGCGTCGAACACACAGCGCTCATCGGCCATTCGCTATTCGAGTTCGTGCACCCGGACGATTTCGACACCGTTCGCGCAGCGTTCGTCGAAGCGGAGCGGCCGAACGGCGTCCCGACGGTCATCTACCGCGTGCGCCACGCAGATCAGCACTACGTCTGGTTCGAAACCACCATGCGGCTGATGAAAGGAGCCGGCGGCGAGGAAATGCAGAAGATTCTGTGCATCTCGCGCGACATCAGCGAGCGCAAGCGCATGGAGGGACGCATGCACGAGCTCGCGCGGACCGACCACCTGACGGCGCTCCCGAACCGATTCCTCCTCGACGAGCGGTTCGCCGGCGGGGTGGCGCAGTCGCGCCGCGAGGGCTCGATGCTCGCCATGCTGATGATCGACATCGACCGGTTCAAGAACATCAACGACTCGCTCGGCCACGGCATGGGCGACGCTCTGCTCAAGCTCGCCGGCAGCAAGCTCACGTCCTGCATACGCGACTGCGACACGCTCGCCCGCTGGGGCGGCGATGAATTCGTCCTGCTCCTTCCGGGACTGCAGGATTCGGCGACCGCGGTCACCGTCGCGCAACGTTGTCTCGCCGCACTCAAGGCACCGTTCTCGATCGAGGGACAGAGCCTCCACATCAGCGTCTCGATCGGGATCAGCGTGTCGCCGGACGCCAGCGCAGAGGCCGAGACGTTGCTCAAGAATGCCGACACCGCGATGTACAAGGCCAAGGCGCAGGGAGGCAACTGCTACGTCGTGTACAGCGCGGAGATGAGCGCGGGCGCCCGCAGCCGCCTGTCGCTGGAGAACGCACTGTTTCACGCGATCGAGAGGGATGAGTTGCTGTTGCACTACCAGCCGCTCATCGCGGCCCGCACGGGCCGCATCGCAGGCGTCGAGGCGCTGCTGCGCTGGCACCATCCCGATCACGGGCTGATTGCGCCCGGTCAGTTCATTCCTCTCGCAGAGGAGACAGGACTCATCGTGACGATCGGCGAGTGGGTCCTGCGCACTGCATGCACGCAGATGAGGCGCTGGTACGCCCGGGGCCTGCCGCGCATCAGCGTCGCGGTCAACCTGTCGAGCCGGCAGTTCCGGAAGGACGATCTCGCAAAGACCGTGCAGAGCGTGCTCGCCGCCACGGGTCTCGATCCGCACCTTCTCGAGCTCGAGCTCACCGAGTCCGTCCTGATGGACGATGCATTGCGCAGCAAGGTGCTTCTGGCCGAGTTGAACGCGCTCGGCGTCTCGGTTTCGCTCGACGACTTCGGAACCGGCTACTCGTCGCTGAGCTATCTCAAGGGATTCAAGCTCGATGCGCTGAAGATCGATCGGACCTTCACGGCCGAGATCACGACCAGCGAGGCCACTGCCTCGATCGTTCGGGTGACGATCGACCTGGCCCGGAGCTTGGGCCTGCGTACCGTCGGCGAAGGTGTCGAAACACGCGCCCAGGCGGAATTTCTCGCGAAGCACGGCTGCGAGACCCTGCAGGGCTTTCTCTTCGCGCGCCCGATGGATCCCGCCGCGTTCTTCGCATTCGCGATGGACCCGCCGACGTATCTCTTCTCGCGCGCAATGACCGAGGAAGCCGAGCGAATCGGCTGAGGCGGCGGCAACGCGCCGCTCAATCGGAGTCGCTCTAGATCAGGACCGTGCGATGCCGAGCGCCGAGGCGACCACAGCGCTTTGCCCGGCGGCATGCTGCGACGGATTACACACGGCGCTTGCCGGCGACGAAGCCCGTCCGGCGTAATGCAGCGACACACCGGGCGGCAGGGCAGCCTCGAGCGCGTCACGAACGCTGAGCCAGGCGCCATAGTTTTTCGCCTCTTCCTGAGCCCAGACTACTTCGCGCAGCTGCGGATAGCGGCGCAACTCGGCGCCTAGCGCCTCGGATGGAAATGGATACAGCTCTTCGGCGCGCAGTATCGGCACACTGCAAAGCCTGGCCTGTGCGCGCCCGTCGACGAGATCGTAGTAGAGCTTCCCGCTCGTGACGATGACGCGCCGAACCCCTGCCGGATCGACTTCGTCGCGCTCGCCGAGGAGCGCCCGGAACCCTCCCTGCGCCAGCTCGTGCAGGCACGAATACGAAGAGCGATTCGCGTGAAGCTGGAATTTCGGCGTCATGACGATCAAGGGCCTTCGCTCATCCACCAGCGCCTGGCGGCGTAAAAGGTGGTAGAGCTGGGCCGCCGTGGAGGGCATCGCCACGCGGAGATTGCCTTCGGCACACAGCTGCAGGAATCGCCCGAGGTAAGCACAAGAGTGTTCCGCCCCCGCGCCCTCGTGCCCATGCGGCAGCAGCATGACGAGGCCCGACTTGTAACCCCATTTGCATTCGCCCGAAGCGATGAACTGATCGATGATCACCTGGGCGTTGTTCACGAAGTCCCCGAACTGGGCTTCCCAGACGACCAGATCGCGCCCGCATTGCAACGAGTAGCCGTATTCGAAGCCGAGGACGGCCTCCTCGGAGAGTGGCGACTCGAAGATAGAAAAGATCCCCTGCCCCTCCGCAACGTGGCGGAGCGGCAGATGAATATCGTCCCAGTCGTTGTCGGCGGCCTGGTCGTGCCAAACGTGGTAACGATGGAAAAAACTCCCCCGTCCCACGTCGAGACCGGTCAGACGCACGTTGAATCCGTTCGCAACCAGCGATCCATACGCCAGGTTCTCGGCGAGACACCAATCGACCGCCCGATCGCCATCGGCGGCGGCATGGACCCAGTTCCGCAGCATGGTCTCGATGTCGGCGTGCACCTCGAAGCCTGGGGGCACCACGCAGAGCCGGCGGACGATCGCCTGCAGCTGCGCGAGCGGAACCGCGGTCCTGGCCGCGCCCGGCGTGATTGCTTGCGGCCGCTCTATTTCAGCCAGGGCGCCTGCAGCAGCGCGTGCATCGGTGGCGGCGAGCGCTTCATCGCTCATGGCCGCAACCACCTTCGCCCGGAAGGCTTCGAGCTGGCCCTCGACCTCGATTCCGCGAGCAGCAAGTCTCGCGCCGTAGATCACCGCGCCGCTCCGCTGGCTGCGGATGCGACGCTGCATCGCCGGCTGGGTCACCTTGGGATCGTCGGCGCCGAAATGACCGTGCCGCCGATAGCCGATGTGATCGACCACGACGTCCGCGCCGAAGGTCATTCGGTACTCGGTCGCCAGTCTGGCCGCATTCGCAACGGCTTCCGGATCGTCGGCGTTGACGTGCACGATGGGTGCATCGATGGCTCGCGCAAGATCGGCGCAGTAATGCGTCGAGCGTGCATCTCTCGGGTGCGACACGGTCGAGCCTATCTGGTTGTTCAGAATCAGATGCAGCGACCCACCCGTGCCATAGCCGCGCGTTTGCGAGAGGTTCAGTGTCTCGGGCACGATGCCCTGGGCAGAGAAGGATGCATCGCCATGAATGAGGACCGGCATCACGCTCCGGGTCGGACTGCCGGGTTTCCGCTCCTGCAGTGCGCGCGCCATGCCGCACACGACCGGGGACACGCTCTCCAGATGCGAGGGGTTGCGGGCGAGCAGCATGCGTACATCGCCATGGCGCGTGTGAATACGCGCCGACAAGCCGGCGTGGTCGCGCAGGTCATGCGCAACGAGCGCAGCATCGGGGTTGGCGGAGAAGAGCGACATGAGCCGCTTCGGTGACACGCCGAGCGCATTGAGCATCAGGTTCAGTCGGCCCCGATGCGGCATGCCCATGACGATGTCTTCGACTCCACGCTCTGCCGCCGCTTCGATCACCGTTCGCAGAAGCGTCACCAGGCTCTCGCTTCCCTCCATGCTGTATTGCTTCAGCCTGGGATACCTCGCCCTGCGATGGGTCTCGAACGTCTCGCCTGCAACCAGCTCCTCGAGGATGCGCAAGGCCTCGTCGGCTTCAAGCGGCGCGGCATCAGCTTGCGCTTCGAGATGTTGGTACAGCCAGCGTCGCTCATCCGCCGCGCGAATGTGGGCGCAATCGAGAACCATCGTGCCGCAATAGCTGGCGTGTAGCCGAGGGAGGAGCTCAGGCAGCGTCAGAATGCGTGTGACGCCCCCGAATTCGATCGAATAGTCGATCGACTCGTCGAGCGCGAGCCCGTAGCTGCGCGGGTCGAGCTCCCGGATGCTGGGTGGATCGGGAGCGTCCTGGCTCAGGGGATCGAGCCGCGCGATGCGCCACCCGTGCACGCGGTAAGCCGCGACGAGCCCCTCGAGTGCCGCAGAATCAGTTCTCTCGGCCGGCGCGCGCGCAGCCCTTTGCGCGGCGGGCCGCAGCGGTGTGATTCGAGGATCGAGAACCGGGCTTCGTTGGAGAACTGATGCCATGGCGCTCTCCCTTCGCCGTAGCAAGACGGTAGACTACAGATTACCAGAAGAACGGCGGGCTGTGTTCCACGTCCCCCACGTGGATAAGAATAGACAATAGAATCAACTGACGCTTTCTCGTCAGAGGAAAGAGCGAGTGTTGTGGTGTACTTATATGGTCGGAGTTTGATTGATGTCAAAACATAACCAAGTCCATTTCCTTGCCGGGCTGCCGCGAAGTGGCTCGACGCTGCTCGCAAACATCCTCGTCCAGAATCCCAGGATTCACGTTACCGCCACGTCGGGCATCGTCGACATGCTGGTGCAGGTCCGCAATGCGTGGGACCGCCTCAGAGAATTCCAGGCCATGGAGCGCCGGACGAGCGAACAGGTCAAGCGCAATGTACTGAGCGCGATGTTGCAGGGATATTTCACGCATATCGAACGGCCCGTTTGCATCGACAAGAATCGGCGCTGGTCGGAATACCTGGAAATGGCCGCGGAGCTCGTTGGCGGGCGCGACCGGCTGAAAGTGCTCGTTACGGTGCGCGATTTGCGAGACGTGCTGGCTTCCTTCGAAACGCTTTACCGCAAGACTTCCGCCCTGGGGCAGTTACCGCTGGAGGCGGACCGGGGCGCCAAGTTCAAGACCGCGCTTGGACGGCTGGAGGTACTGATGGAAGAAGAGCGAGCCGTGGGGCGTGCCTATCACGGCATCCGCGACGCGGTCACCCGCGGCTGGAAAGACCGCATGCACTTCGTCGATTACGAGGATCTCACGCGCAAGCCTGAAGAAACGCTGAATGGCGTGTACCACTTTCTCGGCGAAGAAGCCCACCGGCACGACTTCGCGCGCGTCGAGCAGGCAACGCTGGAGGACGACTTCGTTTACGGCTTCCGGGATCTGCACGTCATCCGCCCGCGCGTGGAGGCGCAACCGCCGACGTGGCCAAAGGTGTTCGACGACACCGTATTTCAGAGCCCGGCGTGGAAGAACCTCGAGACCATCGCCGAGTTCTGGAAGCCGTATCTCACCGCCACGCGCTAGGTCGCGGGTTTCCAGTACTTGATGAGTATCACGAAGGTGAGGTAGTGCGTGACGATCAGCGCGGGGACCCAGAAGGCCGGGATCCAGTACGCGGCACCCATGAACGGGGCTGCGCCGTAGACCGTGGCCAGCGTGATGGCGTCGGCGAGGTCCACCGATCCTTCGATGTTGAAGACCCAGACCACGGCCCGGGCGGCCCTCGATTCTCGCGCCACGAGTGGAATTGCGATCAGGGCCAACACGGCGGCAATGAGATCGCCGAACGCCGCCGGGTAGGCGAACTGCGACGGCATGCCGGCGTAGATCGCGCCCGGGGCCAGGAACATCAGTCCCAGATGCCGCAGGGAATGGAGGAGAAGAATCGGCAGCAGCACCGCCTTGGGCTTCAGCTCGTGAAGCCTCGGCACGAGATAGAGTCGGCTGGCGATCCAGAAGACGAGCGTGCTGAAGAGCAAGTTGACGGTGAGGACATTCATCAAAGCATCTCCAGCGCGAGCACGATCCCCTGCCCGCCTCCGATGCACAGCGTCACGATGCCGCGCTTCAGTCCGTCGCGGCGCATCGAATGCAGCAGACGGGTCGTCAGCACTGCGCCCGTCGCGCCGATCGGATGACCGTGCGCGATCGCGCCGCCTTCGACGTTGACGATGTCCTCGGGAAGTCCCAGCTCGCGCAGGACCGCGAGCGGTACCGCGGCAAACGCCTCGTTGATCTCCACACGCTCGATGTCGGCGAGCTTCCAATGCGCACGCTCGAGCGCTTGCCGAACGGCGGGCACCGGCCCGATCCCGAACAACCCCGGCTCGACCGCAGCGACTCCGTAGGCGACAAGGCGCGCGAGCGGCTCGAGCTGGCTCCGTTCGGCGAATGAGCGCTCGGCTACGATCATGGCTGCCGCCCCGCTGTTGAGCCCCGGCGCGTTGCCGGCCGTAATCGTGCCGTCCTTGCGAAACGCCGGCTTAAGCTTGGCGAGCACTTCCAGCGTCGTGTCCGGCCGATTGGCTTCGTCGCGGTTGAAGATCTCGGGTCCCTTCCGCCCCTTGACTTCAACACCGACGATCTCGCCCTCGAAACGTCCCGCTGCCTGCGCCGCGGCGAAGCGCTTCTGCGAGCGTTCCGCCCAACGGTCCTGGTCCTCGCGCGTGATCCTGTTGCGGACCACGAGATCCTCGGTATGCCAACCCGAGTGCTCGCCCGAGAATGCGTCGTTGAGCCCGTCGCGCAACATGCTGTCGTAGATTTCGGTGTCGCCCATGCGCTGGCCCCAGCGCCCGCTGGGCAGAAGGTACGGAGCGCGATCCATGTTCTCCATGCCGCCCGCGACCACGGCGTCGGCGTGACCGAGCCAGATTTCCTGCGCCGCCGTGGCGATCGCCTGAGCGCCCGAGCCGCAGACACGGTTCACCGTCATCGCGGGCACAGCGACGGGAATGCCGCCGTTGATCGCTGCCTGCCGCGCCGGATTCATGCGGTTGCCGGCCTGGATGACGTTGCCCATCACCACGCTGCCCACGAGCGCGGGATCGAGCCCGGAGCGGCGCAGCGTTTCGCGGACGACCGCGGCGCCCAGCTCGGTGGCCGGCGTGCCTTTCAGCGTGCCGTTGAAGGTTCCAATGGCGGTGCGAACGGGTTGGGACAGCACGACGTCTCTGGATGGCATTGGGGTCTCCGATCGGTGAAAGGACTTGACATAGGCGTATATGCGCGTAATATATGTGTATATGCACATACTGTCAAGGCCCAAGCGCACGGCCATTCCTGCGGCCACCGCAACGCATTTTCTCGAGTGCAACTGTCTGGCGCTACGCCAGGCGGCCCGGCACGTGACCCAGTTCTACGACCAGCGCCTCGCGCCGGGCGGGCTGCGCACCACGCAATTCTCGATCCTGGCGATGCTCAAGGGACTCGGGCCGATGACGATCAACGCGCTCGCGCGCCATCTCGTCATGGATCGCACCACGCTGGGACGTACCATGCTGCCGCTCGAGCGCAACGGGCTCATCAGCATCGAGGACGGGACCCGCGATCGGCGCAGCAAGGAACTCGCCTTGACCAAGGCCGGCGCCGCACGCGTGCAGCGCGCCGCCAGGCTATGGGTCAAGGCGCAGGCGGAGTTCGAGCAGAAGTTCGGCGCCCGGCGCGCGGCCGAGTTGCGTTCCCTTCTCAACGAGGTCGTCGCGTGCGATCTCGACGTCTCTCAACGGTAGGAGAATCTCAGGGAACAAACGCGAGAACGAGGAACGCCGCAAAGATCACCAGGTGGACGGCCCCCTGCATGACCTGGGTGCGCCCGCTCGCCAGCGTGACCGAACTGACGACGAACGTGAGTGCGAGCAGGACCAGATCCTTGGCATCGAGGCCAAGAACGAGCGGCAACTTCGAGTAGATCGAGGCTGCTGCGACCACCGGAATTGTGAGGCCGATGCAGGCCAGCGCGGAGCCGATCGCGAGGTTCATGCTGGTTTGAAGGCGATCGGCCCGCGCGGCACGTACCGCGGCCCAGGCCTCCGGCAACAGCACCAGCATGGCGATCGCGATTCCGACCACCGCTCGGGGTGCGCCGACGCTGTCAACTGCATTCTCGATCGTCGGCGACAGCATCTTGGCTAGCCCGACCACTGCCACCAACGCTACCAGAAGCAACCCGAAGCTTGCCCATGCCGCGCGGGTCGTCGGCGGTTCGGCGTGCGCCTCCGGGTTGGCTGAGTCTGCCGCAGGAATGAAATAGTCCCGGTGGCGCACGGTTTGAATGAAGACGAAGATCGCCCAGAGAGCAACCGATGTCACCGCGACGAATTCGAGTTGCATGGTGCTGTAGGTGCCCCCCGGGGTGGTCGTCGTGAATGCCGGGAGCACGAGCGTGAGCGTGGACATCGCGATCAGCGCCGCCAGCCCCGCTCCGGTTCCTTCGACACGGAAGGATTGTTCGCGGTGCGCGAGACCGCCGGCCAGAATGCACAGGCCGACGACGCCGTTGCAGATGATCATCACCGCCGCGTAGATCGTGTCGCGAGGGAGGACCGCCATCTCGTCGCCGCCTGCGAGCATCAGCGACAAAATGAGCGAGGCCTCGATCACGGTCACGGCCACCGCGAGGACCAGGGTCCCGAACGGTTCTCCGAGGCGATGCGCGATCACCTCGGCGTGGTGAACCGCGGCGATTACCGCTCCGATGAGTCCGACGCCGGACAAGACCGCGAGCAAGGTACCGACACCGGCTACGCTGGCCACGACGAGCAGGCCGAACGACAGTACAGGCGTGAGCCAGGTCCATGCAGGCATGATTCACTCCCTTGCCAAGATTCAGGCCGCGGCCTGGCGGGGTGCGGCTGCTTTCGCGAGCACCGCACGACGGACAAGACCGATGTGCTCGCGCAGTGTGTAAACCTCGCTTGCGAAGCGGACTGGGACGCGGATCCGCTCGACGCCTCGTTCGATCCGATCGAGATCGGAGACCCAGGTATCGATCGGCAACACTCCCTTGCGCGTGTGGATGGCGCGCTCGAGAAGCGCAAGCTCCCCATACCACCGAACGATCCGCGAGCGCGTGCGCCAGCGCAGAAACTGCGGCAGCAGGTTCATCACAGGCACGATGACGACGACGAGCGGCAGCAGTACGATGATCGCGCGCTCGAGAATCGCTGCAATCCAGAACGGAAAGTAGTGGTAGAGCAGGCTCGACCCGAAGCGCTTGTGCTGATCGGCGTCCGGTGAGACGCGAAAGTCCATCGCGGTGATGTCGGGGAACTCGCCGGCCGCCTCGAAATACCCCTGCTCGTCGTGAATCTCGCGCGCCGCGTCGAGAAACAGGTTCACCAGCGCAGGGTGAAAACTCTCGCGCGCAACGAGCATGGCCTTCGTTCCGATCATCGCCACATCCCGGTCGGGGACGTTGCTCGCAAGATCGATGGCTCCTTGGGGCAACGACAGCTTCGATATGTACGGGAAATGGCGAGGGTAGGCATCTGCGCGCTTCAGGCTCATGAGTTGTATGCCCGGTTCGCGCAGCGCCTGCTGGATTACGGGCGTCCGGGCGCCGCCCACGAACAGCGCGGCATCGACGGTATCCGTCTTCAGCGCCTTGAGCGCATCCTCTCCGCCGATGGCACGGATCTCGGTGTTTTCGCGCCCGATCCCATGCGTGTCGACGACGCCGTTGAGCTCGAGCAGCGCGAGGGCGAGCGCGCGCGTGCCGCTACCCGGGATGCCCACGGCGATGCGTTTCCCGAGCAGTTCTCGCAGCTCCGGAAGCGCCGATGGACTGCGATAGAAAACCCACAGCGGCTCATAGTAGAGGCTCGCGATCATCATAAGCCCGTCGGTCTCGGGCGAATGCGCGAGCCCGCCCTGCATGAACGCGACGTCGACGCCAGACTTCGGGTCGAGCATCAGTTTGAGGTTCTCGTCCGCGCCGGAAGTCATCCTCTCCGTCACGGTTACGCCTTCGCGCGCGAGGAGCTCGACGTAGCGGTGCGCGAAGCGATGATAAACGCCGCCGTCGGTGCCGGAGGCCAGCACGATGCGGCGCGTTGGGCCGGGACTCGTGAAATGAAACGTGGCCCAGACTGCAACGGCGATGAGTGCCAGAACCAGGGCCGCAAGTCGCCGCCGGCTGCCTCGCGGCAGCAGCGCAACAGCCTCGAAGATGGCCATCCTCGGCTTTGAAGACCTGCGTCGCAACGGAGCTCCTTCGCGGGAGTGCGCGTTTCAGGGGTTGCAGTCTAAGCGATCAGGTTCCTGCCGCAAAGCGGCTCGCTCTTCGGGCCGGCGTCGCGTTGAATTCAGCGCGGCAGCGCCAACCTTGGCGGTAACTGGAACTTCCATTATTACCTCGATGCGGGAATCGGGTCGTCGCAACTCGCTTGACAGGCAGCGGCGTACCTCGCGTACAACCGCGAAGCCGCGCGCTCAGGCTCCTGCGTCCGGCCCTTTGGCCGGAGGCGTATACCACTTCGCCTTCGGCACGACCTGCGGTTCTCCGGGATCCATCATGTAGTGCGGCGACATGATCTGCACGCCGTACTCGTTGAATACGTCCTGGATGTTGGCATGGAGCTGGCTCAGCATGTCGATGCGCTGCACCGGCCGCTCGATCGGTGCGTACGCGATAAGCCTGTATTCGGCGTAGAAGTCCGACAACGCCGTCTGGCGCACGTACGGCGGCGGATCGGTCGCGATGTCGGGTGTGCGGCGGGCAGCCTCCTCGAGCATAGCGTGCACCTGTCTCCAGGGCGTCGAATATCCGATCGTGACTCCGGTGTTGACGACGAATCCCGTGCCGGCGACCGAGCGCGAATAGTTTCTCATCGTGTTTTGCAGGGCCACGTTGTTGGGTAGCAGCACTTCTTCGCCCAGGCCGGTGCGGATGCGGGTAGCGAAGGTGCCGAGATAGACGACCGTGCCTTCGACTTCGCCGATGCGAACGTACTCGCCGGCGCGGAATGCGCGGGTATACATAAGGATGACCCCGCTTGCCGCCTGACCGACGACGCTCGATGCGCCGATCGAGATCATCAGGCCGAACAACACCGAGACTCCCTTGAACGCCTCGGTATCTGCTCCCGGAAGGTGGGGGAACGCAAGCGCGATGGCGATGGCCCATATCAGAATCTGGAAGATGCGGCGCGTCGGCGCGGCGGTATCTTCGTCGAGGCCGCCCATGGTCAGGACGCCGCGCTCGACGCGATCGAAGAAGATTGTGGCGATGCGGATGATCAACCGCGCAATCAAGAGAATCACGACCACGACGACGAGTCCCGGAACCGCCTTGATCATCGCCAGCCCGATGTCGCCGGCCAAGCCGAACAGATTCCCTTCCATCTGTTCGCCCCAGGGGCGCGTGTAGGGAAACTGCTTGAGCGCGAAAGCGAGCCAACTATAGGACGCGAACAGCGCCAACGCCCAAGCCAACACGGCAAGGAGCCGCTGTGCGACCCAGCGCACCTGCCGCCGATCGAGGAGGCTCACGCCCCGCACATGCATCTTCTGCGCGCGAGCGCCGGCGACGAGCGCGACCCGATGGCCGAGCCAGCGATAGGTCACTAACAGCAGCCACAACAGGGCGACATAGATAGCCGTCGCGAGCGCGAGCCACCCCCCCTGCACCAGCAGGTACTGGGGCGTGTGTTGCTCGCGATACTCGGAGAGCGCCCGTTCCAGCCTTCTCGCCGCCTCACGCGCGACGTTGCGCGTCGTCTCGCCAATCTGCGGATCGATGTCGACGCCTGTCACCAGAAATACGGGCTTGCCGTCGAGCTGCACCCGCGTGCCGTCCTCGACATCCTCGGTGCTCACCGCGGGCGAGCTGTCGTTCTCCAGGATCGCCTCGATGCGTTCCCTCACGCCGTTCACGCGCTCCTGTGCCGAGTACCCGGCGATCGGGCCGCGCAGGACGATGACGACGCGATTAGCGACGACGACGGGCGCGCTCTGTCGCGGCGGCGAACTCGTGTCGACCCGCTGCGCTGTGGCGACCAGCGAGATGACCGCGAGGCTCAGGCCAAGCAGGTTGCTCAGCGCGTTGATGGTTCCGCTCCCATCCTCGAGGAAAGTCAGGATTCCCGGTAGGCTGCTCGTTCCGAAGTATTCTATCCGAGGGCACAGCGCGGCTTTAGTCGCGACTGTTCGCAGCTGCAGTGCCGGTGAATCGAGCTAACTCAAGACGCGTCCGAGGCACTCCGCGATATCCCTGCTTCGCAACGGTTTGCGCAGCACGTCGGTCACGCCGGATGAACGCGCCAGCGCCGCGACACCGCTGTCGACATAGCCGCTCATGACGACGATCGGAATGTCGGCGCGGATTCGTCGGATCTCGCGCGCAAGCGCCGTGCCATTGAGCTCCGGCATCATTTCATCGGTGAGCACGAGATCGAAACGGTGCGGATCGTGGGTGAAGGTCTCCAATGCGACTGCGCTCGACTCGAATCCGACGGCTTCATACCCAAGGTGGGCCAGCGTCTCCTCCGCCAGCTCGACCAGTGATCGCTCGTCGTCGACGACCATGATTACTTCGCCGTTGCCCTGCGGCAGCTCGTTCGCCGGCTCCGCCTCGGGAGGAGGCGCGGAGCATGTCACCGGAAGCCAGATCGTAAATGTCGTACCCTCGTCAGGCGCGGTCGCCACGTCGATCGCGCCGCCGAGGTCCGCGACGATGCCGTGGACCAGCGACAGGCCCAGGCCCGTACCCGCTCCGACACCCTTCGTGGTGAAGAACGGATCGAACATGCGTTCCAGCACCTGAGGCTCGATGCCCGTGCCCGTATCTCGAACCGTGACGCGCACATAAGGGCCGGGCGCCAGCTCGCCCTGGAGCACGGAACGCCGCTCGCGCACCTCGGCCCGTTCGACACGTACTTCCAGCACGCCGCCGGCGGGCATGGCCTGCACGGCGTTCGTGCATAGGTTCATGACGACCTGGTGCAACTGTGTCGCATCAGCGATCACCGCAGCGTCGCCTGCTTCGAGCTTCCGCTCGAGCCGTATGCGTCCGGGCAGCGACGCGGCGAGCAGAGCGAGCGTTTCGCCGACGACTGCCTGGACGTTCACCGCGGCACGCTCGCCGACCCCGCTGCGGCTGAAGGCGAGAATCTGTTCGACCAGGGCCTTGGCCCGGCCGGCGGCCTGCATCACGTTGTCGACGTAGCGGCGCGTCGCGCCGCCCTCGGCGGTGCTCCTTTGCGCCAACTCGCCGTAGCCGAAGATCGCCCCGAGGATGTTGTTGAAGTCGTGGGCAATGCCGCCGGCGAGCGTCCCCATCGCTTCCATCTTTTGGGATTGGCGAAGCTGGACTCCGAGCCGTTCCTTTTCAGCCTCCGCGTTCTTGCGCGCGGTCACGTCGATCGCCGAGCCGACGAAGCGAACCACCTTGCCGGACCCGTCGCGAAGAGCGCGTCCACGCGACTGCACCCAGCGCCATTGGCCATCGGGATGGCGGACGCGGTATTCCGTTTCGTAGTGATCGGTCCGCCCCTCGAGATGGTCGCGCACCGCGGCGTCCATCGGGGCGCGGTCATCTGGATGAATGTCGAGCGCGGCCATCCAGGCGTCGCGGGTGGTGACCGGGGCGTCCGCCCTACGCCCGCCCAGCAGCTTCATTTGCGGCGACAGAAAACCGGATCCCTGCTCGACATTCCAGTCGAAATGGCCCTCGTTCGCCCCTTCCATGGCGAGCGCGTAGCGTTCCTCGCTTTGGCGTAGCGCTCGTTCGCCCACTTCGACCCGCCGGAGCTGGTACACCAGAGCGACGATCGCAGCGACACCGAGCAGCGCTAGAACCAGGGTGCGCGCGGCAACGTACCAGGCCTCGTCACGCCAGCCCTCGAGCGCCGTGCTCTTTTCGCGGGAAACCGCGATCACCAGCGGGAACCCCTGAACATGCGCCATGCCGACGAAACTCGGCTGCTGATCCACGGTGTGCAATACGAGTCCGGAAGGGTCTGGGGCCTGCGCGACCATCTCGGGGAATTTTCGACCCACGACCTGCGGAATTGGCGGCTGGCGAACGAATAGCGTTCCGTCATCGCGCAGCATGTTTACGGCACTACCCTGGCCGAGATCGATTGCCTTGTAGATGCGCTGAAATTCCTCAAGGTCGACCACCGCTTGCACGATGCCGTCGAAAGTTCCATCCGGCTTATCGAGACGCCGCGACATCACGAACGCGACGCGACGCTCGATTTGCGTGATCAGGGGATCGCTGAGAACCACACCGAGACGAGGGTGGTCGCGGTGTGCGATAAAGTACGCCCGGTCGGAAAGCGGGGCGGTATCTCCCGGCAGCGCTCGCGATCGAAAGCGCGGTATTCCGTGTTCGTCGATAATCCTGACCTCGCGCACCTGCGGCAATCCTGTCGCTCGAGTAGCCAGTCTGGCGTCCGCGGCAGCACTCGGTACGGGGCGTTCGTTCCCATACCACGTAGCCGTCTCACGCAGCAGCAGGTCCGTGAGTTGCAGGCTCACCTGCGCTTGTTCCGCGAGCGTCTTCGCCATGTTGCCGAGCTCGCGATGGGTCGTGGACATTTCATGCCGGTACAAACGCCATTGGTTGTACGCCGCGGAGCCGGCGATTACAGCGATAACCAGTGCGCCGATGGTGACGATCCAGAATCGCAGGCGGGCCGCGCGCGTCCAGCCGGCGAGCAGCGAGCTTGAAGCGGGCGCTTGAGACATCTGCGAGGCGGGAGGATTCAGTGGGCGGGTCCGATCACGTCATGGACCGCCGCGATGAGCTCGCGCCGCGAGAAAGGCTTGGCGATCACCTGGCGAACGCCGAGCGCGCGGGCGGCCGTGCAGGATCCAGCGAGCCCCGGCCGGAACTGCCCGGAAATGGCGATAAACGGCGTCTGGGGGTTCGCGGCCTGGATCTCGCGCAGTCGGTTCGAGCCCTGCCGGCGCGGCATGTACACGTCGACGATCACGAGATCCGCCTTGTCCTGTCCCTGCACGTTGCCGTTGGCGACCGCGCGCACGGAATAGCCCTCCGCGCTCAGCCACTCCGTAAGGAGGTCTCGCATGAGCTTGTCTTCCTCGACGATGACGATACGTGGCATGGCCCGATCCGGAATGCGACTCTTCGCTGCTGATGGTTAAGATGAGCCATTACATCGTTCCGGAGCTACGCGGCAGTTTCCGATCGCGGGGATCGCGTTTCAAATGTAAGTGACCGACGCCGGAAGCGTCGGCCTTTCACAAAGCTTGCGGCAATCTCAGTAAAGAACCGAAACCGAGGCGTCGAAGATGTAGCCTGCTCCGCGTTCGGTCTTGATGTACGCAGGCTGGGCCGGATCCTTCTCGATCTTGCGCCGCAAGCGGAGGATCTGGACGTCGATCGAGCGATCGTAGACCTCCGCGTTATGCAGGCGGGAAAGATCGAGCAGCTGCTCGCGCGAAAGCACCCGTTGCGGCGCGGCGCAGAACGCCTCGAGCAGGCTGAATTCGCCGTTGGTCAGCTCTACGCGCTTGTTCTCGGGTCCGGTGAGCCTTCGCGTGCGCAGGTTCAGCTCCCATTCGGCGAAACGATACGCGCGGCGCTTTTCGTTGCGTGCGGGCAGCACCTCTTTCGCGGTGCTATAGCGGCGCAACACCGCGCGCACGCGCGCGAGAAGTTCGCGCGGGCCGAACGGCTTCGTGAGGTAGTCGTCGGCGCCCAGCTCCAGCGCCATCACTCTATCGGCTTCGTCTTTGCGGCCGCTGACGATGATGATCGGGATCTCGGAGCCGTCGCGCAGCTTCTTCGCGATCTGCATCCCGTCTTCGCCGCCCAGTCGCAGATCAAGAACAACCACATCCACCGCGTGCTCAGCGAGGACCTTCTCCATTTCCGCGCCGGTCGCCACCGCAGTGACTCGCAGATCGTTTTCGCCGAGGTACTCGGCGATCAGCTCCCGGATCGCCGGGTCGTCGTCGATCGCCAGCACGTGCGGCGGGAGCGTCGTCGTAGTCGTCATGACCTGTCCGTGCGATTCAATAGTCTACTCGTCGATTCATCGGGCGCAAGCCGCTCTGCGGTTGTGTGGCGGGCTCGGCGGCGCCCCTGGCCGCCACCCTTTGCCGCGCGATCCAGTACGCGGGATAGGCCACGCCGTCCACGTCGCCCCCTCCTTCCCGCGATGCGCGGTCGAAACACTCGAGCGTGCGCTTCGCCAGCGGCAGCGAGCTGCCGTGCGCAGCGGCTTCCTGCTCCATGTAGCGCAAGTCCTTGCGCATCGTATCGACGTCGAATGCGGGCGCACCGGGCTCTTCGCCCTTCATGGCGGCGAGGATCTGGGGAGTTCTCGTCCGCAGGATCGTTGCACCGATGTTCGAGTCGGCGAGAAGACCCACTGCGCGCGCGGCGTCCGAGGAGGGGGCATCGACAAGGAGGAGTGCTTCGCCGAGCGCTTGCCAGAAGACCGCTAGCAGGAGATTCGCGGCGAGCTTCATCCTCGCCCCCGCTCCGAGCGGCCCGACGTGCTCGACACGACGGCAAAGTTGTATGAGCACCGGCTCCGCACGGGCGAACGCACGGGTGTCGCCGCCCGCAAAGCCGACGAGCGTCCCCTCTCGTGCAGTGGGTATTGAGCCGCTGACGGGGCACTCGATGAATGCGGCATCGCGGGACGCCAGAGACCGAGCGATCCGCTCGTGAGCGCCCGGAGTCACCGTGCTCATGTCGATGAAGAGCCGGCCTTCCACGCGCCCGGCGATGAGCCCATTTTCGCCGAGGTAGACGCGCTCCACTGCCGCGTCGTCGAAAAGGAAGGTGATGACGACTTCCGAATCGTTGACGAGCGCGGCGAGCGTCGGGCTCCAGCTCGCTCCCGCGGCACGTGCGTCGTGCGCGTTGTCGACGGTGCGGTTCCAGACCTGGACTTCGTGGCCGAGCTCGAGCAGTCGCTGCGCTACCGCCGTGCCCATGCGTCCGGTCCCTGCGATGCCGATCTTCATATCGATTCTCCTAGGCGGCGAGCGCGGCGGCGTCACGCGAAGGCGGCGCCATGAATTCCGGCCCCACGGGATTCTTCACCGTTTGCCGGAGAATTTCGTCGATGCGCTTCTTCGCCGCGTCGTCCAGCTTCCATCCCATAGCATCTTTCGCCGGGTCGAGCTGCGCCGGCTGGCGGGCTCCCCACAGGGCGATCGTGTCGCCCTGGTCGAGCAACCACCGCACCGCGAGCGCAAGGACGGGCACGCGATGGCGCTCGCGCGCGTAAGCGTCGAGCGCGTCGACCGCCGCGAGATACTGGGAGAACCGCGGTTCCTGGAACTTGGGATCGTAGCGGCGCAAATCATCGCCGACGAACTTGCTCGCGCGAGTGATCTTACCGGCAAGCAGTCCTCGACAAAGGGCGCCGTAGCACAGGACCGCGATGTCGCGCTTCGCCGCATAGGGAAGGACGTCGGCTTCCGCCTCGCGCTCGAAGAGATTGTAGGGAGGCTGCACCGAGTGAATCGGAGCGACCTCGCGAAATGCAGCCATCTGTTCCGAGGAGTAATTGGATACGCCGATCGCGCGGATCTTCCCTTCCTTGAGCAAACGTGCCAGCGCTGCGGCCGTCTCCTGGATCGGAACGAGCGGATCGGGCCAGTGCACCTGGTAGAGGTCGATGTAGTCGGTGCGCAAACGCTGTAGCGATGCCTCGACCTCTTCCCGGATGCGCGCCGGCGAAGAGTTCCGCCACACCTTGCCGTCCCGCCACTCGAGCCCGACCTTCGTCGCGATGACCGCGCGTTCGCGCAGTCCTCCCGTGAGCGCCATGCCGACGATCTCTTCCGAGCGCCCGAATCCGTAGGCCGGCGCCGTATCGATGAGCGTGATTCCCCGCTCGACGGCCGATCGGATCGTTCGGATCGACTCGTCCTGGTCGGAATTTCCGCCCCACATCCAGCCGCCAATCGCCCAGGTGCCGAGCGCGATGCGCGAGGCCACGATTCCGGAGGTTCCGATTTCGATCGTTTCCATCGTGCTTGCGGCGCGCGATTGACCGCTGGTCATTGACGATGACGTGCTGCTGTCCGTAGAAATTGCGAATGCCATGAAACGCTCCTCGATTAAGGCAGGCGAAATTGCACAGAGCAAGGATGGCACCGCAGCATGGTCGATTTGTTTCGCGTCGTCAGGCTCGTATTTCATTTGAAACGCACGAGGCCTGGCGAGTCAGTTGCAAACGTAACGCAGCCCGGCCGATATGAAACGACCGGACAAGAACCGAACCGCATGATGCGACCACGTTCAATGAACCGAAGGAAGTACGGCATGAAATCCGACCTGATCGTGCTGTGCCGCTTGGCCATGGCCCCGGTGCTGGCCGCCATGGTCGTGGCCGGCTGCGGCTCGGCCAAACCGGCGACGACGTCGCCGCCTCCGGAAGTCTCGGTCGTGACCGTGCACCGGGGCAGCGTGCCGATCACTACCGAGCTTCCGGGACGCACCTCCGCGTATCTCGTCGCGCAGGTGCGCGCCCGCGTCGACGGCATCGTGCTCAAGCGCGATTTCAAGGAAGGGAGCGACGTCAAGACCGGAGAGCGGCTCTACCAGATCGATCCGGCCCCTTACATCGCGGCGTTGAACAGCGCGCAAGCTTCTCTGGAAAAGGCGCAGGCCAATCTCGCGTCGACGACCGCGCAGGCGGAGCGCTACAAGACGCTGGTCGCCGCCAATGCGGTGAGCAAGCAGGACTACGACAATGCAGTCGCCGCGCAGGGACAGGCGGCCGCCGACGTCGCGTCGGGCAAGGCCGCCGTCCAAACGGCGCAGATCAATCTCGGCTACACCAACGTCGTGTCGCCGATCACCGGCCGCAGCGGCGTGTCGACGGTCACGCAGGGCGCTTACGTTCAGGCGAGCGCCGCGACGCTGATGACGACAGTTCAGCAGATCGATCCGATCTACGTCGACGTGACCCAGTCGAGTGTGCAAGGCCTTAAATTGCGGCGGGACATAGCGACTGGTCAGTTGAAGCTGAATGGCCCCGATCAGGCGAAGGTGACCCTGCTGCTCGAGGACGGAAGGGAATACAAGGAGAAAGGCACATTGCAGTTCAGCGACATCACCGTGGACCAGGGAACCGGCTCGGTGACCGTGCGCGCGATCTTTCCCAATCCGAGCGGCGTGTTGCTTCCCGGGATGTTCGTGCGCGCTCGCATCGAAGAAGGCACGAACGACGCCTTCCTGGTGCCGGAAGCGGGCGTGACCCACGACCAGAAAGGACAGGCGACGGCGCTCGTCCTTGGCCCGGACAACAAGGTCGCTCCGCGCACGTTGCAACTCGGGGGCACTCGCGGCACGCAGTGGATCGTCGGAAGCGGCCTCAACGACGGCGATCGCGTGATCGTCGCCGGGGTGCAGAAAGTGCAAGCCGGGATGCTCGTGCAGGCGATCGATGCTGAGAACGCAACCGCCGCTGCAACGCCAGTCGCCGCTTCAACGCCGACCGCCGCCGCAGCGCCGCCCGCGCTCATCGCGACGACGGCGGCCGCCGAGAGAACGGCTCCGCAGCCGCCTCTCGCGTCGTCGGCGAAGTAGGCGAGGAGCCGTCCCATGGCCCGTTTCTTCATCGACCGCCCCATCTTCGCGATCGTCATCGCGATCCTGATCTCGCTCGCCGGCGCGCTGTCGATCGCGCTGCTGCCGATCGAGCAGTATCCGACCATCGCGCCGCCGTCGGTGCAGATCAGCGCCCAATATGCAGGCGCATCGGCCGAGACGCTCGAAAGCACCGTGATCCAGGTGATCGAGCAGCAGATGAGCGGGCTCGATCACTTCCTCTACATGTCGTCGACCGCAGATGATTCGGGCGGCGCGACGATCACTGTCACGTTCGACCCGGGAACCAACGCCGACATCGCTCAGGTGC
>Ga0335083_10002617_pt1 | contig 23673 bp, 16 predicted proteins | sample Lox_Sample_42_FD_206716 | JGI IMG/M metagenome (GOLD analysis project Ga0335083, IMG submission 206716) | Soil microbial communities from Loxahatchee National Wildlife Refuge, Florida, United States - Lox_Sample_4.2 | ecosystem: Environmental > Terrestrial > Soil > Wetlands | place: USA...
CCTACGGCGGCTACGTCGCCGCCTCGGGCACATCGTTCGCCGCGCCGTTCGTGAGCGGCGCGGTGGGGCTGCTCGCCGCGCGGCGCCCCGAGCTCACCGACACCGACTTCCAGCACGTGCTGCGCGTGAGCGCCGACGACGTCGGCGCCGCCGGCGTCGACGCGCAGACCGGCTGGGGCCGCCTCGACCTGGGACGCGCGCTCGCGGCGGTGCACCCCGGCATCGGCATCTGGCACGACGAGGTGGCCGCGGACTCGGTCGTCGCCGACACGACCGCCGCCACGCTCACGATCGGCGAGCGCGGACCGGGCACGCTCGATCGCTTCTCGGGCAGCGTGGCGGCGACGCGTTTCGCGGCGTACGCCACCGTGACGCTGCCCGACTCGTTCGTGGATTCGGTGCGGGTGTGGCCGCGCGTCGGGGGCACGTTCGCGGCGCGCGGCGACTACCAGCTCCCCTACTTCGCGCCCACCGCGCAGGTGGTTGCGATCACCCCACGTTCGTTCACGCTGCGCGGCTGGCTCTACCGCGCCGACGGCGACACCTGCGCGAGCTGCCCCGAGCCGTGGATCCCGCTGCCGCCCGAGTACGTGCGGTTCGGCTTCACCGTCCTCGGGGTCGTCGCGCCGTCGCACCCGCACGCCGCGCCGAAGGCCGGTGCGAACGGCCTGCTCGCCGCGGGCCCCAATCCGTTCCGCGACGGCATCGCGCTCGCGCCGCCCGCTGCCGGGCGCGTCGCCGTGCTCGATGCGAGCGGCCGTCTCGTCCGCTCGTTCGACGTCGGCGCCGGCGCCGCGCGCTGGGACGGCCGCGACGACGCCGGCCGCGCGGCGCCGCCCGGGCTCTACTTCGTCCGCTGGCGGGGCGGCGGCCAGCAACGCATCGCCCGCGTGGTGCGCCTCCAGCCGTGACGCTCCGGCCGGCCGCGATGGTCCGCGCATGGGGCGCTGCGCTCCTGCTCACGCCGCTCGCGTGCACGCCCGCGCCGCCCACGACGCCGTGGGCGGGCGTGCGCGAGATCACGCCCGCGTTCCTCGCGCGCACGGCGGCGCTCGACCCGTGCCTCGCCGCCGACGGCACCGGCCGCCTCGCGCTCGCGTACGTCGTCCACGACTCGCTCGGCGCGGACGTCTGGCTCGCGCTCTCGGCCGACAGCGGCGCGCACTTCGGCACGCCGGTGCGCATCGATCCGCGCCGCGGCACCGTCGCCTCGGACGCCCGGAGCCGGCCGGTCGTGCTGTTCGCGCCCGGCGATCGCGTCGTCCTGGCGTGGAGCGCGACGCGCGACTCGGCGCGCGCGGGCGAGGACGTCGTCGCGCGCAGCAGCGACGACGGCGGCGTCTCGTTCGGGCCCGAGGTCGTGCTCGATGCCGGCCCTGTGGCACCCGAGTCCGCGCAGGCCGCGTACGTCGCGCTCGCGAACGCCGCGCCGGGGCGCGTGCTCGCCTGCTGGCTCGAAACGCCGGGCGCGGGTGCTGGCGGACTCGCGCGCGCCACCGTCCGGCTCGCCGCGAGCGAGGACGGCGGGCAGACCTGGGGCGCGAGTGTGAGCGTCGGCGGAGCCGCGGCGGTCGATGGCCGGCCCGCGCTGTGCGCCGACACCGCGGGCACGGTCGCGCTCGCCTACCCCGGCGCGCGCGACAGCGCGCGCGCTCCCCGGCTCGCGCTCTCGCGCGATGGCGGCGCGTCGTTCGCCTTCGACACGCTGCTCTCGGCGGAGGGCGAGCCGGGCGCGGGCGGCTCGTCGGCCGGCGTGGCCCTCGCGCTCGCGCGCGGCCGCGGCTACGCCGCGTGGTCCGCGGCCCCTGCGACCCGCGGCGCGGGCGGGCGCGTCTCGACCGCCCGCTGGCGCGTATCCGACGGCGCGATGGAGGCGCGCCACGCGCAGTCGGACAGCCTGCTCGCGCCGGGCGATCCGCTGCTCGCCCCGCTCGGCGATCGCGTGCTGCTCGGCGTGCCCGCCCGGGCGGCCGAGGATCCGGCGCGGCGCGTCTTCGCGGTGCGTCTGCTCGGCGCGGACGAGGGCGCCTCGCCGTGGCTGCTGCTGGGAGCCGGCGTCCGCAGCGCGACGCTCGCCGTCGAGAATCGTAGCCGCGCCTGCGCGGGCTGGGTCGAGCAGACCGCCGACGGTCCGAGGCTCCGGCTCGCGCGCCTCTCGCTGCGTTAGCGCTTCGCGCACACCGGTTCGGGCGCTCGCGCCGGGCGGACGCTCCACGCCGCGCGTACCGGCCTCATGTGCCAGGCCTGCCACTTCGATCCCGACGACGGCGGACCGCGCAAGGAGAGCGCCATCCACTCGTACGAGCCGTCGGTCGGGAGCCCCGCGGCGCCGTCGACGCACGCGCACCGCGCCCGTCGCGCCGCTCCCCGCGCCGGGCGCGCGCGTTGCCGGCCGCGAAAGCGCCGTTGTACCCTCGTGGTGCCCTGCCTCTGCGGCACGATGCGGCGCCCGCACCGCCCTCCGCTCCGCGCCCTGGCCCCGTCCCGGCACCCCCGAGGTCCGATTGAGCAGCGAAACGTCCGATCTGCAGACCGTCCAGAAACTGCACCAGGCCCGTGAGAGCATCCTCGTCGAGCTGCGCAAGGCCATCGTCGGACAGGACGACGTCGTCGACCACCTGATGACCGCGCTGTTCGCGGGTGGTCACGTCCTGCTGGTCGGCGTGCCCGGGCTCGCGAAGACGCTGCTCGTCTCGAGCCTCGCGCGCGTGCTCGACCTCAAGTTCAGCCGCATCCAGTTCACGCCGGACCTGATGCCGAGCGACATCACCGGAACGGACATCCTCGAAGAGGACGCGACCACCGGCCGGCGCGCGATGCGCTTCATCCACGGGCCCGTCTTCGCGAACGTCGTGCTCGCCGACGAGATCAACCGCACGCCGCCCAAGACGCAGGCCGCGCTGCTCCAGGCGATGCAGGAGCGCGAGGTCACCGCGGGCGGCCAGACGCTGCCGCTGCCGCCGCCGTTCTTCGTGCTCGCGACGCAGAACCCCATCGAGCTCGAGGGCACGTACCCGCTGCCCGAGGCGCAACTCGACCGCTTCATGTTCAACGTGCAGGTCGGCTATCCGTCGCAGGCGGAGGAGGAGCAGATCGTCGCGTCGACGACGTCCGCCTACGCGCCGAAGCTCGAACGCGTGCTGGGCGCGAACGACATCCTCGAGCTGCAGAAGCTCGTGCGCCGCGTCCCGGTGGCCGAGCACGTCGTGCGCTACGCCGTGCGGCTCGCGCGCGCGACGCGCGGCCGCGAGGAGGGCGCCGCGAACGCGCCCGAGTTCGTGCGCCAGTGGGTGAGCTGGGGCGCGGGCCCGCGCGCGTCGCAGTACCTCGTGCTCGGCGCCAAGACGCGTGCGGTGCTGCGCGGCCGGCTCGCACCCGGCATCGAGGACGTGCAGGCCGTCGCACCGTCCGTGCTGCGTCACCGGATCGTCACCAACTTCACCGCGGAAGCCGAGGGCGTGAGGCCGGACCGCATCATCGCGGACCTGCTGCAGAGCATCCCGGCCGCCTGAGCGGCTGCACGTTCCGCTGACGCGAGGAGGCCGCATGACGACATCGCCGCCCGCCGAGCTCAAGAGACAGATCGGCCTGTACGCCGCCACCGCGATCACGGTGGGCAACATCATCGGCTCGGGCATCTTCAAGTCGCCGCACAGCGTCGCGCAGCACATCACGTCGTTTCCGCTGGTGCTGTTCGCCTGGATCCTGGGCGGCGTGCTCTCGATCTGCGGCTCGCTCGTGCTCACCGAGCTCGCGGTGCTGCGGCCGCGCACGGGCGGGCTCTACGTCTACATCCGCGAAGGCTTCGGCGACGCGTGGGGCTTCGTGTTCGGCTGGGCGAACCTGTGGGTGATCAAGCCGACGGTCATCGCCTCGATCACGACGGTGTTCGCGGAGTACTTCTGCCAGGCCGCGCACCTGCCGGCGGCGGCGCAGATCCCGGTCGGGGTGGTGGCGATCATGCTGCTCACGTTCGTCAACTGGCTGGGCGTCAAGGAAGGCGCGGGCACGCAGTCGCTGTTCACGACGCTCAAGGTCATCGGCATCGCCGCGCTCTGCGTCGCCGCGTTCGCGCTGCCCGTCCGCTTCCCGGCCTCGCCGCTGCCGCCCGCCGACGCGGCCGCCGCGGCGTCACGCTCGCTGCTCTCGGCGCTCGCGCTCGCGATGATCCCGATCCTGTTCGCCTACGACGGCTGGACCGACTCGACGTACGTCGCAGGCGAAGTGCTCGAGCCCAGGCGCAACATGCCGATCGCGATCGTCGGCGGCACATGGCTCGTGATCGCGGTCTACGTGGTCACCAACTTCGCCTACTTCCACGTCCTGAAGCCGGCCGAGGTCGCGGCGTATCCGACCGTGGGCTACGAGACGATCGTGCGCCTGCTCGGTGTCTGGGGTGGCCGCGCGCTGGCGGTGCTCATCGCGGTTTCGACGTTCGGCACCACCAATGGAGCGGTGCTCACCGGGCCGCGCGTCACGCAGGCGATGGCCGCGGACGGGCTGCTCTGGAAGCCGCTCGCCGCGCTCGATCCGCGCCGCGGCTCGCCCGCGACCGCGCTCTGGATCCAGGCCGTGCTGTCGTGCGTGTGGCTCGCCGTCGCGAAGGGCTTCGACGACGTCTCCGGCTGGTTCGTCACCACGTCGTGGCTCTTCTACGCGCTCACGACGGCGGCGATCTTCGTGCAGCGCCGGCGCGAGCAGCAGGGCCGCAGTGAGGCGCCATCCTACCGCACGCCGCTCTATCCGCTGACGCCGATCCTGTTCGTGCTCGCGACCGCGATGATCATCGTCAGCGACCTTCACGACAGCGGCTGGAAGGCCTTCGCCGGCGTGGCGATCGCCGCGACCGGGTTCCCCGTCTACTGGATGTGGAAGGGCCGGGGAACGCGGTCCTCGGCGTGAACGACGAGTACGACGACGACCCGGCGCTCCATCGCGCGGCGTACTCCGGCGTGGTCACGCCGGCGGACGCCGATGGCCGCGGCGCGTACGTCGCCGGCCGCACGCCGCAGGAAGGTGACATCCTGCTCCACATCGCGTGTCAGGCTTGAGCTCATGAGCGCCCCCGGCAGCGCGGAAGCGCGCCGCTACCTCGATCCTGCGATCGTCGCACGGCTCGCGCGGCTCGACGTGCGTGCGCGTCTCGTCGTCGAGGGCTTCATCGCCGGCATGCACCGTTCGCCGTTCCACGGCTTCAGCGTGGAGTTCGCCGAGCACCGTCCGTACATGCCGGGCGATCCGCTCAAGAACCTCGACTGGAAGGTGCTCGGCAAGAGCGATCGCTACCTCGTCAAGCAGTACACCGAGGAGACGAACCTCCGCTGCCATCTGCTGCTCGACCTGTCGGGCTCGATGGGCTTCCGCTCCGAACGGGCGTCGCTCTCCAAGCTCGACTACGCCCGTTCGCTGGCCGCGGCGCTCGGCTACCTCATGCTCGGCCAGCAGGACGCGGTGGGCGCGCTGCTGTTCGCCGACCGCGCGCTGCAGTTCGTGCCCGCACGCTCGGTACGCTCGCACCTCGACGTGCTCCTCAAGGCGCTCTCGGCGAGCGAGCCGCAGGGCCGCACCCAGCTCGCGCCCGCGCTGCACGAGCTCGCCGAGCGCATCAAGCGCCGCGGGCTCGTCGTGCTGCTGTCCGATCTCATGGACCGGCCCGAGGACGTGCTCTCGGCGCTGCAGCACTTCCGTCATCGCCACCACGAGGTGATCGTCTTCCACCTGCTCGATCCCGACGAGATCGAGTTCCCCTACCCGGGGACCACGACGTTCGTCGACATGGAGAGCGGCGAGCGCCTGACGACCGAGCCGTGGGAGATCGGCGCGCGCTATCGCGAACGCCTGGCGGCGTGGCGCGACCGCTACCGCCGTGCGTGCCGCGAGCAGCTGATCGACTACGTGCCGCTCGACACGCGCACGCCGTTCGATCGCGCGCTGCTCGCCTACCTCGAGAAGCGGGCGAAGCTGCTGTGAGCTTCCGCATGCTCGCGCTCCTCGTGCTCGCCGCCGGCGCCGGACTGCTCTTCGCCGCGCTCTCGCTCATCGGCGAGGCCCCCGGCGTTTCGCGCGAGGCGCGTCACCTGCGCGAGATGAAGCGCCGCCGCTCCGCGCCCGCCGAGGTGCAGGACATCACGATGGACTTCGTGCGTGCGCTTCCGCACGACCCGCCGCTCGAGGAGCGCGCGCGCATCGAGTCGCACGGCGTGCGGCTCGCGGGGTGGAACCAGCGTCTGCTGCTCGCGGGCGACGGCGACGTGCACCTCGAGATCACGGCGCTGCCGCGTCGGACGAACTCGCCCGACACGGCCTACGTCACGGCCGAGGTGACGCCCGCCTGGCGCGCGCACGGCGGCTGGAGCTACGACCGGCTCGCCGAGGTCTTCCGCCCGAACAGCGGCACGCCGACGCCGTGGGACGGCGGCCCGCGGCGCGTGCGCGTGAGCGGCTGGCTGCTCGACGACTTCGCGTACGACCGGCGCCCGTCGCAGTGGTCGATCGAGCACGCCTCGACGCGCGTCTCGGGCTGGGAGATCCATCCGGTGACGAAGATCGAACGCTGGGACGACGCGCGCGGCGGCTGGATCGAGGTCGCGCCGTGAACTTCCTCAACCCGCTCTTCCTCTTCGGCCTCGGCGCGGCCGCGATCCCGATCCTCATCCACCTCTTCACGCGCCGCCGGCCGCGCGAGCTGCGCTTCTCCTCGCTCGAGTTCCTGACCGAGGTCCACCAGAGCGAGATCCGGCGCCTGAAGCTCAAGCAGTGGCTGCTGCTGCTGCTGCGCACGCTCGCGCTCGCCGCCTTCGCGATGGCGATGGCCCGCCCCGCGACCCGGGGCGGTCCCGGCGGGCACGCGGGCGCGGCGAGCAGCATGGTCGCGCTCGTCGACGTGAGCGGGAGCATGACCGCCCCGGGCCCGGACGGGCGCCCGCTCGTCGTCGCGGCGCGTCGCGCCGTCGAGGACCTGCTCGCGACGCTCGGCCCGGGCGACGAGCTCTGGCTCGTGCCGTACGACCGCGCGCCCCGACCGGTCTCCGAGAAGCCGCTGGGCGACGCCGGCCGGCTGCGCGCCGCGGTGTCCGCGCTCACGGGCGGCGCCGCCACGACCGACCACCGCGCAGCGCTCGAGCTCGCGGGGCGCGCGCTCGCGCAGGCGCACGCGCTCAACCGCGAGCTGTTCTGGATCTCCGACTTCCAGCGCTCGGGGTTCGTGCGCGGCGATGCGCCCGCCGCGATCGCGGCGCCCGATGGTCCGTGGGCGGGCGTGCGCGTCTACCTCCTGCCGCTCGCGCCGCGCAGCCGCGCGAACGCCGCGATCGTCTCGGCCACGCTCGCGCCGGCGGATTCGGGCGCGGCGCTCGACGTCGAGGCCGCCGCCTTCGGCGTCACGCCCGGCGACTTCCCGCTCGAGGCGCGCGGGCTCGTTGCGGGCGACGGCGGCGGCGGCGACGCGGGCACGGTCGGACGAGGCTTCGTGAGCCTGCCCGCGCGCGGGCGGGCGAGCACGCTGCTTCCGCTCGCGCGCGTGCCCGAGGCGGGCGGGGAGGTGCTGCTGCCCGACGACGCGCTCGCGCTCGACAACCGCCGCGTGTTCGCCGCGGGGCGCGCCGGCACGATCCACGTGCTGCTGCGCGAGGACGGTGCGCCTTCGCCACTCCGGCTCGCGCTCGAGGCCGGCGGCATCGCGTCGGGGCTCGACGTGCGCGCGGTCGACGCCCCGGAGCTCGCGGCGCAGGCGGGCGAAGCCGACGTGCTCGTGATCGGCGACGTCGAGCGCCTTGGACCCGCCGAGCTGCAGGCCACGCTCGACGTCGTGCGCGGCGGCGGCGCCGTGCTGCTCGCGCCGGGCTCGCACGCCGACGCGGCGTTCTGGAACGGCTCGCTCCTGCGCGAATTGGGTGCGGGCGAGCTTGGCGCGCCCGAGGACGCGCCCGCGGGCGCGGCGTGGCGGCTCGTGCGCGCCGTCGCCGGGCACCCGATCCTCGAAGGCTTCCCGGCGCGGCCCGGTGAGCCGCTCTCCAGCGCACGCTTCACGCGCGTGCGGGCGTTGCGCCCCGGGCCGCGCGCACGCGTGCTCGCGGAGTTCGATCGCGCCCATCCCGCGGTGGTCGAAGTGCCGGGCGCGGTCGTGCTCGCGACGCCGCTCGATCCGGACGCGTCGGACTTCGCGGTGAGCGGCGCGTTCCTGCCGCTCGTCCACCAGATCGTGCGCGTGCTCGGGCGCGGCACGGCGGCCGCCTCGCTCGCCCCCGGCGACGTATGGCGCGGCCCGGCGGGGCCCGGCGACTGGCGCGTTCTCGACGAGTCGGGCCGCTCGCTGCCCGTGCAGCTGGTCGCGGCGCGCGGCGTGACGCGGCTCGAGACCGCGCCGCTCGAGAAGCCCGGGCTCTACCGCGTCTATCGCGGCGACGTGCTGCGCAGCACGTTCGCGGTCAACCCCGACCCGCGCGAGAGCGACCTCTCGCCCGCGACCGAGAACGAGCTGCTCGCGGCGTTCCCCGCGGGCCGCGCGCTGGTGCTCCATCCGGGCGACGATCTGGCGCGGCGCGTCCGCGAGGCGCGGTTCGGCCGCGAGCTCTGGCCGCTCTTCACGCTGCTCGCGCTGCTGCTGCTCGTCGCCGAGACGCTGGTTGCGCGCATCGGCATGCCGTCGCGCCCGACGCCGCGCTGAGCGCCGCGTCCCCGAGGCTGCGGTCTACGGTTCGAGGGTTGTCTGCAGCACGTCGTAGACGCCGACGCTTCCGACCGTCGTGTGCCAGCAGGTCGCGCCGACCTCGCGGTCGATCTCGGCGAGCAGCGTCGGGTCGGGCACCTGCACGGCGACGACCCCGTTCGACGACGGGAAGACGGGCACGTCGCCCATCCACGTGAGCTGGTAGTCCAGGCGCGAGAACGTGAAGCCATGAGGCAGATAGGGCGCCATGCCCGCGGGCACGACCCCCGCGACGCCCGGCGGCGCGATCTGACCGGTCACGTCGTACTCGGCGACGGCGGCCGCGCGGATGGCGCGCAGGTCCGCGGCCGCCTGCACCGCGATCGCGTGCCGGCGGAGGTTGGCATAGGCGGGCAGCCCGATGCCGAGCAGCGTCGAGATGATCAGGAGCACGATCATGAGCTCGATGAGCGAGAAGCCGGTGCGTTCGCGGCGACTCATCGCGAGTCCCCCCGAACGAAGGCCCGACTGATCTGGAGCTGGCGCGCGAAGACGGCCAGCGGCACCGTGGAGCGGTAAACGAGCACGTGCTGGCCGGCGAGCACCGAGAGCTCGTAGCCGTCGCTGCCGGTCCGCGCGTAGCGCACTCCCGGGAGCAGCGCGTTGAGCTCGAGCGCCGTGGCCGGCAGCCGGCCGTTGTGGGCGCGGAAGGCCTCGACCTGCTGCGCGACGAGCAGCAACGCAACCTTGCCCTGCTCGGGCGCGAGCGCAACGGAGTGCGTCGAGGCGGCCTGCGCGCGGAACGGCGCGCCGGGCGAACGCCACACCAGCACGTTGACGAGCGCGAGCATGAGGAGCGCCGGAATCTGCCAGGCGATCGGGCGCAGCGGCCGGGCCGGAGCGGCGCCGGCCTGCTGCTTGCGCTCGTCGGCCCACTGGCGAATCGCGATCTCCGCATCGCGGGTGCGACGGCTGCGGCGACGACGACGACGCGGCGGCGCGCCATCGGCGGGCGTGGGTTCGGGCGCGCGCCCGGGCTCGCCGGGGTCCGCGGGCGGGATGGGATCGGTCGCGCCCATCAGGCCGTCGTCTCCGGCGTGCGGAGGCCGATCTGCGACGTCAGCGGCATTCCCTCGAGCCCCCCGCTCCCTTGCTCCGGCCTGCCCGGACCCGTTCGCGCGCTTCGAAGTGCGTCACGGCCGTATCGCCGCCGCGCCGCCGTCGTTATCGGCCTCGCGGAGGGCGCGCTTGAGGCCCGCCCGGCGCGAGATCGCGAGAGCCACATCGCGAGTGCGGCCCGCACGCCACGCTCCCGCACGCTTGTTCGCGCGCGAGCGCGCTGCTAGCGTCCGTCGCCGCCCGCTGTTGGGGCACATGAAGCGATTTCGAAACCGCCGCGGCGTCACCGCGGCGGCTTTCCGTGCTGGAACGGAGCCCGCGTGGCCACGACCGAGGTTTATCTCGAGGACGATCTCGCCGCTTCGCTGGCGCGGCACGCCGCGCGCCTGCCCGAAGCGCAGGCGCTGTTCGAGCGCCTGCGACCGGCCGCGACCGGCGAGCGCCGGGGAGGCCGAGTGCAGGTCCGCGGGCTCACGGGCTCGGCGCGCGCGTGGCTCGCCTCGTGGCTCCAGCGCGAGCTCGGCGTCACCGTGCTCTACCTCGTGGGCCACGGCGAGGCGTTCGAGGGCGCGCGCGACGATGTCGAATACTTCCGTGGCCGCGGCGCGACGCTCGCGTTCCCCGAGCCCGACACGCTGCCCTACGACCCCACCTCGCCGCACCCCGCGATCACCGCCGATCGCCTCGGCGCACTCGCGCGCCTGGCGAGCGGCGAGGCCGGCGTCGTGGTCGCGACCGTGCGCGGCGTGCTGCAGCGCGTGCCGCGCCCGCAGCGGCTCGCGCGCGCGCTGATGTCGCTGCGCACCGGCGCGGACGTCGATCCACGCGCGCTGATCGAGCGGCTCGTGTTCATGGGCTACGAGCGGCTGCCCGAGGTCGAGGCGGTGGGCTCGTTCGCGCGCCGCGGCGGCATCCTCGACGTCTGGCCGGTCGGCGAGTCCGATCCGCTGCGCGTCGAGTTCGACGGCGACACGATCGCGTCGATCCGCCGTTTCGACTCCGGCACGCAGCGCTCGCTCGAGAAGCTCGCCGACGCGCGCGTGCTGCCGCGCTTCGAGATCGTCGTGGAGCCCGGCGACGCCGAAGCGATCACGCAGCGGCTGCGTGAGGCGGGCGACGAGGCCGCCACCGGCGCGAACCTGTTCCACGAGGGCATGGAGCGCTTCGCGGGCTACTACGACGCGCAGCTCGGCACGTTCGCCGACTACCTGCCCGCCGACGCGCTGGTGATCGTCGACGATCCCGACGCACTCGCCGCGCGCGCGGACGATCTCGAGGCCCTGACCGCGCGCACGTTCGAGGAGGCGCGGGCGCACTACCCGCTGCTCTCGCCGCCCGGGCAGCTGTTCGAGCCGGCCTCGGCGTGGCACGAGCTGATCGCCGCGCGCGCGGGCGCGGACTGGATGGCGCCGATCGTCGGAGCCGCGACGGCGACGGCACGCGGCGACGCGTTGTTCGTCGACTGCTCGCCGGCCGAGCCGCTGCAGCGCTCGATCGAGCGGCTCAAGGCGCACCTCGCGGAGCTCGCGGCCAACGGCGTCTCGGCCGTGGTGCTGTGCGACAACGCCGGCCAGCGCGACCGGCTGGGCGAGATGCTGGGCGATGCGCCCGCGACGCTCGGCGTCGGCTGGGTGAGCGAGGGCTTCACGGTGCGCGGCGCCGGGCTCGCCTTGCTGACCGATCACGAGATCTTCGCGCGGTATCGCCGGAGGCGGCGGCGCCTGCGGCGCACGGGCGGGCTGTCCGCGGCCGAGCTCTCGCAGCTCAAGCCGGGCGATTTCGTGGTTCACGAGGATCACGGCGTCGGGGTCTATCGCGGCATGAAACGCCTCACGCTCGGCGGGCAGGAGACCGACTGCCTCGAGCTGAGCTACGCCGAGAAGGACGTGCTCTACGTCCCCGTTCACCAGCTCGCGATGGTGTCGCGCTACGCGGCGGGCGATGGCGCGAAGCCGGGACTGCACCGCCTCGGCTCGGCGCAATGGCAGCGCACCAAGGCCCGTGCGAAGAAGGCCATCCAGGACATGGCCGACGAGCTGCTCAAGGCCTACGCCGCACGCAAGGCGCTGCCCGGGTTCGCATTCAGGCCCGACACGGTGTGGCAGCGCGAGCTCGAGGCGTCGTTCCCGTACGACGAGACGCCGGATCAGCTGCTCGCGATCGACGACGTGCGGGCCGATATGGAGGCGTCCTCGCCGATGGACCGCCTGATCTGCGGCGACGTCGGGTACGGCAAGACCGAGGTCGCGATCCGGGCCGCGTTCAAGTGCGTGCAGGACGGCAAGCAGGTCGCGGTGCTCGTGCCCACGACGATCCTCGCGCAGCAGCACGGCATCACGTTCCGCGAGCGGCTCGCGGACTTCCCCGTCAAGATCGAGGTGCTGTCGCGCTTCCGCACCGCGAAGGAGCAGAAGGAGGTCGTCGCACGGCTCGAGAAGCGGGACGTCGACGTCGTGATCGGCACGCACCGGCTGCTCTCGCGCGACGTCAGGTTCTCCGATCTCGGGCTGGTCGTGATCGACGAGGAGCACCGCTTCGGCGTCGCGCAGAAGGAGCGGATCCGTCAGCTCACGCGCACGGTGGACGTGCTCGCGCTCACGGCCACGCCGATCCCGCGCACGCTCAACCTCTCGCTGGCGGGCGCGCGCGACATGAGCGTCATCGAGACGCCGCCGCAGAACCGGCTTCCCGTCCAGACCGAAGTGCTCGAGTGGGAACCCGAGGTCGTGACGGACTCGATCCTGCGCGAGATCGACCGCGGTGGACAGGTGTTCTTCGTCCACAACCGCGTCGAGACGATCTACAACGCCGCGCTGCTCGTGCAGCAGCTCGTGCCGCAGGCGCGCGTCGGCATCGGCCACGGCCAGATGGCGGAGCGCGAGCTCGAGCGCGTCATGCTGGAGTTCACCGACGGCAAGCTCGACGTGCTCGTCGCCACCATGATCATCGAGTCGGGTCTCGACATCCCGAGCGTCAACACGCTGATCGTCGATCGCGCCGACACGCTCGGCCTCGCGCAGCTCTACCAGCTCCGCGGCCGCGTCGGGCGCTCGGCGCAACGCGCCTACGCCTACCTCATGGTGCCCTCGCGGCGCGTGCTCACCGAGGAGGCCGAGAAGCGCCTGCGCGTGATCGAGGAGTTCGACGAGCTGGGCGTTGGTTTCAAGGTCGCCCTCAAGGACATGGAGATCCGCGGCGCCGGCAACCTGCTCGGGCCCGAGCAGCACGGCCACATCCTGGGGCTCGGCTTCGATCTCTACGTGAAGCTGCTCGAGGAGGCGGTGGCGGCCCTGAAGGGCGAGCTCGACGTGCTGCGGCCCGAGCCGCGGCTCGTCACCGACTGGAGCGCGTTCCTGCCCGACGACTACGTGCCGGACGAACACGAGAAGCTCGCGCTCTACCGCCGCCTCGCCGACGCGCGCGACGAAGCGGCCGTCGACGAGCTGACGCTCGAGCTCATCGACCGCTTCGGCGCGCTGCCCAATCCGGCGGTCGCGCTCGTCGAGCTGCGGCGCCTGCGCGTGCTCGGGCGCGGCGGGCCCGACGCGCCCGCTCCCGTCGAGAGCCTCCGCGTGCTGCACGACGTGAGCGAGATCACGCTGCGCCGGGCGCTCAAGCCGGACGAGATCGCGGGGATCGTGCGCTCGCTCAACTACCAGCTCGAGTTCTTCAGCGGACGCGAGTTCGGACTGCGCCTGCGCGGCGCCGATCTGGTGCTGCTCCATCGCACGCGCGAAGTCCTCCGGGCGCTCGCCCGGATCGGCGCGACCCCGGCGGCGAAAGTACGGACGTGACCGCTCCGGCGCCGGAGTTCGATCCCGCGGCCCCGCGCGACGTCGGCCCGTGCGGCGAGCTGACGCGGTGGTCGGCGCTCGCGGCCGTCGTGGCGCGACCCGCATGAGCGCGGGCCGCACGCGGGAACCGACGCGCCCGTGAGCCGGATCGCCCTCGTCACGTTCGGCTCGCTCGGCGATCTCCACCCGTTTCTTGCGATCGGCACCGAGCTGCGCCGGCGCGGCCACGCGGCGCTGCTCGCGACGCACGCCGACTACCGTGAGCTCGTCACGTCGGCGGGGCTCGAGTTCGCACCCGTCCGCCCCGAGTTCGGTGCGCCGGAAGCGATGGAGCAGGTCATGAAGCGCGCGATGGACCTGCGCCGCGGCACCGAGTACGTGCTTCGCGAGCTCGTGCTGCCGTGGACGCGCGATGCGGCGGAGGATCTGCTCGCCGCCGCGCCCGGCTCGGATCTGATCGTGAGCCACATGATCGCGATGGTAGCCGGCCCGGTCGCGGAGAAGCTCGGGGTCCCCCGCGTTCAGGTGGCGCTGCAGCCCTCCGCGGTCTTCAGCGCGCACGATCCCCCGACGCTGCCGACCGTGCCGGGGAGCGAGCTGCTGCGCCGCGCGCTGCCGCCGTTCGCGCTCGCGGCGCTCTGGCGGCTGCTGATCCGCGGCTCGCGCCCGTGGTTCGAGCCGCTCGATGCGCTCCGTCGCGACCTCGGCCTGCCGCGCTCCCGCCGTCATCCACTGCTCGAGGCGTGGTCGCCGCTCTTGAACCTCGCGCTCTTCTCGCCCCGCTTCGCCGCGCCCCAGCGCGACTGGCCGGCGCGCACGCTGGCGACGGGCTTCCCGCACGACTTCCAACGCGAGTCGCTCGCGTCCCCGCTCGAGGCGTTCCTCGCCGCCGGCGAGCCGCCCATCGTCTTCACGCTCGGCTCCTCGGCGGTCTGGGACCCGCGCGACTTCTGGCGCGCGAGCCTCGAGGCCGCGCGCGCCGTGGGCCGGCGCGCCGTGCTGCTCGCGGGCGCCAACGCCGCCGCGCTGCCGCGCACGCGCGAGGTGCACGCGATCGAGTGGGCGCCGCACGCGGCGCTCTTCCCCCGCGCGTGCGCGATCGTGCACTCGTGCGGCATCGGAACGACGGCGCGGGCGCTCGAAGCGGGCCGGCCGATGCTCGGCGTGCCCTGGAGCCACGATCAGCCGGACAACGCCACGCGCTGCCGCCGGCTCGGCGTCTCGCGCGTGCTCGCGCGCGGGCGCTACGACGCGCGGTCCGCGGCGCGCGAGCTGCGCGCGCTGCTCGCCGACGAGAACGTCGCGGTGCGCGCGGCCGAGGAAGGCGCGGCGTTTCGCGCCGAGCGGGGCGCGCAGGCGGCGGCCGATGCGCTCGAGCGCGTGCTCGCGGCGCCGTCCGCCTCCGGCGGAAGCGCGTAGCCGCGGCACGCCGCCGCGCTTGTCAGCGCGCCGAGCGCGGGCATAGGCTCCGATCGAGATCCCTCGCCGGGCCGGTCCCGGCCGCCCGTTCGATCCCCGAAAGGAAATCTCCGTGATCCGCACGTCCGTCCGCGCCGCCGGCGCGGCGCTCCTCGCCCTCGCACTCGGGGGCTGCAGCCTCGGTTCGCGGCCGGTGGTGCGCGTCGCCGGCCGCACCGCGACGGTCGACGACTTCATCCGCGCCGCGCGCAACGTCGATCCCACGGAGGGCGGCGCGACCCGTGCGCCGGCCGCGGTGCTCGACGGGCTGGTGCGCGATCAGCTGCTGCTCGCCGCGGCGCACGCGCAGGGGCTCGACACGACGGCGGCGTACCGGCAATTCCGCGACGCCACCACCGAGCGGCTGCTGGTCAGCGACTTCTCGGCGCACCTGGCGCCGGCCGATCCCGGCGTGAGCGAGGCCGAGGCGAGGCGGATGTGGGAGTGGCGCAAGCTCCAGTCCGACGTGCTCCTCATCTACTCGACCGAGAAACCCATCATCGATCTCGCGCAGAAGGCGATCGCGAACGGCATGACGTTCGGACAGGCCGCCGATCACTTCAACGCTCCGGGTACCCTCCCGCCGGGTGGATCGCTCGGCCTCGTCTCGCCCGGCCAGCTCGGCCCGCCGCTCGACGATCCGATCCGGACGCTGCCCGTCGGCAGGATCGGCGGGCCCTACCACTCGCCGCAGGGCTGGTTCCTCGTCGAGGTGCGCGCGCGCATTCCCGCGCAGCCGGTGCCGTTCGAGCTCGAGCGCGGATCGATCGTGGAAGCGCTGCGGCAGATGAAGCAGCGCCAGGCGATAACGGCGCAGCTCTTCGCCATGGAGCGGGAGTGGCACCTCGTGCTCGATCCCAACGCGGAGTTCCCCGTCTACCAGCTCCTCACGCCCGCGCGCATCGGCGCCGCGCCGCCACCCAATCCCTCGCCCGCGGAGCGGAAACAGGTGCTCGCGACCTGGAAGGGCGGCACCTACACGCTGGGGGATGCGTTCGCCGACCTGCAGCGCAGCGACGTGCGCGCGCCCAACGCGAGCGTCACGCCGGCGATCCGCGCGTGGGTCGAGAGCCGCGCGATCACGCGCATCGGGCTCGCCGAGGCGCACCGCCGCCATCTCGACGAGGAGTCGGACTTCGTGCGCGCGCGCCAGGACGAGCTCGATCGCTACCTGCTGGAAGCCGAGAGCACGACCGCGATGATCGGGCTCGTGCAGCCCAGCGACGCGTCGGCGGAGTCGCTCTGGAACCAGGTCAAGGCCCGCTACGTCCAGCCGCTCGAGGCCCGCGTGCGCTGGGTCGAGACGGCCGACACGACGGCGGCGGCCGCGGTCTCGCGCGGCGCAGCGCGTGGCGCACCGCTCGCGGCGGCGGCGCGCGCCGTCGACCCGAGCCTGATCGTGCACGACCAGGCCCTCCGGTTTCCCGAATCCGATCCGGCGTGGGGCGCGGTGCTCGATGGCGCGGGACGCATGGCACCCGGGGAAATCCGCGGGCCCGAGCTCGTGAACGGTCGCTGGCGCGTGCTGCAGCTGGTCGAGAAGCGCGAGGGCGCACCGGAGTGGGCGCAGCTCACGCCCGAGATGCGGATGAGCGTCGCGGGCAGCCGCATGGAGGCCGCACGCCAGATGCGCTTCGCGGCGTACCTCGACTCGCTGAAGCAGGCACTCCACCCGACGGTGCTCGCCCAGAACCTGCGCAAGGTGCCGTGGCCGCCGCCGGGGCCGGCGGACGCGACGCCCTAGCGCGGCGAGCCGCAGCGTCTCACGCCGGGGCGCGCCCTGCGCGCCTCAGAACTCGTGCTTCGGGTTGGGCGGGGTCTGCTCCGCGCCCACTCGCCCGGCCCGTATGTCGGCGCGCGCGTAGTTCTCGCCCTTCATCGGGTGGCCCGAGAGCCGTCGCAGGAGCGCGAGCTGGCCGGTGTGCGTGAGCGCGTCGGCGAGCCCGCCCTGCAGCACGAGCCCGGGATCCCAGCGCAACGGCGCGTCCGAGGCGAGGTGCGCGTCCAGCGCTTCGAGCGCGGCGAAGAAACGCGCGCGCTCCTCGTCCCACGGCCGCGGCGTCGCCGTGGTCCAGCCCGGGTCGCCGTCCCGAAGCTTGCGCAGCGTCCAGTCCATGAGATCGCCCATGTGCGCGAGGATCGTGCGCGGCGAGTTGCTCTCGGGCGTCACGAGATAGTCCGCGAACGACGCGTCCGTGGCGCGCACCGCCTTCCCCGCGCGATAGGCGAGCGTCGCGAGCAGGTGGCGCAGCACCGCGCGCGTCCCCGGATCGTCGGGCGGGAGCGCGGTCATCGCAGCCGCCGACGCACTTCGGCCGCGCGGCGCTCGCTCGCCTCGACGCGCGTGCCGTCCTTCAGCCGCAGCACGAGCACGCCGTCCTCGGCGCCGTAGCTCTCGATCGCGTTCACGTTGACGAGCGCGCCGCGGTGCACGCGCACGAACTGGCCCTCGGGCAGCCGCGTCTCGAGCTCCTGCAGCGTGTAGTCGACGAGGTACTCCTTGCCCTCGCTGCGCGCGAGCACGAGCCGGTCGCGCGAGAAGACGAGCGGCACGTCGCCCAGATCGAGCAGCTTGACCTCGCGGCGGTGCCGCACCGGCAGCCGCAGCAGCGGCTGCGCGTGCTGGCGCATCGGCTCGCTCTCGATCACCTCGCGCGCCGCGCCCGCGGCGCCGCGGCGTCCGCCGCTCGCGGACTCCGCGCGCACGCGCTCCACGGTCTCCGAGAGCCGCTCGCGCCGGATCGGCTTGAGCACGTAGTCGAGCGCGGCGAGCTCGAACGCCTCGACGGCGTGCTGGTCGTATGCGGTGACGAACACGACGATCGGGGCGTCGTCGCCTTTCAGGTGGCGCGCGACCTCGAGACCCGAGATGTCGGGCATGTGGATGTCGAGGAATGCCGCGTCCGGCCGCGCGCGCGCGATGAGCGCGAGCGCCTCCGCGCCGTTGCGCGCGGCGCCCACCACTTCCACGCCGTCGTGCTCGGACAGCAGCCGCTCCAGGTACTGCCGCGCGCGCGGCTCGTCGTCCGCGATCACCACGCGCATCGCTTCGCTCTTGCTCACCGTGCTCCTCCCTCCGGTCGTGGCCAGCTCATGCGCACGACGTAACCGCCCTCACCGCGCGGACCCGCCGTCACGCGCGCGTCGTCGCCGGCGAACCGGTGGACGCGCTGTTCGAGGTTCTCCAGTCCGACACCGAGCCCGGGGCCGCCATTGGCGTGCGGCCGGCCGTCGTCGGCGAACTCCAGCTCCAGCCGGAGGTCGGCGAGCCGCGCCGACAACGTCATGTGGAGCGCGTCCGCGGGGTCGGGGAGCCCGTGCTTGAGGCTGTTCTCGACGAGCGGCTGCAGCAGCAACGGCGGCACGGGCATCGAGAGCAGCGTTGGGTCGCCCTGGTAGCGGAACTCGAGCGGGTTCTCGTAGCGCTCGCGCGCGACGCCGAGGTAGTCCTCGACGAACGCGATCTCCTCGCTGAGCAGCGCCGCGGGCCGCTTCCCGGCCTCGACCGTGTAGCGCAGCATGTCGGCGAGCCGCTCGGTGAAGCGCTGCGCGGCGCGCGGATCCGTCTCGGTCAGGTAGGCGAGCGCGTTGAGCGCGTTGAAGAGGAAGTGCGGCTGGACCTGCGCCTGCAGCGCGCGCAGCTCGGCGCGCGTCGCCGCCTCGCGCAGCTCGACCGCGTGGCGCTCGGCAGCGGCCCGCTCCGCGGCGAGCCGCAGGTTGTCGAGCCGGATGCCCGCCTGGCGCAGCAGCGTTTCGACGTCGGCCCGCGCGTGCTCGGGCGCGGCCTCGGGCTCCGCGAGCCGGGGCGGGCCGTCCTCGGGCCACAGGATCGGCAGCGGCCGGCGGAGTCCCCGCCCGATTCCCTCCTCGACCGCGGCCCGCACCTCGCCGCGATCGAGCGCCGAGAGCAGGTCGCGGCCCGCGGCGTCGAGCGCGCGTCGCAGCGCCTCGGGGTCGCGGCCGTAGACGCGGTCGATCGCGCGCTGCACCCGCTCGCGCAGCGGCGCGAACGCGAACGCGAGCACGAGCGCCGCGAGCAGGCTGAACACCATCGTCTGCTCGCCGGTGACCAGTGCGAACAGCCGCTGTCCGCCGAGCACGACGACGAGGTAGATCGCCGCGAGCACGCCCGAGATCAGGAAGTACGGCAGACCGCCGACGATCAGCCGGCGCGGATCGAACAGCGGATCGCCCGCGATCAGGTACGCGAAGACGAACGGCGCCGAGAGCCACGCGATCAGGATGCTGCTGAACACGTAACGCAGCGACGACGACGGCAGCAGCGCCTGGAGCCGCGGATCGCTCGCGAGCAGATTGAGTGCGGCGCTCGTCAGCATCGCGAACGCCGCGAGCATGGCGAGTGCCCGCTCGTGCGCGGTGGGGTTCCAGCCCGGCCCCGAGCGGGCGTAGTGCTGGACGAGCGAGAAGATCCCGACCGCGAGCGCGAACGCCTGGTACGTGTCGTACGCGAGCTCGGGCGGGCTCGAGTGCAGGCCGCCCGCGCGCAGCCAGATCGCGACGGGCACGAGGTAGGCGCCGACCGTGAGCAGGAACCACGGGTTGCGCCAGCGGCCTTCGTTCGTCCAGCGCGCGCGCGGGAACACCGCCATGAAGTGCACGAAGCTCGCGGGGTAGAGCCACGAGAGCGCTTCGTACACCTTGAGGTAGAAGCGGAACGCGGGGCTCGGGTCCGACTGCGGGAACTGGTAGAGCCCGTACATCACGCCGAGCCCCTGCAGCGCCGCGAACCACAGGAAGATCCACGCGGTCGGAAGGTCGGGACGGCGCCACACGAGCAGGAACGCGACGATCGGCGCCGCGATCACCGCGGCGATGGGATAGAGGTAGATGCGCAGACGCTGCCACGCCGAGAGGTGAACGGGAGGCACCGCGAGCTGCAGCGTCGCGCCGGCGCGGCGCACCGTGAGCGTGAGCGGACCGCGCGGCCAGCCGTGCACGCGGAGCGAATCGCCCACGCTCGGCTGCGAAAGGTCGGTGCCGTCGAGCGCGAGCAGCCGGTCGTTCGGCTGGAGCAGCCCCTGCGCGGGCGGGCCGACGACGCGCTCCACCCGTCCGTCGTGCACGTAGGCCCCGAGACGCTGGTAGGGCGCGTGCGTGAGGAAGCGCGGCAGCGCGACCAGTGCGGCAACGAGCACGGCCGCGACCGCGAGCGCGCGGCGGGTGGAAACGTCGGGAGTCACCGGGGGCACCTTCGCACAGGTTCGAAACGCGGCCCAGGTTGTGTCGGAGAACGCCGCACGCCGCCGCGGACCCGGAGCGCCGCGACGAAGCATCGAGCATGGGCCGGCGCGAGCGCGCGGTCTGCGCCGCCGCGACGAGCGCGGGTGCACGCGCTCCGAGCGTCACCGGGGCGCGCCCCGCCCTGTCCAAGAAGCGCAAATCCGCGCCGCGAGGGGCCCGCAGGGGCGGCGGCGCGGCGGGAATGGCGTGCGCGCGGGCGGACGCGGCGGCTATACTGCGCGCCGCTCCGCCAACCGTGCCCGTCCGTCTCCCCGCCGCGTGCGGCCGGATCGCAAACCCGTCGACGCCCGGTCGAAGCTCCCGGCGTCGAGATCACACGGAGGTTCCGCTTGAAGCTCGTCCGTCGCGCGGCCGCACTGCTGTCGCTGCTGGCCGGCGTCACCGCCCTCGCCGTCGCCGCGCCGGCCACGCATCCCGCGAAGCCCGTCGCCGCCGCGCCGGCGCCCGCATCCGCTCCGGCGAACCCGTCCGCCGGCTCGTCCGACGAGGCGCTCGACGCCGTGGCCGCGATGGTGAACGACGAGGCCGTGCTCGTGAGCGACGTCGAGGAGCAGGTCTACCTCTTCATGCAGCAGCTCCAGCAGAGCGGCCAGAACATGCCGGACTCGGCGCAGGTCGACACGCTCCGCCACCAGTTCCTCGAGAAGATGATCGACGATCGCGTACTGCAGGCCGAGGCCAAGCGGCAGGGCATCACGGTGACCGACGACGAGGTCGAGAAGCAGGTCGACAACGCGATCGATCAGGCGCGCGCGCGGATGGGCGGCGAGCAGGGCTTCGAGGACCAGCTCAAGCGCGAGAACCTCACCGAGACGCAGCTGCGCGACAAGTACCGCACCGACCTTCGCAAGGAACTCGCGGTCGACCGGCTCAAGCAGAAGGAGTTCCCGCGCCGGACCGTCACGCAGGCCGAGGCCGAGAGCTACTTCCTCGCGCACAAGGACAAGTTCCCCAAGGTGCCCAAGGAGCTGCGGCTCCAGGTCATCCAGATCCCGCCGCAGGCCGATTCGGTCGCGACCGCCGCGGGCCTCGTCAAGATCCTGGCGCTGCGCAAGCGCGTCGTCGGGGGCGAGAAATTCGCGAAGGTGGCCGGCGAGGCGTCCGAGGACCCCGGCTCCGCGACGGCGGGCGGTGACCTCGGCTTCTTCACGCGCGGGCGCATGGACAAGTCGTTCGAGGACGCGGCGTTCTCGCTCAAGCTGAACGAGATCAGCCAGCCGGTGCGTTCGGCGTTCGGCTGGCACCTGATCCAGGTGCTCGAGCGCGACACGGTCAAGACGGTCGCGGGCAAGGACTCGCTCGGCGACGACGGCAAGCCGATGGCGGAGGTGCACGCGCGCCACATCCTCGTGCGCGTGACGCCGACCCCCGCGGACGTGCAGCGCTGGCGCGCGATCGCGGACCACGTACGCGACGAGGCCGCGAAGGGCACCAACTTCACGACGCTCGTCCACCGCTACAGCCACTACACCGGGCCCGCGGACGCGGACGGGGACGTGGGCTTCGTGTCGCTCAACTCGCTCCAGCCGCAGATCCGCGTCGGCCTCGATTCGCTCGAGGTCGGCGAGGTGAGCGAGGTGCTGCCCAACCAGACCGGCTTCAACATCTTCAAGGTGCTCGACCGCCACGCCGAGCGCGAATACACCGTCGACGAGATCCGCAACGAGCTGCCCGACGCGGTCGCGCAGGTGCAGCTGCAGGAGAAGCTCGACGCGTGGGTCAAGACGCTGCGCGCGAAGGCGCAGATCGAGTACCGGCAGCGCTAGAGGCCGGGCGGCACCGGCGCCGCCGCGCGCGTCGATCCCGCGCGGCGCCGGGGGGCGCGAACCGCGGGCAGGGAGGGCCGATGATCGCGTTCGAGCACGTGACGAAGCGCTACGGAGAGCGCCTCGCGCTCGACGACGTCTCGTGGCGGATGGACGAGGGCGAGTGCGTCGTGGTGCTCGGCGCGAGCGCCGCGGGCAAGACGACCCTGCTGCGCCTCATCACGCACGAGACGCAGCCGACGTCCGGGCGCGTGATCGTCGGCACGTTCCGAGGCGGCCGGCTGCCGCGGGGCCATCGCGCACTGCTCCGGCGCACGCTCGGCATCGTCTACGAGGACTTCCGCCTGCTCCCCGACCGCAGCGTGTTCGAGAACGTCGCGCTCGCCGTGCGCATCGCGGGCCGCTTCGCCGACAGCGAGGTGATCCCGCGTACGCTCCGCGCGCTCGAGGAGGTCGGCCTGCACCAGCACCAGCGCGCGCTGCCCGCCGAGCTGTCGTTCGGTGAGCGCCAGCGTTGCGCGATCGCGCGCGCGATCGTGAACCGGCCCGCGCTCCTCATCGCCGACGAGCCGACCGGCGCGCTCGAGCCGCGCAGCGCCTCGGAGGTGCTCGACCTGCTCCGCCGCATCCACCGCGAAGGCGCCGCGCTGCTCGTCGGCACGACGCGGCCCGAGGTCGCCGACGCGCTGGGCGGCCGCCGCCTGACGCTCGTCGAGGGACGGCTCTCGGAGGCCGCGGCGCACCCGGCCCCCAGCGGCGCGGCGGGAGGCTGACCGTGGCGATCTTCTTCCTCCGCGAGGCCTGGCGCTCGATCAACGCACACCGCGGGCTCGCCTTCACCGCGGTGTTCTCGATGACCGCGGCGCTCACGCTGTGCGCCACGTTCCTGCTCGTCAGCTTCAACGTGCAGCGGGCGCTGCTCGCGATCGGCGATCGCCGCGAGATGGTCGTCTACCTGAAGGACGAGGCGAGCGACGCCGACGTCAAGCTGCTCCAGGACAAGATCACGCAGTACTACGGCAGCTCGACGTTCGTGAGCCGCGCGCAGGCGTGGAGCGAGTTCTCGCAGCAGGTCGGCGATCCCGAGCTGCTCCAGGCCGTCGAGACGAATCCGCTGCCCGCCTCGCTGCGCGTCAAGCTCCGGCCGGAGCTGCAGAACTTCGCCGCCATGGACACCTGCGCGCACGAGATCGAGCGCTTCCCGCAGGTCGAGGCGGTTCGCTTCGGCGCCGAGTGGGTGCGGCGGCTCGACGAGCTCAACGACGACGCGCGCCGCACGGCGCTCGCGGCGGGTGCGGTCGTGGCGCTCGCGATCGTGCTCGTGCTCTACAACACGCTCCGGCTCACGGTGGTCGCGCGCCGCCAGCAGGTCGAGATCATGAACCGGCTCGGCGCGGGCGACCGCTTCATCGCGATCCCGTTCGTGATCGAGGCGCTGCTCGAGGTGCTGATCGCCGCCACGATCTCGCTGGGTCTCGCCGGCGCGATGTCCTACGCGGCGAGCCAGCGCCTGCCGTCGGTCTCCTTCCTTCCGCCCGCGTGGTCGCTCGCGTTCGTGGGCGGCGCGGTCGTGCTCGGCTGGCTCGCCTCGACGCTCGCGCTGACCCGGATCCTGCGCACCGTCGGA
>Ga0335083_10002618_pt1 | contig 23671 bp, 20 predicted proteins | sample Lox_Sample_42_FD_206716 | JGI IMG/M metagenome (GOLD analysis project Ga0335083, IMG submission 206716) | Soil microbial communities from Loxahatchee National Wildlife Refuge, Florida, United States - Lox_Sample_4.2 | ecosystem: Environmental > Terrestrial > Soil > Wetlands | place: USA...
CGCTGGCGACCAACGTCGTAACCAACGGTTTCTTCCAATTCACGGATACAAATACAGCTGGATACTCGATGAAGTTCTACCGTATTTCCACTCAGTAATGTTTGCATCGCGGCGAGAGAACGTCAAACATCGCGCTGGAACCGCCAGCCCCTGCCCGAGGAGCTCTAGATTTCAGGCATTGATAGCCTCCCGCATGGCACGGGGCAAGGACATGGGTAAAAGATGAGGGCGGTCGTTAAACCCAATAGTAACGGTACTGGTGCTGGTTTCTTGATTTGGAGTGCGGCGACATGTCGCCGCTTTGGAAGCGCGGACATGTCCGCGCAGTCCAAAATCCGTGTCCATCTGCGTTCATCCGTGGTTAAAATTATCTTTCCCCTTTGCGCGTTTCCCATTTCAATTCTGCGCCATGTCGCGCGAATACGTTCTGGAACCCTTTCATGCTGCCGTTCATTTGCAGATTGATTACACGCGCGAGTTGAATGCCCAACAGCTCGCCGCCGTCACCGCGCCGCCCGGCCCCGCCCTCGTCATCGCCGGCGCCGGTTCGGGCAAGACCCGCACGCTCACTTACCGTGTAGCTTACCTGCTCGAACAGGGCATCCCCGCCGACCGCATCCTGCTGCTGACGTTTACCAACAAGGCCGCCGGCGAGATGATGCGGCGTGTCGCGGATTTGCTGGGACAGGAAATCCCGTCGCTCTGGGGCGGGACGTTTCATTCCATCGGCGCGCGGGTTTTGCGCGCGCACGCCGAGCTGCTCGGTTACCGGCGCGATTTCACCATCCTCGACCGCGACGATTCCAAAGATCTGATCAAATCCTGCATCACCGACGCGGGGATTGAGACGAAAGGCACGCATTTCCCCAAACCGGAGGTGCTGAACGAAATCTTTTCGCTCGCCGCCAACACGCACCGGACCACGGACGATATTCTCGAATCGCAGTACGATTATTTCTCGCAATTCGCCGCGCAGATCGCGGACCTGGCGCAACGTTACCTCAAACGCAAGCGCGCCACCAACGCGATGGATTTTGACGACCTGCTTGCGCTCTGGCTCAAGCTGTTGCAGGAACACGCCGACGTGCGCGAACATTACCAGCGCCGGTTCCAGTTCATCCTGGTGGACGAATATCAGGATACGAACAAGCTCCAGAGCGACCTCGTGGACCTGCTGGCAGAGCGGCATCACAATGTCACGGTGGTCGGCGACGACGCGCAAAGCATCTACGCCTGGCGGGGCGCGAATTTTGCCAACATCCTCGAATTTCCCAAACGTTATCCGGGTGCAAAAGTGTTCAAGATTGAAACCAATTACCGCAGCACGCCGGAAATTCTGAAAGTGGCCAATGCCGCCATCGCCGCCAACCGGAACCAGTTCACCAAGCAACTCGCGCCCGAGCGTAAATCCGGCCTGAAACCCGCGCTGGTCGCCTGCATGGACGCCGCGCAGCAATCCGCGTTCATCGCCCAGCGCGTGCTGGAATTGCGTGACGAGGGTACGAGCCTGAACCAGGTCGCCGTGCTTTACCGCTCGCATTTCCATGCCCTCGAATTGCAGCTCGAACTGACCAGGCGGAACATCCCCTTCTCCATCACCAGCGGCATCCGGTTCTTCGAACAGGCGCACATCAAGGACGCCACGGCGTATCTGAAACTGGTCGTGAACCCGCAGGATGAACTCGCCTTCAAACGACTGGCGCAACTGCTGCCCGGCATTGCGGCGAAAGGCGCGGAAAAACTGTGGCAGCTTTTTCAAAGCAGGAGTCGAGGTCACGAGACTCAAATTCCTGGCAGTGACCAGAAGTCAGAGCCTCCTCACGTCGGCTCCTACAAAATCGCCTCCGCTCTCCAATCGTGCGCCAAATCGGTTCCGGCGAAGGCGGCGACGGCCTGGGCCCAATTCGTCGCCACCGTTTCCCAGCTCGAAGACAAAACCGCCCGTCCGAGCGCCGCGAAGATGCTGCGATTGGTGATTGACGCGGGCTACGACGATTATCTCAAAGAAAACTTCGCCAACTATCGGAATCGTTTGGAGGATTTGGAACAACTCGCCATCTTCGCCTACCAGTTCAATTCGGTTGAGGATTTCCTGACCCAGCTGGCCTTGCTCACCAATGTCGAGGCCGAGGACGACAAGACTGCCGACCGTGACGCCGAACGGCTCCGGCTTTCCACGATTCATCAGGCGAAGGGCCTGGAGTTTGATGCCGTGTTCGTCATTATGCTTTGCGACGGGCTTTTCCCGTCGGAGCGTTCGCTGAACGCGGACGACGGTGAGGAAGAGGAACGCCGGTTGTTTTATGTCGCCATCACCCGCGCGCGGAGCGAGCTGTATCTAAGTTATCCACTAATGCGCGCCAGTTTCGCCAGTTCCGGCGGCGACACGATGCAACATCCGTCGCGGTTTTTATCAGAAATTCCCGGCGATTTATTGAACCAATGGAATCTGCGGTCGCGCTATGGGTGAAGTTGGAGTTCAAGCTTTAGAACGTTTACAGTGACTATGTTTCAATCGCCGGGTTCGGGCGATTTTCCGGTCGCCACTTTCGTACTGAAGTAACGCGGGACCAGAATGTCTGCCCTACAGGAATGATGGAATTGCGCCAGCCGGGTGTTCGGGCAAAAACACGCTGGAGCGTGAACCCCACCGTTACGCCAAGTTCACTTCGCTGAATCGCTTCAATCCGTCCGCTGCGATCGCTGCGGTTTGGTCTCCCGTGTATACTGTCCGACCTGGACGGCGATACCCATGACCAGCAACACGACGAAAAGCGCCGTTCTGGCCGGGGGATCCAGCGGGACATTTTGGGAAACCGCCGTTGCGCCCGCCAGCGAGGACATGATGATCAGCGCGGGATCCAGCAGCATGACCGTCAGCAATGCGCCCAGCAGGCCGCCCACGGCAAATGCGATCCACATGACGGCGTCACCCTGCAAGTGGAGCGCCGTGGGCGCAAAAGTGGACAGGCAATATCCGCCGGCGAAAAATCCCGCGACGATGATGAAGATGCGCTGAAGAAAGACGGACGCAATGGCACTGAGCAAACCCACGCCCAGCGCGATGGATAAAATCAACCATTCCGAGTGCCCCTGCAAAGCATTGTCGGCCAGTTCAAAACCGACAATGAAGCCGACGCAGCCCACAAACAACCAGAACAGCCGGCGGCCGAAAAAGAGCACCGCCAGCCCGGCGAGAATATTCAGCCACTCCATGGTCTGATTTTAGCTCAAAACAGCCATTCAGCAATAGCCCGGCGCTGAATTTATTTTGAAGCGGGAACGATTTTTTCCCACCCGCGTACTTTGCCGGACACAATCCGGAACAACGGATGCGGGGCGGGAGTTTTCACGGCCTTAAATTTCCGCAGCCGTTCAGGGTCGCGCCTCTTCAACTTTCGTTTCAAATGCTGCCATTCGTAAAGCAGTTGCCCGCGGGCCTCCTTCAGTTTTCCGCGAAAGCGTGGCCGGCCGACTTTTGATGCGTTGAACTTGTAACCGCGCCGTCCGGCTTCTTCATGAACAGCCTGCAAATAGGAAGCCAGCGCCGCGAGTGGATGATTGGTATTGGCAAATCGGAAAAGTTGCGGATGATGTCGGTAACCGCGCGTCCGGCCCCGCAGAACTTTCTGGGCGAGCAACGCTTCCCGCCAGAGAGCCACCAGTCCACAGGCATCCAGATATTTCGGGTGCAACGTCCACAATCGCATAAACCGCTTTTAAACCGGCGTAGCGGCTTTCGGCAGAAAGCCGCAGTTGTCAAATTCCAAAATTTGCGGCGCCCTGCCGCGACGCCGCTACCACACGCCCGGAATTTTGGGAACCGGATAATGCCTCATTTCGGCAGGCTGCGCCATTGTCGCCGGGCCACGTAAGGGTCTATGCGATCCAGCAAAAAATAGGCCCAGCGCTGTTTCATTTTTTGCCAGAACGTGCGTGATCGACGCCACTCCTCACGGGTGACGCGCCGGCAGTGCCGGAGGGTGTCCGCAAAAATCGCCCGCGCCTGTTCCGCCAGTTCTCCAGTTTCAAAACGGATCATCAGCTCGTAATTGATTTGCAAACTGCGCGTGTCGAGATTGCTGGAGCCGGTATAAACCGCGCCATTCACGATGAAGAGCTTCGCATGGAGAATCTGCGGTTGATATTCGTAAATCTCGACGCCGGCCCGCAACAGCCGCCGATACAGGCTCTGCGCCGCGAGCTTGGAAAGCTGCACGTCCGTCTGACCCGCCAGAATCAGTTGCACCCGCCCGCCCCGCCGGACAACGCGGATCAAATCCCGCCGCAGCCGCCAGGACGGCAAAAAATACGCAACCATGAGTTGTACGTTCTTCGCGCCCGTCAGATCCTTTCGCAAGGCGCGTTTGATGGGACTTTGGCCCCGGCCCGGCCCGCTGAACAGAATTTGTTCCGGTGGCAACGTCACAGCCCGTTTGGCACTGAAATCGCGCCAGCGCGTGAAATGCCGGTGGCGAAAGGCCGCGCGCGCAAACATGTCCTCGAAGGACGCCGCCAGCCGCGCCGCCAATGGACCTTCGATTTCCAGCCCGACGTCACACCAGCCGTCGTCGACACCGTTGCCTTCATACTCTGGCGAGACATTAAAACCGCCGACAAACGCCACCCACTCGTCGCACACGAGCAGTTTGCGATGGTTCCGAATCGTCACCCGTTTCAGGGTGATGGGATTGAACCAGCGAACCTCCCCGCCCGCCTTCCGCAGGGGCTCCCAGAAATGGTCCGGCAACAGGAGCGAACCCATCGAATCCACCAGCACTTGCACCCGCACCCCGCGCCCGCAGGCCCGCACCAGCGCCTCGCGAAAATCGCGTCCCAACGGGCATTCTTCAAAAATGTAAATTTCGAGGCGCACGGATTTGGCTGCGGCGTCAATGGCCGCGAGCATCGCCGGGAAAATTTCATCTCCCGCACGCAACCACTGGTAAGTGGAACCGGTTTCGGTCGGCATCGGTCTGATTATTCAAGGCTATTCCAACAGGTGGGATTATCAATACGTGATATTGCGCAAAAAATGTTCTAATTTTCCCGCGTTTCAGGCATCTATAACCGTGTGCGAACTTTCTTGAAACTGTTGCTGGTCGCTTTCCTCCTCCTGGCGGGAAACTTCGCGCACGCCGCGCACACGCAGGTGCGGCTGTTGTTGTCTGCGGACACCGTCCGGCCCGGCGACACGATCTGGGCGGGGGTGGACATGAATATGGAGCCGGCCTGGCATACCTATTGGAAGAATCCCGGCGAAGCAGGAATGGTGACAAAGATCGAATGGCAACTGCCGCCCGGTGTCATTGCCGGAGAAATCCAATGGCCGTTGCCGGAGAAACTGCCGCCCGCCGAAGTCACGACCTACGGTTACAACAACGAAGTCATGCTCCTGGTGCCGTTGAAGATTGCCGCGGATTTAAAACCCGGCATGGCACTCGATTTAAAGGCGAATGTTTCCTGGCTGGAATGCAAAGAGGAATGCATTCCCGGCAAAGCGACCGTGGAAGCGCAACTCCAGACCGGCTACACAAATAGCATTTCGCACGATGCCCTGACGATTGAGGAGTGGAAAAAGAAAGTTCCGGAGATCGCCGGAAAGAATTTCCCGATGCGTGCCTGGTGGGAGAAATCTGCCGCCGACGATACACGGCCGTTGATTCTTGCTATCGATACGCCCGATACCGCGGATGTCACTCCGTGGACCGATTTTTTTCCTTATGCCAGTGATACTTTTGATATTCAACCTGCCACCGAAAGCGTTTCGATTTCGCCGGCACATGTTCGACTGCGCAAATTGGTGAAGAAATTTTCCGGCGATTGGCCAAAGACTGTGTCGGGCGTAATGGTTGCGGGCAATGACAGCGCATCTACCGGGGTTGAAATTATTAATTTGCCCATTTCCGAAAACCCGCCGGCTGACGCAACCATGACTTCGGCAAGCAGCGCGGGCGTCACGCCTGCCTCGCCAAATCCCCCCAAAGCAAAAGCAGCCGGGACGGCTGCGCTACCTTTGATGCTCCTCTACGCTTTTATCGGCGGCCTGATTCTGAACATCATGCCGTGCGTGCTGCCGGTTATTGCCCTGAAAATCCTCGGCTTTATCAATCACTCGCAACACGAGCCGGGCCGCGTCCGAATGCTCGGATTGATTTATGCCGCCGGGGTGTTGGTATCGTTCCTCGTGCTCGCGGCCGTTGTCATAGGCGTTAAAGCCGCCGGACATCACGCCGGCTGGGGAATGCAATTCGGCAGCCCGGTTTTCATTGTCTGTCTTACCACTCTCATCACGCTGGTCGCCCTGAATTTGTTTGGCGTCTTTGAGGTGACACTTGGCGGGCGTGCCTTGAGTGCCGCCGGACAACTTGCTTCCCAACAAGGCGCGCCAGGCGCCTTTTTCAACGGCTTGCTGGCCACGGCCCTGGCCACGCCCTGCACCGCGCCGTTCCTGGCCCCCGCGCTCGGCTTTGCTTTTGCCCAAAGCCCGGCGATTATCGTACTGATTTTCCTGTTTGTGGGACTGGGTCTCGCCGCGCCGTATGTCGTATTGAGCTGGAACCCGGTGTGGCTGAAATTTCTGCCCAGGCCCGGCGCCTGGATGGAGAAGTTTAAAATAGCCATGGGCTTTCCCATGTTGCTGACCGCCGTTTGGCTCTTCAACCTTGCCGCGGATGATTACGGCACCAATGTTCTGTGGCTCGGCGTGTTCCTTGTGTTGCTGGCATTTGCGGCCTGGATATTCGGCGAATTCGTCCAACGCGGCCGCGCCGGAAAAGGAATCGCACTCGTGATCGTGTTGGTTCTACTCATCGGTGGTTACGCCTTCGCTTTGGAAAATCAGTTGCATTGGCGTGAGCCGCCAGTGGTCGCGGACTCTACCGGCACGTCACCGACATCACCAGATGGAATCAACTGGCAATCATGGAGTCCGGAGGCCGTGGCCAAGGCGCAGAGTGAAGGTCATCCCGTGCTGGTGGATTTCACCGCCAACTGGTGTCTGACCTGCCAGTTAAACAAAAAAATTGCCATTGAGGTTCCGTCGGTCCGCAAGAAATTAAAGGAAATCAACGCCGTTGCCCTGGTGGGCGATTACACGCATTTCCCCGATAATATCACTGCCGAGCTGAGTCGTTACAGCCGTGCCGGCGTGCCATTGGTCTTGGTCTATCCCAAAGCGGCTGATGCACAACCCATTGTGCTACCGGAGGTTCTGACACCGGGCATTGTGCTGGGGGCGCTGGATCAAGCAGCCAGATAGGTGATTTATTTTTGAACCAAACACCCGCAAGATACGTCTGGTATTCTGACAATCTAAAACTTAAGATTAAACTAATGATTATGAAAACTGCATTAACTTTGTTTGCCGCCCTGACCCTGGCTTCGGCGGCGCTGGCGGTGGAAGTCGGCAAACCCGCACCGGATTTCACGGCCACGGACATCAACGGCAAGACCATTCACCTCAGCGATTACAAAGGCAAAATCGTGGTCATCGAATCCTACAATTCCGACTGCCCGTATTGTCACAACCAGTACAAGACCGGCGCGATGCAGGCAATGCAACGCGACCTCGCGGCCAAGGGCGTCGTGTGGCTGCTGGTGAATTCCGTGAACCCGAACAATGCCAGCCATCGTACACCGGGTCAGGCGCGGGCGGAAATGGCCGCGGAAAAAATGGACGTGACCGCCTGGATTGACGACAGCTCCGGTGCCGTCGGCCATCTGTACGACATGAAAACGACCCCGGACATGTATGTCATCAACCAGGACGGCATCCTGGTATATGAGGGCGCGATTGACAACCAGCCGGATCCGTTTCATGACCCGACCAAGGCGCAGAACTACGTGAGTGCCGCCATCGCCGCCGTGCTGGCCGACAAACCGGTGGCCGTGACGGAAACCAAACCGTATGGCTGCAGTGTGAAATACGCAGATTAAGGAATTTCGGTGGGGCGAGGCTACTGACGAGCCGGCTCGCGAGGACGCCCGCCCCACCGGTTAAAACCCGAATTCTTTCAGGAAACTGCCCGCTGGCGCGTTGATTACCACGCGCCGTTTTGTGAACGGATCCATATAAGCCAGCCGCACCGCGCGCAAGCCCAGCGGCAAACGGCCTTCCATCATTCCGTAAAGCTCGTCGCCGACAATCGGCAAACCGGATTCCGCCAGATGCACCCGGATCTGATGCGTGCGGCCGGTAACCGGTCTGGCTTCGATTAAAGTCAACCTCTTACAGCGCTCCAGGACCTTAAAATGGGTTTCGCAATTTTTGCCATGATCCGCGTCCACTTTCATTTTGTGAAACCGCTTTTTATCCGGCGCGAGTTTGAACCGGCAGGTCCATTCGTTTTCCCCTGGCTCGCCGACGGCGACGGCCAGATAGGTTTTCTCCATTTTACGGCTCTCGAATAAATCAAAAAACCTTTCAACTGCGCCGGGACTCTTGGCAAAGAGCAAAACGCCGCTGGTGTCCGCGTCGAGGCGGTGGACGTGGCGGAGAAATTTGAGGCCGCGTGACCGCGACCAGAAATCACGCGCGGCAACGGAAGATTCAATGGCCGCCTGCAAATTGCGCGAGGTTTTCTGCCACGAGACGGGCGCGAGCATCCAGCCGCGCGGCTTGTCCATCGCGATAACCGATCGATCTTCGTGCAGAATCGGAATCGGCCCGCAACCGGGGAGTTCGATGACATTGGGTTTGGCCATGACATGGATAGAATCCACGGAATAAGCCGATTGCACAAATTCTAATCTGCGAAGAGACCGGGTCGTCTCGCCGCGATGGCTGAAGGGAAAGCGGAACTTCCGCGTCGGTGGGCCTGGTTCACCAAACCGGCGGCCATTGAATCTCATTTTCAGCCAGTTTGACGCCAAGGTGGAATCCCGTGTTGTCTTGATAGCCGGTCCGCACCTCAATCCGGCCGGCTCTGCGCATCTTTAAGAACATGCGATGGAACACTTTCCCCCACGGAGTCGTATCCGGTAACGGCTCCTTCGTGGTGAGTGCAGGTTCCGACAGGGTGCGTTCGCTTAAATATGAGCAATCCCAGCCGGACCGGGTCTTGCGGGTCATAAGTTTGCAATGCTCCCGCTAAGAGTTTTTTAAGCAAAGAAAAGTTATTACTTTTTATCCGCTGGATGTTCACAAGCAGAGTGGTCTCGGCGAGACAACTGGCGCGTGGCGGTCCACCTTCATCAGATTGAAAAACCACCGACTAAACTGCAACCCGAAACGTTCGATTTATCGGAGCATGCCGGCCGGTGATGAATTTCGCCTTTGGGTCAGTTCCGGCGGGGGATGGCTGTGTTTCCAGAAATAGACGCCGATCGCCACGCCGAACGCCAGTACCGAACCCCACAAGCACATCAGGACATCCAGTCCACTCGCCATAATTGATGCTTTGATGACGCCGATAACACCGGCGACGAGACAGCCGAGCACGGCCAGCAACAACATACTTTCCCGGCCGCCTTGTTGTGCGGATAGATCCGCTGACAGAGTAAACGCGATCATTTCGTTGGCAGCGCCGGTGCCATCCGCGCCACAAACCGGGCAGGCGACAGGAAACGGCATTCGACCGCAGAAAGGTTCGATATCGAAGGCATATCGCTGACCACAACCACATTGAATCTTTACCGTCATCATAAACTTCAAGCGATTCAACGACGCAAGATTCGTTCGCATGGGTTGTGCCAAGAGAAATTTCCCTTGAAACCTGATTTTTGGTCTGGATGAAATGGATGACGTGCGTGCATTTCACGCCAATGCGCGCGACGTTCACGCATCACTCACCTGATTGATTAAGCAAGCCATCCACGGTTTTGGCAATCGGCAAACCTACCGGATGACCGGACATCACAATTTGACCTTTGGCATCTATGATGTAAGTCGTGGGCACAGCAGTCACTCGAAAGGTCTTGGCTGGCGCAGATCTCCAGCCGCCATCCCCGGCCCAAACATTAAAAGTGTTTGTCCAACCGCGTGTCTCCACGTGCTGGCGCACTTGGCCAATGGTGTCGTCAATGCTCAAGGGAATAATCGCCACCTTGTCGCCCCAAGTCGGATGGCCATCGCGGATCTTCTGCAAATCGGCCATGGGCTGCTGGCAGGGACCGCACCAGGTCGCCCAAAAGTCCAGCACGACAACTTTTCCGCGTAGATCGGCGAGCTTCATTTTCTTTTCGCCATCCAAGGTGACGAACTGGATATCCGGCGCCGGCGTTCCCGGTGGCATCGCGCGATGTTCGGCGACATAATTCTCAAATTTCAATCTGTCCTCCGTCGCTGCGTCCACCACGCCGGGCGGAAATTGATCCCAACGAAGGCCGTCCTCGATTCTCCAGTCGTCCCCATAGCGCCTGATTTCGTTGGCGGCAAGAACGTAATCGCCGGACAATGAGACGCCAGTCCTGGATTTGGCATCGGATTCGACAGCAAGCGTCAACTTGAATTGGTCGCCCATCAGGCCATCCAGAGAACCGCCAACACCATGAAGTTGGCAGTGCTCGACTGAGGCGTCTTTGATTTGGATTTTCGCATCCTTGAAATTGATGTCGCCTTCATTCATTTGCTTGAGCGTTGAGAGCGCCATATCCATCTGATCCTTCAAACGGTTTTTCATTACCTCATCCAGCTCCGCGCGTGAAGGAAGACCGCTTTGGCCGCTCCGCTGGTATTGCGCCCAAACTAAATCCGCATTCACATAGGCATTTTTCTCGTAAATGGAGATATCCTGACTTTGGAGGAAATCAACCAGGCTTCGGCCCAGTTTTAACAGCGCGGGATCGTCCACGCCGCTGATGCCCTTGTAATTCGCCACCTTGTCCAGGATCGCCAGCTCGCGCACGGTGTCTGCATCCGCCACATTGGAGGGGAAGGCTTCCCATTGAATGCCATCACTGATGCGCCAGCCGCCGGGAAATTTTTGCAAGCCGCGCACGACCAGTTTGAAATCACCATTGGTTGACAGCTTGGTGGCGGAGTCAAGAATCAGAATGATTTCCAGCTTCTGCACGTAAGGTTCACCGGAGCCGTTGTCGTCTGAACCGGGCACCCCGAAAAAATAAACTTTCCCCACATATTTCGGCATGGGGATTTGGAAATGCAGGTCCTTGCCAAAATCCAGATGCAACGAGTCGGCCATGCTCAGAAAAGCTTTGGCACTTGATTCCAGCCGTTGAACGTTGTAGCCGGCTCCTTTGGCATAAGTGTTGATCCGCTCTGATTGATCAGTGGAAAGGTTGGTGGTGATGAGGGAATGCCAATCTTGAGGAGAAACTGAGAGATTTTTTGCAAAAACGCTGGCATCCCTGGTTTGGAGCAAGGCAACCACTGCATTTCCAATTGCGGAAAATTCGCCGTTGGCAGGCTGGTATGCCTCCATTTTCGGAGCGGATGAATCCGCCGCGCCAGCTTGCGATACGAACAGGCTAAGGAACAACCCGACCAAACCAAGCACGGCGAAAGGTCGGCCTAGAGGGATGGCTTTGAGGTTCATGGCACAACCCTTATGCGCTTGGATAATTAGCGCAAGCGAAATTATTTTCCTTAACTGCTCCTGAAGTTTACTGCTTCGGGCCTGGCCTTCGCCATTCCTTCTTCGGGGGCTCGGGCAATCCCTGCGCCCGGAAGGCCGTGCGAAAATGCACCTTGGCAATCTTAGGCAGATTGTCTGCGCCCTGTTCTGCCACGAATTTCTTGGCCGCCTCGTCCACGGCACTGGAAGCACCTTTCGGCAATTCCAGGTTGAATTCCTTCTCCAGTTTCGCCAGGCCTTTCACGAAACCGTCCCGCGCGAGAATGGAAGCCGCCGCCACGGCCAGATCCTCTTCCGCCTTGTGCCGTTGGACCAATTCAATCTCCCGGCCCAACGACATCAACGCCTTGGCCACCACGTCCTTGGTGGACGCAAACTGGTCGCTGATGGCCTTGACCGGTGCGGGGTCCATCTGGTGCCGTTGACCCATCAGGTTTTCAATCACGCGCGCATGGCCCCAGGCCAGGATCGCGTTCACGGATTTCATTTTGGCGTAGAGCCGGTTATAGGCAACGTTGCCAATGGGAACGGTATTGTACACGCAACCCGGTGTTTTGCGGATTTTTTCCGCCAGTTCGGCAATCTTCTTGTCGCTGGAAATGTTCTTGGAATCGCGAATGCCGGAGTCTTTCCATGCTCTGACGACACTTTCGTTCACGTAAACCCCGGCGATGCTTAACGGCCCGAAGAAATCACCCTTGCCGCTTTCATCCACACCGATGCGCGGGAGCAATAATTCGGGATTCAGAACGGTCTCATATCCCAGCCGTGCTTGTTTCAGAATTTCCGGTTCCAGGACGAACTCGATGAATTCCTGCGTGCCCTTCCCCTGCACCACCAGCTTGCCGCTCTCGTAGAATACGATGTTGGTTTTATCGGATTCAAAGGCAAACCGCGCATAAGGCACCGTGCGCGGCTTCCAGTTCCGTGCGCGCAAGGCGGCGTCCAGCGCCGACGCCTGGTCATCGGTCAGTTTGCACGTATAGGAAGTCAGCGGCTGCACGGAAAAAGAATAACCGCAAAGAACACAAAGAACACAAAGATTTTCTGAGACCCGTCGAACGCTGGGGCGAACGTCCTCGTGAGCCGTTATTAAAAACCTTTACTGGAATTCCGGCTCGTCGGTAATCTCGCCCCACCAAATTGCCGTGCGTGCCAGCTTAAAACTCAAAATTCAAAATTCAAAACCACAAAAGTTGCCGGCGCTTTTGATCAACTGGTTTTCCACCAACCACCGTGACCTGCCCTGGCGGCGTACACGCGATCCCTACGCCGTCTGGGTCTCCGAAATCATGCTCCAGCAGACGCAGGTCAAGACGGTGATTCCCTATTGGGAACGCTGGCTGCGCGAATTGCCGACCGTTGAAGCCGTCGCCAGGGCAAGTCCGGACAAAGTTCACAAGCTGTGGGAAGGACTCGGCTATTACACGCGCGCCCGGAACTTGCAACAGGCTGCCCGGCAGATTGTGGAAAAGCACGGAAGGAAATTCCCGGAACACTTTGATGACGTCCTCGCGTTGCCGGGCATTGGTCGTTATACCGCCGGGGCGATTTGCAGCATCGCGTTCAACCAGCCAACGCCCATTCTTGACGGCAACGTCATTCGCGTCCTGACGCGGGTTTTCGGCATTGCCGCGAATCCGAAGGAGAAGGAGACAAATGCACGGCTTTGGAAATTAGCTGAAAAACTTGTTGTTCGCGCAAAGACGCAAAGACGCAAACGGAAAACTCAAAATAACTTGGCGGAGCTTGCGCCTTTGCGTGAGGAAAATTCGTGCTCCTTTTTGAATCAGTCCTTAATGGAACTTGGAGCTTTGATCTGCACGCCACGAAATCCGCAGTGCGTGGTTTGTCCGGTCAATAGACTCTGCGTCGCCTTGCAGCAAAATCGCGTAAACGAGTTGCCCAACGTTGGCAAACGCCAAATCACTACGGCCCGCCACTTTGCCGCCTTTGTCGCCGAACGAAACGGGCATTTTCTGGTGCGTCAACGGCCCGCTGAGGTCGTGAACGCGCATCTTTGGGAGTTTCCAAACATGGAAATTCTCAACGGAAAGTTCAACCCGAACCTCGCAGCGAAAAGCGCCCTGGGCGTTGAACCTTCGAGCCTTCAACCCCTGTGCACCGTAAAACATTCCATCACGCGTTATCGGATCACGTTGGAAGCTTTTCGTGTAAATCTGGAGAGGAGTTGTAAAACTCGTCTCTCCCAAGTCGGCGTCTGGAAGACGCCGGCGCAACTGCAACAACTGGCCTTCACCGCCGCCCATGGGAAAATCCTGAGAACGACCTCTCACCACGGGCCCGTGCCCAAATCGGCCGGCCGGTAATAATCAAAATAGGTGCCGGCTGGACCGTTGCCGGTCGACCCGACATCAATGGTTCCGGCAGGATTGGCTTCATTAAATCTTTTCCATTCAACGCGGGCGTCTTCAAACAGAAAATTCCCGCCGACCGGAACATTGCGGGCGCCAGGATGGGCTGAATCCGGGTACAACTTTCCGTTGTATATGTTCACATCCGACCAACCTTTGACCTGGGTACGCTGTAATCGGTCAATCATCACGGGCGCCTTGCGATAGGGACCGTCCAGCTTGGGCCGTTTCAGGCACCACGCTCCCATTCCGTTCGCGTCGTAATTCCAGGAAACACCCCATAAATTCGTCGTCTGGGCGCGGCGTGGAAGATAGTTGTAGCCGATCACGTTTGGAAGATTTCCCCGGGACTCGGATTGGCGAACTGCGACATCCGTCGGACAAAAGAACACGTCGCTTTTGCTGCGCAGGCCGGAAACGCTGGTGCCGGGCTGGTTGCGGTATAAATACACGGGATAGAAAACATTTGAGAAATCATACGCCATCCACGCCAGATCGGCGGCACCGGGTTGAGTGTTGTCGGGGAAATACCCGGAGTTATCACCGGCAAACATGGTGATGGCGGTGCCCCATTGCCGGAGGTTGCCCGCGCATTGAACCCGGTAAGCCTTCGCTTTGGCGTTTGCCAGCACAGGCAGCAATATCGCCACCAGAATGGCGATAATGGCAATGACCACCAGTATTTCGACCAGCGTGAGACCGCCAGTGCAAAATACTTTGCGAGATGGGCTTTTCATCGGATTGCCTGTTTTTAACCCCAAAAAACAGCGCCGTAAATCAATTTTAGCAATGGCACATTCTGCCTCCCGACCTGTCAAAAAGCGGCCTGCGCTATCCACAAAAAACTGGCCAGCGCGGCGTTCAATTGTATCTTATCCGTCCGATGATTTATTTTGACCATAACGCCACCGCGCCGGTCATGCGCGAGGCGCGCGAAGCGTGGCTGAATGCCACCGAGCACATCGCCGGCAATCCGTCGAGCCCGCATCAGTTCGGCGCGGCCGCCAACAAGGCCATGACGGAGGCGCGCGAAAAGCTCGCCGCGTTTCTCGGCTGCCACCCGGCGGAAATCATCTGGACGAGCGGCGCGACCGAGGCCAATAACATGGCTCTGCACCACTTCGCGCAGACGCTCGACCCGAAGGCCGAGGCCTGGATTTCCCCCATCGAACATCCGTGCATCATGGAATCGGCCAGGTCTTATTTTCACCGCCGAACAAAATTCATTCCGGTAACGCGTGCGGGGGTGATTGATCTCGACTGGTTGACCGTCGAAATGGCCGATGTGCGTCCGGGGTTTGTCAGCGTGATGGCCGCCAATAACGAGACCGGCGTCATCCAGCCGTGGCGCGAAGTGCTCGCCATCTGCCGCCAGTACAAGGTGCCGTTCTTTTGCGACTCCGTGCAGTGGCTGGGCAAGATGCCCGCGAAGGAACTGGGTGAATGTGATTTTCTCAGCGGCGCAGCCCACAAATTCGGCGGGCCACGCGGCGTCGGCTTCCTGAAAATTTCCGGACGCGGTCATGTCACGCCGCTGATTGTTGGCGGCAAACAGGAACGCGGACAGCGCGCCGGAACCGAAAACGTCCCGATCATTGTTTCAATGCTGGCGGCGCTCGAAGCGCGCGAAAAACAGCTGGCGCGCAATGAACACATCCTGCGCAGCGTCTGGCGCGAGAATTTTGAGCGGCAGCTTTTGCACAAGCTGCCGGGCGCGGTGCTCGTCGGCGCGGGTTCGCCGCGGTTGTGGAACACCGTCTCCGCGTTGGTACCGGAAGGCAACCAGCTCCGCTGGGTTACCAAACTCGACAAGGCCGGCTTCGCGGTTTCGACCGGTTCGGCCTGCACGACCGGCAAGGAGGAGCCATCGCACGTCCTCGCCGCAATGCATTTCAAGGCGGCGGACGCGCATCGCGTGCTGCGGTTCAGCAGCGGCTGGGAAACCACCGAGGCGGATTGGGACGCGCTGGCCGATGCCTTGGGCATAATCCACCAGGAAATGCACCACGCCAGGGCACACGCCGAGGGATGATTGAACGTTGACGCCGGCAGGCTTTTTGCCAGTCTGTGCCAGCATGACCGTCAGAACCCGCAACCGGTTGATTACCTTCTCCATTCTGGCGGGACCGTTTATTTTCCTGTTTTGTCTCCTGCTTTTCTGGGATGCCGAACCGTTGCCGCCTGTCCCGCCGCTGCCCAACCCAAATGGTTATGAGGATTTGGTGAAGGCGGGAAACCTGGTGGCGAATGACTTCGATAATTACGACGAGCTTTCTTCGGGAAAATTGCGGGAATTGTTGGACAAGCACGCAGAGGCGCTTCAAATGGCCCAGGCCGGCCTGCAACAGGAATGTCGGGTACCGTTGCATTATTCTGCCGATTCGCAGGCGCACTTGGATCAGCTCGCCGCGATGAAACGAATTGCACGCGCCTTCGTCGCGGAAGGTCGTTCGGCGGAGATGGAAAAGCGTGTCGCCGCCGCGGCGGGCTATAATTTGGACACAATTCGGCTGGGCAACGATTCATCGCGCGGCGGGATTGTCATCGACGAATTGGTGGGCATCGCCATCGAATCGCTCGGAATCGCAAATCTGCAAGAACTCCTTGACCAACTGGATGCAAAGGCTTGCCGTGAGACCGCCGCCACCCTGGAAACGCTGGATTCCCAGAGACAAACCTGGAATGAAGTCATGCAACAAGAGCGCGATTGGTCACGGCGGACATTTCCCGGAATCCGTAATGAACTCGGCAGGCTAATGTCTCGCAATATGATGAACAAGGTTTATCAAAATGCCGAACAAAGATTTGAAAAACAACAAAGCAAAACGCGTCAATTGATGATTGAATTCGCCGCACGCGCATACCAACTGGACAAGGGGCATCCTCCCACGAGCGCCACCGATCTGGTGCCGGATTATCTCAAGGCTATTCCGCAGGACCCGGTCACCGGCACGAACATGGTTTATCCCAGACGTTAATTTATGGCAGCCGACGTAAGTCGGCTCTGATTTCAAATAATGAGCGAACTGATCCCGCTTTGCGGGACTGCTACAGAGATTATCCGCCCCGATAAACCGCCCGCGCGGTGCAGGTTTCCGCCACGACGACTTCGGCAAGCAGCGGCAGTTTCGGTTTCAACTTGTTCCAGATCCAGACTGCGATTTCCTCGCTGGTGGGATTTTTGAGCCCGGGAATTTCGTTCAGGTAACGATGGTCGAGTTCTTCCCAAACCGGCTTGAAGGCCGCCGTAATGTCGGCGTAGTCCATCAGCCAGCCGAGCTTTGCGTCGCACTCCCCCGCGACAACAATGTCCACCTTGAAGCTGTGCCCGTGCAATCGCCGGCACTTATGCGTCTTCGGTAATCGCGGCAGCAGATGCGCGGCTTCAAACTGAAAAGTCTTTCGTAGTTCCATTTGCATATTTCAATATCGCTCTCGTTCTCGTCCTCGTCCTCGGTCTTCCATTTTCGATCACGAGGACGAGGAGGAGGAGGATTAAAATTCCATGTCTGCCCAAGTGATTAGATCGCCCAACGCCGGGCGGCCGTCATGTCGCCACGTCAACGGCGGGTTCTGCATCCGGCCGAACGGGCAGATTCGCGTGACACCCCAGCGCGCCAGTTGCCTGGCCAGCTCTTCCGCTTCATGGTCCGATGCCGCAAGGCCAACCGTCGAAACCCTGCCGCGCACCACCTCGGCCTGTTGGAGCAATTCGGCCAAATCCTTCACCGGCTTCACATAAATGAACCGGTTCAGGCATGATATCTGAAACCGCGGGTCGGCCTCAAAAACCACCGTCCAGGCCGTGGACTCACGGCTGTGCCACATCCGCGTTTCGGGCGAATGCGCCGCGCGGACCTCGTAAATGCCCCGTCGCGAGGCGATGGCCGCGGTGTGCGGCATCGGCAATCCGCCGCGCGGTTCGGTCTGCTCGCGCTGCTCCAGTTCATCGGCCAGCAATTCCGCAAATCCGTCCGGCGATACCTCGCCACCCGTTTGCACGTAAATCACATGCGGCGACAGGCAGCCCAGCTGATTCCAGGCCACCACATCATCGGTCGCAAGGGTGGCGATTTGCCGCCCGCGCAACTGCGACAAAACATCCCTGGCCACAAAACCAAAACTCACGCGGTGGCCGTAACCGAGGAAACGGGTTTTGATCGGCAACCGCGAGCGAATGGCGGTCAACACTTCGTCACTGCCGGTCGCCGTGACGCAGTCGGCCTCACCAAACAGGACGTCCTCCAATGCCGCGCTCCCTCCGCGCCATTCGGCGATTTCCAGGCAGGCACCCAATTTCGGATCGGCTTCATAAATGGAATGCGCAAACAGGCGCGGCAGGAAGGACGAGCCGCTGGCGCATTTGACGAATTGCGCCGAACGCGCCAGCAAACCCAGCACCATGCTCATCCACGTTGGATTCGGAATGTTACCCGCCGCGATATGGACAAGAAATTCGGGTCCGATAGCCATGGCCGCGCGAGACAATTTTTGCTCCCCAACCGTCGCCGTGACGACGTCCAGGCGCCGGAGGTCGCCAAGTTCCTGAACCAGCAACGCGTGCAAATTATCCCGCGTGATTTGACGGAAAAAATCGTCCAGCCCGCGCCGGATTGTTTCCGGGGAGAAATTGGTTTGGGCCGGCCCTTGCTCCAGCGCCAGTTTTCGGAAGGTATTTTCGGGTTTCAACCAGCGCTCCGCCACTTCGCTCAAGACCTTCACGAGTTGCACCGTCGAACGTCCAGCGAGGTAACGTTCCCGGTTGCGTTTCAGCGTCTGACACGCCTCCGTCAGCATCGCCGGCGACAAGGTCGCTTCCGGCGGCAAGTCCGCGAGGAAATAGTTGGGCAGATTCATGGCATGCATAATTTCAACCCCTCACCCGACCTTCGGCCACCCTCTCCCCGCTAAGCGGTGAGAGGGCTGACGCGAGGAGCTCGTTCATCATCAAGGAACAGCCGCGAGGATCGGAGTGTTGAGCACGGCCAATCAATTCAAACCCATCACCACGGCGAATTCCGAGGTCTTCGGTCTGGACCGCGATCACGGAAAAAACATTCGCCAGATCAAAAATGCGGACCAGGCCCGTTTCACCATCGGCCACTTCGCAGCCGGTTTCCGGCGAGATGATTTGCACCCGCGCCCAGGGCGGGAATTGGAAGCGATAGTTGACAGGTGACAAGTGACGGGATGATTTGCTGTTTCGCGCCACCCGCCACTCGTCACTTGTCACCGCATAGGCTTGCGAACTTAACTCACTCATACCGTACTCGCAGATGATGTCTTCGTCCGGAACGCCGAGCCGATCGGTGATAAGTGTGTGCAACTCTTCCTTCGGCATCGCCCGGGAACGGTTTTTATAACCGCCGGTTTCCATCACGCGCGAGCCCTGCGGGAGCCGGAACCGCAAATCGTGCTCATCCAGCAAATCCAGCAAATGCACAAAGGAAAAAGCCGTGCCCAAAAGAAGTGACGGGTGACGGGTGACGAGGGACGAGTTCAGCGCGGCGATCACGGTGTCAAAATGCAGAATCCAGGAACCGTCAGAAATGACGGTTCCGACAAATTCGGAAGGGCTCGCGGGGACGCTCGCCCCACCCATATTTCGCCGCACGGTTTCAAACATGTGGACCAACGAGGAATGAGGTGCTTGAACCGGCGGCGGCGTGAGGATAACCAATTTTGAATTTTGAATTTTGAATTTTGAATTGGCAAAGGCGTTTTGCCCGAACCATGGCCATAACGATGCCTCGTAAAGTTCCAATGACTCACGGCAATGGAAGTGGCGGCTGGGTTTTTGTTTCGTCGTGCCGCTGGAATGGAAAACGGCCGTGCGTTGGTCCCGCGGGATACAAGAGAGTTCCAGTTCCTTGAACGCCGTGGTCGGCACGGCGGGAATCTGAGTCCAGTGCCCGGCCGTTTCCGGGGTCAAACCACGCGCGGCGCAGATTTTTCTATAGGCGCCATTGTGTTTAAACTGGAGTGCGAAAAGGTCGAGGGCGCATTGATTGAAAATCGCGTCGTCTCCACACGTGGAGAGAAGCGCTTCGCCGCTGCCCTGATCGATCGGGGCATTGACAAAGCAATGCCCTCCAAAAGAAATAGTTTCGCGCAGGCGCGCGGCGAAGTTTGAAAGTTCCTGGTGCATGCGGTTTTATTTATCGGCTGGTTTTCCGCCACAGCCGGCAGCCATTATATCTCGAATCATGTTTGCGGCAAGCGTATTGCCGCGGGATTGGCGGCGCAGGATTGCCAATGGCGCCTTTGTCCGTCACACTGTTTATTCAATGAACAAACGGTTTTTCATCACCACGGCGATTGATTATCTGAACGGCCAGCCGCATCTCGGCCACGCCTACGAGAAGATCGTCACCGACGTGATCGCCCGGTCGCGGCGCAGTCTGGGTCAGGAAGTTTTTTTTCTGACCGGTCTGGACGAACACGGCCAAAAGGTCCAACAAGCCGCGCAGATGGCAGGGAAATCGCCGCAAGCCTACTGCGACGAACTGGCGGCCGACTGGAAGGCGTTCACGAAGAAACTGGAGCTGACCAACGATGATTTTGTACGCACCACCGAACCGCGTCACAAGCAATTTGTGCAGGCCATCCTGGCCAGGCTTCATGCCGGCGGCCAGTTTTACCAAAAAACCTACAAGGGCTTTTATTCGGCCAAAGAGGAGACATTTTTGACCGACAAAGACCGGTTGCCCGACGGCACATTCGACCCGGTGTACGGCGAAGTGATCGAGCTGGAGGAAAGCAACTACTGGTTCAAGCTGGGAGACCATCAGCAATGGCTAATTGATTATCTCGAGGCCAATCCGTCGTTCGTACAACCGGATTATCGCCGCAACGAAGTTCTCGGTTTTCTCAGGAACAACACGCTCGAAGACCTCTGCATTTCACGGCCGGCATCGCGCTTGAACTGGGGAATTCCCCTGCCCTTCGACAAGGATTTTGTCACCTACGTCTGGTTCGACGCACTGGTCAATTACATCAGCATCCCCGCCGCCCACGGTGATCTGCTTTCGGGTCTTGGGTCTGGCGTCCTGGTCCCCGGGGACGGCACAAAGACCATGAAACCCCTGGCCCCCGACGCCAAATCCCAGCTCCAGCTGTGGCCTGCGGACATTCACGTTATCGGCAAGGACATCCTTAAATTTCACGCCGTGTTCTGGCCGATCATGCTCAAGGCCATGGGCCTGCCCTTGCCGAAACAGATTCTCGTTCACGGCTGGTGGCAGAAGGACGGTGCGAAAATCAGCAAGAGCACCGGCAACATTGTTGATCCCATTACGGTTATTGACGAATGGGGCCTCGACGCATTCCGCTTTTACGTCCTGCGCGAACTCGACATCGGACCGGACGGCAACTGGACCGACGCCGGATTCAAGGCGCGTTATCAGGCCGAACTCGCCAACGGCCTCGGCAATCTCGTCAATCGCTCGCTCGCGATGCTCAAACGCTATCGCAACGGCATTGTTCCGGCGAAACATGACGAACTCGCCTCTGTGGCCGCGAAAGCCGCCGATGAAACCTGCGCCTTGCTGAAACAGAACCGGCTCCAGGACGCCTTGCATAGCCTCTGGTCGCTCATCTCGCGGGCGAATCAATACGTGGACCAGACCGCGCCATTCAAGCTCGCCAAAGACCCGGCGCAGGCCAAACGGCTCGACGAAGTGCTCTACAACCTCGCCGAAACCTGCCGCGTGTTGGCGGTCTTGCTCTGGCCGTTTTTGCCGGGAACGGCAACCAGGATTTACGCGCAACTTGGCCTGGCTGGTTCACCGGACAAGTTTTCGGAGGCCGCCTGGGGCGGATTAGAACCGGACCACACAATCGGCGAGCCCGCACCGCTTTTTCCGCGCAAAGACAATCCTTCGCCATGACTCCACCCAACAACCACCCCTCCTGGAAAATTATCGCCGCCGTTGGCATCAGTCTCGCTTCAGTCTGTTATCTTGATTACACCACCGGTTACGAATTAACCATCTCGCTTTTTTATCTGATACCGATTTTATTATGCGGGTGGAATTGCGGGCGGTCCACGATCGCGGCCACTGCTCTCCTGATTGGAATTGGCTATTGGCTTACCGACAGGCTTTCCGGCCACACCTACAGCCACGAATCTTTTCGTATCTGGAACAGTTTCAACCGCTTTGCCGTTCTTTTAATCGTTGGCCTGGTTACCCATCGCCTGAGATTTGTGTTAAAAGAAAAGGAAAGAATTAACGACGAGCTGAAAACATCATTGGAGGAGTTATCCCGGTCAACGGAGGAAATTCGAAAGCTGCAAAGCGGATTGCAGACTGTTTGCGCGTGGACGAAGCGTATCAGGGTCGGAGAAAAGTGGGTCACGGCCGAGGAATTTTTGAGAGACCAACTTCATCTGAAGCTTACCCATACCATTTCGCCTGATGCCAGTCGTGAGTTTGCCAATGAATTGAAAGCGAAGGCAAACCCGCCCAATCCTCCTGAAGAATGATCCGTCCCGGGACGTTTTACGGATTCCAAATGCCTTATTGCGGCAAAATGACGGCTCGGGAGAATGGTGAAAGATGCATGCAAAAGAAATCATCGCCCTGTCGATTTTTGCGCTGACCTATCTGCTGCTCAGCGGACGGCAACTGCACATCCTGCCATTGAATCGCCCTGCCGCCGCGATGTTGGGCACGGTGCTGATGGTGGCGTGCGGCATCCTTACGCCCGAACAGGCCTACCACGCCGTGGATTACGACACGTTGGTTCTGCTGCTCGGAATGAGTCTCATCTCCGCGTATCTTTATCTCGCGGGCTTTTTTGAATGGACGGCCGACTGGGTATTGCGCGTGGCCGGAACGCCGCAGCGCCTGCTCCTCTATCTGACGCTCACGGCCAGCATCCTGTCTGCGCTGCTGGTGAATGACACCATTTGCCTGATGCTGACGCCACTGGTCGTTGCCGTGGTGGTGCGCGGACGGCTGCCGTTGCTGCCTTATCTGCTCGCCCTGGCGATGAGCGCCAACATAGGCAGCGCCTGCACGCTGGTCGGCAACCCGCAAAACATGATCATCGGCCACCTGTCCAAAATTTCGTTTACGAATTTCTCCCTGTCGCTCCTGCCGGTTTCCATCGCCGGACTGGCCGTTGAATTTGGCATCCTCAGTTTCGCCTTTCGCAAGACCCTTCGCGCCGTCTCGATTCAACCGGACGAAGCGGCTCAACGTCCGCCGAATTGGCGGCTTATTACGCTGACTCTAGGTGTCCTCACGCTGGTATTTGCGGGGTTCGTGGCCGGGTTCAATCTCTCCTGGACAGCATTGGCAGGCGCGACGCTGGTGATGGTGATCGCCCGCCGCGACACGCACGCAGTGTTCAGGCTCGTCGATTGGAATCTGCTGTTCTTTTTTGCCGGCCTCTTCGTGGTCGTGGAAGGACTCAACAGTACCGGGTTGCCGGACCAGATTTACAACCGTCTGCGCGGCCTTTTCGGTTCGAGCGCCGGCTCACAGGCGTGGAACCTGGCGTGGTTCTCTATCGCCGGTTCCAATGTTTTTTCCAACGTGCCGTTCGTGCTGGTTGCCGGCAAATGGATTCCCGGTTTCGCCAATCCCTTGCTGATGTGGAAGGTCATGGCGCTGACCACCACTTTCGCCGGCAACCTCACCATCCTCGGTTCCGTTGCCAACATCATCGTCGTCGAATCCGCGCGGCAGCACATCCGGATCGGCTTTTGGGACTATGCGAAAATCGGCATCCCGGTGACATTGTTGACGACCG
>Ga0335083_10002619_pt1 | contig 23668 bp, 23 predicted proteins | sample Lox_Sample_42_FD_206716 | JGI IMG/M metagenome (GOLD analysis project Ga0335083, IMG submission 206716) | Soil microbial communities from Loxahatchee National Wildlife Refuge, Florida, United States - Lox_Sample_4.2 | ecosystem: Environmental > Terrestrial > Soil > Wetlands | place: USA...
CCCGGTCTCCAGCGCCGCCTGCGTCTGGAAGATCCAGGGGTTCCCCATCGCGCCGCGCCCGATCATGACCGCGTCGCAGCCGGTCTCGCGCCGCATCCGCTGGTAGGCGTCCACGTCCTTGACGTCGCCGTTGCCGACGACCGGGATGTGCGACGGCAGCGCGGCCCGCACGGCGGCGATCGGCTCCATGCGCGCGACGCCCGAGAAGCCCTGCGCCCGCGTGCGGCCGTGGACGGTGATCATCGCCGCGCCCGCCTCGACCAGGCGAAGCGCGAACTCGGGCGCGTTCAGGCTGCACTCGTCCCAGCCGGCGCGGTGCTTCACGGTGACGGGGATGCGCGCCGGCAGCGCGCGCCGGACGGCCGCGACCAGCTCGGCCGCCAGCGCCGGCTCACGCATGAGCGCCGAGCCGCAGGCCCCCGCCGTCACCTTCTTGGCCGGGCAGCCCATGTTGATGTCGACGATCGTGGCGCCGACCTCGGCCGCCATCTCGGCCGCGCGGGCCAGCGCGTCCGGCTGGCGCCCGAAGATCTGCACCGCGAAGCGGCGCCCGTCCAGGCTCGGCCACATCCGCCCCAGGGCCTTGGCCGCGCCCCGGGTCAGCGCCTCGGCCGAGAGGAACTCGGTGAACGTCAGGACGGCGCCCAGCTCCTCGCAGACCGTCCGGAACGGCAGGTCGGTGACCGCCTCCATCGGCGCCAGCAGCGCGCCGGGGTTAAGCTGGATGTCGCCGATCCGCATGGGGGCCCGCAAGAATAGCATCGACGTCGTTCTCCTCGCGCTTTGTCTGACGGCCGGCTGCCGCCGCGCGCCACCGGCGCCGCCGCCCGCCACCGGGCCCGAGGCGCTGCTGGCCGACGTGGTCGATCCCTGGACCTGGGCGCGCGGCCAGGATCCGCTCGACGCGCACGCCCGCGCCCGCGAGCGCGCGATCGAGGACCTGGGGCCGTTCGAGCGCGCGCGCCCGGGCGACCCGGGCTCGCCGCTCATCAACACCAACGCGGACTACTGGACCCGGCTGGTCGGCCTGGCCTGGGACCGCGACGTCGACCTGGACCTGCAGGACGAGCCGGTCGACCTGGACGGCGACGGGCGCCCCGACACCACCGTCACCCGACACGTCCACGCCAAGGGCGGCGTCCTCGCCAACCCCGAGCTGTTCGGCCTGACCCGGACGCCCGACGATCCGCGCGGCCGGGTCGGGCGGGTCTCGGCGTCGACCGGCGTGCTCGGCCTGCGCGAGCCGCTGGGCGCCGACGGGCGCCCCACCGGCCAGATCGGCATGACCTGCTGGCTGTGCCACGGCGAGGCCAACCCGGCCGACGGCGCGATCGTGCTGGGGCTGCCGGGCACGAAGTTCGACTACGGCCTGCTGCTCGCGACGGCGTCCGTGCTCGACGGACGGCAGAACGGCCGCACCATCCGCGCGCGGCTGCTGCTGGCCGGCCCCGGGCGGCAGGACCTGACGGGCGAGTTCGGACTGGACGTGACGGTCCCCGGCTATCACTCGGCGCGCTACGACGGCACGGCGCGGGTTCGCCAGCGCCTGCGCGGTCTGGTCAACCCGATCAGCGTTCCGGCGATCCTGGCCGCGCCCGGAATGGCGCTGGAGAACTGGTCGGGCTCGGAGGCGGCGGACGCGCCCTGGCTCCCGCGGCTGGTCACGCTGGCGCAAGCTCCCGAAGCGAGCGCGCTGGCCGCGTTCGCCCTGCCCAGCTCCGATCCGGAGGCGGCGCGCCGGGCGCTGCTGTTCGACTTGCGCAACCTGGGGACGCTGGGGCTGCAGCAGGACTCGTTCCCGGGGCTGCTGTGGGCCGACGCGATCTACGGCCACGCGGATCTCTCGCCGCGGGCGATGGCGTCGATCCCGCCGCTCTACGCCGCGGCGTCGGTCCGGACCATGCTCGCGGATCGCTTCGCGAGACCAGCGGCCGATCCGGCCGCGGCGGCGCGCGGGCGCGCCCTGTTCGCCGAGCGGGTGGTCGGAACCATCGCCAACCAGCAGGTGCTGAAGCTGCCGCCCCGCTCGCCGGCGACGGCCAGCCTGCAGGGGCCGGTGCTGGCGGCGATCGACCCCACGCGGCCGGCCGCCGACCGGCTGGCGGTGCGCTGCGCCGACTGCCACTCGGCCGCGCCGCTCGCGAACGTCCGGCCGCTGTCCGAGAACCCGCCGCCGCTGGGGCGCTGCTCGCACTGCCATCTCGCTCACCCCCGGTTGGACGACTGGGGCGCGATCCGCGCCCCCTCGAGCGATCCGGCGCTGGTGCCGGTCGCGGCGCTCCCCACCGGCCGCGCGCCCGCGCAGGAGGTCGCGTACTGCGAGGGCTGCCACAGCAAGCACCGCGACTTCGGGCCGCTCGTCTACTCGTCGAGCCGGCTCTTGCCCTTCGACGCCGACCGCAACGGCGACGCCCAGCTGGATCCGGACAGCGATCGGCGGGCGGGCGGCATCGGCACCGATCCCTGGCTGGCCTTCGATGTCGCGCGACCCGAGTGGCCGTTCGCGATCCCCGTCGCGGTGGTGACCGATCCGAGTGCCCGGGCGCGCGTCGTCGAGACCGGCGTCTCGACCGGCGTCGGGTGGGTGCGGGTGGCGCCGCTGGTCGGCCTGGCGGCCAGCGCGCCTTACCTTCACAACGGCTCGGTCCCCACGCTGCGGGCCTTGCTGGATGCCCCGGCCCGCCGTCCCCGGACGTTCGCGCTTGGAACCGCCGGGTTCGTGCTGGACACGCGGCTGCCCGGCAACGGCAACCAGGGGCACGACTTCGGCGCCTCGCTGACCGACGCCGAGAAGAACGACCTGGTCGCGTTCCTCTCGACGCTCTGACGCTCGCGGCTACTTGGCGTAGTCGGTCGCGCGCGTCTCGCGGATGACGGAGACGCGCACCTGTCCGGGATACGAGAGCTCGGCCTCGACCTTGCGCGCGATGTCCTTGGACAGGAGGCGCGCCTCCTGGTCCGAGACGCGGCTGTTCTCGACCAGCACGCGGATCTCCCGGCCCGCCTGGATGGCGAAGGCGCGCTCGACGCCGGGGAAGCTGGCCGCGACGCGCTCCAGATCGTTCAGCCGCTGCACGTAGGACTCCAGCATCTCGCGCCGCGCGCCCGGCCGCTGGCCCGACAGCACGTTGGCCGCGTCGACGATGTGGTCCAGGACGTCGGTGGCCGGCGCCTCGCCGTGGTGCGCGGCGATCGCCTGCACCACCCGCGGCGGCTCGCCGAAGCGGCGCGCGGCCGCCGCGCCAACCGCGGCGTGCGACCCTTCGGCCTCCTGCTCGATGGCCTTGCCGATGTCGTGCAGCAACCCGGCCCGCCGCGCGGTCTTGACCGGCAGGTCGAGCTCGGCGGCCATCGCACCGGCCAGAAACGCCACCTCGATCGAGTGCTGCAACAGGTTCTGCGCGTTGCTCGAGCGGAACTTGAGCTTGCCCACCAGCTTGACCAGCTCCGGATGCAGGCGCGGCAACCCCAGATCGAAGGCCGCCTGCTCGCCCGCGTCGCGGCACTGCTGGTCGACCTCGGCGGTCGCCTTCTCGACCATCTCCTCGATGCGCGTCGGGTGGATGCGCCCGTCCGCGATCAGGCGGGTCAGCGCCAGCCGCGCGATCTCGCGCCGCACCGGGTTGAAGCAGGAGATGACGACCGCCTCGGGCGTGTCGTCGATGATCAGGTCGACGCCCGTCGCCGCCTCGAGCGCGCGCACGTTGCGCCCCTCCCGCCCGATGATCCGCCCCTTCATCTCGTCGGAGGGGAGCTGCACCGTCGCCACCGTCCGCTCGGCGACGTACTCGCCGGCGTAGCGCTGCACGGCGGCCGAGATCACCATCCGGGCCTTCTCCTCGGCCTCGGCGCGCGCCGCCTCCTCGATCTGGCGGACCTCGTCGGCGGCCGCCCGGCGCGCCTCGTCGCGCACCTCGTCGAGCAGACGGGCCCTGGCCTCGGCGGCGGAGAGGCCGGCGATGCGCTCCAGCCGCGTGCGGGCCTCGGCGGCCTGCGCGACCGCCGCGCGCGCCGCCACCTCGGCTGCCTGCTCGCGGCCGGCCAGCTGCTTCTCGGCCCGGGCCGCGTCCTCCAGCTGCTGCTTGAGCTGCTTCTCCTGGCGCTCCAGCTCGCGCTGGCGTTCGGCCGTCTCGCGCGCCAGCCGGTCCACATCGGCCTTCTGCGCCGCCAGCGCCGCGTCGACGTCGGCGCGGGCCTTCTCGGCCAGCTCCTTGGCGTCCAGCGCGGCCTGGCGCTTCAACGACTCGGACTCGGTGCGCGCGGCCTCGATCAACCGCTGCTTCTCGGCCTCCGAGTGCGGCAGCGGCGGCGGTCGCAGCGTCCGGCCCGCCCAGAACGCGAGCGCCACGGCCAGCACGACCAGAGCGAGCGCCGCTCCGATCGGCATCAGCGGCCCGCCTCCCTCTGCCCGGGGCGCAGGACCCGCGACTCGGTCACGACCGCGTCGACCCGCACGTCTTCCGGTCCGGCCGGACAGCGCGAGACCACCTGCAGATCGAAGCAGAGTCCGATGAGCGCCGGGCCGCGCCCGCCGCCAAACGTGCGGTCGTAGAAGCCGCCGCCGAACCCCAGGCGGCCTCCGTCGGCGTCGAACGCGACCCCGGGCACCACCACCAGGTCCAGGCTCTCCGGCGGGATGGCCGGCGCGTCACCGGGAGGCTCGAGCAGGCCGAAGCGGCCCGCTACCAGCGCGCCGCGCGCGGCCTGGTGAAACGTCAGCGGCGCATCGGGAGCGCCGACCCGCGGGTAGGCGATGCGCGCGCCGCGCGCCTCCAGCGCGTCCAGCGCCAGCGCTGGATCCAGCTCGCCCTTGCCGGCCAGCGCGACGTAGCCGGCGACGGTGCGCCCGTCCGGCTGGGCGAGCTCTGGCAACGCCAGCAGCCGCGCGCACGCCCGCTGGCTGCACGCGCGTCGAACGCGCTCGGGCAGGCCGGCCCGCTCCCGTCCCGTCTCGAGCCGCAGCGCGCGCTTTTGCTCTACGAGATCCGCTTCAAGTTCTGACGACGAAGGAGCCATCGGTGATGGCGGACCGGAACAACGATGAAACGCGGCTCATACTCGCGCTTCGCGCGTCAGACAGTCAAGCAGGGACTGACTCTTTTCGCGAATCTTTCTACGGAGTTCTCGTCCGTTGCGCTTCTCTCGAAACAGCTCCTCGGCGATCTGCAACGCCGTCAGGACCGCGACCGCCTGGGTGTCGGGGGTCCGGGCGCGCTTCTGCAGCTCGCGAACCCGCTCGTCCACGAAGGCCGCGACTTGCCGCACCCAGCGCTCGTCCTCGTCGGTCTTGAGCGCGTACCGGACACCCGCGATCTGCACCGTCACAGATTGCTTCATGGGCTTGCGGGCAGCATACCCGCGGGTGCCGCCGCACGCGAGATGAGATCTCCGTCACGGTATGTCACGGAGGCCAGCGACTGCCCGCGGCTGTCCCAGAACCGCCAGGTCCCGTCGCGCACCCCCTCGACGTAGAAGCCGTCCGCCGCGGGCGCGCCGCTCGGGTACCAGGCGCGCGCCGACCGATCTCGGATGCCGCCGGCGAACTCGATCTCGCGCGCGGGCTTGCCGTCCTCGAACCAGAACCGCCACACGCCGGTGCGGAGCCCTTCGCCGTCGACCGGACCGGCGGCGCGCACGCGCCCACTGGGCCAGGTGCGGACCACCTGGTGAGCCGCGGGGGCCCCGGTGGCGTCGACCGCTCGCAGGGGGTCGTGCGAGGCCAGCTTGATCACGCCCGACGTGGTCGGGCCGGCGGCGGCCAGCTGCGCCGGGCTCATGCGCGCCACCGCCGGGTCGACGGTGGTCTCGATCAGCGCGCCGTCGTCCCAGCGCTCGGCCCGCCAGTTGTGGCCGTCGTTGAAGCGGTAGCGCCAGACGCCGCTCTGCGCGCCGTCGACGTAGCTGCCGCTGACCGACTCGACGCCGTTCTCGTAGGCCCGCGACTCGGGCCCCTGCCGCAGCCCGTCCAGGCTCCGGCACCACTCGGCGTCGCCACCGCCGGAGTAGACGTGGCGGGCGACGGTGGTGTCGGGCGGGCAGATCGCGCGCGATGGAGCGCAGGCGCCGGCTGCCAGCGCGGCGACCAGGCACGCGGACCAGGGGCAACAGCTCATGCGCCGGCGATGTTAACCCGACCGTCGGGCTTCGCTGCGCTTGTGGATGACGCGCGGGCTCTTAACTTGAAGGACGGAGGGGCGGGATGACTCTGTGGCGACGCAAGCCGCGCGCGAAACGGTTCACGCGGAAGCTCTCGCCCAGGCAGTTCGTGAAGGAGATCTACCGGGAGTACGTGCACGACAACGTGTCGGACAGCGCTGCCATCCTTTCTTACTATTTCGTCTTCTCGCTGTTCCCGTTTCTCTTCTTCCTGGCCACGCTGACCGCGTACATCCCCGGCGTCCACCAGTCGGTGGGGACGTTGCTGGACCGGGCGCGCGCGATCTTGCCGCCGCAGGCGATGGGGATCATCGACCAGCACGTCCACGGCCTCATCAGCCGGCCGCGGCCCAAACTCTTGACCATCGGCCTGCTCGTGACGCTGTACTCGGCGTCCCGCGGCGTGGACGCCGTGCGAAAAGCGCTGAACCTGGCCTACGACGTCAAGGAGTCGCGGCCGTTCTGGAAGACCGAGGCGATCGCGTTCGGGATGACCATCGGCGGCGCGCTGCTGGTTTCGTTGGGGGTGACTGGCCTGATCGCGGGGGGCGACCTGGGCCTGTGGCTCGCCCAGCGAATGGACATCGGCCGCGAGTACGTCGTCGCCTGGAGCTGGCTGCGCTGGCCGATCACGGCCGCGGTCATCATGCTGTGCGCCGCGATGGCCTACTACGTGCTGCCCGACGTCGAGCAGCAGTTCAGGTTCATCACGCCCGGCTCGGTCTTCGGAACCCTGGTCTGGCTGGCGGCGACCTGGGGGTTCGGCTTCTATGCGAGCCACTTCGGCAGCTACAACGTCACGTACGGCTCGATCGGCGGCGTCATCGTGCTGATGACCTGGCTGTACCTGAGCGGCTTCCTGTTCATCATGGGGGGCGAGATCAACGCCATCCTCGAGGACCACGCGCCCGAGGGGAAGGCGCTGGGCGCGCGCGCCCCCGGCGAGGCCCCGCCGCCCCCGTCGGAGCGGCCGAGCGCGATGCCGCCCGGCGCGACCAAGCGCGCCAGCGCGGCCGAGGAGACGGCCGGAGGCGCGGAGCCGGAGCCGGAGCCGGAAGAAGAGGAAGAAGGGCCTCGGGCTTTGGGGCTCGGGCCTCGGGAAGACCGGATCTGATCACCAGGCGGCGGGGACCATGATCTCGCGCTTTGCGATCCTCTCGACGGCGCGCTGCAGAAGCGCCAGGTGGTCTTCTTCCTCGTGCAGGCGCCGCTTGAACTGCTTCTTCATCTCGTGATCGTCGGCCTCGTCGGCGACGGCGACCAGCAGGTCCCAGCCGGCGTTGTCGACCAGCTCGGCCGCCAGCAGCGCATGCAGCATCTGAGGCAAGGTGGCGCGCCCGTCGAAGATCGCCTCCTCGAGCCCGCGTGACTCGGTCTTCGCCAGCTGGGCCTTGGCGGTCAAAGTATGCGCGCTCCCGCCAAGCTCGCGAATCCTGGCCTCGAGCCACTCCTCGTGCTCCTTCTCCTGATCGCGATGCGCCGTCATCGGGTCGTGCAGCCGCACGATCTCCGGGTCGCCGGTGGCGCGGATACGCTCGAGCACGCGATCGTACAGGCGGACCGCCGACCGCTCGAAGGTCAGCCGCTCCGCCAGCAAGTCAATGACGTTCTCCCGGTTCTGGTTCTCCAGGTGCTTCATCTCCCGCCCTCCTCACAAGGCCCTACCAAAACCTGAGGCCGGCCCGGCCATTTCCAAGACGCTGTGGTTCAGCTGCCCAGCCCGGGCGCGGTGGCCCCGAGCGGCTCGAGTTGCCCTCGGGCCCGGGCCAGCGCCGAGGCGAAGCAGTGCGACTCGCCGGCCCTGGCCAGGTCTCCGCGAAGCGCCGCCACGCCCTCGAGTCGATTGGACCGGACCTCCGTGGGCGCTGCCCGACAAGACAGGAACCAGGCGCCGTCGCCAGCAAGCGTCGGTGACCGCCCGGCGCAGCTCTGGGACCTGTGAGCAGCCGCCCCCGATCGCCATCACTCTTCCCTCTCGGCGCGGCCTGGATCGGCGCGCACGGCTCAACCGCCCAGGCGTTGCCGCAGCGTCTTTGCCATCCGCGCCATGTGCGCGCGTTCGCAAGCAAAGAACTCGTTCGCGCTGGTAATTGGCAGGGGAGCCGCGCCGATCTTCGCGGCGAATGCTCGGGCACCCGCGCGATGGCGCTCGATGACCTCCGGGAGCGGCATCTCGGGCGGGACGATCAGGAACTCGAGCTTGCCGTCGACGTGGGAGCGCGCCAGGAATTCGACCATCGTGGTGTCGAAGCGCCGCACCTCGGAGAACTCGGTCACCAGGCTGTAGCGAGGAGCGACCGCCAGCTCGCGCTTGAACGCCGGCCAGCCCGCGAGCAACGACGTCAGGCGGTGCGCTCCGAACGAACGGGCCACCCACAGATGGACGATCGTCAACCCGTCGGCCGCGACCAGCAGGCAGGTGTAAATCAAGCGATCCGACCGGCGCTTGTAGATGACCAGCTCGCGAAACCCGAGCCCGGTGAACGCGGCGTGCAGCCGCTCGAACCGGCGGCGAACCCAGGCCGGCAGCTCGGAAAACTCGAAGCTGGTGAACTGCGGGTTTTCGAAGTTCTGGATGGACCGGCGGACCCTGGCGAGGCTCGACCACGCCAACACCTTGGTCCCGATCAGCCCCACCAGCACGATCACGGGGAACCAGAGCGACGAGACGTGCCTCATGAGCTGTCCGCGACCCGGCCGAGTGATCGGTGGATCTGGTGCGCAGCTCGAGTGCCGGTGGCCAGCGCCCCGTGGACGGTGCCCGGATCGCCGCCCACGTCGCTCGCCTCGCCGGCGAAGTACAGGCGATCGCCGACCGGCGTCGCGAGGGCGGCCGGCGCGTCCAGCCCGCCCACAGGCACCCAGCTGTAGGCGCCGCGCGCGAACGGATCGGAGGCCCAGTCGAACACCCGCACGTCTTCCAGGTCGGCGGCCAGCGCGCGCGCCGGCGCGCCCACCGCCGCGGCCAGGCCGCGCAACGCCGCCGGGACCACGGCGTCCGCGCCGCGCGCGCGCAGCCGATCGGCGGCGGGCCCGGCGGTCCATCCGACCAGGCAGTTCGAGGGGAGCGGCGCAGCGACCCACCAGGTCGGCACGGGCGCGCCGGAAAGGCGCATGAACGTCGCGTCGGCAGGGACGGCGGCGAAGACCCCGCTGCCCAGCCGCGAGCGAAACCGCGCGACCACCTTGACGACCTCGCCGATGGCCAGCCGCGCGATCGCCCGCCGCTTGGCCGGCGGCAGCGCCGGCGTGAAGCTGATGGCGCCCGCAGCCGGTGGGCGGGCCTTGAGCACGCCGAGCGACACCGTCACCAGCGCCGCCCGCGCGCGCAGCGGCGGCAGGGCCCCGCCCCACAGGCTGCGGGTCTCGACGACCACGCCCGCGCCGCCCCACCTGACTCGCCTCACGACTGTGGCCACGCGCAGCGCGCCCGGCCTGTCGGCCAGCGGCCGCGCCAGGTGCTCCGGCAGCGCGTCATAGCCGCCGGGGACCCGGAAGATGCGATCCCCCTGCTCTTCTTCCGACGCCTCGGTCTGGCGGTTCAGGCCCTTCACGGAGATGCGGCGGGCGTCGGCGGCGTTGAAGCCCTCGACGTAGCTCAGGAGCATGCCTCGCGCCTCGCGATCCAGCGCGCGGCGGAACTCGGGGCGGCGCATGACCTCGGTGAACGACACATCCTCGTCGGGGAGCCGGTCCATGAACGCCAGCGCGCGGTGCCAGGCGGCGCTGGAGGTGCTGACCGTCCCGCGACGCGCCATCATGAACCGCGGCTTCAGCTCCAGCGGGGGGGCGTCGCTGGCCTCGAGCGCGCTCACCAGCGGCAGCGGCCGCCCGTGCACGAACTCGGCGCCCGCCTCGATGGGCCCCGGCCAGCCGGCCGGCCGGCGCGTGTCGATCCGCCCTCCGATCCGCGGGCGCGCCTCCAGCACGATCACCGACAGGCCGCCTTTCAGCAGGCGCCGGGCCGCCTCCAGGCCGGAGACGCCGGCCCCGATGACGATGACGTCTGCTTGGTCCCGCGCGGGCTTGGTCATGACAGCGGCGACCTTACCTTCAGTGGGCATGCCGACGCGATCGCTCAAAGCCTTGCGCGCCGAAGCCTCGAGCTGCCGGGCCTGCCCCCTGTGGGCCCACGCGACCCAGACGGTCTTCGGCGAAGGGAAGGAAGGCGCGGCGATCATGCTGGTCGGCGAGCAACCCGGCGATCGAGAAGACCGCCAGGGGCACCCCTTCGTAGGTCCCGCCGGGGGCCTGCTGGCGACGGCGCTCGAGCGCGCCGGCATCGATCGTTCCGCGACCTACCTCACCAACGCGGTCAAACACTTCAAGTGGGCGGCGGCCGCTGGACGCGGCAAGCGCCGCATCCATCAGAAGCCCAGCGCGACCGAGGTGCGCGCCTGCCAGCCCTGGCTCCTGTCGGAGATCGAAGCGGTCGAACCACGCGTGATCGTATGTCTGGGCGCCACGGCGGCGCAGTCGCTGCTGGGGAGCGCCTTCCGGGTGACTCAGCATCGCGGCGAACCGATACCCAGCCCGTACGGACGACCGGATGGTCAACTCATCCTGGCGACCGTGCACCCTGCCGCGATCCTGCGGGGCGACCCCGAGCGGCGCGAGGCGGAGCTGGCGCTGTTCGTGCGCGACCTCGAGGTCGCCCGCCGCCTCAGCTGCGGCGAGCGGAGCGCACGGGCCGCGCCTTCTCGGCTTCGGGACGCTCGGCCACTTCGCGAATGACGCCGGCGATCTTCTTCAAGGCTGGACCGAGCGGAGACGTGCGCCGCCAGACCAGGCCCAGCGTCCGGAAGGCGCGCGGATCGGCCAGGGGCCTCACGGCCAGCGCCGCGTGACGGCTCTCGGTCGGCACCGCCAGCCGCGGCAGCAGCGTGACGCCGACGCCGGCGGCCACCATCTGGGACAGCGTCGACAGGCTGGTGGCCCTGAAGTCCAGCTCCTGCGTCCCGGCCAGCGAGCAGACCGCCAGCGCCTGATCGCGCAGGCAGTGACCGTCGTCGAGCAGCAGGACGCTCGCGCCCCCCAGCTCGCTGAGCTCGGCCGGTCCCGGCGCCTTGGCCAGCGGGTGCGCACGGGGCACGGCCAGCACGAACGGGTCGCGGGCCAGCTCTTCGCGCTCGAGATCGCCCAGCGGAACCTCGAGCGCCAGCACCGCCCCTTCGAGCGTCCCTTCCTGGACCGCGCGGACCAGCGCGCTGGTCTTGTCCTCGGTCCAGCGGACCACCAGCCGCGGCTGCGCCCGACGCAGCGCCGGAACCAGCTCGGGCAATAGATAGGGTGAGATGGTCGGGATGACGCCCAGCCGAAGCGTCGCGGCCAGCGGGTCCCCCAGGCGACGAGCGGCGTCGGCCAGATCGTCGGTCTCGACCAGCAGCCGCCGGGCGCGGGCGATCAGCTCCTCGCCGGCCTGGGTGACCAGCACGCGCCGCCGATCGCGCTCGAACAGCCGGACCCCCAGCGCGTCCTCGAGCTGAGCCAGCTGCGCCGACAGCGAGGGCTGCGAGACGCCGCAGAGGGCGGCGGCCCGCCGGAAGCTGCGCGCGTCGGCGACGGCCACGGCGTACTGGAGCTGGCGGGCGGTGAAGGCGTGCGGGGCCAGGCGCATTGATAGGCTGTAACTATGACATGGATACAAACCATGTCTTGGTCCTATCGACCGAGCCGCCTCATTTTCTGATCCCAAGGAGGAGCGCGCATGTTGACCATCGGAGACAAGTTCCCAGAGTTCCATCTCAAGTCGGTCGTGAGCCTGGAGAAGGGCAAGGAGTTCCAGGACGCGACCAGCAACGACTACGCGGGCAAGTGGAAGGTCGTCTTCTTCTGGCCCAAGGACTTCACCTTCGTCTGCCCGACGGAGATCGCCGCCTTCGGCAAGAAGAACCGCGACTTCAACGACCGTGACGCCCAGGTGCTGGGCGTCAGCACCGACAACGAGTTCGTGCACCTGGCCTGGCGCAAGAACCACCCCGATCTGAAGGACCTGCCCTTCCCGATGCTCTCGGACATCAAGCACGAGCTGTCGCGCGCGCTGGGCATCCTGCACCCGACCGAGGGCGTGGCGATGCGGGCCACGTTCATCGTCGACCCCGAAGGCGTCATCCGCTTCGTGGCCGTCACCGACCTGGACGTCGGCCGCAACGTGGACGACGTGCTGCGCGTACTGGACGCGCTGCAGACCGACGAGTTCTGCCCCTGCAACTGGCAGAAGGGCCAACCGACCATCCAGGCGGCGTGACCATGTCGGCCCTGGACGACCTGCGCGACGCGGTGCCCGACGCCGCCCGCGATCTGAAGCTGAACCTGCAGGCCGTGCTGAGCGCCGACGGGCCGCTCTCCCCGGCGCAACGCTGGGGGGTGGCCGTCGCCACGGCGGTGGCCGCGCGGAATCCGCGCCTGCGGGCGGCGATCCTGGCCGAGGCCCGGGCGCAGGTCGAACCGGGCGTGGTCGAGGACGGAATCGCCGCCGCCGCGCTGATGGGCATGAACAACGTCTACTACCGCTTCCGGCACCTGATCGGTCGGGCCAGCTACACCGAGAAGCCAGCCCGCCTGCGCATGAACCGCCTGGTCAAGCCCGCCGGCAGCAAGGTGGACTTCGAGCTGTTCTGCCTGGCGGTGAGCGCCATCAACGGCTGCGCCACCTGCCTGCAGGCGCACGAAACGGTCGTGCTGGAAGGCGGCCTGACGGAAGAGCACGTGCACGACGCCGTGCGGATCGGCGCGGCGATGCAGGGCGCGGCCGTGGCGTTGGACGTCGCGGAGTAGGCCTCCGACCTCGGAGAGCAGCCCCCTCCCTGCCCTCCCCGCGGAGCGGAGCGGAGCGGGGAGGGGTCCGGCTCCGATCCGTCCCCGAGGCCCGAGGCCCCTCTTGATCCGCCTTGCGCCGGCGCGATCGCCTGACACCCTTTGCGGCCCATGCCCGAGCGGCAACCCCCCGATCGCCTCTGGACGTTGCTGCGCGAAGCGCTCGCGGGGTCGCGGCGCGATCTGACCGCGATGCCGCTTGGCCGCGCCATCTTCATCCTGGCCGTCCCCATGGTGCTGGAGATGGTGATGGAGTCGGCGTTCGCGGTCGCCGACATCTTCTGGGTCTCGAAGCTGGGGGCCGATGCCGTTGCGGCCGTGGGGCTGGCGGAGAGTCTGCTGACCGTCGTCTATGCGATCGCCATCGGCCTGGCCATGGGGGTGGGGGCGGTGGTCTCGCGGCGCATCGGCGAGAAGGACCCCGACGCGGCCGCGCGGGCGGCCGCGCAAGCGATCTTCATCGGCGTGGTCCTCTCGGTCGCCACGGGATTGCTGGGCGCGGCGTTCGGAGCGCCTTTGCTGCGCGTGATGGGGGCCTCGCCGGCGGTCGTCACGGTGGGAGCGCGCTACACCCAGGTCCTGCTGGGCGGCAGCGTCACCGCCACGCTCATCTTCCTGATCAACGCCGCCTTCCGGGGCGCCGGGGACGCCGCCATCTCCATGCGCACCCTCTGGCTGGCCAACGCCATCAACATCGGCCTGGGGCCCCTGCTGGTGTTCGGCCTGGGCCCGTTCCCACGCCTGGGCGTGACCGGCGCGGCGGTTGCGACCACCATCGGACGCGGCATCGGCGTCCTGTACCTTCTGTGGGCGCTGGGACGCGGGCGCGGCCGTCTGGCCGTGACGCGCGCGCACCTGCGCCCCGACCGCGAGACGCTGCGGACGATCCTCCGGCTGGCCAAGAACGGCGTCGTGCAGACGCTGATCGGCTTCACCAGCTGGATCGGCCTCATCCGGATCCTGTCGCCCTTCGGCAGCGTGCCGCTCGCCGGCTACACCATCGCCATGCGCGTGGTGACGTTCGCCCTGCTCCCGTCGGTGGGCCTGGGGAACGCCGCGGCCACGCTGGTCGGACAGAACCTGGGGGCGCGCGATCCGGCGCGCGCCGAGGACGCCGTCTGGCGGGCCGCCCGCTACAACCTGCTCTTCCTGGGGCTGGTGGGGCTGGCGCTGGTCGCCGGCGCTCCGATGGTCATTCGCCTGTTCACGGCCGACCCGGGCGTCGTCGCCGAAGGGGGGCGCTGCCTGCGGATCGTGGGGCTGGGCTTCGGCTTCTATGCCTACGCCATCGTGGTGTCGCAGGCGTTCAACGGCGCCGGCGACACCTGGACGCCGACCCTCATCAACCTGGGCTGCTTCTGGCTGGGAGAGATCCCGCTGGCGGCGCTGCTGTCACGCACGCTGGGGCTGGGTCCCGAGGGGACGTACGCCGCTGTCACCGCCGCCTTCTCGGTGATGGCCGTCATCTCCGTGGCGCTGTTTCGGCGCGGCCGCTGGAAGACCATCCGCGTTTGACGGCATCATGTCGGCGATGATCGTGGCGCTGCTCTGCGCGGCGGCGTTCGGCGCCGGCCTGGTCGACGCGATCGCGGGCGGCGGCGGCCTGGTCACGCTGCCGGCGCTGCTGGCCGCCGGGATCCCGGTGCCGCTGGCCCTGGGCACCAACAAGGGCCAGGCGGTGTTCGGCGCGGTCACGTCCGCGGCATCGTTCTGGGGGCGGCGCGCGCTGGACCGCGAGCGCGCCCTGCTCGGCTTCGCGGCCGGCTTCGCCGGTTCCTGGCTGGGCGCCCGCGCGGTGCTGGCCGTCCCGGTGCGGCCGCTGCGGATCGTGATCATCGTTCTGCTGCTGGTGGCGGTCACGGTGGTGCTGCTGCGGCGCAACGTCCGGCCTCGCCCTCACAGCTTCACGCCGGGGCAGGCCCGGGCCGCGCTGATCGCGATCGCGGTGGTGCTGGGCGGCTACGACGGGTTCTTCGGACCGGGGACCGGGTCGATGCTGGTCATCGCGTTCGCGACCGTGTTCGGCGACTCGCTGACCCGCGCCTCGGGGAACGCCAAGATCGTGAACCTGGCCTCCAACCTGGCGGCGTTCACGCTGTTCGCGTGGCACGGCACGATCCTGTGGCGCGTGGCGATCCCCATGGCGGTCGCCAACGCGACCGGGGCCGCGACCGGCGCGCACCTGGCGGTCCGCAACGGTGACCGCCTGGTCCGGGCGGTGGTCGTGGTGGTCGTGCTGGGGGTCGTCGTCAAGCTCGCAGTCGATCTACTGCGCTGACGTAGTCGCGGATCGCACTCTTTCGTTCCAGGCCCGACGCCGTCATGCAGCGAACGGTGCCAAAGACCGGACGCTCGGGCCAGGGGCGGTCGTGCAGGCCGAAGATCCAGGCGACGTTGGCGAACGACGACGGATCGCGGCCGTCCAGCAGGTAGCGGTTGTTCAGCGCCAGCGCGCTCGCGTGGGCCACCTCGGGGTCGGGCGTCCACTCGAGGATCTTCTTGCCCCAGTACATCCGCATCTGGTTGTGCAGGTAGCCGATGAGGCGCATCTCGCGCATCGCCGCATTGAAGTACGGATCGGCGGTGGCCCCCGCCTCGAGCTGGTCGCGCGTGTGGGTCGCCGGCCGGCGGTCACGCGCGTGCCGCTCCAGCGTCGCCCGAGCCCAGGCGGGCACCGCCCGCCAGCCGTCGTAGTCATCGGTGTACGTGACGAAGTTGATCGCCAGCTCGCGGCGAACGATCAGCTCCTCCAGGAAGACTGCCGCGTCGCCGGCCCGCCGCGCCGCCAGCGCCACCTCGATGGCCGAGATCTGGCCGAAGTGCAGGTACATCGACAGGTGCGAGACGGCCGCCGCCTCGGGCTTGGCGCGCTCCGCCGCGTAGCGCGGGATCACCCCGCGCAGGAAGGCCCGCAGGCGCTGGCGCGCCGCCGCCGTCCCGCCGCGAAACAGATGCGACACAGGCGGGACCGACCGATCGATCCGCATCCCTCCGAGCAGCGCGTCCAGATCGTCCAGGCCGACGCCGCGGGCCTGCGCGGCCCCACCCCGGATCGCCAGCGGCGTCTGCCGGAGCGGCACCAGGAACTCGTCCAGTCGGCGCGACAGGCGCGGGCGCAGCGTCCGCGCGCCGATCTCCGCCCGCGTCGACGCGACCGCCACCGGCACCACCGCGTCGGACTCGACCTCCGTGACCGAGCAGGCGGCCGCGCCGGCCAGCTGGTGCCGCCAGCGTCGCTGGTGGCGCAGGTACCCCTTGTCGCAGACGATCTCGGCCGCGCCCCGGGCCAGCTCCAGCCCAACCTCCGGCGGCGACCCGAGCCGCATCACGAACGGAATCCCGCGCCCGGCCAGCGCCGCCGCCGTCTCGGCCAGCCCCTCGAGCATGAACCGGTAGTGACGCCAGGTCGCCTCGGGATAGTCGTCGGTCAGTCCGAAGCCGACCCGCAGCGGCAGGCGCAGCGCGTTCGCCCGCTGGACGGCGTACTCGAGCGCGTGGTTGCCGGCGGCGCGCTGGCTCTGCTGCATCCAGTAGAGGACGAACCGCCCGCGACGCGCGGGGCGCTCGACCAGCGGCCGCACGCGCGCGTCGTGGATCCGGGACGAAGGCGCCGGAATCAAGTGGCAGGCGTGGCGGCTGCCAGCCGCCCGGCGGCTTCGCGCAGCGTCTCGTCCCGCTTGGCGAAGCAGAAGCGCGCGAAGCGCGGCGCCGCCGCCGGCTCGGCGTAGAAGACCGAGGTCGGGATCGCGGCCACCCCGACCTCGGCGACCAGCCGGCGGCAAAACGCGACGTCGTCGGAGATCCCGCGCGCGCCCAGGTCGGTCATCAGGAAGTAGGCGCCGCCGATCGGCAGCGGGTCCAGCCGCGCGGCCCGCAGCGCCTGGGCCAGCAGGTCACGCCGCCGCTGGTAGTCGCCGCGTAGCCGCTCGTAGAACCCGTCGCGCGCGGCGATCGGCAGCACGTCGGCCAGCGCCTCCTGGAACGGCGTGCCGCTGGTGAACGTGACGAACTGGTGCACGGCCCGCAGCGCCGACGTCAGGGGCGCGGGCGCGATCGCCCAGCCGATCTTCCAGCCGGTGACGCTGAAGGTCTTGCCCATGCTGTCGATCGTGATCGTCCGCTCGAACATCCCGGGCAGCGTGGCGATCGACGGCGCGGCGCCTTCAAAGGTGATCTCCGAGTAGACCTGGTCGGCGATCACCGCGACGTCATGGCGGCGGCACAGGGCGGCGATCGCCTGCAGCTCGTCGCGCTCGAACACCTTGCCGGTCGGGTTGTGCGGCGAGTTCAGGATCAGGGCGCGGCTGCGGGGACCGAAGGCCGCCGCCAGCGCCGCCGGGTCGAAGGACCAGCCGGGCGGCGCCAGCGGCACGACGCGCGTCACGCCACCGGCCATGGCGACGCCGGGGCCGTAGGCGTCGTAGGCCGGCTCGAAGACGATCACCTCGTCGCCCGGATCGACCAGCGCCAGGATCGCGTCGTGCAGCAGCTCGGTCGCTCCCGCACCCACCGTGACCTCGGCCGCCGGGTCCAGGCGCGGCCGGTGCGGCCAGCGACGCAGGTAGTCGTCGGCCAGCGCCTCGCGCAGGCGGGGAACGCCGGGGCTGGCGGCGTACTGGTTGCGGTCCTCCCGCAGGTGCCGCGCCGCGGCTTCCTTGACGAAGGCCGGCGCCGGAAAGTCGGGGAACCCCTGCCCCAGGTTCACGGCCCCCAGCTCCACCGCCAGGGCGCTCATTTCCGTGAAAATCGAGGTCCCGATCCCCCCCGTACGCGCCGCTGCTCGCATCTCTTCCGTCTACCCGATTTTTGAGGAAACCTGACCAACTTTGGGCCGCGCCGGCGCACCATGAAGGTGTCCATGGGGCCGAACCCCTTCAAGATTGTCCCCTCGCCAGCCACGGCCCGCACCGACGGGGAGCTCGCCCAGGCGTTGCAGCGCGGCGAACGGGCCGCCGAGCTGGAGGCCTGGAACCGGTTCGCCCCCGGCACGGTCCAGACCCTGCGCCGCCTGATGGGCCCCGGCTTGGACCGGGAAGACCTGCTGCAGGAGGTCTATCTGCGCTTCTTCCAGAACATCCGGACGCTGCGCGAGCCGGCCGCCGTGCGCGGGTTCCTGGCCGGCATCTGCGTCCACGTGGTGCGGCAAGAGATCGCCCGCCGCCAGCGGGCGCGCTGGTTGCGCCTGACCGCGACGGGCTCGGCGCCCGACATCGGGACCGTCCACCCCGATCCCGAGAACCGGGACGTGATCGCCCGCTACTACCGGATCCTCGATCAGCTGAGCGGCCAGGAACGGTCGATCTTCGTGTCTCGAACCATCGAGAAGCTGACGCTGGCCGAGGTGGCCGAGCTGCACGGCGTGTCGGTGTCGACCGCCCAGCGGCGCCTGGCCCGGGCCACCAAGCGCGTCGCGGCGCTGGTCCGCCGCGATCCGGTGCTGTCCGGGCTGGCCGGAGGGTCGCCGTGAAGCGCCCCGGCGACCCCGTGACCGCCGGGGATCGGGCCCTGCAAGGTCAGGCCCTGGAAGATCAGGGCCTGATCGACCGGCTCTCCGATGCGGCTCGCCGGGCGGCGGTGTCGCAGAATCGCGGCGATCCGGCGCCCGGCGTCTGGCACCGCCTGGAGGCCCGGCGGCGAGACGACCAGCTTCGCCGCCCGCGCGGTCGCTGGACGTGGGTGGTGACGTGCGCCGGTGCGGCCGCGCTGGTGCTGGCGGTCCGCGCGCTGGCGCCCCTGGTCCACTCCGCGCGGCCCCTGACGTTCGAGGTCGCCGGCGGGATCCTGGAAGAAGGCGGGTACGTCCGGGGAGACGACCAGCGCGGCGGGCAGCTCCGCTTCTCGGACGGGACGCGGATCCGGCTGGCGCCCGGCGCCAAGCTGTCGGTCGGCGCGCCGGGCGCGCGGGGCGCGCGGCTGCGCCTGCAGGACGGCGAGGCCCACTTCGAGGTGATGCACCTGCCGCGCGCCGCCTGGACCGTCGAGGCTGGCCCCTACGTCGTCGAGGTCACCGGCACGGTGTTCGATGTCCGCTGGTCGGGCGCCAACGAGGTCGCGGAGGTCCACCTGCGCAGCGGATCCGTGCGGGTGAGCGGACCGCTGCTGGCGGAGCACGCGACGCTGCACCCAGGACAGAGCCTGGTCGCTCACATCGCCGAGCACGAGCTGCGGATCGAGGAGGATCGTCCGGCGGCACCGCCGGCCGGGCTCGCGACGCCGGCCAGGTCGGTCGCGGCGCCGTCGGCGCCGGTGGCCCCGGTGCTGGCGGTCCCTCCCCCGGGTGCCGCGACCGCCGCGGTGGTTCCGGCCACGCAACGGGCCAAGAAACCGCGCCGCCGGGTGGCGCTGCTCGAGCCACCGCAGCCACCGCCTCCTCGACCCGAGGCAGAGGTCCCGGCCTGGGCTCCGCACGAGTGGACCGGGCGCGTGACGGCGGGCGACACCAAGGGGGTGCTCGACGAGGCGGAGGCCCATGGGCTGGACAGCGTCCTCGCCGAGGCCGACGGGCCGGCGCTGGTCGCCCTGGCGGACGCCGCCCGCTACGCCGGCCGGCGGGACCTGGCCGCCCGCGCCCTGCTGAAGCAGCGAGAGCGCTTTCCGGACACCCCGGCAGCCAGCAACGCGGCGTTCTTCCTGGGCCGCCTGGCCGACGACGCCGGCAGGCCGACCGACGCGCTCGACTGGTACCGGCGCTGCTTCGTCGAGCGGCCGCACGGCGCCTACGCGTCGGAGGCGCTCGGCCGGGCGATGCTGGCGGTGTCCCGCATCTCGGGCAAGACTGAAGCCCGCGACATGGCCCGGATCTACCTGGAACGGTTCCCCAACGGCACCTACCTGCTGCACGCCCATCAGATCCTCGCCAACCCGTGATCCCCGCGGTCTCCGCGTTCCTGGCGCTGGCGGCGCTGGCGGCTGACGCCCCGCCCGCGCCCGCCGTGTCGATCCAGCGAGCGGACGACGACGAGGACGTCATCCTCGAGGCCAGCTTGCGCCTCAAATCCGAGCTGGCCGCCGCCGGTTTCACGGGCCAGATCGTCGCCTGCTCGGTCGATCCGATCAAAGGCCCCATCGACTGCCCGCTGTTTGGAGGGCAGGACGGCATCTCGCTGGCGCGCGTCGAGGGGGCCTCGTCGATCTTCGCGACCTCCGTGCTGCCCGGAGGCCGGCGATGGCAGCGCCGCCTGCGGGTGACCGACGCCGACGGCGGCAACGACGCCACGTTGCTCGCGGTGCGGGCCGTCGAGCTGCTCCGGGACGTACAGCTCCACCTGGTGACGACCCCCTCCAACGATCCCGAGGAGCCCATCCCGCTGGAGCCGTTTGCGCAGGCGCCGCCTCGCCGCCGCTCGGACTGGGTGTTCACGGCCGGGCTCAACGTCGTGACGATGCCCTGGACGACGCAGGTCCGCTTCGTCCCCGTCCTGGGCGCCAGCCTGGGAGCGGGCCGCCAGTTCGGATCGGGCACGCTGGTGCTGCTCGAGGCCAGCGGGCCGTACCTGACGTACCTCCCGATCGCGATGCAGTCCACCCAGGCCACCCTCCAGGATCGCCCGCTCTTCCAGGTGCAGGCGCTGGCGACCGCCCGCGCGAGCTGGTCGTCCCTGCGGAGCGGTCCGTTCGCGGCGATCCGAACGGGGCTTCGTTTCATGCACGTCCAGCTCGGCGCGGACAACCTCAGGGGCCCGTCCGACTCGACGGTGCGGGCGATGGCCGGCGCCGGCGTCGGGTGGGCGTTGCCGCTGGGCCGGCGCGTCTTCGGGACCCTGGAAGCACACCTCGACATCAGCCCAAGCGTCCAGATCGTCGACAACAACGAGACCACCCAGACGGTCCTGGATTCGACGGGCATCTGGTCGGGGGGCCTGGAGCTGACCCTGGCGATCGCGGACCCCTGAACGCTCAGGGGGCGACGACGGCCTGGAACAGACGATCCAGCGCGGCCTGCGGTTCGTCGCACAGGCCGGCGTGCGCCGCCGACGGCTGGACGATCGTGCTGCGGGGCGCGCAGAGCCAGTGGAACCGCTCCGACGGAGACAGCGCGGCGATCGGCCCGGCTTGCGGGTCCCCCTCGACCACGGCGCGGATGGCGTCCAGCTGCCGCGAGACCCCCGCGACGTCGACCTCGGGCGCCAGCGCGCGCAGCCGGTCGGCGTCCAGGTGGATGCGGCAACCCAGGAACGCCGCCGCCGGACAGAAGAGGATCACGCCGGCGTTCACCCGTTCGTCGCGCTCGACCCGCGGCACGACCTGCACGACGACGTAGTCAAACGCGCGGCGGTCGGACACGCTCCGCCTCGCTGAGGATGTTCGGCAGCGCGGCGCGCCGCGCCCGCAGCCAGGTCACGTACGCCGGGCGCAGCGACGGGATCGCCTCGGCCAGCCAGGCGTCCGGCACGGTGGCGACGATCTCCTCCAGGCGCGCGTCGTCCAGCGCCGCCGCCAACCAGGCCGCCGCCTCGGGAAGCCGGTCGGCGAACGGCAGCAGCACGTGGTCGCGGGCGCGCGCGAACGGGCGCTCGGCCGCGGCCACCAGATCGGCGGCCGTCGCGCCGCCGTCCCAGCCGTGATGCCAGATCAACGAGGCGCCGTTGTCGATCAGCCACAGCTCATCCCCCTGCCACAGCAGGTTGGGGTTGCGCGCCGTGCGGTCGACGTTGGTGACGTAGAGGTCCAGCGCCACGATGCGCGAGGCCAGTTGCCCGTCGACCGGCCGGCGCGCCGCCACGTCGTAGCCGATCGCTCCCGCCAGGTAGCCCATCGCCAGGTTGGTCCCGGCGCTGCGAACCAGCAGCTCCTGAATCTCCTGGTGGGGCTCGCTGCGGCCCAGCGCCGCGTCGATGTCGATGAAGGCCAGCTCCGGGATGCGCAGGCCGGCGGCCCGGGCGATCTCGCCCGCGATCAGCTCGGCGGCCAGCGTGAGCCCACCCTGCGCGGCCGCGCGGAACTTGGCCACGAAGAGGGCCGCTTCACCGCGCCGCGCCTGGTCCTCCGCCTCGACCAGCGCAGGAACCGAGCCCCCTTCGCGCAGGGCCGTGACGTATCGGGTGGCGACCAGGTGTCGGAGCGGAAGCATGAGCGCGGACGTCAGTTTGTCACGAGGCCCATCGACAGCTGGCTCTCGAAGTCGGGGTCGCCGGGATTGCCGTAGTCGGACACCAGCATGAACGCCTCGCCCCCGAACTGCTGATTGGCGCTCTTCGGGACGATGGTCAGGTGCAGGACGTCGCCGTTGCGCCCCGACGCCTGGTCCAGCGACAGCGACAGCCCCGGCGAGCGGGCGCCCACCACGGCCGACTGGTAGTCGTAGACCTGCACCGTCCAGGTGTTGTCGGTGGCCGCGGCGCTCGACAGCTTGATGTCGATGGTCTTGGACTGCCCGATCGGCACGTTCAGCCCCTGCGTCCTGAACCCGGGCGCCAGCGTCGCGTCGGTGATGGCGGTCAGGGTCGGGTAGCTGTTCAGGTAGGGCGTCGGCGTCACGACCGGCACGCAGGGGTTGTCGCCGCGGGCCGCGGCGGCGTTCGACCACGAGCGCTGGATCATGTACGTCGCCCCCATCGGGACCGCGTTGGCGTCGTCGTTGAATTCGCACATGTCGGAGACTTCACCGTCGGTGACGATGGTCCAGACGATGTCGTCGTCGTCCTCCTGCGCGTAGGCCGGATTGGTGTTGGGGAACGGATCGGTCGAGGCCTCGAACAGCTCGTGGCTCATGTCGATCGTCCGCTCCTGCAGCGTCGTGTAAGACGGACCGTCGAAACCGGGACAGGTGCAGCTGACCGCGTAGGAGACGCTGGTCGAGCCGACCTTGGTCTCGTCGTGGTAGCCGTCGTACTCGTTGCAGCAGGCCCCGTACGAATCCTGTTCGATGGTCCCCTGCGGCAGCACGAACAGGTAGATGGTCTCGGGATCGGCGGCGCCCCAGGGCGCCGTCGCGCTGCTGGTGTTGCTGGCCACCATGGACTGCAACCCGCTGTCGCTGATCGACTGCGGCGCGTCCGTGACGGTGACGGCGGGCAGGATCGTGAGCGGGCCGACGCCATACTCGGACGTCGCGCTCCCCCAGGCGGGCGTCCCGGCCAGCTCGGTCAGGAAGCTCTGCACGTCGCCGGCCCCCGAATCGCCCGCGAACATGATGGGCAGGACCTTGGGGTGGACCATCACCGGGCCGCCCAGCGTCACCACCCGGGGCAACGCCGGGTGCGACGCGGGCTGGAACCCGCTGTTCGAGACGGGGCCGGTGCCCATCCCGCCCCCACCACCACAGGCAGCCAGCAGGGTTGCGACGAACGACCAGGGTGCCAGGCGCCGGATCCCACGGCGCGCGTGCAAGGACTTCGGGGGGGCCAAGCGGACCCCTAGAATACAGCGTCGCTCGTTCAGTGTATCGAGATCGGGCGCACAACCACCGGCACCGGTTGCTGCGGCTCCTGGAACGGGCCCACACGCTCCGGGGCGGGCGTCAGCTCGGGGTCGCGCGTGCCGTCCAGGGCCGGGTCGCCCGGGCTGGCCAGCGACGAGAGCTCCTGCGCCGCGAAGCTGCTCCCCAGGGAGCGACGGCGGCGCAGGTACTCCCGCGGCGTGACCTGCCGCTGGGCACGGAACACCCGGTGGAACTGGGCGTAGCTGCCGAATCCAGCGGCCAGGGCAGCCTCGAGCAAGCTCGGGCGGCCACCGTCCACCAGGATCCAGAAGCGAT
>Ga0335083_10002620_pt1 | contig 23666 bp, 19 predicted proteins | sample Lox_Sample_42_FD_206716 | JGI IMG/M metagenome (GOLD analysis project Ga0335083, IMG submission 206716) | Soil microbial communities from Loxahatchee National Wildlife Refuge, Florida, United States - Lox_Sample_4.2 | ecosystem: Environmental > Terrestrial > Soil > Wetlands | place: USA...
GCAAAACGCGCGACCATGTGCTTGCGCTCGAAACGATACTGGCTGGCGGAGAGCGCCTTTCGAGCGAGCCAGTTGAAAACGCCGCGCTAGCGGCGCTCTGTGCGCGAAACGACAAGGTTGGCACTATCTTTCGTACTACACACGATATAAGTGAGCGCGAAGCCGACTCGATACGCGAACGTTTTCCCGACCTGAATCGCTGTTTGACGGGCTACGATCTCGCCCATTTGCGTGACCGCGAGGGGCGGTTCGACATCAACAGCGTACTGTGCGGCTCGGAAGGTACGCTCGGCTTCATCGTGGAGGCGACGCTGAACGTCCTGCCGATTCCGAAGCATGCGGCATTGGTCAATATTCGCTACGAGGGCTTCATGGAAGCGCTACGCGATGCGCGTGCGCTGATGTCCCATCGTCCGCTTTCGATCGAGACTGTCGACTCCACGGTGCTGCGTCTTGCGCGCGAGGACATCGTCTGGCAAAGCGTGGCCGAGTTTTTCCCGCACGACGACGGCATCGAAGGCGGCGCAAGCGGCATCAACATGGTCGAGTTCAGCGGCGACGACGCAGACGAGCTGCGTTCGCGCGTGGCGGCGTTCGTCGAGCACTTGCGTACGGACACGAGCGTGAAGCGTCTCGGACACACGATCGCCGAAGGCGAAGCGTCGATCAACCGCGTCTACGCGATGCGAAAGCGGGCTGTCGGCTTGCTCGGCAACGCACGCGGAGCGAGCCGCCCGCAGCCGTTTGTGGAAGACACGGCCGTGCCGCCGGAGCACCTCGCCGACTACATTGCGGAGTTTCGCGCGCTGCTCGACGGGTTCGGCCTGCGCTACGGCATGTTCGGCCACGTGGATGCGGGCGTGCTGCACGTGCGCCCCGCGCTGGACATGCGCAATCCCGATGAGGCCGCGCTCGTGCGCCCCATTTCGGACGCCGTAGCGGCCTTGACGATCAAGTACGGCGGACTGCTGTGGGGCGAGCACGGCAAGGGCGTGCGCTCAGAATACGTGCCGGCGTATTTCGGCCCCTTGTATCCGGCGCTGCAACGGCTCAAGGCGGCGTTCGATCCGCACAACCAGCTCAATCCCGGCAAGATCGCCACGCCAGCGGGCGCGAGCGCGAAGCTGCTGAAGATCGACGCGACGCCGCTGCGCGGTGAACTCGACCGCCGCATCGACGAGCGCGTCTGGCAGGCCAACGCCGATGCTGTCCACTGCAACGGCAACGGCGCCTGCTACAACTTCGATCCGGACGATGCGATGTGTCCGTCGTGGAAGGCGACGCGGGAGCGCATCCATTCGCCGAAGGGACGCGCTTCGCTGATGCGCGAATGGTTGCGCATGCAACTGGATGCCGGGACGAATCTCGCCGCGCCGCCGGTCGTGGCCGCGTTGCCGGTGCGCATCGTCAACAGCGTGCGCAGGCAGCAAGGCGAGCCGGACTTCTCGCACGAGGTTTACGAGGCCATGGCAGGTTGCCTTTCGTGCAAGTCCTGCGCGGGACAGTGCCCTGTCAAGGTGAGCGTGCCCGAGTTTCGCGCGCGCTTTCTGGAGCTTTATCACACACGGTATTTGCGGCCGTTGCGGGACTATCTGATCGGTGCGCTCGAATTCACGGTGCCGCGCGTGGCAGCGGTGCCCGGCGCGCGCAGCCTGTATAACGCGCTGATGAGCACGCGTGCCGCGAAGTCGCTGCTCGAGCGCTGCCTTGGCATGGTCGATAGCCCGTTGTTGAGCAACGAGTCGTGGCGCGGCGCCATGCGTAAGTCTGGCGCGGAACTGGCGACGCCCGAACGACTCGCATCGCTCAGCGAAGCCGAGCGGCGGCAAAGCGTGATCCTGGTTCAGGACGCCTTCACTCGCTACTTCGAGACGCCAGTTGCAGCCGCTTTTCTGGAGCTTGCCGCGCGCCTGGGGTTCAAGGTGTTCGTCGCGCCTTTTCTGCCGAACGGCAAGCCGCTACATGTGCAGGGCTTTCTGCCACAGTTTCGCCGCGCCGCACGCCGCAACGCAGCGCAACTGGCCGCGCTCGCCGGGGCGGGCGTGCGGCTGGTTGGCGTGGACCCGGCCATGACGCTCGTGTATCGGCAGGAGTACCGGAAGATTGCGGATATCGAGGCCGTTCCCGAGGTCCAGTTGCCGCAGGAATGGTTGCTCGACGCGCTGCGCGGGCAAAAGAAGGCGTGTCTCGCGACGACGTCGTTTCGCCTGCTGCCGCATTGCACCGAGCGCACCAACGCCAGCGCCGCCACGAGCCTGTGGAAGGAGGTATTCGCGTTGGCGGGTCTCGCACTCACGACACCCGCTAGCGGCTGCTGCGGCATGTCGGGCACGTATGGTCACGAGGCACGCAACCGCGAGACATCGGAAAAGATTTTCGAGCAGTCGTGGGCGCGGCATGTCAATGCGGCGTCCAACGCGGAGCATGCGCAGGCCGAGTTGCTTGCCACCGGTTATTCGTGCCGTTGCCAGGTGAAGCGCTTGCGCGGGCAGCAGTTGCGTCATCCGGTTCAGGCGTTGCTGGATGCTTTACGTTGAACTTCAAGTAGTGCGCTTTCCGTTTCGCTGAATGCAGGGGCTCGAAATCGATCGGCTGGCGTCGTCGAACGCTTGCGTCGCACGCGCGACGCACATAGCCACATAAACCGCTTTTCGACAGGCTTGCCGTAGCGGAGCCGCCGAGGGACGTCGCGTTGCCGGTCGTGCATCAGGTGTCCAGACAGATCATCCGGACACCTGATGACCATCAAACAATCCCCGTCGAATAATAAACGGCGATGACGAAAAACACCGCCATCGTCTTGATGACCGTCACCGCGAAAATGTCACGATACGACTCGCGGTGCGTCAATCCCGTCACCGCGAGCAGCGTGATGACCGCACCGTTGTGCGGCAGCGTGTCCATGCCGCCGCTCGCCATTGCCACCACGCGGTGCAGCACTTCGAGCGGAATATTCGCGGCCTGCGCGCTCTTGATGAAGAGGTCGGACATGGCAGCGAGCGCGATGCTCATGCCGCCCGAAGCCGACCCGGTGATGCCGGCGAGCGCGCTCACGGAAACGGCGGCATTCACGAGCGGATTCGGAATGCTCTTGAGTGCGTCGCTCACGACGATGAAGCCGGGCAGCGCCGCAATCACGCCGCCGAAGCCGTACTCCGAGGCCGTATTCATCGAGGCCAGCAGCGCGCCCGCCACGGCCGCCTTCGTGCCGTCGGCGAAGCGCTTCTTCACGCGGCCGAATGCCGTCACGATCACGAGCACGATACCGAGCAGCAGCGCGCCCTGCACCGCCCAGATCGCCACGACCTGCTTGACGGTGGCCGTGACCGGCGCATGGATGCCGGGCAGCACTTCGGGCGCGACGGTCACGGTGTCGCCGTACCACACCGGAATCCAGCGCGTGAGCAGGAAGTTCGCCACGCCCACCAGTATGAGCGGCGCGAGGGCGAGCAGCGCATGGGGCAGGTGTTCGGTCTGCACGCGCTCCGGTTCGTTCACGAGCGAGGTGCCATAGCCTTCGCCTTTCGCCATCGCGCTGCGCCGGCGCCATTCGAGGTACGTGAGGCCCACGACGACGATGAAGAGCGAGCCGATCAAGCCGAGCGCGGGAGCGGCCCAGGCGGTGGTCTTGAAGAACGTGGTGGGAATGATGTTCTGGATTTGCGGCGTGCCGGGCAGCGAATCCATCGTGAACGAGAACGCGCCGAGCGCGATTGCGCCGGGCATGAGGCGTTTCGGAATATCGCTCTGGCGGTAGAGCTCGGCGGCGAACGGGTACACCGCGAACACCACGACGAAGAGCGAGACGCCGCCATACGTGAGCAGCGCGCACACGGCCACGATCACGGCGTTCGCGCGCGAGCGCCCGATATAGCGGATCGCGGCGGCGACGATCGCCTCGGAGAAGCCCGATAGTTCGATGACCTTGCCAAATACCGCGCCGAGCAGGAACACGGGAAAGTAGAGCTTCACGAAGCCCACCATCTTCTCCATGAAGATGCCGGAGAAAACTGGCGCGACGGCGCCGGGGTCGGTGAAGAGGACGGCGGCGAGCGCGGCGATGGGGGCGAAGAGAATCACGCTATAACCGCGGTAGGCGGCGAGCATGAGGAACGCGAGCGCTGCGATAACGATAACAAACGACATGGCGTCTCCTGCAGGGCGATCGTATTGCGCGACGAGGCTTGTGGCGTGATCTATTGTCTTCCAGGCGGCTTTTCTTGCGCTGCGGCCGTGGTGCGTTGCAACGATTGTAGCGAATGCCGACGTCCGGTTATTGCGAGCATGGCCGCGCGGCCCTATCGTTGCGGGAGAAAGAAGCCCGGAAGCGGAGCGTGCGGGAGGCGGCGATGGGCACTATCGGTTCGAGCGAGCGTAGCGTGCGGCGCGCGCGTGCCAGGCCGGCGGCGGGGCTTGCGCTGGTGCTCGCTTGTGTCTTCAGTGTATGCAGTGGTTTCGCGGCGCGTGGTGCGTTGGCGCAGGAGTCGGCCGGAGCATCGTCGTCGGCATCGACTGCGGACGCGCAGCGCAAGAACTGGTACAACGATCCGTTCTTCGCGCTATCGAGCGCGATACGCGCCTGCCCGCAGCCGCTCGGCCCATTGATGACGCAAGCCGAAGCACAAGACGATGCCCACTACCGCGTGGAGCGCGGCACGACATGCTGGCTCGCGCACAAGTGCTCGAAGCCGAATTCGTATCTGTACGATGCCGACATCGCAGCGGCAGTTCGTCAGCGTTTGCAAGGCGATGCCATGTTCGCGGGCACGAGCGTCTGGATCACCGTGCAGCGCCGCTTCGTCTACGCGGAAGGCTGCGTGCCGGCTGGCTTCGACAACGCGGCGCTGGAGCGCAAGCTCGCCGCGATCCCCGATGTCGAGCAGGTGTTCGTACACCTGACTTCGGACCCGCGCGCGGCCCCGCCTTACAAGACGCTCTCGCCTGCCCCCTGAGCCGCGAGGCGCGGCGTTTATTGCGATGCGGCGCAGGCGGCCCGCGGCATGGCACAATCGCATCGTCGAAAAACCAAGAAAGCCCGTTGGGGTACACCAATGATTCGTCCCGGTTCGTCGTTGTTCCATTCGCGCAAGTTGCCGTTGACGGCGTGCGCCTTAGTCTTGATCGCGGGGCTTGCCGCATGCAGCAGCGCACCGCCGCTGTTTCTTTCGGACGGCCGTCCAACGGTCCAGGTGCAATGCTCGGCTGCGGGCGATCGCGATTCTTGCGCACAGCAGGCGCGCGCGCGTTGCGGCAACGCGGGCTACGACAAAGTCGACAATTTCACCAGCGGTGACAATTACACGCTCGTCTTCGCCTGCCGGGCGGCCCAATAAGCGTGTCGCGACGGCGTGCGCCTCAGCCGTCGGCGGTGCTGGCACCGCGTGCCGGGAGGTTCAGCAGAAGGCGTAGCAAGTCGGGCTGGCGGCGCGTCGCCGTTTTCTGAAAGATCGATTGCAGTTGCTTGCGCACGGTGTCGTGTTGCACGCCCACGTGTGCAGCGATTTCCTTTTGCGTGAGGCCTTCCCCGAGCAGCAGAGCGATCCGGCATTCGGCCGGCGAGAGATCGAAGGCCGAGGCGAGTACCTGCTCGTCCACAGGCGGCGCGGAGCGCGAGTGATAAAAGGTCAGGGCCGCAAAGGCGCGCAGTTCGGAGGCCGACGCATCGTCGGCCGTGACCACCGTATAGAACACGTAGAGCACTTCCTGCTGGCCCGCGGCAAGTTTCGCTGGCGGCTGAACGCGGTGCGCTGCGTGCGGATCCGATTGGGTCCCTTCACGCGTGGCCGGTACTGCGGCGGTGTCAGTGAAGTCGGGGTTGTCCGGCTTGTTGAGCTTGTCGGGCGTGTCGGGCGTGTCGGGCGTGTCGGGCGTATCGGCCGTGTCGGGAGTCGCGCCGCCAACGATGCGCAGCGCGCGAAAGCGCGCCGCAGCCGCGCGCGCGCCGCTCGCCCGGCTGCGTAGCCGCGCCTCGCTCACGGCGATGTCTTCGAGCAGGTGCGCGTGGTGGGGCGCGGCGAGCGTGAGCCGCCGGCCGCGCACGCGAACGAGCGAGGTCGCCTTCAAGAGCCGCTGTGCGGGCTCGTTGCAGTGGATCACTTCGCCGAGCGCGCTCACGAGCATTGCGGGCGGGCGTGAGCGGTTCGCGAGCGAGTCGGCGTTCAACGTGCAGCGTCGCGCATACAGGCGCGCCGCGCGGATGAGGTGCGGGGTGAGCCGCTCGAGCAACTCGCGATGGCCGGCTGCGAGCGGCTTCGCATCAGCGGCGGCGCTGCACGCGAGCATGACGGTGAGGCTTTGCTGCTCGATGAGCTTGCACAGCGCCAGGCAGCGATGGCTTTCCTCGGGCGTACTGAGCTCGAAGCCGGCCGCAACGGCGTCGTTCGCGCCATCGGGTTCGACGCAATGCAGCCACTTGCCCGCCGGGTAGGCGCGCAGCCACGCGAGACGCGCATCGTCGCGATAGAGCGGGCGAATTCGCTCGAGCGGCTCCGCGCTCGCGAGCACGAAGCCGTCGCTCCAGGAAAAGAGATCGCGTTGCCGGTCGAAGGCAAACAAATGAACCGACGCCACGCCGAGGGTTTCACGTAAATGCGCGCAAAAATCCTTCCATGCGCAAGGATTTTCGATTGTTTCGTAAACGGCATGCAGCAGGCGATCGTATTGTGGTTCGTTTGTTTTCACGCCATTCTCATTGTTCGAGCCTCTAGCGGGATATCGGCGCGCAATAATGCATTACGCATAGCCTTCCACAAATGAGGAATATACAGATGCATTGGCGCCCGTTAATCTGCGTTCCGGTATGGGTGCGGGTACAACCGTCAGCGTGGCGGACCTGTCACCGGAATTCCGTTCGCTAACCAACGGATAGGCAGGTGCGGCGATCCTCTTCTGGATTTGAAACGATGAAAAAAACGCAAAATCGGCCGCGGCTCGTATTCAATAAGGGTTGCCAGCGCAATGCCAATACCGCTGGTTTATCCACGATGCGCACAATAGCGCCAATGCGACGAAAGTGAGTGCGCGCTCCATTTAAGTGCGCTCTCGATAAAACTTGTCATTACGGGGGCAGCGATGAATCATCACCAACTCGAAAAGGACATTGAGCACCTCGAGCACATCATCGCGCGGCTTTCTGGCCGTGACCGTATTCCGCTTTCCTACTGGCGCGGCCGGCTCGACTCGGTGTCCAGCGCGAATCTCGTGCCTTCCCAGGCGCTGCGCGTGAAGCGGCTCGACGAAGCGCTGCGCGCGCTCGAAAGCCGTCTGGAACACGAATCGGCACAACAGCGGCATCGTTAGCGCGAAGCGCTGCGGCGGTCTCGTAAAAATAGCGCGCCCTCAGGCACACTCGGGCTCCAAACCGGTCACAATGTCACGGTTGCGACTGAACTGGAGATGACGTCTCATGCCGAGCTACAAACAATTGACCGCCCAGTTGGAGAAGCTTCATAAGGAAGTGGCCGTGGCGCGTGAAAAGGAAGTTGCCCAGGCGATCGCCGAGATCAAGGAAAAGATCGCGGAGTACGACATCACCGCGGAGGAACTGGGTTTCTCGAGCCGCCATCCGGGCGCCGCGCGCAAGAAGGCAGCGCCGGCCCGCTACATGAATCCGAAAACCGGCGAGACCTGGAGCGGCCGGGGCCGCGCGCCGGGCTGGCTGGCGGGCAAGAACCGCGAGCGCTTCCTCATCAAGGAGTGACGGGCAGCCCGTTAGACACGGGACACAAGCCGCCTCGGATATACGGAATTGTGGATCTCGCGGCGGCTCCGGTTCCCCGTTCCCGTAAAAGCTCACCTCAGACGCTGCGTCGCACGCGTGAGCGCCGCGCAACGCCGCTGAACGAAGCGTTCGTATCGAGGGCAAGTGTCTGTCGCGAAAGGAAGTTTTCGCGAAAATGGGGCGTGTTCCGCGAACCCGGACGATCACCTTCGACCGTTTCGCGCCCCGATCCCGTAAAGGCTCACCTTTGGCGGCTCCCGGGTGCCTGTCCACGTGCGTTGCGCGGTGGCGTGCTCGCGCCGCCCCGGGCAGCGCTGTCAAATCCGGCCTGAACCGCTGCCGCCGCCCGGCCCGAATCGGTGGCCGAACTTGCATCAAACCTTTAGTCGGCGGCCCGAATGCCGTGTATCATTCGGTCCCGGCGCCGTTCTGCGCGGGCATCCCTGGTACATTCCCGATCGCTCGTGCTATTTGCCGCGCGAAGCCGCTACGCGCACTGCTGCGCAGTGGTCGCGTCAAGCCGCCCGCAAGCGCCGCCGCGCTCGCTGCAACCCCCGCCGCGCGGTCCGGTTGCCCGAATTCATCTGTGATACCCGCCCTATCCATGTCAGTAGCCGAACTCAGACGCCGCCGCACGTTCGCGGTCATTTCTCACCCGGACGCGGGCAAGACCACGCTCACCGAAAAGCTGCTGCTGTTTTCGGGCGCGATCCAGATCGCGGGCACCGTGAAGGGCAAGAAGAGCGGCCGCTTCGCGACCTCCGACTGGATGGAGATCGAAAAGCAGCGTGGCATTTCGGTCGCGAGCTCGGTCATGCAGTTCGAGTACGGCGACGCCGTCATCAACCTGCTCGACACGCCGGGCCACGAGGACTTCTCGGAAGACACCTACCGCGTGCTGACGGCCGTCGATGCGGCCGTGATGGTGATCGACGGCGCGAACGGCGTGGAAGCGCAAACGCTCAAGCTGCTCGAAGTCTGCCGCAGCCGCAAGACGCCGATCCTCACGTTCATCAACAAGCTCGACCGCGAAGTGCGCGAGCCGCTCGACCTGCTCGATGAAATCGAGCAGCACCTCGGCGTGGCGGCCGTGCCGTTCACCTGGCCCATTGGCATGGGCAAGGAGTTCCAGGGTGTCTTTGACATCCAGCGCGACCAGGTGCGCGTGTTCCGTGCTGGCGAGGAAACGCTCGGCGGTGCGGTGGAAACGCTGCAGGGCATTTCGGACGAACAAGGCGAAGCGCGCTTCGGCTATCACTGGAAGCGCACCAAGGAAGAGGTCGAGCTGATCACGGGCGCGACGCCCACGTTCGATCGCGAAGCCTTCCTCGCGGGCGAGCAGTCGCCGGTGCTGTTCGGCTCGGCGATCAACAACTTCGGCGTGAAGGAAATTCTCGATGCGCTCGTCGACCTCGCGCCGCCGCCCTCGCCGCGCATGACGGTGCAACGCCCCGTCTCGCCCGACGAGCCCAAGTTCACGGGCGTCGTGTTCAAGGTGCAGGCCAACATGGATCTGGCGCACCGCGACCGCGTGGCGTTCATCCGTGTGTGCTCGGGCCGCTTCGAGCGCGGCATGCAGTTGAAGGTCACGCGCAACAACAAGACCTTCCGTGCAAACAACGTGGTGAGCTTTCTCTCGCAGCGCCGCGAGACCGTGGCCGAGGCGTACCCTGGCGACATCATCGGCATTCCTAATCATGGCACGCTGAGCCTCGGCGATACGCTCACCGAAGGCGAAGACCTGCAGTTCACGGGCTTGCCGTTCTTCGCGCCGGAAATCTTCCAGACCATCGAAGTGGTCGACCCCATGCGCGCGAAGCAACTGGGCGAGGCGCTCAAGCAACTGGGCGAGGAGGGCGCGATTCAGGTGTTCCGCCCGCTCCACGGCGGTGCGACGATCCTGGGTGCGGTGGGGCAACTGCAGTTCGAAGTGGTGTCGCACCGCCTTGCGGCGGAATACAAGGTGGCCGTGCGCATCATGCCGGCGCGTTATCGCCTCTCGCGCTGGGTCACCTGCGACGATCCGGTCGAGCTGCGCCGCTTCACCGATTCGTACGCCGCGCGCATGGCCTACGACGCGTCGAATGCGCCGACCTATCTCGCTTCGCACGTTTCGGAAATCGAGGTCGCGCAAAAGGCCTGGCCGAAGATCGTCTTCAACGAGCTGCGCGAGCACTCGGGCGCGCCTTTCCGCAAGGCGTTGTAAGTTCGGCTTATCCTGCGAGCCGGCAACGCGCTACGCCACGCGCTCAGGCGTGGCTAGCGCGATTCCTTTGCCGCCTTTACGAAGGCTTCCGCGAGCTTGTCGAAGTGCTTGAGCGCGGCCGGCGTGAGCTCGATCTGCTTGCGTCGCGCGTCTTCCGTGTCGCTGAGCGTGAGCCAGCCCTTTTCCCGCATCGAGGTGACGCGCGCGTGCAGCGTGGCAGGCGAGCCTAGCTCGCTGTGCGCCATCATGTCCCGCACCGAGAGCTGTTCGTTCTTCTGGTTCACGCGCGCCACGAACTCGAGAATCTTTTCTTCGAGCGGATCGAGCGCGGGCAGCGAAGGCAGGCCGCGCAAGGCTTCGGTCAGCTGCAGGAAGCGGAGGTAGATGTCGGCAGGGCGGGTCATGAGTCGCGCTCACTCGAGATCGATGCGGGGCCATTCGAAAGCGTGCCAGGCCACGGATGCTACCGCGCCAGAATCGGACGTGGTGGATTTTATCGCAACGCGACCCTGACGATCTCGCGGTGACAGGCGTGCCAGGGCGGCAGCGCGCAGTGCGACGCCAGGTCGCTGCGAATCCGCGCAAGCGCGGCGGCCGAAAAGCGCGCAACGCCTGCGCGCTTGCCCTATGCTCTTTCGTGGTGGCCGTAGAGGACAAACTGGCGCTGCGCCGCTCTGGCGCGTATTCGAACTACGAGTTCGACCCAGGCGTTCGATCCAAGCGTTCGCCCCCCCGCTTTCGACCAACGCATTCGACCCACGAGGAGTGCCTGTGACCGTACGCAATCTCGCAGCGGTGTTCGAGCCGAAGTCCGTGGCCGTGATCGGCGCTTCGCAGCGTCCTCGCAGCATCGGCAACATGGTGTGGCAGCGGTTGATCGAGGGCGGCTTCACGAGCCCGTTATGGGCCGTCAATCCGCGCCATGCGGGCGACCCGGAGGCGTTCGACGGCCGCCCCGTGGTCGCCGATGCGGGCGACCTGCCCGAGGCCCCCGGCGTCGCGATCATCTGCACGCGGCCGGCCACCTGGCCCGCGCTCGTGCACCGGCTGGGCGGCATGGGCACGCGCGCGGCCATCATCGTCGGCGAGGTGCGCGACGAAGCCGACAGCGCCGACCTGCGCCATGCGCTGGCGGCAGCCCGCCCGCACCTGCTGCGCATCGTGGGTCCCGGCAGCCTCGGCGTGCTCACGCCGGCGCTGAACGCGCAACTGGGGGCGGCGGCTTCGATTGCGCGCAAGGGCGGCGTGGCCTGGGTCTCGCAGTCCAACGCGCTCACCAACGCCGTGCTGAGCTGGGCCGGCGCGCGCGGTCTTGGCTTCTCGCACGTGATCGCGCTCGGCGACGAAGCCGACGTCGACGCGGGCGACGTGCTCGACTACCTCGCGAGCGACCCCGGCACGCGCGCCATCCTGCTCGAAGTCGACACGGTCCGTGCTGCGCGCAAGTTCATGTCGGCGGCGCGCGCGGCGGCGCGCAACAAGCCCGTACTCGCGCTGCGCAGCGGCCGCGACGACCCGGGCGATGCGCTGTACACGGCGGCGTTCCGGCGCGCGGGCATCGTGCGCGTCGATACGCTCGACGACCTGCTCGACGAAATCGAAACGCTTGGTCTCGGCCGCGTGGCCGCGAGCGATACGGCCACGCTCATCACGAGCGATCACGGCGTGGCGACCCTCGCGCGGGACGCCTTCACGAAGGCCGGCGACACGCTCGCGCACTGGGACGACGAAGCGCTCGCGGCGGTGCAGGCCGCGCTGCCGCACGCGCAGGCGGGCAATCCGCTCGTGCTCGGCGATACCGCAACCCCCGAGCACTTCGGCCTCGCGTTGCAGACGCTTGCGCCGCAGCGCTCGAGCGGCACGGCGTTCGTCGTGCATGCGCCCACGCACAGCGCGCCGGTGGAAGAGGTGGCGCACACGCTGATCGAGCATCAGCGCTTCGCGTATCGCGGCGTGCTTGCGTGCTTTTTCGGCGGCGTGGACGCAAAGACCCGCGACGAGCTGCACGCCCACGGCATTCCCGTGCATACCACGCCGCTCCGGCTCGCGCGCGCGTTCGCGCGTCTCGTCGATTACCGGTTGGGGCGCGAACTGCTCATGCAGACGCCCGAGACCATGCCGGCCCAGGGCGCGGCCGCCATCGAGGCGGCGCAAGGCGAGGCGCGCGCGGCGCTGGCGGCCGGGCACACTGAACTGGAGGGCGAGGAGGCGGCCAGATTGCTGGCGCGCTTCGGACTCGTCACGCAGGCTCAGGACGAGCCGGGCGAGAAGCCGGTGGTCGACGTAACGGTGACGTTTCGCGACGACGACAACTTCGGCCCGGTGTTCCGGTTCGTCGCCCCTTCGCCGGACGACATTTCGCCGCCCCTGCGCGTCTACAGCCTGCCGCCGCTGAATCCCGTGCTTTCGCGCGACATCGTCGCGCGCTCGCCCTACGCGCGTTACGTGGCGCCCGAGCCGACGCTGACCGCGCTCACCGCGCTTTCGCAGGTCGTATGCGAGGTGCGGGAGATCGTTGGCGTGCGCTTGACGCTGCGGGTGCTGCCCGAGGCGACCGTGGTGGTCGCGCCATGCCTTCAGCTCGCGGAAAAGCGCAGCCGCTTTGCGATCATGCCGTATCCGCGCCGGCTCGAAGAAACGGTCGACTGGCATGGCGAGCGCGTCACGATCCGGCCGATCCGCCCCGAAGACGAGGCCATGCACCGCACCTTCGTCGAGTCGATGACACCCGACGACCTGCGCCTGCGCTTCTTTGCGGCGGTGCGCAGCTTCGATCACTCGCAGCTCGCGCGCATGACGCAGATCGACTACGACCGCGAAATGGCGCTGGTTGCGGTCGCCGAGGGCGAGGACGGCCAGCCGCGCACGCTGGGTGTCGTGCGCGCCGTGGCCGACCCGGACAACGAGACCGCCGAGTTCGCGGTCGCGACCCTGTCGAATCTCAAGGGGCACGGTCTCGGCCGCCTGTTGATGTCGCGCATCATCGAGTACGTGCGCTCGCGCGGCACGCACTGGCTGCTCGGCGAGGCGTTGCGCGAAAACGCGCCGATGATCGGGCTGGCGCGCGCCTGCGGCTTTACCGTCACGCCCACGGAAGACCCGGGTGTGGTGGGTTTTCGCATGCCGCTGGACTGAGGCGGCGGCCGCGCGGTTTGGTCGCGGTTTGGTTGCCGCTTGCCCGTCGTTTGTGGGCGCGGTTTGTCCGCCGCTTGCCTGCCGCTTGCCTGCCGCTTGTTCGCCGTTCCCTGCTTACGCTGCCAGTTTCGTGAGCGCGTCGTCGACCTGGCCACGCGTGAGCGCGAGCTCTTCGAGCCAGGCCGGCGCGTACTGCGCGCCGGTTTCCTTTTCGAGGCGCGCGATGGTCGCGGCGCAGCGCGCGGCATCCTTCGGTGTGGCGATGAACGCCTTGACCGACTGGCCGCCCTGGAACGCCTCGAACAGCGGCGCGCGGATTTCCTCGGGCAGCGCACGCGTGGTCCACTGGTGCGTCTTGCCGTTGAAGGTGAGCGAGGGCGGCAGCACGCGCTCCTTGCGCGTGGCCGGGATCAGACCGAAGTTGCGCGCGGCCTCGGCGATCTGCTCGGGCGTGAAAAGCTCCTCGGGGGCGAGCTCGAACTGTGCGATGGCGGTTTCGACGGTCTTCATCGCATCGGCGCGGTCGTCGCGCTTTTTCTGCGCGCGCGCGACGATGTCACGCAGTTCATCGGCTTCGTCGGTCGTGATCGTGAAGCTTGCCTGCTTCTGCTGAAGCTCGGAAAAGCGCTGGAATTCTTGATCGGTCAGAAGTTTCGCCATGGGATTCGAATGCGCGGCCGCCACTCGTCAGCAAGACGAGGCGCACCGGTTTTTTTGGAGGGTCGCCATTCTAACCGTTTTGTGCCTCGCGCTAACCGTTTTGAACTTCAGGCGGCCCTATCTTCGCGCAGCATCGACAGGCTCTGCACGGTCGCGCGCAATATTTCCGGAGAAGGGCGGCACGCGCAGCACGATCCAGTACGGCATGGACTGGGTGCGCAAGGCGCGCTCACAGGTTGCGGAGCAGAAGGTTGCGGGTGGTATGCGCTCGAAGTCGGAAACGCTCGGGCATCAGGAATTTATCCTAACCTATAAGACCTTCGAGCCGATCGGCCCCGCTTGCCTTCCCGCGAGCGCACGCGTGCCGGTCGTCGAAGTGACTTCGCACTGAACGCAGTGGTCGTGGAGCCAGCCGGCTCCGGGAGGTCTCACGTGATGACGCAGGAACACCATCCCAAGGTCGCGCACAGGCGCCGCATCGGCCGCACCACGCTCGAAGTGAGTGCGTTGGGCCTCGGCACGGCGCCGCTTGGCGGGCTCTATCGCGATCTTTCCGAGGAGGAGGCGCAGGCCACCGTCGATGCCGCGTGGCAAGCCGGCATCCGCTTCTTCGACACCGCGCCGCACTATGGCCACACCAAGGCCGAGCACCGGCTGGGCGCGGCGTTGCGGCGCTACCCGCGCGGCGAGTATGTGCTCTGCACGAAAGTGGGCCGCCACTTCGTGCCGCGCACGCACCCCTACGACGGCAGCGAAGGCTGGCAAAACCCGCTGCCATTTGAGGCGATCTACGATTACACGCGCGAGGGCATCCTGCGTGCGTTCGAGGACAGCCAGCAGCGGCTTGGCATCGTCGATATCGACATCCTGCTCGTGCACGACATCGGGCGCTATACGCATGTCGAGCGCAACGCGCACTACTGGCGGCAACTGAGCGAAGGCGGCGGCTTCAAGGCACTCGACGAATTGCGCAAGGCGGGCGTCATCAAGGCAGTGGGCTTCGGTGTGAACGAGCGCGAGGTGATACGCGAAGCGATGCGCGAATTCGACATCGACTGCGCGCTGCTGGCGGGCCGCTACACGCTGCTCGAACAAGCACCGCTCGACGACCTGCTGCCCGAGTGCGAGGCGCGCGGCGTGAGCATCCTGCTTGGCGGCGCGTTCAACTCGGGGATTCTCGCGCGCGGGCTGGAGGGCGATCTCAAGTTCAACTACGGCGACGCACCGCGCGAGGTGGTCGAACGCGTGTCTCGGATCGAGACGATCTGCCGGACCTACGGTGCGCCGCTCGCGGCGGCGGCGCTGCAGTTCCCCTACGCGCATCCGGCCGTCGCGACGGTGCTCAACGGCGCGCGTAGCGCGGCCGAAGTGCGCGAGAACGTTGCCTCGTTCGAAACACCGTTGCCTCGCGAGCTGTGGCTCGCCTTGCGCGAGGAGGGTCTCATCGATCCGCGCGCGCCTATTCCACAGGCCTGAGCCATGACCAACCCCGAGCGGATCGACGCACACCAGCATTACTGGGATCCCGCGCGCGGCGACTACGGCTGGCTCACGCCGGAGATGACCGTGCTCTATCGCGCGTTCGGTCCCGCGGATCTCGCGCCGTTGCGCGCGTCATGCGCGATCGCGCGCACGGTGGTCGTGCAGGCCGCGCCTACCGTGGAAGAAACGCGCTGGCTGCTCGACCTGGCGCGCAACGAGCCCTCGATCGCCGGCGTGGTGGGCTGGGTGCCGCTCGACGACCCGCACGCGGGCACGCTGATCGCCGAGCTGGCGCGCGAGCCGAAGCTGCGCGGCGTGCGGCCGATGCTCCAGGACCTCCCCGACGACGACTGGATTGCGAAAGCCAATACGACCCACGCCGTCGATGCGCTCATCGCCCACGATCTCACCTTCGACGCGCTCGTTTTCACGCGCCATGCCAACGCGCTCGCCACGTTCCTCGCGCGCCATCCGGCGCTGCGCGCGGTGGTCGACCATGGCGCGAAACCGCCGATCGCCGCTGGCGAGGCGTCAGGCTACGCGGCGTGGGCGCAGGCCATCTCGCGCTTCGCGCATTTTCCGCAGGTGCACTGCAAGCTTTCGGGGCTCGCAACGGAAGCCGCGCCGGGCTGGGACGACGCCACGCTCGCGCCGTGGGTCGCGCACCTGCTCGCTGCGTTCGGTCCGAAGCGCCTCATGTGGGGCAGCGACTGGCCGGTGCTGAACCTCAATGGCGACTACGCGCGCTGGCACGCCGCTTCGCAACGGCTGCTCGCTACGCTTTCCGACGACGAGCGCGCAGGCGTGTTCGGCGGCAATGCGACGGCCTTTTACCGGCTGACGCGCGATCCAGCCGGTTAGAAAACGCCGCCGAACCGCCACGAGGCGCGCGCGCGTCGCCATAATGGCCGCTTGCGTCATCCCAACCTCTTCCCGCAATTCGATCGCTCGATCGCTCGATCGCGGCACGGGGCGCCTACTGCAATAACGGGTATCGCCGTGCCGCGCTTCCCACCGCGCTTTCAACCGGAGTGGCAGATGGTACAAAGACTGGCCGGCAAGACGGCCTTGATCACCGCGGCGGGCCAGGGCATCGGCTACGCAGCCGCCGAACTGTTCGCGCGCGAAGGTGCACGCGTGATCGCGACGGACATCCGCATCGACGCGCTTTCGGCGTTGCCGGTCGAGGCGCGCAAGCTAGACGTGCGCGACAGTGCGGCGATCGCCGCGCTCGCGAAAGAGGTGGGCCGGATCGACGTGCTGTTCAATTGCGCGGGCTACGTGCACGCGGGCTCGATACTCGAGGCGAGCGAGGAAGATTGGGACTTCGCGTTCGACCTGAATGCGAAGGCGATGTACCGGACCATCCGCGCGTTCCTACCGGGCATGCTGGAGGCGGGCGGCGGGTCGATCATCAATATGTCGTCGGCGGCTTCGAGCGTGAAGGGCGTGCCCAACCGCTTCGTGTACGGCGCTTCGAAGGCGGCTGTGATAGGGTTGACGAAGGCCGTGGCCGCGGATTTCGTGACGCGCGGCATTCGCTGCAACGCGATCTGCCCGGGCACCGTGGCGTCGCCCTCGCTCGAAGAGCGCATCGCGGCGCAGGCGTCGGCGCAGGGCACGAGCGTCGACGCGGCGCGCGCCGCGTTCGTCGCGCGCCAGCCGATGGGGCGCGTGGGCAAGCCCGAGGAGATCGCAGCGCTCGCGCTCTACCTCGCCTCGGACGAGTCGGGGTTCACCACCGGCCAGGCGCATGTAATCGACGGCGGGTGGTCTAACTAGTTAGCCCCAAGCGGTGGTCCCATCGAACTGACCGACTGCAACGCATTCTTCGCACAGACAGACAAGGAACCCAGACCATGAAACTGCTTCGCTATGGCCCGAAGGGCCACGAGAAACCCGGCATGCTCGACGCAGAAGGCCGCATTCGCGCGCTTTCGGGCAATGTGGCCGACATTGCGGGTGACGTGCTCTCGGACGCCGGCCTCACGCAATTGCGCTCGATCGACCCGGAAACGCTGCCGCTCGTCGAGGGCAATCCTCGCATCGGGCCGTGCGTGGGCCATATCGGCAAGATGGTGTGCATCGGCCTGAACTATGCCGATCACGCTGCTGAGTCGGGCATGCCGGTGCCGAGCGAGCCGGTCGTCTTCAACAAGTGGACGAGCGCGATCGTCGGCCCGAACGACGACATCGAGATTCCGCGCGGTTCGAAGAAGACCGACTGGGAAGTCGAACTGGGCGTGGTGATCGGCAAGCACGCAAAGAACGTGAGCGAGGCCGAGGCGCTCAACTACGTGGCTGGGTATTGCGTGGTCAACGACGTGTCCGAGCGCGAGTGGCAGATCGAGCGCGGCGGCCAGTGGGACAAGGGTAAGGGCTTCGATACCTTCGGCCCGACCGGCCCGTGGCTTGTCACGCGCGACGAAGTGGCCGATCCGCAGAACCTTTCGATGTGGCTAGAAGTGGACGGCCATCGCTACCAGAACGGCAGCACGCGCACGATGATCTTCTCGGTCGCGAAGCTCGTTTCGTATCTTTCGCAGTGCATGAGCCTGCAGCCGGGCGACGTGATCTCCACGGGCACGCCGCCGGGCGTAGGCATGGGCGTGAAGCCGAACCCCGTGTTCCTGAAGCCGGGCCAGACGGTGCGTCTTGGCATTGAGGGCCTGGGCGAGCAGACGCAGAAGACGCGCGCGGCGGAATAAGCGCGGCTGAGCACGGCAAAAACGCGCGAGGCGAAGTGGGCACGGGAAAGACCGGCCCACCTCGCCTCGCGCGTTTTGCTTTCCGATCTGTGACTTCCCGATCGCGCCGCTTTTCAGCGCGTCTCCGCCCTCTCTTCCGAAGCGCCAGCCTCCGACATCCTGCTGACCGTCCCCTGCGCGAGCGCCACGAGCCGCTCGTCGCCGTTTTCCATCACGTACACGCTGCACTGGCAGGTGGCCTGCTGGCGCCCCGCGTGGACCACGCGCGCCCGCGCCATCAGCGTGCCGGTGAGCGCCGGCCGCAGGTAGTTGATCTTGTACTCCCCCGTCACGACTCGCGGCCCGAGCGCGAGCGCGCCCGCGAAGGTCAGCGCGTTGTCGGCGAGATAGCTGATCACGCCACCGTGCACGTAGCCGTGCTGCTGCCTGAGCTCGTCGCGTACCGGCAGTCGCAGGGTCAGCTCGTCGGCCCCCACGTGCATCAGCTCGGTGCCGAGCAGCACGCTGAACGGCTGCGCGTGCAGCGCACCGCGCGCACGATCCACAAGATCTGTCATCGTCGCCTTCCCTGGGCCTGCGCCCGCGTAGTTTCCTAACCACTCTAGGACCTGGCAAGGCCGAGTCAAGGTGAATCGAATGCGCCCCAATGCATTGTTGACGAAAACACAGGGAATGCTGGCTGGATCGTTTCTGAAATGACTCAATTGCGCATTTTGGGGCGTTTTTTCACGATTTATTCACGGTTTGGGGCTCAAAACAACGTTTGCGCGGCCGTAAACGCAGTGCGGGCCCGAGCGATCACATGCTTGCGCCTGATTCATTCACTGCTATCCCAGGTGTCCCCGATGTTCAGCAAGATCAAGGTCGCATCCGGCCTGTTGTGCGTCCTCATCGCGTTCTGCGTACTGCAGCTCGTGACCGCAGGACTTGGTTACTGGTCGCTCACGCGCACGCATGACGACGTAGCCGACCTCTCGAAAGTGGCGTTGCGCCAGGCGAGCGCCGCCAACGAAACCACCCAGCATCTGATGGACGCCCGCATCAACCTCTCGCGTGCGGGCACGCGCATGGTGCGCGGAGGCACGGTGCCGACCGATATCGTCGATCACGCGCGCGAGCAGCTTGCCGCGGCCGATCGCTCGTTCGCGGCGCTCATGGACGTGCCGCCCATGAACGACGAGGACCGCACGCACGTAGCGGCCCTCGCGCAGCGCTACCAGGTGTTGCGCAAGGCGCTCGGCGAGCTCGTCGACGACCTGACCGGCAACAATCTTCAGGCCTTCCTCGATCAACCCACGCAGTCGTACCAGGACGCCTATCTCACGGAGCTGCATGGCTTCGCGCAGTTCAGCGCCGCGGCGAGCCGCGCCTCGCTTGATTCGATCGACTCTCGCCTCGCGCTCTTTCAGGGCGTGGGCCTTTTCATCCTGGTGCTGCTGATCGCGCTCGCGGCGAGCGTGCACGTCGCGCTGCGGCGCGGCGTGGTGGAGCCGCTCGAAGAGGCGGGCCAGCATTTCGAGCGCATCGCGCGCGGGCGGCTCGACGAACGCGTGGCCGCGCGCGGGGACAACGAGATCGGCCGGCTCTTCCGGGGCCTCGCGCTGATGCAGTCGAGCCTCGCGCGCACGGTCCATACGGTGCGCGAGACCGCGGGCTCGATTCACGTGGGCGCGGACGAGATCGCCGCGGGCAATGCGGATCTTTCGGCGCGCACCGAATCGCAGGCCGCTTCGCTGGAGGAAACCGCGGCCAGCATGGAGGAGCTGACCGGCACCGTGCGCAACACGGCCGAAAACGCGCGCGAGGCGAACGCGCTGGCCGAGGCCGCCCTCGACGCGACTGCCCGTGGCGGGGCCGTGGTGGGCGAGGTGGTCGATCGCATGCGCGGCATCGCGCAAAGTTCGGACAAGATCGCGGAAATCATCGGCGTGATCGATGGCATTGCCTTCCAGACCAACATCCTCGCGTTGAACGCGGCGGTGGAGGCGGCCCGGGCCGGCGAGCAGGGCCGCGGCTTCGCGGTCGTGGCGGGCGAAGTGCGCGGGCTCGCGCAGCGCAGCGCGCAGTCGGCCAAGGAGATCAAGACGCTCATCAGCGAGTCGGTCACGCAGATTCGCGGCGGCTCCGAGCTCGTGGAGCGCGCGGGCGAGGCGATGCGCGAGGTGTCGAACTCGATCTCGCGCGCCACGCAGATGATGGCGGGCATCAGCGCGTCGTCGCTCGAGCAGAGCGCCGGCATCGATCAGGTGAATCAGGCCGTCTCGCAGATGGACCAGATGACCCAGCAGAACGCGGCGCTCGTCGAGGAGGCCGCGGCCGCGGCGGCTTCGCTGCACCAGCAAACGCGTCAGCTCGCCGAGGCCGTGGCGGCGTTCGAGATTTCCCCGGCGGTGCTGGCGGTGGGTTGAAGGGGGGAGTGGCTTGTGGCGCTTGAGTGGCTTGTGTGGCCTGAATGGCTTTTAGCGCTTGAACGGCTTGAGTGGTATGAATGGCTTGAATGGCTTGAAGCGCTTGGGCGGCTTGAGTGGCGTGAACAGCTTGAAGTGCTTGAACGGCTTAATTGGCCAGACAGCCCAGAACGCCCAGAACAGCCTCAGCGCTGCAGCGGGCCTGGGCCCGCGTACCGGTTTGGCGTGCCGTGCCGGCGCGCCTCAGACGCCCATGCCCTGGTAGGCGGTCAGCAAGTGATAGGGCGTCGTCGACGGCATGTCGGCGCGCGCCACCTCGCCGCTCGTGCTGCGGCATTCCACCCACCCTTGCGGCGTGAGAAAGCTCGGCGCGAAGCGCCCGATCTGCGGTGCGAGCGCCGCGCGCACCGCCGCGTCGCCATGCGTGGCGAGCGCGCGCAGATACTCCGTCTGCGCCCAGATGCGCTGCGTCGCGTCGGTCACGCGCCCGTGCTCGTCGAGGGCGGCCGCCACGCCTCCCGTCTCCGGATCCACGCCGTGCTTGCGTGCAAAGGCGAAGGCACGCGCGAGCGCTTCTTCGAGGCCCGACTCGCCCAGCCGCGCCCCCGCGCGCGAGGCCAGCCAGAACCATTCGAACTGGTGGCCGGGTTCGAGCCGGTTGTCCGCGCAACCGATCGGCAATTCGGCGATGCAACCCGTGGGTTCGTGCAGGAAGCCGCGCGCAAGCGCAACGACAAGACGCGTGATGGCCGTGTCGAAGGCGGCGTCGCCGGTCGCTTCGCTTGCGGCGAGCCACGCTTCGGTGAGGTGCATGAGCGGATTCTGCAGCGGGCCGGCGCTCACGTTCGCGAAGGAAGCGTCGAGCGCCGCGTTGAGCAGGCCGTCACGGGCGGCGAAGCGATCAACGATCAGCGAGGACGTCTCGCGCGCCAGGTCGAGCGCCTCGGCCACGCCGAAGCGCTGGCCGTAGACCGCGCTCGCGAACACCACGAAGGCATGCGTGTAGAGGTCCTTGGTGGTATCGAGCGGCGCGAGCGCGGCGTCGACGCTGTAAAACCATCCGCCGCGCGCGCGGTCCTGAAACGTGTGGCACAGCGTTTCGAAGAGCGTTTGGGCGTGCGCGGCGTCACCCGCCTGCGAGAACACGAAGAGCTGGCGGGCGCATGCCATCGCGCGGTAGCGCGTGACAGGCAGGGGATTGGCGCCGGCCGCATCGAGCGCCTCGTAAGGCAGGCGCACCGCCGCATTGAAGCCCGGGCCGCGCCACAATGGCAGGACGATGCGATCGAAATGCTCGCGCAGGCTCGCTGCGCTCGGAAGTGTGTTCATGGGACGAGGGCGCGGCGGGCCGCGTGACGTGGATAGAGCAAACGTCCGCGATTGTACGCTTCGCGACCTGCGCCACCCCTTTGCCAAAATGTTCCACAGCGGTACGTGACGGGGGCAGTCGCGACGGGACTGGAGCGGGTGCTGAAGCACCGCACGCCAGTGTCGCGTTTGCGCCATGCACGGTGGATGAGCCGGGCGAGAGCATTTGGCGGCGCGTTCTGGCATGCGACAATGCGCGTTCGAACAAGAACACGAGGACGTCGCGCAGTGGCCGTGACCGGCCGGCGCGACGCGAACCGCATCGCTGACCCATGGCCGATTACGCAGATACCGCATCCTTGAGCTCCTCGCGTCCCGAGCGCAGCGCACAGTCGTCGCGTGACGCAACATCTCCATCGTTCGACGCTTCTGAATTGCCTGCTGCCCTCGATTCCGGCAATGCCGCGAACACCGCCAACGCTGCCGATCCGCAGGCACACGCGAGCGGGCATTCGCGCGACGAGGGCTTGCCCGCATCCGCATCCGCGCCCGTAACCGGCGAGGCGGCCGCCAGCGTGCGCCAGGGCACGCTGAGCGGCTTCGAAGCTCCCGAGCCCGCGCAGGCAGTTCCGGCGATTGACGATGAGGCGGCCGCCGCGAGCCCCGTTGCCGGCGCAACGAGCACGCGTCGCGTCACGCGGGCGAAGCGTGCAACTGCCCAGGGCTCGGCCGACGCCGCGCTTTCGACCGTCGCGGCAACGCAGGAGGTGCTGGCCGGGTCTGAGGCCGCCGTATCGCTGGAGCCGCAACCGCATGCAACGCCGCACGAGAACGCCGCTGCGTTGGCCAGCATCGATGCAACGCCGGAGCCTTCGCCTGAGCGCGTATCCGAAGCCACCGCCATCGCTGACGCACCGTTTTCCGTCATGAGCCCTGAACGCGTCGAGCCCACGAGCCTCGCTCCCGAAGGTACGCCGCAGCACACGCTGGCGCAGCGTTTCGATGCGCTCCACGGCGTGCTCGCCGAGCAGCGCCGCATGGCGGCCGCGTCTTCGCGTCAGCTCAAATGGGTGCTCGGGGTGGCGTCGGCGGCTGTGTTGGCGTCGGTGGGGTTCGGCATCGCGCAATCGGTGCGGCTCGACAGACTCGCGAACGAGTCCCGGGCGGAGCAGGCACGCCTCGAGGAGTTCATCCTCAAGCAGCAGTCCACGCTCGATGACCTGACGCAGCGGCTTGCCACTCCGGTCGCAGCTCCCGCCGCCGAGGCGCCTTCGGTGGCCCCGGTGCGCGCCGCAGCCGCACCGGCGACGCCCGCTCCTACACGGCATGCGGCCGCTCGTCCCGCCCGCGCAGCCCACGCTCACCGCACCCAAAAGCCGGCCCACTGACCGCTCCGGTTCGCAATTCGACCCTCTATCCGAAATACCGATGCGTTGCTTTGCTGCAACGCATCCTTGGTGATCGCCCTCATGCGGTGGCGCGTCGCAGTTTTTTTGCTGCGTTGCACTAGCGCATAACTAGGGAAAACCCTATAATCGCTCTTGTCCTAGGGAAAACCCTGAATTGCAGCCAAACTGGGAGTCGCCATGAGCTTTATCCTCGCACTGTTCGAAAAGGTGAGCGAACTCTTCGCGTCGCCGTATCTGCCGATGGATTCGGACTACTCGTACAAGGCGCGTCACCTCGAAGCGGAGCGCATTCGCCGCTCGCACTACATGCCTTTCAGCATGCCGCGTGACTGATCGAAGCTGAAGCGCTTCGGGCGGCCCATGCCGTCCAACGCGTTTCTCCTGTCGGACCGCCTGGTTCGTTCGACGAGGCCGGCTCTCGAAAGAGAGCCGGCCTCGTTGCGCTTGCGCAGGACTTTGGCGCAGGGCGTGACGGCCCGCTCGCGGCTCGTGTCATAGTGAAACACTCATCGAAGCACCTACAGCGCTGCGCGGCAAACTCGCGCAGCCCGAACCGCAACGCAACGCCAATCGACATGTCCGATACCTACTTCTACAATCCGGCGCTTGGCCACGGCTTGCCGCATGACC
>Ga0335083_10002621_pt1 | contig 23660 bp, 20 predicted proteins | sample Lox_Sample_42_FD_206716 | JGI IMG/M metagenome (GOLD analysis project Ga0335083, IMG submission 206716) | Soil microbial communities from Loxahatchee National Wildlife Refuge, Florida, United States - Lox_Sample_4.2 | ecosystem: Environmental > Terrestrial > Soil > Wetlands | place: USA...
GCGCCCTGCTGGGGGATTCGCAGGTGTGGATCGGCCGGATCGGAGGCGTGTTGGTGATCCTGTTCGGCCTGTACCTGCTCGGCATTCTGCAGCCGGCGTTCCTGATGCGGGAGCGGCAGATCCATTTCGCCCGCAAGCCGGTCGGCTACCTCGGGTCCTCACTGGTCGGGATCACGTTCGCGGCCGCGTGGACGCCATGTGTCGGCCCGATCCTCGGGGGGATTCTCACCCTCGCCGCCGCGCGGTCCTCGGTGAGAGAGGGCAGCGTGCTGCTCGCCGTCTACGCGCTCGGGCTCGCGGTGCCGTTTCTCGTCACTGCCCTCGCCCTGGAGCGATTCCTCGCCTGGTTCCAGCGGTTTCGCAAGTACATCGTGTGGGTGGACCGGACCGCCGGTGTGCTGCTGATCGGGCTCGGCATCCTGCTGTTGACCGACCGCTTCACCCTGCTGGCCGGGTACCTGCAGGGGCTGACTCCGGATTTTCTGAAAAGTCGCCTCTGATCCCTCTTGCCCCGGACCCTTCGATCAAGGAGGTCGTTCTGTGTTAGACGAATTCAAGAAGTTTATCTTGCGCGGCAATGTCGTGGACCTCGCGGTCGCGGTGATCATCGGCGCCGCCTTCGGAGGAATCGTGAAGTCGCTGGTCGACGATGTCATGATGCCGCCGCTCGGGCTCGCCATTGGAGGCATTGATTTCTCCAATAAGTTCGTGGTACTAAAGGAAGGCGCGAAGGCCGCGGCGCCGTACGCGTCGCTCGCCGAGGCGAAGGCCGCAGGGGCCGCCACGCTGAATTACGGGGTGTTCATCAATCAGGTCGTCACGTTCCTCATCGTGGCCGTTTGCGTGTTCGCCGTCGTACAACTCATGACCCGACTCCAACCCCCGGCTCCGGTCGCCCCGCCGACGACGAAAGACTGCCCCTACTGCAAGACGGCCATTCCGCTCGCGGCGACTCGCTGCCCGCACTGCACATCCGAGCTGCGGACCGCGTAAGCAGCCCCTGTCTTGGGCGCGGGCCCGTTACATTGTGGCTACGAGGAGGTACTACCGTCATGAACAGAGTGCTCATTCTGAGTCTGGTCGCCCTGGCCGCGTGCGCCAAGAGCGATGAGAGCAAGGCGCCGGCGGATTCCACGGCCCGCAACCTCACGCTCGCCCCCAGCGAATCCTCCACTGCCCGGAGCGACGTCCCCCGTGCACCGGAATCCAAACCCACGGCATCCCGGCCGGCGGCTCCCCCCCCGCCGCCCGCGCCGGTCACCCATACGGCGGCAGCCGGGTCATTCCTCGATATCGCGGTGGACGACACCCTGTCTTCGCGGTTCACCAAAGCGGGCGACGCGTTCATGGGTTCGCTCGTGGACGATGTGAAGGACGCCAAAGGCGCCGTGGTGATCCCGGCGGGATCGAAGATCCACGGCTCAGTGGTCGAGGTGAAACCCTCGCCGAACCAGAACACCCCCGGCACGCTCAAGGTCTCGTTAACCAGCGTGGAGGTGCACGGAAAGAGCTATCCGATCGCGGCGCGGATCGATTCGCTCGAGACCATGCAGCAGAGCCGGCACATCACGGGCGGTGACGTGGCGAAAACCGGCGTGGGCGCGGCCGCCGGCGCGATCCTCGGCCGGATCCTGATGAAGAACACCGCCGGGACGGTGATCGGGGGCGTGGTGGGTGGGGCCGTCGGTGCCGGGGTCGCCGCGGCGACCAAGGATGCGGACATTGTGCTGCCCAAGGGGGCGCACATCAACGCAAGCCTGTCGAGCGCGCTGACCGTTCCGACCAGGTAGGTCTGCAGATGTAGTTCCGCCGGTGAACAGGGCCGGCGGACTTCTTAGTAACCGCGCGCCGCACCTGCGCTGCGCGGGTCGGCCACCCCGATCCATCCGTTCGGTCCGCGCTCGATCGCTTCCACCAGCGCGTGGTAGCCCCACTCATGGATGCCGTAGCCCATCTGTCGCAACGAATCGATGACGGCGGGGAGAACGCCCCCGTGCTCGAGAAAGATCGTGTCGGGCAGGGCCTGGTGGTGCAGCCGGGGGGCGGCGACGGCATCGGCGAGCGGCATCCCGTGATCGATCACGTCGACGATCACATGGTAGACGGCCGTGATGATGCGCGGGCCCCCCGGTGCTCCCAGGACGAGGAAGAGCCGGCCCGCCGGATCGAGCACGATGCACGGGGTCATCGCCGAGAGCATCCGCTTCCCCGGCGCGATGGCGTTCGCCTCGCCCTGGACCAGGCCGTACATGTTCGGCTTGCCGGGGGCGGTGGCGAAGTCGTCCATTTCGTCGTTCAACAGGAAACCGGCGCCGGTGACCGTGACCGCGCTGCCGAAGCTGTTGTTCAGCGTCGTCGTCACCGACGCGGCGTTGCCGTGCGCGTCCACGATCGAGTAGTGCGTCGTGTGAGCGGCGCCGCCGGGCGCTCCCGCTTCGAAGGTCGGCGTCGGCGTGGCTTTGTTGGGGTTGATCGCGCGGCGCAGCTGAGCGGCGTAGGACTTGGAGAGCAGGCGCTCGAGCGGCATCTCCACGAAGTCGGGGTCGCCCAGATAGCGGTTGCGATCCATGAAGGCCCGGCGCATCGCTTCCGCCTCGAGGTGTAGCAGCCCGGCGGAGCCGAATGCCGGCAGGGTGTCGTACCCCTCCATGATGTTCAGCATCTCCCCCATCGTCACGCCGCCGGAGCTGGCGGGGGGCATCGAGTAGATGGTGTACCCACGGTAGTGCAGGGCGATCGGGGTGCGCCATTTCGCTTCGTAGGTGGCCAGGTCCTTGGCGCTGATGAGGCCGCCGCCCCGGTGCATCTCCGCCACGATCTGTGCCGCGATCTGCCCCTTGTAGAAGACGCCGGGCCCGGAATCGGCGATGAGCTGCAGGGTGCGGGCCAGGTCCGGTTGCCGGAACGCGGTACCGGGCTGAGGCGGGCGGCCTCCCGGGAGAAACTGCTGACGCGAGGCCGGAAACCGCACCAGGCGGTCCGAGTCTCCGGCGATGCTGTGGCTGCGTGACTGGTCGACCTGGTGCTCGCGCGCGAGCGCCACTCCCGGTGCGACGAGCGTGGCCCAGGGGAGGTGCCCGAATCGCTTCCAGGCCGCGTACAACCCCGCCACGCTCCCGGGCACGCCGGCGGAGAGATGACCGGTGACGCTGCGGTCATCGGGCTCACCGCGGGCGTCCAAGTACATGTTCCGCGATGCGCCGGTAGGCGCCGTCTCGCGATAGTCGAGGGTGGCGACATGGCCGGCCGAGTCACGGTAGACGATGAAGCCGCCGCCGCCGATGTTCCCCGCGTCGGGGAGCACGGCCGTGAGGGCGAAGGCGACGGCGACGGCGGCATCGATGGCGTTGCCCCCCTGCTTCAGGATCGCGGTGCCGACCTCGCTCGCCAGGGGGTGCCCGGTGACGACCATCGCCTCGTGGCCGGCCACGGTGGTCGCCCGGCCTGCCATACGCCACTGGGGTCCGATCTTCGGTGTGCCGGTGATGATGGCTGCCTTGGCGGAGACGCCCGGAGCTGTCGGGGTTGGTTTCGAGGTGGAGGCGGGGCCGCCGCATCCAGCGAGGATGAGGACCGTGAACCCGAGAATGCGCTTGGGCATGGTGAATTGTGCAGAGGGGAAGCGAGGTGGTCAACCTGAGGCACGGATCTCTCTTGCTGGCGCCGCCCTCCACCTGCACCTTGGTGTCTCGCAACTCCTAACCCGTTGTCTCCAACCGGACGGAACCTCATGAAGGCCTACGTCACGACGACCGGCGTCCTGTTCGGCCTCATCACCTTGGCGCATCTCTGGCGGCTGATCCTGGAGGGGCCACATCTGTTGACGGACCCCTGGTACATCGCGATGACGGTTCTCGCGATGGCCCTCTGCGTTTGGGCCTGGCGGTTGCTCAGGGTGGCGGTGAGTTGAAGATGACGCGATGACTCCGGTCAAGCATGGAGGACTTCGGATAATTCGCTCCCCCTCCGGATCTTGATAGCCGCGGCCGCGGGCGGCAGCTTTGGGCATGCCTTCCCGCAAGGTTCTGCGACGTGCCGCGCGCTACCTGGACCGCGAGATGGCGATGTTGCTCGAGACGGCGGACCGGTTGCGCCGGTTGGGGGCCGGCGGAGGGGAGCCGGTAGTGAAGCGGGCATTGCTCGAGTCCTGGGCTTCGCAGCTCAACCGGTTTTTCGAGTTCTTTCATCCTACCAAGGACACCGACCCTGCGTCCGTAGTGGCGGCCCACTTTTTCCGGGGCACGTCGGCCTGGCACCGCCGCGTCCGCGCGCTCACCGCGCGCCAGCGACGCCGGCGCCGGGCGCTGGACGCGATGCTGGGGCACTGGCGATATGGCCATCACACGCGGGTGCGCGCGTGGAGTGAAACCGATCACCAGCTCATTGCGAAACGAGTGCGCCTGTTCATCAATGCCCTGCCGGCACGACGGCGCCGCTGGTTCCCGGAGGCGGCGAAGAAGTTGATGAATCAGATGGATCTCCTCGACCTGCTGTGAGGCCGACGCCCTTATCCCGTTCCAAAGGGTCGCGAGACCCGTGGAGACATACCCATGCTTGACCAGCGGCTCCGGCGAGCCCTCGCGATGGTGTTCGCCATCGGCGCCCTCCTCCTCGGCCCGAGCAGCCTGCTCGTGCTGTATCTGTCGCGCACGGTCCTGAACGGAGACGCCTTTGCGACGAGACTCAGCAACAGTCTCGGCGACGAGCGGGTGGCCGACTTCGCCGCCCAACGCATCACGGACATCGTGATTACGCAACGCCGCGATCTCACGGCGCTGCGGCCGATCATCATCACCGTCACGCGCGACCTCGTCGCGTCCGCGGCTTTCCGGGCCATGCTGAAACCGGCCGCCCGCAAGGCCCACGACGCCTTGCTGTCGGGGACGAGCGAACAGGTGCTGCTGGCCGTCCCCGACGCCGCGGTCCTGTTGAAGGGTGCGCTCGGTACCCTCAGCCCGAACGCCGCCGCGAAGATCCCGCAACGGCTGACCGCGATGGTGGAGTCGTCCAACCATCCGGTCGCGCAAGGACTGTTGCGGGGGATGCATCTCCTGCGGGACGTCCGCCGCTACGCGCGGGGTGCCCTGATAGCCGCGCTGCTGCTGATCGCCGCCTGGATCGTCGCCGCGCCGGATCGGCGCGCGGCGGTGTTGACCGCTGGGGCCGGGATCGCGGCGACCGGACTGTTCCTGGCGATGCTGGTACCACTGGGTCGTGTGATCGCGGCGGAGGCCTTCGCCAATCCGCTCGTCCGCGGCGCCGTCACCGGAGTCTGGGTGGCGTTTCTCGGTGGCCTGCGACAACTCGGCGGTCTGGTCGGCGGCGTTGGACTGGTCCTGCTGGCGGCGGCCACCTCGACCCTTCAGGAAATCGAGTCGAGTCAGCTGGGTCTGGCCCTCTGGCACACCGTGGCGCGGCCGCAGGCTTCGGTCAAGGCGGAGGCGCTGCGCGTCGGCGGCCTCTCGATAGCCGCGCTCTTGATCATCCTCTTTCCGATGGAGGCTGTACGGGCCATCGCCTTGGCCGCTGGCGTGGTCACGCTTGGTCTTGGTTTGCAGGGCTTCTTCCGATTGACCCTGCCACGACTTCCCGGCGCCCTGCTAGAGGGCGGTGAGTTGCGCGTCGGCCCGGTGGTGGGGCGCGCGTTCGCCGTTGCGGCCGCGTTGCTGGTCCTGCTTGGTGCCTCCGGTTTCCTCCTCCATCGAGGGCCCACGCAAGCGGAAACGACGGCCCTGTCGGGGACCTGCAATGGGGCGGCGCAACTGTGCGACCGGTCGATCGACCAGATCTCGTTCGCCGGGGCGCACAACGCCATGGGGTCGGCCGACAATCCGCACTGGCTCTTCCCGAACCAAGACAAGGGTATTCCTGCCCTGCTCGAGCAGGGGGTGCGGGCATTCATGATCGACGTGCATTACGGGCGCAAAGTCGGCGACGGGGTCAAGACGGATTTTGATGCCGAGCATTCGTCCGCCAGCAAGTACATCGAAGTCCTCGGTCAGGAAGGGTTCCAGGCCGCGATGCGGATCCGCGACCGCATGACCGGACCCGCTGGAAAGCTGGGGCTATACCTCTGCCACGGGTTCTGCGAGCTCGGAGCCATGCCGTTGGACTCCGCGTTGGAGAACATCGCGACGTTCATGGCGGAGAACCCGAACGAGGTGGTGATTCTGGATATCGAGGACTACGTCTCACCCGACAGCATCGCCAAGAGCTTCGAGGAGAGCGGCCTGCTCGATCTGGTGTACCAGGGCCCGCTGGGCCAGAAGCTGCCGACGCTGCGGGAGATCATCGCGTCGGGCGGTCGGGTCCTGGTGCTCGGGGAGAACGACGTCGGGAAGGTGCCCTGGTACCACCTGGCCTACAGCGTCATGCAGGAGACGCCGTATACCTTCCACAAGCCTGAGGACTTCAACTGTCGGCCGAATCGTGGGGCGGCCACCAATCCGATGCTGCTGATCAATCATTGGATTGAGTCGACCCCGGCGCCCAAGCCGAGTAACGCCGAGATCGTCAACTCGCTCGACTTTCTGCTCCAGCGCGCGCGTCGCTGCGCCCGGGAGCGCGGGCAGGTCGCCAACGTGATCGCCGTGGATTTTGCGGGGACAGGCGACGTGGTGGAGGCCGCCCGGGTGCTGAACGGGCTGGAACCCAAACAGCCTGCGGCGACTCCGTGACGACACCGGCGTTCCATGATCCACGCCTGACCGAGCAGCGGAATCCGCGCACCGAACGGATCGACGTCGCCTCAAGCCTCGAGGTCGTGGATCTCTTGAACGCCGAGGACGCCACCGTTCCGGCGGCTGTCGCGCGGGTGCGTGAGGCCCTGGCCCGGGCGATCGACCTGGTCGTCGGGGCGTTTACCGCCGGTGGTCGGCTGATCTACGTGGGGGCCGGGACTTCCGGGCGCCTCGGCGTGCTGGACGCCACGGAATGCCCCCCGACCTTCGGGACGTCCCCCGAGATGGTCGTGGGCATCATCGCGGGCGGCTACCCCGCGCTCGTCAAGAGCGTCGAGGGAGCCGAGGACGATGTGAACGCCGGGATGGCGGCCATCGACACCGCTAAGGTCGGTCTGGGCGATGTCGTGGTCGGGATCGCGGCGAGCGGGACGACCCCCTACGTCCGGGCGGCTCTATCGCGCGCCCAGACGATCGGCGCCAAGACGGTGCTCGTTTCGTGCACGGCGCCACCCAAGCTCCTGGCCGACACCTGTGACGTGGTCATTGTGACCGAAGTCGGTCCGGAAGCGCTGACCGGCTCGACAAGGTTGAAGGCGGGCACCGCGACCAAACTCGTCCTCAACACCATCACGACCGGCGCGATGGTCCGCATGGGCCGCGCCTACGGCAACCTGATGGTGGACCTCATGGCGTGGAGTGAGAAGCTGGAGGACCGCGGGGAGCGGATCGTGATGGAGATCTGCGGGGTGGACCGCGACGGTGCGCGGGCGGCGATCGCGGCCGCCGATGGCAGCGTCAAGCTGGCCATCGTCATGGTGAAGGCGGGCGTTGACCGCGGCGAGGCGGTCCGTCGCCTGGCCGCGGCAGGTGGGTTGGTCCGCCGGGTGGTCGGTGACCCGCCGCCCGTGCGCCCCCCCCGGTGACCGAACTTCTCGCCGTCGGGCTGATGTCGGGGACCTCACTCGATGGGGTCTCGGCGGCGTTGGTTCGGATCACGCCGGAGCCGCTCGAGGTCCGCCTCGTCGCATTTCGGCAGGAGGCGTACACTCCGCCCGAGCGAGAGGCGCTGATCGAGGCGTTGGCACGCGGTGGGCCGCGGGATCTCGCCCTGTTGCACGTGGCGCTGGGAGAGCGCTTCGCCGGCGCCACGCTGGCCTTGCTCGCGACCGCTCGGGTGTCACCGAAGGATCTTGCCTTCGTCGCTTCCCACGGCCAAACCGTATGGCACGACCCGGGCCGGGTCAGTCTTCAGCTCGGCGATCCGGCGGTGCTGGCGGAGCGCCTGGGTGTCCGGGTGGTGTCGGATTTCCGTTCCCGTGATGTCGCGGCCGGAGGGCAGGGGGCGCCGCTCGTTCCGATCGCCGACTGCCTGCTCTTCGGCCACCCCGAGCGGGGACGCCTGCTCCTGAACCTCGGTGGGATGGCGAACGTGTCTTGGGTGCCGCGGCTGGGCCAGGTCGACGGCGTACTGGCGTTCGATACCGGCCCCGGCGTGGCGGTGATCGATGCCGTCACCCGCCGGATCGACCCGGACGCGCTCTACGATGTGGACGGCGCGCATGCGCGCCGAGGCCGGGTCCAGCTGAAGGTGCTGGATCGCCTGCTCGCGGATCCGTGGTTCGAACGACCTCCGCCCAAGAGCACCGGCCGCGAGCGATTCGGATTGGCGTTTGCGGATCGGCTGAGCGACGCGGCGGGCGGCGGGAACGATGCCGTAGCGACGGCGACCGCGCTCACGGCGGAATCGATCGCCCGGGCGCTCTCGAACTGGACCCCGGCGCGGCCGGACGACGAGCTGGTGATCTCGGGTGGCGGCGCCCGGAATCCGGCGCTCGTGGAAATGCTCGCCGCCCGCGTGCAGCGCCCCGTGGTGCCGTTCGATCAGTTGTTCTTCGATGGCGAGGCCAAGGAGGCGGTCGCGTTCGCCTTCCTCGGGTTCTTGACGGTGATGGGGAGGCCCGGCAATGTCCCGACGGCGACCGGAGCGCGGGGGCCGCGGGTGCTGGGAAGCGTGACGCCTCGCTAGTTCGCCGCCACTCCCAACTTGCCGAGGTATTGCACCACCGCCGTGGCCGGTACGGCGAGGATGATCTTGCCGTTCGACTCGGTCACGCCGCCGTACAACACCGCGACCACGTTCCCGTTGCGATCGAAGATCGGGCTGCCCGATGATCCGGGAGCGCCGTAGCCGTCCACCTGGACCACCCCGCTGAGCACCTTGCTCGCCGTGCCGACGGTGAGGGACGGCTCCGCGACCGCGTCATTGCCCTCGCCTTGCATCGGCAGGTCCATCCCCAGGGGGTAGCCGATGATCGCGACCGGGTCCCCGCGCTGCAGGTTGTGCGGGTCGTGCTCGATGCCCACGACGCGCGGTGTCCCACCCTTCAAGTTGTAGACCTTGAGGACGCCGAGATCGGCGGTGTCGGCCACCCCGACGAAGTGGGCGGGAAACCACTGCCCGCTTCCGGAGAACTTGACGGCGATGCGGACGGGGGTCTTGTCGCCCGCCTCACCCACCAACACATGCTTGTTGGTGACGAGGGTACCCTGGGAATCGACCGAAAACGCGGTGCCGCTCACGATGTCGCGGTTGCCGTGATCCACCACGACGATCGCCACGGCGTTCTGATTGCGGGCGGAAATGGTGCGGTAATCGACGTCCGCCGCTCCCAGGATGCCCTGCTGCCGCTGCCTCGCGGCCTCCAACTCGTTGCGGAGCCGGGTGACCGTGGCCGGGTCACCGTTCGTTTGGCTCAGCTCGCCGCGCAAGCGCTCCACTTCGGCGAGCGACTGCGTGTAGGCGTTCTTCAGCCCTGCCACCTGATTCTCGAACGCCTGCTCGCGCGAGCGGGCGGCGGTGGCCACGCTGTCGGCCCACATCTGGATCCGCTGTAGCTCATGCTGGCGGTCCTGGGCGCCCTTCCACAGGACGAACCCCGCCAGGCCCACCACCACGAACAGCGTTCCCATGAGGATCTTCGTCGTGGTGCGCAACTGACTCGTCTGCCGCGCGACTTCCGCCGCGATGCGGACGGCCGTGCTCGAGCGTGACTTGCCGGGAGGGGCCGCGGGCGCCACGGGTGGTGGCGGCACGGTGAACGCCTGCCGTGGCTGGGACATCCGGCTGGCCAGCGCCGCGGCGCCGCTCGAGGGGCTGTCGACCGTCGTATCGTGCACCAGGTGGAACTCGAGTGCCGGGCCTTTGGCGCCGAACCCGATGACGTCGCCGTCCCGCAGCACGCGGTCGCCGGCGAGCTTTTCGCCGTTCACGTACGTACCGTTCTTGGACCCGAGATCCTGCAGCACGTACCCTTCCGGCCGTTTCAGGACCGCGGCGTGCCGGGCGGAAACGTCGAGGTCTCGCTCGGTGTCGAAGCGGATGTCGGACAGCGGGTGGCGGCCGAGCCCAAGGTAGGCTTTCTCGAACGTCTCGACCTGGCCGACGCGGGCGCCGGACAGAAACTTGAACTGCGCTTTCACGGGGTCAGCCGGGCGAAGACCATGGCTCCGAGGGCGATGACCAGGATTAAGCCGATGGCGGCGAGCAGTTTTCTCCAGCGCGACTGCGGGGCAGTCTTCTTGGGCTCGGGGGGCTTGGAGCCTTTGTATACCGGGACGGGCTCGGTCGAGGTTTCAGTGTCGATCAGGGGGAACACCTGATGGCCGACTTCTTCCATTTCCCGTGACGAACGCAGGCCGTCGCCGTCGACCCGGGCCATGATCACCGTGATGTTGTCGGGCCCCCCGCGCTCGTTGGCGAGCGCGATCAGCTGATCGCAGGCGGCTGAGAAGTCGGTCGTGCCGCTCGCGATGCGCGCGATCTCCTCCTTCTTCACTTGACCGGACAGCCCGTCGGAGCAGAGCACCAGGATGTCACCCTGCCGGACCTCCTGGTGGGTCAGGTCCACCTTGACCTTGGGCTCAGGGCCCAGGGCCTGGAGGATGATGTTGCGCCGTTCGCTGTGGGCGGCTTCTTCTTCCGTCAGCTCCCCGGCCTCGACCAGGCGCTGCATCAGCGACTGATCCTTGGTGATCTGGGTCGCCGCCCCGTCCCGAATCAGATAGCAGCGGCTGTCGCCGATCTGGGTCAGGTAGACGTGATCGGCGAGGAGGCCGGCCGCCGTCGTCGTCGTTCCCATCCCCCGGACCTCGGGGTGGGCCTTGGCGTGCTCATGGATGGCGGTATTGGCGATCTCGACAGCTTCCTTGAGCCGGTACGCGAAGCGCTGGGCGGTGGGCTCGGGCTCACCCGCCCAGGCGGTCGTCATCTGCTTGAAGATCGTCTGCGTCGCCATTTCGCTCGCGAGCTCGCCCGCCGCGGCGCCGCCCATCCCATCCGCCACGACGAGCAGGTAGCCGCGCTCGCCCAGCTCCACTTCGCGCGGGCGCTCCGGGCTCTCGGCGCTCTTGCGGGTCAGGTCCGCCACAAGGAAGCAGTCCTCGTTGTGGTCGCGCGTCTTGCCGAGGTCGGTCCGGCCGAATACGCGGAGCTTGATCGCCTTGGAGCGTCCGAACATCGTCAGCGCCGGGCTTTCGACATGACGTCGTTGCACGCCGAGGCTGCGGGATTGAGAGCCAACCCTTTGCCGGCCCAATCGATCGCGGGCTGGCGATTGGTCATCTGCCAATAAGCCTGCGCGACCATGCACGCGGCGACGGCGCGGTCTACCGAGCCGAGCGCTGTCACCGCATAGACTTGCTGCGCCGAATCGGCGACGAACCTGGCGGCGAGTGTGGAGTCCTCAAGAAGACGATCAAGCAGGTGGCTTGCATCCGTCGAATCAAGCCCGCCCGGCCTTCCAGGTGTCATGCTCGTCGTGACCTGCTGATGCTTGACCTGACCTCCCGATTGTTGCGTCTTCGAGGAGTCGGGTCGTACCGGGGTCGTCGGTGCAGCGACTCGACCACTGTCTCCCTGCGGTGCGGGTCCGGGCGGCGCTCCGCCCCCGTGGCGCAGCAGCACCGCGGCGCCGGCTCCCCCGCCTCCCAGGAGCACTACCGCACCGACCAGCAACGGCACCAGCGAACGCTTCCGGGGCATCCCGGTGGATGCCCGGGTGGGGGGGGCCGCGGCGCGGGCCGCGGCGACCTTGGTGGGCGACGAATCGAGGATCTGGGTCTTGCCCTCCAGGTCCGCCCGCGTGGCGGGAGTCGCCGCGGTGGGACTGCCGCCTCTCCCGGGTCCTGCGACCGAAACGACGTCGGCCGCGAACTTGGCGACCGACTGGTAGCGCTGCGCCGGGGTCCGCGCGAGGGCCTGGTCGAGCACCTCCTGCAACCCGGTCGGGAAGCTCAGATCGGGGCGCGCCTGGACGAGCTGAGCCGGCTCGTCGGTCAGGCGCTTGATCATGGTTTCCTGCACCGTATCGGCCTGGAAGGGGAGCCGGCCGGTCAGCATCCGGAAGAAGACGAGCGCGAGCGAATAGAGATCACTGCGGCCGTCCAGCTTGTCTCCGGACAGCTGCTCCGGACTCATGAACTCCGGGGTGCCGACGACGAGACCGGTCTTCGTGACCTTTTGTCCCGTTTCGTCCCCCCCTATGGCCTTGGCGATCCCGAAGTCCACCACCTTCACGAAATCCCCGCCATCACGGCCGCGGGTGATCATGATGTTGTCGGGTTTCAGGTCGCGGTGGACGATGCCGAGATCGTGGGCGGCCTGCAGGGCGTCGGCCGTCTGGCGGAAGATCGTCACGGCGCGCGGGACCGGGAGCGCGCCGTCGCGCTCGAGGATCTCGGTGAGCGGCTCCCCCTCGATGAACTCCATCGCCAGGTAGATCATGCCGTCCGGCGTCTCGCCGAAATCGTACACGGCGCACACGTGCGGATGGGTGATCCGGCTGGCATTCGCGGCTTCGCGATTGAACCGCGCCACGGCGTCGGCATCGTGGGTCATCGATGGGTTCATCACCTTGATGGCGCTGCGGCGCCCCATCTTGACATGCTCCGCGAGGTAGACCTGGCCCATGCCGCCTTCGCCGAGCTTCTTCACCACGTGATACCGATCCGCGAGGACCTGTCCGATCAGGCTCGCCGCCGGGCCCGAGGCGCGGAGCGTCGCCCCGTCGTTGGCGCAGAACTTCACCTCGTCGGGATATTCGGTGGCGCAAATGGGGCAGAGTTTCACGAGGCGAGCTCGATCCGCATCAATTTGTCGCCCACCAGCAGCCGCGAGCCGTTGTGGAGCACCATCTCGCCCCGCACCGCCAGCGCGCAGCCGTTCCGGCTGCCAGCGTCGACGAGCACGAAGTCGGCATCCTCCGACCGCACCAACGCGTGCTGCGCGGAGAGCGACGGGTCGTAGGGGAATACCCAATCGCCGCGTTCCCGCCCGATCTCCACATCGCGGCCCGGTGAAAGCTGGATCACGTCGCGGACGCTGCGGTCCGCGCGCAGCTGGGCGAGCTGCGCGATGTCGGCGTTGGGGGTCAGACTGCCGATGCGTTTTGTCGCGTCGGCGTCCGCGGCGTAGGGGCCGGGATACCCTAACCGGCGGAAGCGGATGATCTGCGAGCCGATGAGCACCAGATCACCATCCACAAGACGATGCGGCTCCGTGAGGAACACCCACGTCCCGTTCCGGCTGCCCAGGTCGCGCACCACCAGCCGATCCTGCTCCCAGGAGAGCTTGGCGTGCAGCGGGGACAGGAACGGATCGTCGGGAAACCGGATGTCACCCTCCATGCGGCCGATCGCCGTCTCGCGCTTGGTGCTCTGAAACGTCTGCGCCGGGTTCCCGGATTCGTCGAGCACCACCAGCGTGACGGTGAAATCGGTTCGCGGCATCGGCCGGGAGGAGGGTCGCGACAGGCCGGTGGGCCCTTCGGCGAGCGGGGCCCCGCAGGTCGCGCAGAACCGGGACCCGAGCGCTACCGGAGAGCCGCACCGCATGCACGCCGGTCCCGAGCCCGGTGCGGAGAGCCGGCGTCCGCAATGCGGGCAGTACGGCAGTGGGCCGTCAGTTTCGCGTCCGCAGAACGGGCAGAGGGCGGTTGCGGCGCCCGGCGCGGGGGCGTTCCCAATGGGAACGGGGGAGGGGTCGGGTCTAGGGGTGAGTGGCGGGGAGGGGGGAGACCCTGCCGCCCCGCTGGGGGAGCCGGCGGCAGCCTTCATGGCGGCGGCCGCCGTCTTGGTGAGCGGCTTGCCGCAATCCATGCAGAACTGCGCACCGTCATCATTGGCGCGGCCGCAGTAGGCACACGTGGTCACTGCCGTCGCATCTCCATTGGGCGCAGAAGTTACGATATGCCAATCTATTGCGCAAATTGTAGGGTCGAAAGGGCGCCGTGGTCGAGGGCCGTTTTCGACCCTCGTGCGACCGCGATGCGACGCGTGTCCCGAGGCAGGACACAGTCATCGAATTGTAACGAACCTCCCGTTGGCAGGGGCGAGTATAAGAAGAAGACCGATGCGATTCGCGTTCGCGGTCCCCACGCTGGCGGCCCTCACAGCCGTTGCCTCCTTGTCTGCTCAAGCGCCCGCCGACCGGGCGGCGCTCGAGACGTTGCGGGACTCCCTGTCCGAGGTGACCGACTCGGTCTCCCTGCTGCGGCTCGAGGCACGGACGATCGAGGTGGCCAAGGTGCAGCGCGACAGCGCGCTGCTGCATCTCCGGCTGGGATTCCTGGCCTATCGGCTGGGCGAGCTCGGAGACTCCAAAAATCACTTCGAGGATGCGGCGGGCGAGTTCGAGTGGGCCACCCAGCTGCATCCCGATTGGCCCTACCCGTGGTATGGGCTTGGCCTCTCCGAGTTCGCCAAAGGGATGTGGTCGAGCATCCCGGTTGAGAACGTGCGCCAGCAGCTTGGCATCGACTACCTCTCCAAGTCGGCGAAGGCATTCGCTCGAGCCATCGACGCGGATCCGACGTTTAGTCGGGCCGCGGTGGACCTCGCCAACACGGCCCTGTCGCAACGGATCCACCCACAGCTGGAGGCGGCGCTCCAGGCTCTGCGGAGCGCCTGTCGGACGGCGGCCGGTCGGGTCCCGGAAGTCCAGCTCTCGCGGGGGCGCGTCGAGCGTGAGGCGGGGGAAGCCGATTCGGCGACGGTGGCGTTCGAGACCTATCTGGCGGAAGGCGGGGACTCGGGGATCGGCTACCTCGAGCTCGCCCGCGCCCAGTACTTCGCGGAGCGGCCCGGCGCGGGTTGGCAGTCGTATTTTCGCGGCGCGCGGGTCGCCACGAGCCCTGCGGCGATTCGCCTGTATCGGGAGGACGCCGAGTACGTCGGCAGCCCCGATGAGCTGGCGGAGTTCGACCGGCTCGGCGACCCGGTGGCGCGGGGGGAGTGGCTGGAGCATTTCTGGCGGCGCCGTGATGTCGCGGAGGCGCGGGACGAAGGGGAGCGCCTGGCGGAGCACTATCGCCGTTGGTTCTTCGCGCGTCACAACTTCCGCTTGGTCAGCGCACACAGGCACTACGACATCACCGAGCGGTACCGTTCCGACCAGGCGGAATTCGACGACCGCGGCATCGTGTATATCCGGCACGGGCCTCCCGATCTGCGCGCGATGTTTCCATCCGATATCACCAGCGGGCTCGAGCCAAACGAGAGCTGGCTGTACCGCCGATCCCCTCCCGATGTCGATCTCGCCTTCCACTTCGTCTCGCGGGGCGACGCTTCGGACTTCAAGCTCGTCGAAAGTCTGGCCGACGCGGTCGGATTCAGCAGCGCGGTCATCGCGTCGGGTGGCGCCCGGGACGACCGGGTCCAAGAGTTGTATCAATCCCGCGAGAATTTCGGGGAGGTGTACGCCCGGATCGCCAATCGACAGGGGCTGGCGCAACCCCTCTTTGCGGAAGAGCGCTCAGAGGGGCGTCAGGCGATCGTAGTCGGGACGCAGTCGGACAGCTATCGCCGTGTGTTCGGCGAATCGCTGGAACCCATCGTGACGGATTTTGTGGTCGGTGGGGAGGCGCAAGGCGAGGCGGGCACAGTGGGCGGCGGTGCAGGGAACCAGATGTTACATGTCGTATTCGCCATCCCTGGCGATCGGCTCTCCCCCATCCCCAACGGCGGCGGTGTCGCCTATCCGTTGCAGTTCCGCCTCGTGGTGGCCGACGAGCGCGACAGTATGGTGGCGCGACTGGACACCCTGCGCGTGTTCGGCGCGCCCCAACCGGTGCGCTCGCCCAGCCACCTGACGGGCCGGCTGGCGCTTCCCGTGCCTCCGGGCCGGTTTCGCTACCGCCTGCTCATAATGGCGCCGGACGGGTCCACCGGGGAGCTGGTCCGGCGGGACTCCCTCGACGTGGACACGCTGACGGCCGCCCGCTTCGCGGCGAGTGACTTGGTGGTGGGGCTGTCCGGGTCGGGACTGCAGTGGACGCCCGGGGGGAGCCGTGATACGGTCCTCCTGAACCCGCTGGGCCGTTGGCCGCAAGGCAGCGTCGCGGAGCTGTACCTCGAGCTCTACGGGCTCTCGGCGGGCGCGCCCTACCATACCGTCGTGCGGCTCGAGAAGCCCGGGAAACACGGGTTGTTCGGGAGGAAGCGCCCGACGGTCATGCTCGAGTTCGACGCCGCGGCGGACGGTCCCGTCACCCATGTGCATCGCGGCATCGACCTGCGGAGCGTCTCGCCCGGACGGTATCAACTGACGGTGGCGCTGACCGATCCCGCCACGGGACGGACGCTGTCGCGCACGGCGGTCTTGCAGGTCGTCGATCGCCAGGAGACACACGCGCAGCGTTGACGAGCTCGGCGGCGCGCCGGTAAGTTAGCCAGGATGTTCTGCCCGAGCTGCGGCGCCCAAAACGACGAGTCATACCGATTCTGCAAGTCCTGCGGGAACGACCTCGGGGCGACGCTTCCGCTGAGTGCCGCAACCCCTGCCGTCCACGAGCTCTCGGAAATCGATCTGGTCAAGCAGGAGCTTGCCGAGGAATACGAGATCCTCGAAGAGCTGGGACGCGGCGGGATGGCCATCGTGTTCCGCTGCCGGGAGAAGCAGCTCGACCGGGAAGTGGCGATCAAGGTGCTGCCGTTCTCCCTCGCCTTCGACAAGGAATTCGTCCAGCGGTTTCAGCGCGAAGCCCGCACCGCCGCCAAGCTCGAGCACCCCAACATCATCCCGATCTACCGGGTCGGGAAAGCCGGTCGCGTCATCTACTTCGTGATGAAGTTCCTGCGCGGCAAGCCGCTGTCCGCGGTGCTCGCCGACCGGGGAGCGCTGCCCCCCGCGGAGATCCGGCACATCCTGATCCAGGTCGCCCGCGCCCTCGCCTATGCTCACCGGTCCGGGATCGTCCATCGCGATATCAAGCCGGACAACATCATGTTCGACGAGCACGGCCAGGCGGTGGTCACGGACTTCGGCATCGCCAAGGCCGCAAGCGGAGGTCGTCTGACCGGCACGGGGATGGCGATCGGAACCCCGCATTACATGAGTCCCGAGCAGGCCCGGGCCCAGTCGCTCGACGGCCGCAGCGACCTCTACTCGCTGGGCGTCGTGGCCTATCAATGCCTCGCCGGACAGGTGCCCTTCGACGGCGAGGATTCGTTCTCCATCGGATACAAGCACATCATGGAAGCGCTGCCGACGCCGGCCCTCGACACGGCGGAGCAGCAGGACCTGTTCCTGATCGTGAGCAAGATGCTCGCCAAGCAGCCGGCCGATCGGTTTCAGAACGCCGACGAGCTGGTGGCGGTGCTCGAATCGGGAGGCGGCGCCGAATCCGTGAAGCTGTCGACCGCGCAAACCCGCTCCATCCCATCCGTGTCCGTCCCGCGGGCGAGCACCTCCCCCACCACGCCGATCCCCCGAGCGAGTACGGCGGCGGTCCCGCGAGAGCACTCGGCCGGAACCGCATTGTTGTTGTGGGGACTGATCGTAGCCGGGGTCGTGGGAGGCGGATACTATGCCTGGCGCAAGGGATACATCCTCGCCTCACCCCAGCCGACCAGGCCGGACACGGCGCTCGCGGCCCACGAGACGACCGCGGCCGTCGGAAGCGGGGACTCGTCGCGAGCGGGGAAGGGGGACTCGGGCGCCGCGGCGTCGGCGACGACCGGGACGATCGTCCTGAACGGGCTCCCCACCGGAGCGCGGGTCACCCTCGACGGCCAGCCGGTCAAGGGTTCCGAGATCGAGGTCCCGATCGGCACCCATGCGCTGATCGTCCGAGCGGCCGGGTTCCGGCCCTTCGACCGCCAGGTGACGGTATTGGGCGGAACGACCAGCAGCGTGAGCGTGGATCTCGCGGCGGCACCGGATCCTTGTTCCGAGCCGGGCCCCGAGTACAACCGCGACAACGTCTGCTTCGACACCAAACCCAGTCCTCTCGTGGCGACCTTCGTCCCGGTGCCGCCTGACGCCCAGGTCGTCCGTCCCGCCATCTTCTGGATCAAGGTCTCCCAGGAAGGCAAAGTGCTCGAGATCCGACTGGTGACTACGTCAGGTGCCATGGCGTTCGATCAGCAGGCCATGGATCTCGCCAAGGCGATCGGGTGGAATCCTGCCCAGAAGAACGGTGAGCCGGTGGACGCCTGGATCCAGTCTCAGTTCAGGCCCCAGCCCCATTGAGCCAAGTTCATCCCACAGCCTTCATCGCACCGGGAGCCCTGGTCATGGGGGACGTGACCATTGGAGCACGAGCCAGCGTGTGGTACGCCGCCGTGCTGCGGGGCGATATGGACCGGATCACGGTCGGGGAAGCCACGAACCTGCAGGACGGGGTGATCGTCCACGTCGACGCGGGAGTCCCGGCCACGATCGGCGCGCGGGTGGGGGTGGGACATCGGGCCATCATTCACGGCGCGACGGTCGAGGACGACTGCCTCATCGGCATGGGGAGTGTGCTGCTGAACCGGGTCGTGATCGGGACCGGCAGCGTCATCGCCGCTGGGGCGGTGGTGCGCGAGGGGATGGTCGTCCCGCCCGGCTCGCTGGTCATGGGGGTGCCGGCGCGGGTCGTTCGCCCAGTGGACGACGACCTGCGCGCGCGGATCCGGGGGACGTGGGAGCATTACGTGAAGGAGGCGGAGCGTCACCGCTCCGGGGCGTTCCCGCTCTATCGAGCACCTTTGTGATGTTGAAATCAAAAACCCCGCGCGGCGGCAGGCGTGTCGGTGAAGCTTGCCCGGGTGCAGGGGCGTACCTACCTTGACCCTCCGCGCTTTGGTGCCGACCCAGCGCCGTTTAGATTCACCTTCAACACCACACTGCCTGACGTAGACAGTGCTCACCGAAAGGGACGAGCGAGGATGACTGCTTCCAACGCCGGGGACCGGCTCCGGCTCAGCGCGAACGCTCTCACCGTGCTGGAGCGGCGGTACCTGGTCAAGAACGACGCCGGAAAGCCGACGGAGCGGGCCGCGGACCTGTTCTGGCGGGTGGCCCGGACCATCGCCGCCGCGGATGCGGCCTACGGTGCCTCCCCCAAGGCGGTCGAAGCGGTGGCGGAGACGTTTTTCGACCTGATGGCCACCCGCGTGTGGATGCCGAACTCCCCGACCCTCATGAACGCCGGCCGTCCGCTGGGCCAGCTCTCGGCTTGCTTCGTGCTCCCGGTCGAGGACGCCTTGTCCAATGGAAAGAGCGGCATCTACGACACCCTGCGGTCGATGGCGCTGGTGCACCAGTCGGGCGGAGGGACCGGCTTCTCGTTCTCGCGGCTGCGTCCCAAAAACGATGTGGTCCGCTCCACGATGGGTGTGGCCTCGGGTCCGGTCTCCTTCATGAAGCTGTACGACGCCTCGACCGACGTCGTGAAACAGGGAGGGACCCGCCGGGGCGCCAACATGGGGATTCTCCGGGTGGACCACCCCGACATCCTCGAGTTCATCACCTGCAAGGACGACCTCACCCAGGTGACGAACTTCAACATCTCGGTGGCCGTCACAGACGCCTTCATGGAGGCGGTGGAGCAGGGGAGCGCCTACGACCTGATCCACCCGCGGTCGGGAAAGCCGGTGGGCCAGCTCGACGCTCGTGAGGTGTTCCGCAAGATCGTGCACGGCGCCTGGAAGACGGGGGAGCCGGGGGTGTTCTTCATCGACCGGGCCAACCAGTACAATCCGGTCCCCCAGTTGGGCAGCTACGAAGCCACGAACCCCTGCGGCGAGCAGCCCCTCCTGCCGTACGATGTCTGCAACCTGGGCTCGATCAACCTCGGCCTGTTCGTGAAGGACGGCGAGGTGGATTGGCAGGGGCTGCGGACCGCGGTCCACCTCTGCACGCATTTCCTCGACAACGTCATCGACGCGAACCGGTACCCCCTGGCGGAAATCGATGACCTCGCCAAGCGGATCCGCCGCATCGGGCTCGGCGTGATGGGGTGGGCCGATCTGTTGGTCAGGCTCGGCATCCCCTACAACTCGGACGCGGGCGTGGCACTCGGCCGTCGGGTGATGCAGTTCGTCGACGAGGAAGCGAAGGTCGCCTCGGAGAAGCTCGCCGCCACCCGCGGCCCGTTCCCCGAGTGGGAGCGGTCCATCTGGGGGCCCGACGCCACCTGCGCCCGGGACGTCCAGGGCAACCGGATCCGACCGATGCGCCGGCTCCGCAATTGCAACCTCACGACCGTCGCGCCCACCGGCACGATCTCGATCATCGCGGACTGTTCGTCGGGGATCGAGCCGCTGTTCGCGGTGGCGTTCATGCGGAATCAGGCGGGCGTCCTGATGCCGGACGTCAACGGCGAATTCGTGATGCTCGCCAAGCAGGAGGGCTGGTACTCCGAGGCCTTGATGCAGCGGATCGCCGAGTCGGGGCACATCCACTTCGACGAGGTTCCGGCCAAGTGGCAGCGGGTGTTCGTCACCGCCCATGACGTGACTCCGGAGTGGCATATCCGGATGCAGGCGGCGTTCCAGGAATTCACCGATTCCGCGATCTCCAAGACGTGCAACTTCCCACACGCCGCCACCGAGGAAGATGTCGAGCAGATCTACCGGCTCGCCTTCCAGCTCAACTGCAAGGGTGTGACGGTGTATCGTGACGGCTCGCGGGAGATGCAGGTGCTCTCCACCGGCTCCACGGCCAAGAAGGTCCAGGAGCAGGCGGGGACGGCTCCCGCCCCCGATGCCGACGCCCAGCGGACGCTCGCGGAGGCCCTGGGCCGCATCGCCGAGGTCGAGGCGGAGCTCGGGCGCACGCGCGCGCAGCTCCACGATTCGGAAGCGGAGAACCTGCAGCGTCGCGCCAAGCGGTCGCGTCCTGATCTGCTCAAAGGCTCGACCCGGCGCATGGAAACCCCGCTCGGCACGATGTATGTCAACATCACCGAAGACGACAAAGGGCAGCCGTTCGAGGTCTTCATCTCCCTCGGCAAGGCCGGAGGGGCCCTGTACGCCGATGTCGAGGCGATCGGGAGGCTCATTTCCCTCTCGCTGCGCTCCGGCATTCCCATGAAGGAGGTCTACCGCCAGCTGCGCGGGATCTCCTCCGACCGCGTGGTGGGTCTGGGTCCGAACAAGGTGCTCTCGGTCCCCGACGCCATCGGGATCGCGATCGAAAAGTGGATGCAGGAGAAGCAGGGCGTGCAACAGGATCTGCTCGCTTCTCCGGCGAATGCCGGGGCGCCGGTGCCGGCGCGGGAGGTCATCATGCCCGATGGCGAGGCGGCCCTGAGAGAGAGCGGGACCCAGGACTTCATCGGGACCTGTCCGGATTGCAGCTCCCAGCTCGCCTTTGTCGAGGGCTGCGTCAAATGCCACGTCTGCGGGTTCAGCGAGTGCGGCTAGAAGCGCATCGGGCAAGGCGGGGTGTGACAGCGGTCACCACGGCCGACCGTGGCACCTGCTAAATAGGACTCAGGGAACCATGGTCATGCCCACCGACGCCCGAATCCTCGGTCCCACGCGCCTTCAGCCCATGGGCTGGGCACGGGTCGGGCCCGCCGGCGCCCATACCCTCCGGCGTGGCGCGTGGTACCCCGTCGTCCGGATCTCGACGAGCAACATCGTCGTTCTGGACGTGAATCGGCAGAACGTTCCGGTGGATCGGCGGCTGCTCGAGATCCGCTACGAGGTCCCCAGCCGGTGGACCATCGTGCGCTGTGCGCCGCGTCTCGCGGAGCGCATCGGACGTACGTTCCCGCTCACCTATGCCGTGTGTCCGTCCTGCCGCAACCGCCAGGCATTCGACGCCAGCACCCAGGAACTGACCTGCGACAAATGCCACCGGCAAGCGGCGCTGGCGTGGGACGAGCTGAGCTGAACCCAGTGCGAAGTACGAAGTGCGAAATGCGAAGTGTAATCGGGAGGTCGGCCGATGGGCTCTGACCTCCCCTTTCATTTCGCACTTCGCACCTCGCACTTCGCACTCAAACCGCTACCAGCAGATCCCCCACCTCCACCACCCCCGCCCCTTCCGCTGAGCAGTAGTACCCGCGCATCCCGTCGTCCAGGAACTGCAGATGGCCCTTCAAGGCCTCCGGGTCGACGCGAGCGCCCAGGGCCCAGCCGGTGAACGGCCGGCAGGGATGTGCCACCTGGTTGACCCGGAGCCGCACCCGCTCACGCCCGTCGGGGGCGACGATCGCCAGTCCGTGCTGCACGTCCTGGAGACGGAACACGCCGGTGGCGGCCGCGATGATGTTCTCGCCGGCGCATCCCACCGCGATCCGATCGCCAAAGCGTTCTCGCATGGCGGTGTAGTGCCCGGTGAACCCCACCGAGACGCCGTTCTGCCCTGCGTCGTGGCGGGAGAGGGGATGGGCGCGGTGGTGGACGTCCACTATCCACGTCCCATCCGGGCCGGCGCCGAGCGCGCCGTCGGGACCGAGGGCGAGCCGGGAGACGGGGAGCAGCGGGGCAGGGGAGTAGGCCCGATCGGGCTTCTCCCCGGTCTTCAGGGGGCCGCGTTGGATCTGTAGACGCTCAATGGGGCCGATGTCGCGCATATCGTCAAATCTGCCTCACGATGCTATGATGTTGTAGCCTATGGCGAACAAGAAGGGCTGGGTCCGGGTCCACGATAGCGTGGCGGACATCCTCCGCCGCGGTGCCTGGTATCCCATTCTCGAGGATACGGGAGATGGGCACCTCGTCGTCGATTGCTACAAAAGACGAGTCCGCCTGTCCACCGCCGATGTCCAGGTGCGGGCCGACGCCCCCGATCGCTGGAGCGTCGTGGTTCGGACGGGGGTGCTCCGCCCGACCCTGGGCGGCCAGCCCTCGGCCGTCACGACCACCTATGCCGTATGCCCGTCGTGCCAGGAACGCCAGGAGTTTACCGGGAAGCCGGAGACGCTTCATTGCACCCGGTGCGGGCGCGAGGCGAAGGTGGACTGGACCCAGGTCTGCTGAAGGCAGGTTCGCGGATAGAGCACAGCCTCGGTACGACGCCGGGGCTTTGTTATTCCCAGACCACTGGCCCCTGACCCCACTTGCCATTGAGATATCAAATTAGCATATTAACAGTCAATATGTTAACGTGTTTCCCACTATGAGCGATCGATCTGAGCTGGGCTTGCAGTTGGTGGACGCGGCCACGGGCGTGGCCACGGCGGCGCGGCGCGCCGGGGACCGGGCGTTTAGGGGCCACCGGCTCTCCCACCGCGCCTATGCGGCGCTCGTCGCGGTGGACGAGGCGGGCCCTGATGGAGCCCGCCCCAAGGACCTGGCCGAGCATCTGGGCATATCCCGGGCGGCGGTGACGACCTTTATCCAGCGTCTCGAATTGCGCGGGCTGGTAGAGACTACGCCTGATCCTGACGATGATCGGGGGGTGCGGGCCACTCTCACCCGCGTGGGCCTCGAAACCCTGCTTCGGGTCGGCCAGCTGGAACGGCGCCTTGCCGCCCGGACCATCGACGGCCTACCCGCCTCCTCGATCCAGCGAGCCATTCACCTGCTCCAGGAGCTCAAACGGCGGCTGGAAGGCAGAGAAATCTCAATCGTGAGCTAGTACACTTGCGGATGTGGGAATTTTTATGCAATCGGACCTGGGCGGGGCTGCGGCCCGCCGAGATGCTGAAGCTACGCTTGAGGCAAGGTTGGCAACTCGAACTTACCCAGGCAGTTGACACG
>Ga0335083_10002622_pt1 | contig 23658 bp, 24 predicted proteins | sample Lox_Sample_42_FD_206716 | JGI IMG/M metagenome (GOLD analysis project Ga0335083, IMG submission 206716) | Soil microbial communities from Loxahatchee National Wildlife Refuge, Florida, United States - Lox_Sample_4.2 | ecosystem: Environmental > Terrestrial > Soil > Wetlands | place: USA...
GCCTTCTGGCGATACATGACGCAACGCACCTGTGCCTGATCGTCCTTGAGCACGAAGTAGCAGTGACCGGAGCTCGCGCGGCTGAAGTTGGAGACCTCTCCGCTAATCCAGGCGAGCGGGATGTGGCGCTCGACGATAAGGCGCGCGGAGCTCACGAAGAGCGACACCGGGAGTACCGGCGCACGCGAGGAAGGACCGTCTTCCGTCAACGCTTCGCCCGGTCGAAGGTTAGACATTGCAGTTGCAGCAACCGTGTTGTCCAGGACATCAGGCGAGGCGAAACAGTCCGTAGCACCTCAAGTTGCCAGCGCAGCGCGCACCGGAAGCCGGCCTGTGCGCACTGCGAAAGCAGCATTCAAGATCATGAAAGATAATGTGAAAAATGCGTAAAGAATTTGGGCATTGCAGAGAAAAGTCCTTTTGCCGCGCCACTTAGCGGTCCAATGTACAAGATATGCACACTATTATCCACAGATATTGTGGAAAACGGCTGCGTCTCGTCGCCAGAGGGTGGCCGCAAAGCCTTGCTGGATGCGGTTTGCAGAGCATCGGGCTCATGTGTCTGGCATAGCGGCGCATGACGGGGGATCGACCCGCGGTTAGAATACTTGTGTGATTGCGTTTGTTCATGAACAAACCGAGGTGAGTGCTGCAGTGCCGCAAAATCTGCCGATCGCGCCGGCGTCGAATTTCATTCGCCAGATCATCGCGGAGGACCAGCGTAGCGGCAAGTATGCGGGACGGGTGGTCACGCGTTTCCCGCCGGAGCCGAACGGCTACCTGCACATCGGACACGCCAAAGCGATCTGCCTCAACTTCGGGCTTGCCGCCGAGAACCGGGGGGCTTGTCACCTGCGCTTCGACGACACGAATCCGGTCAAGGAAGACGTCGAATACGAGGACTCGATCAAGGAGGCGGTGCGCTGGCTCGGCTACGACTGGGGAGCCCACCTGTATCACGCGTCGGATTATTTCGATCGCCTGTACGATTTCGCCCGGCACTTCATCAAGGCCGGGCTCGCCTACGTCGACAGCTCCACTGCCGATGAGCTGCGGCTACTGCGTGGCACGCTGACCGAAGGGGGGCGGGCGAGCCCGTATCGCGAGCGCTCGGTCGAGGAGAACCTCGACCTTTTCCGGCGCATGAAGGAAGGCGAGTTTCCCGACGGCGCGCACGTGCTGCGCCTGAAGATCGATCTTGCGAGCCCCAACATCAACCTGCGCGACCCGACGATCTACCGCATCCGCCATACCGCGCACCACCGCACGGGAAACAAGTGGTGTGTCTATCCGCTCTATGACTACACGCATTGCATCTCCGACGCGCTGGAGCGCATCACGCATTCGCTCTGCACGCTCGAATTCCAGGATCACCGGCCTCTGTACGACTGGGTGATCGAGCGTCTGGCCGAAGCCGGCCTACTGCAGAAGCCGCTGCCGCACCAGTACGAGTTCGCGCGGCTTAACCTCACCTACACGGTGATGAGCAAGCGCAAGCTCCTCGAGTTGATGCAGGGCGGGTACGTCGACGGCTGGGACGATCCGCGGATGCCCACGCTCGTCGGATTGCGCCGGCGCGGCTATACGCCGGAGGCCATCCGGCTGTTCGCCGAGCGGATCGGGGTGACCAAATCCGATTCGTGGATCGACATGAGCGTGCTGGAAGAGTGCCTGCGCGAGGATCTCAACGAGCGCGCCGAGCGGCGCACCGCCGTTCTCGATCCGGTCAAGCTCGTGATCGACAACTATCCCGAAGGCCGGGAGGAGGAGTGCATCGTGCCGAATCACCCGAAGAAGCCGGAGCTGGGGCGCCGCTCGCTCCCCTTCGGCCGCGAGCTGTGGATCGAGCGCGACGACTTCGAGGAGCATCCGCCCAAAGGCTATTTCCGGCTGACGCCCGGCGCGGAGGTGCGGCTGCGCTACGCCTTCATCGTCAAGTGCCTCGGCGCCGAGCGCGACGAGGAGGGCCGCGTCACCGTCGTTCACTGCAGTTACGATCCCGGGACCAAGAGCGGAACGGCTGGCGCCGATGCGCGCAAGGTGCGAGGCAACATCCATTGGCTCTCGGCGCGCCATGCATCCGCGTGCGAAGTGCGCCTCTACGACCGCTTGTTCTCGGTGCCGCAGCCCGGCCGCCTCGCAGCTGGCGCCGAGACGGCAGAGTCGGGAGCCCACGGTGAGAATCGCGGGAACCATCTGGCGCTCGCGGACGATGCGCCGTTCGACGAGCCGACGGAGCGCAATTACCTGGACGACTTGAATCGGGACTCCAAGCGCGTGATCAGCGCGTACGTCGAGCCGGCCCTGACGCGGGCTTCGCCCGGAGAGCGTTACCAGTTCGAGCGCCACGGCTACTTCATCGCCGACGCGATCGACCACGCCACCACGCACCCGGTGTTCAATCGCACCGTCACGCTGCGCGACTCTTTTGTGCGCGGCGCCTCGAAGTAGAATCGCGCGCGGGGTCTGCGGGAGGTCAATATGAAGCGAATCTTCCTGTTCCTCATCACCAACATCGCGGTGCTGCTCGTGCTCTCGACCGTGACGAGCCTGCTCGGGCTCAATCAGGTGCTCACGGCAAACGGCCTCGACCCGGGGGCGCTGCTCGTCTTCTCGGCCATCTTCGGTTTCGGCGGCGCAATTATCTCTTTGCTCATCTCGAAGCCGATGGCGAAGTGGTCGACCGGCGCGCAGGTGATCGAGGCTCCGCGCAACGAGTCCGAGGCCTGGCTCGTCGACACCGTGAAAAAACTCGCGGACAAGGCGGGCGTCGGCATGCCCGAGGTTGCGATGTACGAAGGCGAACCCAATGCCTTCGCAACCGGCGCGTTCCGCAACTCCGCGCTGGTCGCCGTCTCCACCGGACTCCTCGGCTCCATGTCGCGCGAGGAGATCGAGGCGGTGCTCGGGCACGAGATCGCACACGTCGCGAACGGCGACATGGTGACGCTGACCCTCATTCAGGGCGTGGTCAACACCTTCGTCGTCTTTCTTTCGCGGGTGGTCGCCTTTTTCGTCGACCGCATCGTGTTCCGCACCGAGCGCGGCACGGGGCCGGGCTACTTCATCACGATGATCGTGTGTCAGATCGTGCTAGGGATCCTCGCGAGCATCATCGTCGCCTGGTTCTCGCGGCGGCGCGAGTTCCGTGCCGACGCGGGCAGCGCGCAGTACCTGGGCACGCCGCAGCCGATGATCCATGCGCTCGGGCGGCTGGGCGGACTCCCCCCGGGCGAATTGCCCAAATCGCTCTCGGGCTTCGGAATCACCGATCGTAGCAGCATCGCTTCGCTCTTCGCGACGCATCCGCCGATCGAAGAGCGCATCCGCGCGCTGCAGGGCCGCGCGTAGGCAGCGAACTCGTTCGCGGGCGGACGGGCGACGCCCGCTACATCGGCGGTACGAGCCCGTCCTTGCCGACGGCGACGCCTGCCGCGGTGAGCGTCCCGTCCGGCTGCCGGGTCGCCGTGACGATGATGTGCGCGCCGGACACGAGCATGGCGCGCTCGCCCGGCTCGAAAGTCACGATCGGCGCCTCGGGCGGAATAACGACCGTCTTCTCGCCTTCCTTGTACTTGAGCGTCATCCTGCGGCCCTGTTCGACGGCGACCACCTCGGCGACGGTCGCGTTCGTCATCATGCTGCCCGGCTGCAGGTCCCAGGGATAGTGGCCTTCGCCGCTGCCGCGGCGTGCCTCCGGAAGCAACAGGACTTCGATCGCCCGCTCCGTGCCGTCGGGCTGCGGCATCGAAGCCGCGCCGACGAATGCACCGGGAACGATCCGCTCCACGCCGATCTTGACCACGGCGGTCACGGTATAAGCTTCGGCGAGCTTGACGGTGAGCGTTTCCCCGCTACGCGACTTCACCTGCAGGTTGAGGCCGTTGAGCGCGATCACATCGCCGCGGATGCGCTGCGTCGGCGCCGCCTGCGCGACGACCGTCGCAGCAAGAAAGAGCGAGAGCAAACCGACAAGAACCACTCGTTGCATCATGTTTCTCCTCCCGATCCGTGGCGTGCCCAAATACGAAACGGCCGGCCATCGCGACGCGATGGCCGGCCGTGGAAACGAGCGGGCGCGCTTTTTTAAGCGGCGCCGGCGAGCGAAGATGGGGTCTTTGGCGGACGGTTACTTGAGGTGATTCGAAACCAGCTTGGTCATCTCGAACATCGACACCTGCCGCTTGCCGCCGAAAACCGCTCGCAGCCTTTCATCGGCGTTAATGAGGCGCCTGTTGATCGAGTCCTGCAGCTTGTTCTTCTTGATGTAGTCCCAGATCTTCTTGGTAACTTCGGTGCGCGGGATGGGCATGCTCCCGACGACGGCCGCCAGCACTGCTGAAGGAGTCATCGCCCTCATGAACGCGGCGTTGGGTTTGCGCTTGCTGGCTGCCTTCTTCGCCTTCTTCGGCGCGGCTTTCTTCGCCTTCTTGGCCGGCTTCCTGGCCGACTTCTTGCCCGACTTCTTCGCGGACTTCTTGCTCTTCTTTGCTTTCCTGGCAGTAGCCATAGTTCTCCTTCCTGGTGGTTGATCGCTTGGATGCGAGGGCGGTGGGCATGGGGCCGGACCGATCTCCTGTCACCGATCCTAGTCCTCCATGCGAATAAATATACCGCATTCTCGTGCGCGGGGTGTGCAAATTATGCGTGATCGACGCGCGATGGACGCCGAGTGTTGCATCGGAGAGAATCGCCGCCGTGAGCCGCAGGTCCGTGATGATGCCCGGAGTGAGGATGGCGTTCATGCTGGCGCTCGCGTCCTCGGTATGCGTGGCAGCCGCGGAACCCTTCGACCGCGGCCTCCTATGGCGTCTCGACAAGCCAGGCGCCTCCCCTTCCTGGGTCTACGGGACGCTGCATTCGAGTGACCCGCGCGTCACCGCGCTGCCTCCGCCCGTGGCGAGCGCACTGGCGGCCGCGCGGACGTTCGCGATGGAGATCTATCTCACCGACGTCAAGGCCGCGGCCTTCTTCGAGGCTTCGCAGTTCGACGACGGGCGCCGGCTCGCTCCGCTCCTCGGAGAGGAGGCCTATGCTCGATTGCGCGAGGTACTGGGTCCGTCGGCGCCCCCGGAGGCAGTGCTCGCCACGACGAAGCCATGGGCGGCGCTGCTTAGGATCGATGCTGCTCTGGCCGCGAGCGACGGGGCGACTCTCGACCGTCGCCTCTACCTCGCTGCGCGCGAGCGCCGCATGACCATTCTCGGACTGGAAGATATCGACGAGCAGGTCGCCGCCTTCGACGGGATTCCGCTGCCCACCCAGGTCGCGGTTCTCAAGCATGCGCTTGCGCACCTGCCGGAGCTCGAGGCCCAGACGGAGCCGGCGATCCACGCGTGGCTCGATCGCGACCTGGGTGCCTTGGCGGGGATCAATGCCGGCATCGCCGGAGGAGATGCCGAACTGGCTCGTCATTACGCCGTGCTCACGAGGCAGCTCATCGAGAATCGCAGCGTGCTGATGGCGCATCGCTTGTTCCTGCCGCTCGCGCATGGCGGCGTGTTCGTTGCGGTGGGCGCTCTCCATTTATACGGCTCCAGTGGGCTGCTGGCGCTGCTACGTGCGCAGGGATACCGCATCCACCGCGTGTATTGAACCTCCCCGCCGCCGCGCCGGGACCGCGGAAGCCTTTACCGCCACGCTCGAGTGCTAGGCAAAAATTACCGGCAACGCTCGATCCGCAAGGATCGACAGCTGCGCAAGTCCCTGTATTTGACGCCCAAACAATCGTGGCATGGGCGTTGCTCGAACTTCCGCACTGATTCACGCATGCGTCGCGGCGCAGGTGCGCGGAGCAGCGACAGGGAGGCGCGTATGGAGGTGGTGGCGACGCCGGCAGAGTTGCAGCAGCGACGCAGTGCGGCCTCGGTGCGCCATGTCTGCCTGCATCTGCTGTTCGTTACATTTGTCGCGCTGGCAACGCTGGCGCACGGCGCCGAATATGGAACAGTGCGCGGCGGCAGGGTGCTGCTGCCGAGCGACGAGATCTCTCCCGCCGAGCGGTCGCGCATCAAGGCGACCATATCGCGCAACATCGACGCACTGCAGCGCTCCGGTCGGGTGACGCCCCAGCCCAAGGTCATGAGCAAGGCGGCGCCAGCCGTCCTTTTCCAATGGCCGCTGCAGCTCGTGCCCGGGCATCCGGAACACGTGCCGCGCACTGTGATCGCCTACGTGGATCACGATCCCAACTACCCCAATCAGGTGCTCGACTATGCCTGTGGGAACCGTTCCTACGACACTGCCAATGGTTACAACCATCAGGGGACCGACATCACATCCTTCCCGTTCATGCAGCGCAAGCAGAACAATGACGAGGCGATCGTAGTCGCTGCGGCCCCAGGCGTCATTGTGCTCAAGGAGGACGGGCAACCCGATCACAGCTGCAGCCTGAACATGAACGTCTGGAACGCCGTGTACGTGCGCCACGGCGACGGCTCCATGGCCTGGTATGGACACTTGAAGGCGAACTCGCTTACGACCAAGAACGTCGGCGACGCGGTCGACGTGGGCGAGTTCCTCGGAGTGATGGGCAGCTCGGGCGATTCGACCGGGCCGCATCTCCACTTCGAAGTCTACGACGCCGGCGGCAACTTGATCGATCCTTTCATCGGGGCGTGCAACGACTTCAACCAGTATTCGTGGTGGGCCGATCAACGCCCGTATGAGGAGCCGGCGATCGATCTGGTGATAACCGGCGACGCGCCGGTTGGTTTTCTCGCCTGTCCGGCGGCCGAGGTGGAACACCGCAGTTCGCATTTTCAGCCCGGCGAGACCTTCTATATCACCGCGTTTCTCACGGATCAGCGGCGCGCCAACGCGACGGCGTTCGCCGTCTACACACCCGACGGCAACCTCGTGGCGAGCACGACAGTGCCAAGCGATGCCGACTTCTACCCGGCGTCTTTCTGGGAGTGGTCCTTCCCGCTCGCGGCGACGGCCACTCCCGGCGTATGGACCGCGCAGGTCGCCTTCAACGGGAAGACGCAGAGCGTCGAGTTCGAAGTGGGCGCCACCGAGCCGCCTCGTGCCGATGCCGTCGAGTACTACAACGCGTCACTCGATCACTACTTCATGACCTCGTTCGCCAGCGAGATCGCCATCCTCGACGCCGGGACCAAGATCAAGGGATGGACGCGCACGGGCGAGTCGTTTCCGACCTACTCCGCAGCGGACCCGAATTTTGCCACGGTATGCCGCTTCTACGGCACGCCCGGCCTTGGCGAAAATACGCACTTCTACACGGGCTTCGATTCAGAGTGCACGACTCTGGAAGGCAGCCCCGACTGGATCTTCGAGGCTGACGCCTTCTACATCCCGACGCCTCAGAATGTGCAGTGTCCCCCCTCGACGCGTCCGGTCTTCCGCCTTTACAACAACGGCCTCGGCGGCACGCCCAATCATCGCTACACGACAAGCTGGCCCGTGGTCAACCTGATGCAGAGCAAGGGCTGGATCCTCGAGGGCGTGACAATGTGCACGCCGCTCTGAGTCGCTGAACCGGAGTTCGCTTCGCCACCCACCTGCCTCACGGGCGCGGCGAAAATCGCCGATAATGGCGGCGCTGCTCCATGTTGCCCGCCGCCGTGAACATCGCCGAACTGCGCCGCGAATATCGCCGCGCCGCGCTCACCGAGAAAGACGTCGATTCCGATGCGATGCGGCAGTTCGGCCGCTGGCTGGATGAGGCGGTCGCAGCCAAGCTGCCGGAGCCGACAGCGATGGCGCTCGCGACCGTCGATGCCGACGGCCGTCCCGACGCGCGCATCGTTCTGCTGAAGACTGCCGACGCGCGCGGCTTCGTCTTCTTCACCAACTACGAGAGCCGCAAAGGCGCCGAGCTTGCGCTGCGGCCCGCGGCGACGCTGCTCTTCTACTGGGTCGAGCTCGAGCGCCAGGTCCGCGTGGACGGTAGGGTTTCCAAGGCCAGCGCGGAAGAGTCGGACCGTTACTTCGCGACGCGCCCGCGCGATGCGCGGATCGGCGCGTGGGCCTCGCCGCAAAGCCGCGTGATCGCCGATCGCGCATGGCTCGAGCGCGAATTCGCCGCCGCGCGCGAGCGCTTCGCCGGCGCCGGCGAAAACGTGCCGCGCCCGCCGCACTGGGGCGGATATCGCGTCGCGCCCGAGGCGATCGAATTCTGGCAAGGGCGCGAATCGCGACTGCACGACCGGCTGCGCTATCGCCGCGAAGCTTCGCTCTGGCGCATCGAGCGGCTCGCGCCGTGAGCGCCCCTGCCGGGCACTCGCAGCGCACGCTGCTTGCGCTGATCTCGCTGGGCGTCCTCAATCACATCGTGCTGGCCGGCAGCCGGATCACGGTGTCGCTCTATGCGCTCTCGCTTTCGCAGTCGCCGTTCGTCGTCGGCACGCTGATGGGTCTTTACTCGTTCCTGCCGATGTGGCTCGCGGTCGGGGCGGGGCGTCTCTCCGATCGCATCGGCGTGCGCCGCCCGCTTGCGATCGGGTCGCTTGGCATCGCGATCGGGGCGGCGTTGCCCTGGGTTTTCCAGGGGGTGCCCGTGCTGTTCGCGACCACTGCGCTGATCGGGCTGTCGTTCATGGTTTTTCAGGTCGCGGCGCAGAACGCGACCGGCGCGCTCGGGCCGCCGTCGGAGCGGGCGAAGAATTTCGGCCTGCTCGCGCTCGGCTACTCGATCTCGGGCTTCACGGGGCCGCTCATGGCGGGCCTCCTCATCGATCACGCGGATTTCAAGTGGACATTCCTCGTGCTGGCGCTGCTCCCGCTCGTCCCCGTCATCGTTCTCGCGCGCGGGGGCCTCGCGCTGCCGCCGCCGCATCCGGCGCACCAGCGCGCGGTATCGGGCGGGGTGATCGAGCTCTTTCGCAATCGCCGCCTGCGACGGGTATTTACCATCAATGCCCTGTTCGCCGTGGCGTGGGACCTGCACTCGTTCTTCATCCCGGTCTACGGAGCACGGCTCGAATTGTCCGCATCGCGTATCGGGGTGATTCTCGCGGCGTTCGCCGCGGCGACGTTTGCGGTGCGACTGGCGATGCCGTGGATCGCGCGGCGCTTCGCCGAGTTCGAGGTGCTGACCGCGGCGCTCTTCGTCGCCGGCGCTGCCTACGCGCTCTTTCCCTTCGTGGCGAGCGTGGGCGCGCTGATGACGATCTCCTTCACGCTGGGACTCGCGCTCGGCAGCGGGCAGCCCATGGTGATGTCGCTGCTGCACGGGCTTGCGCCAGCGGGACGCATGGGCGAGGCCGCAGGCATGCGCATGTCGATCATCAATGCCTCGACCTTTGCGGTGCCGCTCATCTTCGGCGCGATCGGGTCCTCGCTCGGCATCGGCCCGGTGTTCTGGCTGGTCGGCGCCAGCCTTGCCGGCGGCGGTTTCTTCGCGCGCCGGCCTTCGCGTGACTAAGGTTCCCTAACGCCTGAGCCGATCCACGAATTCCTTGCGGAACTTCGCCACTTTCGGCGCGACGACGTACTGGCAATAAGGCTGCGCGGCGTTGCGCTCGAAATAGCGCTGGTGGTAGCCCTCGGCGGGATAGAACGGCGCGGCGTCGGCGATCTCCGTGACGATGGGACCCGGCCACAGTTTCGCGGCGGTGATCTCCGCGATGACCGCCTCGGCGTCGGCCCGCTGCTCGGGCGTCTGGCAGAAGATCACCGACCGGTATTGCGTGCCCACGTCGTTGCCCTGGCGATCCTTCGTGGTCGGATCGTGAATGGCGAAGAACACCTTGAGCAGATCGCGAAACGACAGCTCGCTCGGGTCGAAGCTGATGCGCACCACCTCGGCGTGACCGGTATCGCCGTTGCACACCTCGCGGTAGCTTGGATTCGGCGTATGCCCGCCTGCGTATCCCGACTCGATGGCCTGAACGCCGCGCAGCCGATCGAAGACCGCTTCGAGGCACCAGAAGCAGCCGCCGCCGAGCACGGCAGTGGCGGTCGTTGGGGCGGGAGCGCTGCTCACGGTGACGATTATAATCGGTCGGCGCCGATCGTTCTGTGAGGCGGTCTCGCCGACCGATCATGCTGGCCCATATCACCGCCTTCGTCGCGTTCGTGCGGCGCGTGTTCGAGCATCTCTCGGGCGTAGGCCTCGCGCGCGCTGCGGCGAGCCTCGCCTTCACCACACTGTTGGGGCTGGTGCCGCTGTTCACCGTCGCGTTCGCGTACCTGGCGCGGCTCCCGCTCTTCGACCGCACGCAGGATGCGCTCGAGACCTTCCTGCTACGGTTCTTTCTGCCGGGCAGCGGCACAGTGATCCATCGCTATCTCACCGAGTTCACGGCCAAGACCGCGGATCTCAAGGGTATCGGGATCGTATTCGTGATCGCTACAGCGTTCCTGCTCGTATGGCAGATCGAGAGCGAAATCAACGCCATCTGGGATGTTCAGGCGCCGCGCTCGCTCGCACGCCGAACCTTCATCATCCTGCTCGGGCTCACGGCCGGACCGGCGGCGATCGGCGCCGCGGTCTACTTCATGACTTGGCTCGTCGACGAGTCGGTCGCGCTTGTCCGCATACAGTCAGAAACGCTGGCGTTCTTCCTGCAACCCTTCGCCCTCGCGGTCGAGACCGCTGTGTTCACTTTCATCTACGGATTCGTGCCAGCGCAGCGCCCGCGCCTTCGCATCGCGCTCGTCGGCGGCGTGCTCGCTGCGGTGGCCTTCGAGGTGGCGAAGTACGGCTTTCGCTTCTACATCACGCACTTCCCGACCTACCAGGACGTCTACGGTGCGCTCGCTACACTGCCGTTGTTCCTGCTGTGGATCTATCTCGCCTGGATCATCGTGCTGGCCGGCGCCGCGGTGACGGCGACGCTTGCCGAGCGCGATCTCGTTCGTCGCGGGTGAGCGATCGATCTACCGCCGCTCTTTGCCCGCTTCTTGCCGAATGCGAGCCGCCAAGCTAGAGTGCACGCTTTGCTTGCGCGGGGTATCGGTCCGTGTGGTCGCTAATTCAGGCAGCGGGTTGGCCGATCTGGCCGCTCATCTTCGCGTCAGTGATCGCGCTGGCGCTGATCCTCGAGCGGCTATGGTCGCTGCGGGAAAGCGTCGTCTCGCCGGCCGGGATGGTCGACAAGGTGCTCGCGGAATACAAGCAGAACGGACTGTCGCCGGAACTCCTGACCAAGACTGCGCGTACCGGGCCGCTGGGACGCGTGCTCGCTTCGGGGCTCGCCAACGTGAAGAGCCCGCGGCCGGTGATGAAGGAGGCCATCGAGGAGGTCGGACACATCGTCGCGCACGACCTCGAGCGTTTTCTGACGACACTCGGCACGATCGCCGCGATGGCGCCGCTGCTTGGGCTGTTCGGCACCGTGGTCGGCATGATCGAGATCTTCGGCTCGCAAACCGCGGCCGGTTCAAACCCGATTCAGCTCGCGCATGGCATCTCGGTCGCGCTGTACAACACCGCGTTCGGGCTGATCGTCGCGATCCCGAGCATGATCTTCTACCGGCATTTCCGCGCCAAGGTGGACAGCCTTACGCTGGAGATGGAGCAGCAGGCGATCAAGCTCGTAGAGCTCGCGCACGGCGAGCGCAAGTAGAGGCGGAACGATCATGAATCTGCGCGCCGGCCGCTCGCGCGAGGAGCCCGAGATCAACTTCATTCCGTTGATCGACGTGCTGCTCGTCATCCTGATCTTCCTCATGGTGACGACGACCTACCAGCGCGTAGCGGAGCTGCAGATCACGCTGCCGGAGGCGAGCGCCGATCCGATGCAACAGCGCCCGAAGGAAATCGATGTTGGCGTGGACACCCAGGGCCGGTACGTGATCGACAAGCGCGTCTTCCAGTTCACAACCGTAGGCGCGCTGGCCGATGCGTTGAAGACTGCGGCGGGCGACGCCAAGGAGCCGGTCGTCGTGATCAACGCCGACGCCAATGCGACCCACCAGTCGGTCATCCACGTCATGGAAGCCGCGCGCCAGGCGGGGCTGATCCACATCACCTTCGCCACCCAGACGCCGGTGAAGTGACGCATCCGTCCAAGAGCGCCGCGCGAGAGCGCGAGCGCGATTGGAAACGGATGCGTCATCCTGAGCGAGCTAAGGGAGTCGAAAGATCTGCTGTGACGCCGCCAGCGAAGCAGATTCCTCGCTGCGCTCAGAATGACAAGAATGAGTCGTTGGGGAGCATGAATCTTTCCGACCGCCTTGCTGCAGCCTGGTATGCGCCTGCGCTGACCCCGCTCGCGGTCGCATTGCTCCCGCTATCGCTCTTGTTCGGCGCGGCTTCCGCGCTTAGACGCCTGGCGTACAGTACGGGCATCGCGTCGAGCGCGGCGCTGCCGGTGCCCGTGATCGTCATCGGCAACATCGCGGTCGCCGGCTCGGGGAAGACGCCTCTCACGCGCGCGCTTGCCGAAGCGCTCGCCGCGCGCGGCTGGCGGCCGGGGATCGTGAGCCGCGGCTACGGCGGTGTCGAAGCCGGGCCGCGCGCCGTTGCAGCCGGCGACGATCCGCGCCAGGTCGGCGACGAGCCGCCGCTGCTCGCTGCATCCGGGTTCCCCGTATGGATCGGTCGCGATCGCGCTGCGGCTGCGCGCGCGCTGCTCGCGGCGCATCCGGAATGCAACGTGGTGATCTCCGACGATGGCCTGCAGCATTACGCGCTTCGTCGGAACTTCGAGATCGCGGCGATCGATGCCGCGCGTGGCTTCGGCAACGGCTGGCTCCTTCCCGCCGGACCGCTGCGCGAATCGCGTTCGCGCCTGCGGGAAGTCGACGCGGTCGTGACGCTCGTTGCGTCGGCCTCGCAGGACTCGAGCGGCGACGGCAGTGAAACGAAGATGTGGCACGAGCCGCTGCCATGGCGGAATATCGTCGATGCGAATACCGTCGCTGATCTCTCGCGCTGGCGTACAGGCGAACTGCACGCGATCGCAGGCATCGCCAATCCGCAGCGCTTCTTCGATCTCGTGAAGAGCTTCGGACTCGATCTGGTCTGCCACGCTTTCCCCGACCACCATCGGTACCGCAGGGAGGAGATCGACTTTCCGCGCGCTACGGCGATCCTGATGACCGAGAAGGATGCGGTAAAATGCATGACATTCGCCGATGCGCGCTGCTGGTACCTTCCGATCCGAGCGCGCATCGATCCCGCGCTCGTCGCTCGCGTGGAAAGGAAGCTCCGTGGACGCCAAGCTGCTTGAGATCCTCGTCTGCCCGGTGACCAAGGGCCCGCTCGTCTACGACCGCGAGCGTCAGGAGCTGGTCTCGAAATCTGCGCGGCTCGCATACCCGATCCGCGACGGCATCCCGGTGATGCTCGAAGAGGAGGCGCGCAAGCTCGAGCCCGCCGAGTACGAGTGAGCTTCATCGTCCTCATCCCGGCGCGCTTCGCGTCGACTCGGCTGCCCGGCAAACCGCTATCCGACATCGTCGGCAAGCCGATGGTCGTGCGCGTGGCCGAGCGCGCGCGGGCGAGCGGGGCGGAGCGGGTGGTGATCGCCACCGACGACGAGCGCATTCGTGCCGCTGCGCTCGAGCACGACGCCGTGTTGACGCGCTCCGACCATGCGACCGGCACCGACCGTCTCGCCGAGGCCGCGGCGCAGCTCAAGCTCGAGGAAGGCGCTATCGTCGTGAACGTGCAGGGCGACGAGCCGCTGCTCGAGCCTGCGTTGATCCGCGAGGTGGCGCAAGAGTTGCGCGTGCACGCCGACGCATCGATCGCCACCGCCTGTCACCTGATCGACGACCCGCAGGAGGCGTTCAATCCCAACGTGGTCAAGGTCGTGCTCGATGGCGCCGGCTACGCGCTCTACTTCAGCCGCGCGACGATCCCCTGGGCGCGCGACGCCTTTGCCGCCGCTCGCGACAAGCTTCCACTCGACCTTCCGTTGTATCGCCACTACGGGCTTTACGCGTATCGGGTCGGTTTCCTGCGCCACTACCCGTCGCTCGCGCCGGCGCCGATCGAGCGCTTCGAGGCGCTCGAGCAGCTGCGCGCGCTGTGGCACGGCTACCGCATCGCGGTGAAGATCACAACGGGCACGCCGGCGCCCGGCGTGGACACCGAAGAGGACCTCGCACGCGTGCGCGCGCTCTACGCCGCGGGCAAGGTTTGACCACGGCTCGCATTGCCGCGAGAATTCCACGACAACAAGCACAAGGTCGAACATGCGATTGATCCTGCTCGGACCGCCCGGCGCGGGGAAGGGGACGCAAGCCGGGTTCATCCGCGATGCGTATTCGATCCCACAGATCTCCACCGGCGACATGCTGCGCGCGGCCGTGAAGGCCGGCACGCCGCTCGGGCTTGCCGCGAAGAAAGTCATGGACTCCGGCGCGCTCGTCTCCGACGAGATCATCATCGGGCTGGTCAAGGATCGCCTGCGGCAGCCCGATTGCGCGAACGGCTACCTCTTCGACGGCTTCCCGCGGACGATTCCGCAGGCCGATGCGATGAAGGATGCCGGTGTGGCCATCGATTGCGTGCTCGAGATCGACGTGCCCGACGCGGCGATCGTCGAGCGCATGAGCGGTCGCCGCGTGCATCCCGCCTCCGGGCGGACCTATCACGTCAAGTACAACCCGCCGAAGGTTCCGGACCGCGACGACGTGACCGGCGAGCTGCTGATCCAGCGCGATGACGACCGCGAAGAGACCGTGAAGAAGCGCCTCGCCGTCTACCACGAGCAGACTGAGCCGCTCATCGCTTACTATGCGAAGTGGGCGGCGAGCGGCGACACGCGCGCGCCGAAGCTGCGCCGGGTCGACGGCTCCGGGCCGGTCGAGGCGACGCGCGCTGCATGTCTCGCCGCGCTGAAGGACTGAAGCTGATGCCGAAACGCAACGCTTTCTACGCGCAATCGGGCGGCGTCACCGCAGTGGTCAACGCGACCGCGTGCGCGGTGATCCAGACGGCGCGGGCGCATCGCGACCGCATCGGCAAGCTCTACGCGGGGCGCAACGGCATCATCGGCGCACTTACCGAGGGGTTGATCGACACGAGCAAGGAATCCGCGCAGGCGATCGCCGCGCTCAAGCACACGCCGGGCGGCGCGTTCGGCTCGGCCCGCTACAAGCTCGCGAGCCTCGACAAGGATCGCGCGCAGTATGAGCGACTGCTCGAGGTGTTCCGCGCCCACGACATCGGCTACTTCCTCTACAACGGAGGCAACGATTCGGCGGATACCTGCCTCAAGGTGTCGCAGTTCTCGCAGCACCTCGGGTATCCGCTCGTCGCGGTGCACGTTCCCAAGACCGTGGACAACGATCTCGCGGTGACCGACTGCTGTCCTGGCTTCGGATCGGTCGCGAAGTACGTCGCTACTTCGATGCGCGAAGCCGCGTTCGACGTCGCATCGATGGCGAAGACCTCCACGCGCGTGTTCGTGCTCGAGGTCATGGGGCGCCACGCCGGCTGGATCACGGCGGCGGTGGGGCTCGCGGAGGACGCCGACACCCCGATTCCGCTCTTGCTGCTGTTTCCGGAGATCGCCTTCGACGAGGCGAAGTTCCTGACGGAGGTCGATGCGCGCGTGAAGCGCTTCGGCTATTGCTGCGTCGGCGTCTCCGAAGGCTTGCAGGATGCGAGCGGGAAGCTCCTCGCCGAGGCCGGAACGAAGGACGCTTTCGGGCACGCGCAGCTCGGCGGCGTGGGGCCGCTCATCGCCTCGCTGGTCAAGGACAAGCTCAAGCAGAAGTATCATTGGGCGGTGGCCGATTACCTGCAGCGCGCGGCACGGCACATCGCCTCGAAGACCGATCTCGACCAGGCCTACGCCGTGGGCAAGGCCGCGGTGGAGCTGGCGCTCGCAGGGAAGAACGCGGTGATGCCGGCGATCGTGCGCGTATCCGACCGGCCGTATCGGTGGAAGATCGGCGTCGCGCCCCTCGAGAAGGTTGCCAACGTGGAGAAGAAGCTTCCACGCGACTACATCACGGCGGACGGATTCGGCATCACGGCGAAGGCGCGGACCTATCTCTCGCCCCTCGTACGTGGAGAGAATGCTCCGCCGTTTCGCGACGGGCTGCCGCGTTACGTCCGGTTGAAGAACGTCGCCGTCCCGCGCAGGCTGACCACCGAGTTCAAGCTGTGACCGCGGTCTGTCCCGTGAAGTCCTCGCTCATCATCGTCGCTGCCCTCGCGAGCTCGCTCGCATTCGGCGCGTCGGTCGAGGACCTGCCGAAGCGCAAGCCGGGGCTTTGGGAGATGACGATCATCCCGGCCGAAGGACAGCGGGCCCCGCCGGCGAGCAAGGTCTGCATCGACCCTGCGACCGACAGGGAGCTCATGCGCTTCGGCTTGGGCATGACGGAGCAGCTTTGCTCCAAACGTGAGCTCAGCATCAGCGGCAACGTGGCGACCATCGACGCGGTGTGCAAGATCGGCAATTCGCAGCAGACCAGCCGGTCGACGATACGCTACACGGGCGACAGCGGCTATCGCACCGAAATCAAGGCGAAGTTCGACCCGCCGTTCCTCGGCAAGAGCGAATCGACGACGATCCAGGAAGCGAAGTGGACCGGACCGTGCCCGGCCGACATGAAGCCGGGCGATCTCGTCACCGGCCCGGGAATGAAGATCAACATCAAGGACGTGGCGGGGACCAGGAAGTAGCATCCGTCGAGGCGCCGAGGAACGGCTCGACTAACCGGACCCGGCGCTGGCAAAATAGCGCGTTTGTTCTGAGGGGGAGCCATGTCCTACGCCGTCTACTTCGCGCTCGTCTGCGCGATCGCCGCATTGGTCTACGGGTTCTGGTCGATCAGCTGGATTCTCGCCAAACCTGCGGGCAACGAGAGGATGCAGGAGATCGCGGCCGCGGTACAGCAGGGCGCCAAGGCGTATCTCAATCGACAGTACACGACGATCGCCATCGTCGGCGTGATACTTTTCATCATCATCTGGATCGCGCTGGGTCCCGCGACTGCCGGCGGATTCGCGATCGGCGCAATCCTTTCCGGGGCGGCCGGCTACATCGGCATGAACGTGTCGGTGCGCTCCAACGTGCGCACGGCGGAGGCGGCGCGGACGGGATTGAACGAAGCGCTCGCCATCGCCTTTCGCGGCGGGGCGATCACGGGCTTGCTCGTCGTCGGCCTGGGGCTTCTCGGCGTGGCGGGGTTCTACCTCTTCCTCACCCAGGCTTCGACGTATGTGCCCAACCCGACGAAGGAAGGCCTGCACGGCGTGATCCAGCCGCTCGTGGGACTCGCCTTCGGCGGCTCGCTGATCTCGATCTTTGCGCGGCTCGGCGGCGGCATTTTCACCAAGGGCGCGGACGTCGGTGCGGACCTGGTCGGCAAGGTGGAGGCGGGCATCCCGGAGGACGATCCGCGCAATCCTGCCGTGATCGCGGACAACGTCGGCGACAACGTCGGCGATTGCGCCGGCATGGCGGCGGACCTCTTCGAAACCTACGCGGTGACGATCATCGCCACGATGCTGCTCGGCGCGCTGCTGCTGCCCGACAACGCGGTGGCGGCGGTCACCTATCCGCTCGCACTAGGCGGCTTCTCGATCGTGGCTTCGATCGTGGGCACTTTCTTCGTCAACGCGCGCACGGGCGGCAAGATCATGAACGCGCTCTACCGCGGCCTGATCGTCGCCGGCGTCATATCCGCGATCGGATTTCTCGCCATCACCTACTTGATGATGAGCGGGATGGCGGCCACCCATCCCGAGCTCACGGTGTGGAAGCTGTGGGGCGCGGGATTGATCGGCCTCGTGCTCACCGCCGCGATGGTGGTCATTACCGAGTACTACACGGCCACCGAGTTCAAGCCGGTGCGCCACGTCGCGCAGGCCTCGACCACGGGGCACGCGACCAACATCATCGCGGGACTGGGCGTGTCGATGAAAGCCACCGCGCTGCCGGTCGTCGCGGTGTGCGCCTCGATCTTCGGCTCGTACTGGCTCGCCGGTTTGTACGGCATTGCCATCGCCGCCACAGCGATGCTGTCGATGACCGGGATCATCGTCGCGCTCGACGCCTACGGTCCGATCACCGACAACGCCGGCGGCATCGCCGAAATGGCGAAACTACCCGACTCGGTGCGCGCCATCACCGATCCGCTCGACGCGGTCGGCAATACCACCAAGGCGGTGACCAAGGGCTACGCCATCGGCTCGGCGGGGCTCGCGGCGCTGGTGCTCTTCGCCGACTACACGCACGCGCTCGACACCTCCGGCATCAGGGTTTCCTTCGATCTGTCGGATCGCATGGTGATCATCGGATTGTTCCTCGGCGGATTGATCCCCTATCTCTTCGGCGCGATGGCTATGGAAGCGGTCGGCCGCGCCGCCGGGGCGGTGGTGCTCGAAGTGCGCCGCCAGTTCAAGGAGATCAAGGGCATCATGGAAGGCACTGCGAAGCCGGAATACGGCACCGCGGTCGACATGCTGACCAAGGCGGCGATCAAGGAGATGATCGTGCCGTCGCTGCTGCCGGTGCTGGTCCCGGTCGTAGTCGGCGTGATCCTGGGGCCGAAGGCGCTCGGCGGGTTGCTCATGGGCACCATCGTCACCGGGCTTTTCGTCGCCATCTCGATGACCACCGGCGGCGGCGCGTGGGACAACGCGAAGAAGTACATCGAGGATGGCAACTACGGCGGCAAGGGCTCGGACGCGCACAAGGCGGCCGTCACCGGCGATACGGTCGGTGACCCCTACAAGGACACGGCCGGCCCGGCGGTGAACCCGCTCATCAAGATCATCAACATCGTCGCGCTGATGATCGTGCCGCTGCTGGCGAAGATGGCGTAACGCATCAAGCGCGCCGCGTGCGGGCCAGCTACTTGCTGAGCTCGAACTCCAGGACGCGCCTCCTGCTCCCGGGGCGAGCTGGTACGCCGTAATATTTGTCGCCGATCTTGTATATATGTCGGCACCATTGCTCCTCGACTCGGCGCCACTGCATTTTCACGCAGTAGGCCCCGTGCTCGATGCGCCAGGATCCTTCGGCGGACTGCAGCCGCTGGCCGCCGGAATTGGTTCCACCGCGTGCGTCGGTGGAAGCGACGAGCGTGCCGTCAAGCTTATTCGTCCACACCCGCGTGTCCCCGTTTGGAGCGTGGTTTACCACTTTGGCGCCGGGTATGACTTTTTGAAGCTCATCGGCCGACAAGGCAACTCCATTGCGCGCCTCGATTTCGGCCAGCGACGACACGTCAGCCTGCGCGAGGCCAGCAACGCCCAGGGCAGTAAGCAAGAGTGCAAGCAAATGGGACGACATGCAATCTCCCTGGAAATTGACGGAATAGTCTAACGCTTGCGCGCCAGCATCACGCCATCCCCCACGGTGAGAAGGCACGAGTCGACGCGCTCGTCGTCGCGAATCTTAGCGTTGAGTGCGCGCAGCGCCTTGGTGTCCGCGTCACGCACCGTGCGCTTCGCAACGTCGCCGCTCCACAGCATGTTGTCGAGCGCGATCAGGCCGCCGGCGCGCAGCAGGCCGAGACACGCCTCGTAGTAGGCGTCGTAGGAGGTCTTGTCGGCGTCGATGAAGGCGAAGTCGAACGAGCCGGGGCCGTATTCACTCGCGAGCGCTGCGAGCGTCCCGAGCGCGGGGCCGAGTCTCAACTCGATGCGATCGGAGAGCCCGGCTTCCTTCCAGTAGCGTCGCGCGATCGCCGTCCATTTCTCGCTCTTGTCGCAGCAGACGAGCTTGCCGTCGGCGGCCAGCGCGGCGGCGACCGCGAGCGCGCTGTAGCCCGTAAAAGTGCCGATCTCGATGGCGCGCCGAGCCTCGATCGTGCGCGCGAGTAGCGCGAGCAGGGCGCCCTGGTCGGGACCGATCTGCATCCCGGCCTGCGGCAGCAGCGCGGTCTCGGCGCGCAAGCGCTTCTGCACGTCGCTTTCGCGGGTCACGTCGAGGGCGACGTAGCGTTCGACGGCTTCGGGAAGGAGAGATCGGCTCATCGGTGCAAGCATGACGCCTGATCGCGGGACGCGCAACCGACGGGACCGCTCTCGCCGGACGGTAGAATAGATGCATGTTCGGCGAAGGCACAGCGAAAGGCGAGTGAACATCCCTGTTCCCCGGCTCGGCGAATCGTCGCGACTCGAACTCGCGCGTCACTTCCTTTCGCTCGACGCCGAGGACGCGCGGCTTCGCTTCGGCAGCATGCTCGCCGCGCCCGCGATCGAGGAGTATGTTGCGCGCATCGATTTCGAGCGCGACGCGGTGTTCGGCGTGCACGACGAAGAGCTTTTGCTGATCGGCGCGGCACACGTCGCGTTCACCGGCGATGTAGCCGAGCTGGGCATCTCTGTGCTCGACGGGCACCGCGAGTGCGGCGTCGGTGGAGCGCTCCTCGTCCGGGCGTCCGAGCACGCGCGCAACCGGTTCGTGAACCGCCTCTACGTGCATTGCCTCGCGGAAAACACGGCGATGATGCGGCTCGCGCGCAAGCTGGGGATGAAGATTTGTGTGGACGCCGGCGAAGCCGATGCCTTCCTCGGGCTTCCGCCGGCGGATCCCGCCTCGGTTGCCGGCGAGTTCGTCGAGCAGCGCCTTGCGCTCTTCGACTATGCGCTCAAGGCCAACGCCGCATCGCTTCGAAACCTCGCCGCATCGCTCCGCGAAGGAGAGAAGGGATGAACGCAGGCGCAGTCCCGCATCGCATCGTCATCGTCGGTGGTGGCGCCGGAGGGCTGCCGCTCGCCTCGCGCCTCGGCGACAAGCTCGGGCGGCGCGGACGCGCGGAGATCACGCTCGTCGACCGCAACGGTACGCACTTGTGGAAGCCGCTGCTGCACGAAGTGGCGGCCGGGCGCATGGACGCCGACGTCCACGGCGTGGACTATCTCGCGCTCGCCTACTGGCACTACTTTCGATTCCGGCAGGGCACCGTGGCCGCGCTCGATCGCGCGCGGCACGAGCTGGTGCTCGATGCCGTGCACGACGACGACGGCGCGGAGATGCTGCCGCGCCGCGTCCTGCGCTACGAAACGCTCGTCTTCTGCGTCGGCAGCATCAGCAACGACTTCGGCGTCGCAGGCGTCGCGCAGCACGCCATCTCGCTCGAAACGCAGGAGGAGGCCGAGCGCTTTCATCGCCGTCTTCTCGCGGCCTGCGTCCGCGCCGACGGCGCTGCCGCGTCGGGGAATCCGACCGGCGTCGACATCGTGATCATCGGCGCCGGCGCCACCGGCGTGGAGCTGGCCGCCGAGATCCGTCAGACTACGCACGTGCATGCGAGCTACGGGCTCGAGCATCTCGATCCGCGCAAAGACGTCCGGCTCACGGTGATTGAAGCGGCGCCGCACATTCTGCCGCTGCTCTCCGAGCATGTCGCCAAGGCGGCGACGGGGCTCCTCGAAAAGCTCAACGTCCAGGTGCGCACCGGCGAGCGCGTGACGGCCGTCGAAGAAAACGGGGTGCGCACCGCCAGCGGCGCCTTCCATCATGCAGACCTCGTGGTCTGGGCGGCGGGGATCAAGGCGCCGGATTGGCTCCGCAACCTCGACGGCCTCGAGACGGGGCGCGGCAATCAGCTCGTGGTCACGCTGACCTTGCAGACGACGCGCGATCCCGACGTGTTCGCCTTCGGCGATTGCGCCGCGTGCCCCTGGCCCGAGGCGGGGCGCGCGGGCGCGCTCGTGCCGCCGCGCGCGCAGGCGGCGCGCCAGCAGGCGATGCTGCTCGCGAAGTCGATGCGCGCGCGCCTAGACGGCAGGCCGCTGCCCGAGTTCCACTTCCACGACCTGGGCTCGCTCGTCTCGCTGGGCGAACTGTCCGCGGTCGGAACGCTGATGGGCAGGCTCATCGGCGGAAGCCTTCTGATTCAGGGATTGATCGCGCGCTGGATGTACGCTTCGCTCTACAAGCTGCACCAGGCGGCGATCCTCGGCTACATGGGCGTGGCGCTCGACACGGTGGGGCGCTTCCTGCGCCGGCGCACCGAGCCGCGCGTGAAGCTGCATTGAGATGAAAAAGCGACCTCGCGTTGTCGTGACGCGGAAGCTCCCGGCGGCAGTTGAGGCGCGCCTCGCGCGAGACTACGACGCGGTGCTGAACGCCGATGATTGCGCGATTGGCCCGGACGATCTCGTGTCGCTCGCGCGAAACGCCGATGCGCTCCTTGTCGCCCCGACCGAGCGCATCGACGCAAGCGTGATCGCCCGGCTGCCGGCATCGGTCAGGATCGTCGCCTGCTATTCGGTCGGCTTCGATCACGTCGACGCTGCCGCGGCAGCCGGACGCGGCGTCGCGGTGACCAACACGCCCGACGTGCTTACCGAAGCCACCGCCGACATCGCGATGCTGTGTCTGCTCGGAGCGGCGAGGCGCGCGCACGAAGGCGACGCGCTCATCCGCAGCGGCCGGTGGGGACGGTGGACGCCGACCGAGCTGCTCGGCGCGGGGCTGACGGGCAAGCGGCTGGGGATCTTCGGCATGGGACGCATCGGGCAGGCGGTGGCGCGGCGCGCCCGCGGCTTCGGGATGGAACTCGTGTATTGCGATCAACGGAAGCTTCCCGCGAAGCTCGTGCACGGCGCGCGCTTCGTCCCCGCCGTCGACGAATTCCTCGCGCAAAGCGACTTTATGAGCCTGCACGCGCCGGCCACGAAGGAAACGCACCACTTCCTCGATGCGGCGCGCATCGAGCGCCTGCCGGACGGCGCCATCGTGGTCAACACCGCGCGCGGGATGCTCGTCGACGACGAGGCGCTGATCGCGGCGCTAAAGCGGCGGCGCGTGGCCGCCGCGGGGCTCGATGTGTTCGAGAACGAGCCCAACCTCCATCCCGGCTATCTCGAGCTGCCGAATGTCTTCCTCCTACCGCACCTCGGCAGCGCCACCGTCGAGACTCGCGATGCGATGGGCTTTCGCGCGCTCGACAATCTCGACGCATTCTTCGCCGGGCAGACGCCGCGCGACCTTGTCATTCCGAGCGCAGCGAGGAATCCGTTGGTACGCGAGAAGCAGATTCCTCGTCGCCAAGGCTCCTCGGAATGACAGTTGTCTACGGCTGGAAGCCCTTCACGCCGAACTGCCAGAACAGAAACGCGAAGGTATCGGCGCGCTCTTCGTACTGCGATTTCTTGGTCGAGCCGTAGCCGTGACCCGCATCGTAGTCGATCCGCAAAAGGATCGGCCTGTCGCCGCCCTGCGCAGCCTGCAATCGCGCCGCCATCTTGCCCGCCTCCCACGAGTCCACCCGCGGGTCGTTGTAGCCGGTGATGAGCAGGACCGCGGGGTACTTCGTGCCGTCCTTGACGTGATGGTATGAGCTCATCGCGAGCAGACCCTTGAACCCTTCCTCCGTCTTGACGGTGCCGAACTCGGGAATGTTGGGCACGCCGTTCGCCGAGAATTCCATCCGCAGCGAGTCTGAGACCGGGACCTCATCGATGGCCGCCGCGAATAGCTCCGGCCGATCGGTGATCGAGCGACCGACGAAGATGCCGCCGGCGCTGCCGCCCCAGATGCCGAGCTTCGACGGAGAGGTGTACTTGTTGGCGACCAGCCACTCCGCGCAGGCGATCGCGTCCTTCCAGGTGTTCGGTTTCGTGAGCTTGTAGCCCGCCTTGTACCAGTCTTGGCCGTTCTCGCCCCCGCCGCGAACGTGCGCGACCGCGAATACGCCGCCACGCTCGAACCACGGCAGGAAGGTTGGCCGGTAGAACGGCGTCGTCGAGATGCCGTACGCCCCGTAACCGTACAGTATCGTCGGATTGTTGCCGTCGAGCTTGATGCCTTTCTTGTGCAC
>Ga0335083_10002624_pt1 | contig 23647 bp, 23 predicted proteins | sample Lox_Sample_42_FD_206716 | JGI IMG/M metagenome (GOLD analysis project Ga0335083, IMG submission 206716) | Soil microbial communities from Loxahatchee National Wildlife Refuge, Florida, United States - Lox_Sample_4.2 | ecosystem: Environmental > Terrestrial > Soil > Wetlands | place: USA...
ACGGTAACGAGAACGAGGACGCCGCTCCGTTCCCGGGGCCTCCCGCGGCCCGGACGGCCCGGCGGGGATGAGCACTACCGCTGGTGGGCGCTGTCCTGCACCAGCCTCGGGATGCTGCTCGCCGCCACCAACTCCGGCACCCTGATCATCGCGCTGCCGGACCTCGAGCGCTCCTTGCACACGAGCCTGCTGGCACTCGTGTGGGTGATCCTCGCGTACCTGATCGCCGCCACCGTACTGGTGCTGATGGCGGGCCGGCTCAGCGACCTGTTCGGGCGCAAGCGGGCCTACGTGGGCGGGTTCGCGCTGTTCGCCTTCGCGTCGCTCGGCGCCGGCTTCGCCGGCAACGGCACCGAGCTGATCCTGTGGCGGATCCTGCAGGGGATCAGCTCCTCGTTCCTGTTCGCCAACGCCGCCGCGCTCGTCACCGACGCGTTCCCCCGCGAGCAGCTCGGCCTGGCGATGGGGGCCAACACGATGGTGGCCGCGATCGGGCTGGTACTCGGCCCGGTGCTCGGCGGGGCGCTGGTGGCGATCTCCTGGCACTGGGTGTTCTGGTTCAACGTCCCGCTCGCCCTCGCGGGGGCGGCGTGGGGCGCAGTGGTGCTGCGCGAGCTGGCCAAGCCCGACGAGGTGCGTGGCTACGACGTGCTCGGGACCACCACGTTCGTGATCGGGTTCACAGGTCTCGTGCTGGGCGTCTCCAAGGGCGGGATCAGCGGCTGGCACAACCCCGTCGTGATCGCCGGCCTTGCGGCCGCCGCGGTGCTGCTGCCGCTGTGGATCGTGATCGAGCGCCGCTCGCGGGCGCCGATGCTCGACCTGACCCTGTTCCGCAACCGCCTGTTCGCGGCCGCCAGCGCCGCGGCGTTCATCAACGGCCTGGCGCGCTTCGCGCTGATGTTCCTGTTCGTGTTCTACTTCCAGGGCGCCCAGGGCGACTCCCCGATCGACGCGGGCATCAAGCTGACGCCGCTCGCGCTCGGGATGCTGGTGGCGTCCCCGCTCGCCGGGGTGTATGCCGACCGCCACGGCTCGCGGGCGCTGGCCGCGATCGGCATGGTCGTGACGGCCATGGGGCTGGCGGGCATGACGACGCTGCAGGTGTCGAGCGCCTATGCCGAGAGCGCCCTCTGGCTGGCGCTGGTGGGGATCGGCTCGGGGATGTTCAACAGCCCCAACACCGCCGCCATGATGGGCGTCGTGCCGGCCAAGCGCAGGGGGATCGCCGCCGCGGCCCGGACCCTGCTCCAGAACACGGGCGCCGTGCTGTCGATCGCGTTCGTGCTCGCCGTGGTCACCTCCTCGATCCCCAAAAGCACCCTGTTCGCGGTCTTCTCGGGGCTCGCGAAGGGCCTCTCGCCGGAGAAGCTCGCCCCCTTCATCTCGAACATGCACGTCGCCCTCTGGGCGCTGGCCGGTGTGTCGCTGCTGGGGGCGGGAGTGTGCCTGCTGCGCCCCTCCCACGAGTCGGCCGCCGCGCAGGGCTTTGGTGCACCCGCGACGGCCGCCCCACCGGCGAGCGCAGGTCCGACGGGCGCGCTCGCCGAGGGCTCGCAGGCGGCGGGACTGTGAGCGCCCGCCCCGCACCGTTGCCCGAGCAGGCGCCGGCCTCCGCCGGCGAGCAGCTGCGCATCGGGGACGTGGCCCGGCTGGCGGGAACCACCCCCCGGACGATCCGCTACTACGAGCAGATGGGGCTGCTGCCGGCGCCCAGCTCGAGGGCCGCAGGGTCCCACCGCACGTACTCGCTCGAGGAGGTCGAGCGGCTGCGGGAGATCATGCGCCTGAAAGAGCTGCTGGGTCTGTCGCTGGAGGAACTCGGCGCTCTGCTGGCGGCCGAGGAGGCGCGTGCGGCCGTCCGTGCCCAGCTGCGGCGCGAGGACGTCGACCCGGCGCGCCGGCGCGAGCTGCTGCAGGAGGCGCTCGGCCACATCGACCGCCAGCTCGAGCTCGTGCGTCGCCGCGCCGGCGAGCTGGCGAAGCTCGAGAGCGAGCTGTGCGAGACGCGCAAGCGGGTAAGACGAAAGCTGCGGGCGCAGGATCCCGAGCGCACGCCGCGGGCCGTGCCCGCACCCGACCCCAAGCACCGCCGAGCCCGATGACGATCGCCCAGGTCGAGCCCAGCCCCGCCGGCGTCCCCGGCGCGGTCTCCGACACCTCTGGTCTGCGGGCCGAAGAGCTGACCTTCGCGGGCAGCGGCGGCACCGCCGTGAACGGGTACCTCTCCTCTCCCGCCTCCGCGGAGAGGTGCGCCGGGATGATCGTGATCCACGAGGCGATGGGCCTCAACGACCACATCCGCGACATCTGCAACCGCCTGGCGGCGCTCGGCTACAGCGCGCTCGGCGTGGACCTGTACACGCGCGAAGGCGGTCCGCCGGCGCCCGAGGTCGAGGCGATCATGAAGCGGCTGTTCTCGATGTCCGACGAGACCGCCCGGGGGGACCTCGAGGGTGCGGCCGACCACCTGCGCGGTCTCTCCACCGCCAGCGGCCGAGTCGGGTGCATCGGCTTCTGCATGGGCGGGCGCTACACCCTTCTGATGGCCGTCAGCAGCGACCGCCTCGATGCCGCCGTGGACTGCTGGGGCGGGTTCGTCGACCGCGCCACCCCCGACGAGCGTTCCACACCCGAGCGCCCCACCCCCCCGCTCGAGCTGGCCGCGCAGCTGCACTGTCCCCTGCTGGCGGCGGTCGGGGCCGAGGACCAGAACCCCTCGCCGGCGATCGCGCAGGAGCTGCTCGAGCGTGCCTCGGCCTCCGGGCAGGAGGTGAGCGTGGACGTGTACGAGGGCGCCGGCCACGCGTTCCTGGCCGACTACCGCCCCACGTACCGCCCCGAGCCGGCGGCGCTGCTGTGGCAGCGGATCGTCCCGTTCCTCCGCCGCAACCTGCAGGAGGCCTAGTCGATGGACCGCAAGTGGTGGACCCTGATCGCCGTCTCCTTCGGCGTCTTCATGTTGCTGCTGGACATCACGGTGGTGAACGTCGCGCTGCCGGACATCCAGAAGTCGCTGCACTCCTCCTTCTCCGACATCCAGTGGGTGGTCGATGCCTACTCGCTGACGCTGGCGGCCTTCCTGCTCACATCGGGCTCGCTCGCCGACCTCTTCGGCCGCCGGCTCATGTTCGCCACAGGGCTCATCATCTTCACCGGCGCCTCGGCGCTGTGCGGCCTTTCGACGACCCCCGGGATGCTCAACCTCGCCCGCGCGGTACAGGGTGTGGGCGGCGCGATGATGTTCGCCACCTCGCTCGCGCTGATAGCCAACGCCTTCCGCGGGAAGGACCGCGGCACCGCCTTCGGGGTCTTCGGCGCCGTCAACGGGGCGGCCGTCGCCGTCGGCCCCGTCGTGGGCGGGGTCATCACCTCGGGGATCGGCTGGGAATGGATCTTCTTCGTCAACGTCCCGATCGGCGTCGCGGCGGTCTACGTGACGCTCACCAAGGTGGTGGAGTCGCGCGACCCCGACGCGAGGGGAGTCGACTGGGCCGGGCTCGTCACGTTCTCCGGGGGCCTCTTCCTGCTCGTCTACGCACTCGTCCAGGGCAACGTGAAGGGCTGGGGTTCGACCGAGATCGTCGGGATGCTCGCCGGCGCCGCCATCCTGCTCGTCCTGTTCCTGGTCGTGGAGCTCGCCCAGCGGCGTCCGATGCTCGACCTGTCGCTGTTCCGGCGCCCCGCGTTCACCGGGGCCAACATCGTCGCCTTCTGCCTGGCGGCGTCCTACTTCGCGATGTTCCTGTACCTGACGCTCTACATCCAGGACGTGCTGCACTACTCGCCGCTGCAGGCCGGCCTGCGCTTCCTGCCGATCACCCTGCTGTCGTTCATGGTGGCCCCCGTGGCGGGCCGTCTGAGCGTGCGCATGCCCGTCCGCCTGCTGCTCGGCAGCGGCCTGCTGCTGTGCGGGGCGAGCCTGCTGATGATGACCGCGCTCACCTCGACCTCGGAATGGACCTTCCTGATCATCCCGTTCGTGCTCGGCGGGGCCGGCATCGGCCTGGTCAATCCGCCGCTCGCCTCGACCGCCATCGGCGTCGTGCCGCACGAGCGCAGCGGGATGGCCTCCGGCATCAACGCGACCTTCAGGCAGGTGGGCATAGCCACCGGCATCGCCGGCCTCGGGGCAATCTTCCAGCACGTGATCACGAGCTCCACGACCACCGCGCTGCGACACGGCGGGGCGGCCCGCGAAGTGCTGGCAGCCGGCCACGGACAGCTCGGTCAGGCGCTCAGCTCGGGGGCGATCGGCGGGCTGCAGCACGCGATCGCACCGGCCGCCCGCGTCACGCTCGCCCACGCCTATCGGATCGGGTTCGTGGAGGCCTTCACGACGATCGCCGGGGTCGCCGCCGCGATCGCACTGATCGGTTCGGTGGCCGGCTTCGCGCTCGTGCGCAGCAAGGACTTCGTCGCCTCATACGCGCAAACCGAGGCTCCCGAGGGCGAGCCCGTGATGAGCACCGCCGGCTAGAGCCGCACGGGCCTAGCCGTGATCCTCATAGCCCGGACAGGACAGCACCGGCAGGCGCGGGTAGCGGGGGTAGGACGGGTCGCTCTTGGAGCGCTGGCACAGGTAGAACACCGACCCGCGCCGGTTTGGCACCTCGCGCCGGTGCACGCACGTCGCGCACAGCCCCACGCGACGCAGCTCGGGCGAATCGGATCTATCGGCCTCCTGGCTCACTTGTGCAGCCACGATAGGCGCCCGCCGGTACACCCCCGGCGGCCGGCGCCCGGGCGCGGTTTGGCAGCGGTGCGATAATCGTTGCTCAGACAACTATGACCCTTCCCCGATGACCACCTTCCGACGTCTGCTCGGCTTCCTCACCCCCTACCGGCGGGGGCTCGCCGCCTCCTGGGGGCTGGCGAGCGTGGCGATGGTGGGAACCGTGGTGCTGCCCGCGCTCACCGGCCACGCCGTCGAAGCGATCAGGCGGGGAGCGGCGGCGAGCCAGCACCACCAGGCGGCCGCTCGCGCGCACGAGCGCGACGTGCTGCTGACGCTCGCGCTGGTGATCCTCGCGGTGGTGCTGATCCGGTGGGGGCTGACGGTGTGGCGGCGGATGATCGCCGGGCGGGTGTCGCTGGGGGTCGAGTACGACCTGCGCAGCATGATGTACGGACAGCTGCAGCGCTTGGAGCTCGGCTTCTTCGACCACCAGCAGACGGGCCAGCTGATGTCGAGGGCGACGGTGGATCTGCAGGCGGTGCGCTTCTTCCTCGGCTACGGACTGGTGTTCATCCTGCAGTCGCTGCTGACGATCGCGCTGGCGGGCGCGGTGATGATCTACGTCAACCCGGGGCTGGGACTGATAGCGCTGATCCCGGTGCCGTTCGTGGTGGTGATCTCCTACCGCTACGGACGTCGTGCGCGGCCGGCGATCCAGGAGACGCAGCAGCGGATCGGCGAACTCACCGCGGAGGCCGAGGAGAACATCTCCGGCGTGCGCGTGGTGAAGGCCTTCGCCCGCGAGGACCGCCAGCTCGGGCGCTTCCGCGCGACGGTGGGCAGGGTGTTCGACCAGGCGATGCGGGTGACCCGCCTGGAAGCCCGCTACAACCCGGCGATCGGTTTCCTGCCCCAGCTCGGGCTGGCGGCCGTGCTGCTGATAGGGGGCCGGGCCGTGATCCACTCGCACCTCACGCTGGGCCAGTTCACCGCTTTCTACCTGTACCTGAACATGCTGATCAGCCCCATGCGCTCGTTGGGGGTCACGCTCAACCTCGCCCAGCGGGCGACCGCCTCGGGAGCGCGGATCTTCCAGCTGCTCGACCGTGAACCGCGGATGCGCGACCGCCCCGGTGCGCCCGAGCTGCCGCCGGGCAGCGGTCACGTGCAGCTGCAGGGGGTGACGCTGCGCTACGAGCCCGCCCACGACGAGCTCATCACGGCGCCCGCCACGCCGCTGCGGTCCGGGCGCACCGTGCTGCACGACATCGACCTCGACGTGCCGGCCGGCAGGACGGTGGCGATCGTGGGCCCCACGGGGTCGGGCAAGACCAGCCTCGTGGCGCTGATCTCGCGGCTGTACGACCCGAGCGAGGGCGAGGTGCTGCTCGACGGGGCAGACGTCCGCGAGGTGACCATCCGCAGCGTCCGTGGAGCGGTGGCCGTCGTCAGCGACGACCCCTTCCTGTTCTCGGCGAGCGTGGCCGAGAACATCGCCTACGCCCATCCCGACGCCACCCGCGAGCAGATCGAAGAGGCCGCCCGGCGGGCCCAGGCACACGAGTTCATCACGGGCCTGCCCCAGGGCTATGAGACCCAGGTGGGCGAGCGGGGCCTGACGCTGTCCGGGGGCCAACGCCAGCGCCTGGCGATCGCGCGGGCTCTGGTGTCGGACCCGCGGGTGCTCGTGCTCGACGACGCCACCTCCTCGGTGGACGCCTCCACCGAGCAGAGCATCAAGCTCGCGCTCGCCGAAGCGATGTCGGGGCGGACGACGTTCGTGATCGCCCACCGCATGTCGACGATCGCACTGGCGGACGAGATCGTGGTGCTCGACCACGGCCGCATCGTGGCCCACGGGGCGCACGCGGAGCTGCTCCAGAGCTCCCCCCTGTACCGCGATATCGTCGCCGCCGACACCCGGCCGGCGGTCACCGGCGCGGCCGAGCCCGACAGCCTCGGGGTGCTCACCGCCGGAGCGAGCGGAGGCGAGCGATGAGCGCGATGGGCACCGGCAGAGGAGGCCCGGCCGGCGGCGGGCGCGTCGGGCTCGGGCCGGGGATGCGCGGCGGGCAGTGGGCCGGCGAGCGGGCCTCGCGGGGCAGTCGCGGGCGCAACCTGCGTGGCCTGCTGGCTCTGCTGCGGCCGTACCGCCTGCGGGTGACGGCGATGCTGTTCGCGCTCGTGCTCGGGACGGCCGCCTCGCTGGCCCCGCCGCTGCTGGCGCGCATCGCGATCGACCAGGGCATCACCAAGCACAAACCCGAAGTGCTGCTGCTGGCGGTGCTCGCCTTCCTCGTCTCGGCGGTGCTCGTGTGGGCGACCACGCGGGCCCAGACCTACCTCGTCGGATGGGTCGGCCAGCGGGCGCTCGCCGACCTGCGGATCCGCATCTTCACCCACCTGCAACGCCAGCCGATCGGCTTTTACGAGAGCCGACCCGCAGGGGTGCTGATCTCGCGCATCACCAACGACGTGGAGGCGCTCGAAAACCTCGTCACCGACTCCGTGGTGACGCTGTTCCAGGCGGGCCTGATGCTGATCGGGGCGATCGGCGTGCTGCTGTACCTCGATCCGCTGTTGGCGCTGCTGACGTTCTGCATCGTGCCGTTCGTGGCCGGCGCCAGCATCTGGTTCCGGCTCGTCTCGACCGGCGCGTTCCGGCGCACACGGGAGACGATCGGCGGGATCACGGCCTATCTGCAGGAGACCCTGTCCGGCATCCGGGTGGTGCGCAGCTTCGGCCAGGAGCCCGCCCACAAGGCCCGCTTCGCCGAGCTCAACGAGGACAACCGCGAGGCCAACATGATCACCGTGCGCCTCAACGCCACCTACTTCCCGGCCGTGGAAATGATGTCGGGGGTGGCGCTCGCGCTGATCGTCCTGTACGGCGGCTACCAGGCGATCAACGGCCACATCACGGTGGGCACGATCGTGGCGTTCGTGGCCACGCTGTCGTTCCTGTTCGAACCGATCCAGCAGCTCTCCCAGCTGTACACCACCTACCAGTCGGGGATGGCCGCGCTGGAGAAGATCTTCGGGCTGCTCGACGTCGAGCCGACGCTCCAGGACGCCCCGGGGGCGCGGCCGCTGGGGCCGATCCGCGGCGACATCGACTTCGACGACGTCTCCTTCAGCTACCAGCCCCGCGCGGTGCGACGCCGGCGGCCGGATGCGTCGCCCGAGTCGGTGCCGGCGGAGCCCGCGCCGCCCCCGGCGCTGGCGCTCGAGCACGTCGACCTGCGGATCCCGGCCGGGCAGACGGTGGCGCTGGTGGGAGCGACCGGCGCGGGCAAGTCCACGATGGCGAAGCTGACGGCCCGCTTCTACGACCCCACGGCGGGACGGGTGCTGGTGGACGGGCACGACCTGAGGGAGGTCACCAGCAGCTCGCTGCGCTCCCAGATGGGGATCGTGCCCCAGGAGGCGTTCCTGTTCTCCGGGACGGTGCGCGACAACATCGCCTTCGGGAACCCCGATGTCGGCGACGACGAGATCAGCGCCGCCGCGCGGGCGGTGGGGGCCGACGAGTTCATCGCCGAGCTGCCCGACGGATACGCCACCGAGGTGGGAGAGCGGGGAGCCCAGCTGTCGGCGGGCCAGCGCCAGCTGCTCGCCTTCGCCCGCGCGCTGATCGCCGATCCCCGGATCCTGATCCTCGACGAGGCGACCTCCAACGTCGACATGCGGACCGAGACCAGGATCGAGAAGGCGATGCGCCGGCTGCTCGCCGGGCGCACCTCGATCGTGATCGCCCACCGCCTCTCCACGATCCGCCGGGCGGGCAGGATCGTGGTGCTGGACCATGGCCGCATCGTGGAGCAGGGCACCCACGAGGAGCTGCTGGCCGCGGGAGGACGCTACAGCGAGCTGTACCGCGACTGGGAGGTGCGGGCGGCGTAGGTCGCGTACGGCGCGCGTGCCGGGTCCGGCCGGAACAACGGCGAACCGGCGGCGGGCACCGTCAGGGCACGAGCAGCTCGAAGGCGTCGTCGACCAGGGTGTGGGTCTGCGCGTTGTACACCGACACGCGCCAGTCGCCCGGCCCCTCGCCCTTGACGGAGACCGTGTCGGGGCTCGGGAAGGTCCCGCCGGCGGCGGCGGTGGCGAGCGCCACGGTCTCCGGGTTGCCGGGGAAGTGCACCTCGTACTGGCCGGTTTCGCCTTCGATGCGGCGCGCTTCGATGACCCGCCCGCTGCAGTTGTAGGCCGTCGCCACGGAGGTGAAGCCTTCGGGGAAATGCGGGCCCGCAGGCACGAGCGCGAAGCCCTTCACCTGGCCCGTCTGGGAGGCGCAGTCGCTGCGGGTATAGCCCGAGGCCGGGACCGATCCCAGCGCGAGGGCGCTGCTGGCCGTGCTCGCGGTTTCGGCGTGGGAGGCGTTGGTGGCGCTCTCGGCGTTGATCGCGCTGGCCATGGGCACCGATTTGGCGAGCTTCAGGAAGATCCGGGTGTCGGTGGTTTCGAGCGAGTGGATCACGCGGGGGTTGAGCTGCTTGGTGGAGTTGACCAGGTAGTGCTTGGCCGCCAGCGCCCCGCCGCTCATCGCGAACACCAGCGCGAGCGTGGCGGTGACGTTCGCATAAGTGAGATTCCGCCGTAGCGCCTTCATCGCCTCGCCTCCCGTCGCGTCGGCCTGCCCAAGCCCGATCCCGGGCGCCGGGTGAGCATAGGCGCTCGCCTGAGGCCCCGCGCCGCCTCGCGGGCCATCTCGCCGGCGAGGGCGCCTAGCGGTAGGCCGCGTTGATCAGCTCCTGGGCATGCGCCGGCGTGACGCCCAGGTCGCGCGCCAGGCTCGCGGCGGCGGCACTCGGCTCGAGGCTCCCCGCCGCCACGAGCACCCATCCCGGCTTCGGCGGCTTCGCACGGGCCTGGCCGGCGCCTGCCTGAGCCGGTGAGGCACCCGCGGCGAGCGTGCCCGCCGTCAGCAGGATCGCCAGGCGGCGCATGTGCGTGGCCACCTCACATCACGCCCGCCACGGCGGGGGCGGAGATCTCGTCGCGTTCGCCTTCTCTCGGCAGGACCGCGGCGAGCTGGGAGTGCGGGTGTCCGTGGGGCTTGGGAGGCGCCGCCGCGGGAGCGGCCGTGGCGGTGCCCGGGAGGAGCCCCGCGAGGGCCAGCACCGAGGTCACGGCCCCCACCGCGAGGACTGCGTTGGTCTGCTTGCTCGTGTTCATGCAGCGAGCGTCGCGCCTGCGCATGTGCCCGGGCTTTCGCCCGTGTCGGAGGCCCCTGAGAGTCGGCTGCGGCGTTCCCGTGACGGGCGGGGACAGTGAGGATGGCGCGGGCAGCCAACTCCTGAGGGGTGGATATCGGCGCCCGCGCCATCCTGGCCGAGGGGACTTCGTCCGGAATCGGGGTGGGTTCCCAGACGAGCGCCCGCATCCGGTGAGCGCCTGCTTCCCCCGAGCGTTGAGAACGATATGTGATCGCGCGGACGACCCGGTGGGTGGTTTCTACGGCACCCGCAGGGGAAAATCCCCCTCGAAGCGGGTTCCCGGGTGCGTGGTGACCCTACAGCGAGGCGTTGCCGCCCAGCGAGGCCTCGAGCGCGGCGGCCTCCGCCTGGGAGACCGGCTGGCGCGAGGGAGCCGGTGCCGTGTCCCCGAGCGCGGCGAGCATTTCGTCGATCTCGGCGTCCTGTGCGATCAGCACGATCGCCGAGCACCCCTTTGGGATCCCCTCGCGGAGGCGTTGCGCCAGCTCCTGGGGCTCGTGCTCGCTTTCGCTGGGCGTGGCGGTCCCCGCCTGCGACCCGACGAGTCCTCCCACCAGCAGTCCCACGGCGATCCCGACGGGACCGATCAGCACCCCGATCAGGCCGCCGGCGACGGCGCCCTCCCCCGCGCCCTTCTGCGATATGTGGTCGGTCTCATCGACGTCCAGGTAGTGGCCCGCGAACATGCCCCGCAGCAGCAGGTGTCCGCTGCCGTGGTGCTCGACCAGTCCGATGTCCTTGGACCAGCGCGCATCCGGTCCGGCGCGATCACGGGCTTCGGCGAACTTGACGCTGGCGGCGTTCTCCCCGTGGAAGGAGACGACGACCGATTCGAGTCCCATGGCCGCAATCTACCCCAGCGCCGGCGGCGCCGTCCGCCGGGCGGACGGGGCGACCTGGGCTCACACGGGAAGCCGCGGCCCGAGTGCGCGGTGGGACCCGGGGGCTGGCAAGATCAGGTGTGCGCCGCCGACCCGCCGGAGAGGATGGAGCTTGCCGGGCGCCCGTCCATCTCGAGGCCGGCCCAACACGACCGCAAACGCCGGGAGAGAGCATGAGCGATCAGCCGAAGGACGCAACCGAGTTCACCCGGAGGGCCAACCAGGCGCTGCTGGGGAAGCTCCCGTTCGACTACACCAAGGACTTCGAGGACGCCGCGCGCGGCTACATCGCGCCGCTGAAGGACGACGGCAGGGCCGCGGTCTCCAAGAGCGGGCGCGTGGTGTACGACGGCGGCGCGCTCGACTTCGTGGGCGACGAGGATCCCGCGCCGGACACGGTCAACCCGAGCCTGTGGCGCAACGCCAAGCTGATCAAGAAAGGCGGCCTCTTCAAGGTCGTCGACCGTCTCTACCAGGTCCGTGGGCAGGACCTCTCCAACCTCACGATCATCGAGGGCGACACCGGCCTGATCCTGATGGACCCGCTGGTGTCTCCCGAGACGGCAAGGGCGGCGCTGGAACTGTACTTCGAACACCGACCGCGCAAGCACGTGGTGGCGATGATCCATTCACACAGCCACGTTGACCACTACGGCGGAGTGAAGGGGGTGATCGACGAAGCCGACGTGAAGGCCGGTCGCGTGCGGGTGATAGCTCCGGTCGGGTTTCTGGAGGCAGCCGTGGCCGAGAACGTGCTCGCGGGCACCGCGATGAGCCGTCGCGCGACCTACCACACCGGCGTGCTGCTTAGGCCGGGTCCGAAGGGCCACGTCGGCGTAGGCCTCGGGATCGGCGCCTCGATGGGAGCGGCGACGCTGATACCGCCGACCGAGCACATCACCGAGACCGGCCAGAAGCTCGAGATCGACGGACTCACGTTCGAGTTCCTGCTCGCACCCGACACCGAGGCGCCGGCCGAGATGCACTGGTTCGTGGAGGAGCTGGCGGCGCTCACCGCCGCCGAGAACTGCTGCCACACGCTCCACAACACCTACACGCTGCGCGGGGCCCCCACCCGTGATCCCCAGGCGTGGTCGCAGTACCTCAACGACACGATCGACCGCTGGGGTGATCGCACGGAGGTCCTCTACGGCATGCACCACTGGCCCGTGTGGGGCAGGGAGGACGTGCTGCGCATGCTGCGCAACGGCAGGGACGCATACAGGTACATCAACGACCAGACCCTGCGACTCGCCAACCACGGCTACACCCCGGTGGAGATCGGCGAGATGATCGAGCTTCCCGCGGAACTGAACCGTGACTGGAACCTGCGGGGCTACTACGGGACGGTCAACCACAACGTCAAGGCGACCTACGTGAAGTACCTGGGGTGGTTCGACGGCAACCCGGCGCACCTGCACACGCTGCCACCGGAGGAGGGCGCCAAGCGCTACGTGGAGCTGATGGGGGGTGCGGAGAAGGTTCTCGAGGAGGCCCGCAGGGCGTTCGACGAGGGCGAGTACCGCTGGGTCGCGGAGGTCGTCAACCACGTGATCTTCGCCGACCCGTCCAACAAGGAGGCTCGCGCCCTGCAGGCGGACACGTTCGAGCAGATGGGCTACCAGGCTGAGTCGGGAAGCTGGCGTGGCCATTTCCTCACCGGCGCACAGGAGCTCCGCGTGGGCACGCCAGATCTTCCGTTCCCGGGAACCGCGACCCCCGATTCCGTGCGGGCGATGAGCCTCACGCTGCTGTTCAACTACCTCGCGATGCGCCTCAACGGACCGAACGCCGGCGACAGGGAGATCACCCTGAACATGGTTTTCTCCGACACCGCGGAGAAGGCCGTGCTGGAGCTCCGCAACGGCTCGCTGAGCCACTCGCTCGACCGCACCGCGGCGAAGCCCGACGTGACGGTGACACTCGAGCGCGAGTCACTGAACTCGGTGATCATGGGAGAAGCCGACCTGCTCGAGCTCGCGGGCAACGAGACGATCGGGGTGGAGCCGGATGTGTCCCCCCTGGCGGAGCTGGTGGGGTTGCTCGACACGTTCGAGCTGTGGTTCAACATCGTCGAGCCGTAGGACCGCGTCTACAACCCGCAACCGCCGACCGGCGGCCCGCGACCCGCGCCCCCCGACCGGCGTCCCGCGGCGTCCTGCGACCGGCGCCCCCCGACCGGCGTCCCGCGGCGTCCTGCGACCGGCGCCCCCCGACCGGCGTCCCGCGACCGGCGTCCCCCGACCTGCGTCCCGCGACCGGCGTCCCGCCCACGTCGAAAAAGAGGGGCCCCGGAATCCTCCGGGGCCCCTCCGTCTTCCTTGACTGTCACGCCATCGGCCGGTGCGGCCGAGCGGGACGGGCTACCTCGCCTTTGCTTTCACTTCGAATGCCGGCTGTGCGTACTTCCAGCATTTGCCGCTGGCTCCGAACGAGCCTTCCACCCCGCCGCAGGCGGCGACGCTGTAGACGGTGGTCTGGAAGACCTGTTCGGGGAGCGGGTCCGAGCCGACCGAGGGTCCGGTCGGGAGTTCGACCCATTCTTCACATTCGTGGGTTGTCGGATTTTCTTTGTTGCAGTGGTAGCTGACGTTCACGGTCACGTTCAGCGAGTTCTCTGGGCCTTCTTCGCCGGTGGGCTGGGCGCCGTAGGTCTCGGTGTTGAACGCGAGGTCGATGATCGCCGTGTTGGGCAGTGTGGCCGTCGGCAGTTTGAAGGTGATGTTGTGGGCGATAGCGAACGTACATTCTTTGCCGTAGCCTTTGGTCCACCCTTCGTCCGGACAATGCGGCGATGCCGATGGTCGGAACGGGATCTGGAATTCATGCGTCACCTTGGTGACGATCGGGCCCACGGTTTCACCGGGCCCCGCTTCGTAGATTTCCAGCGTGATCGGCCACGTGAAGGTGGCGCGACCATTCGATTTACACGTCGCATCGAAACCCGTCTGGCAGGCGAAGCTGAGCAGGTTCGCCACGACCGTCGGGCTGTGACGACTGGTACCGGCGAATGAGACCTCACCGCCGAACGCCGAGGTGCCACAGCACTCGAAGCCCTCCGCACCATCCAGCTGGTGCCTCGCGGGCATGTTCTTGTAGATAGTTTCCGCTCCCGCCGACCCGGCCATGACACCCATGGCCGCGCCCGCCACCAATAGGACGGCGGCCAGCCAGGCCACCGTCGAACTCCTTTTCGTGCTCATTGTCTGTTCCTTCCTCTCATAGCGTCGTCCCTGGCCCCTGCGCGCGTTGTGCCGCCCGCTGCCAGTCTCCGCTCATTACGCCTTCGTACAAGCGTCCCCCGGAAACCCCCTTCCGACGTAGGCAGCACGGAATACTAACCCCACGGCCCCGCAAACGCATTCTCGGCGGGCACCGGAACGCGACGGTGCCTGCGGCATCGCTCCCCCAGCGTGGGTCAGGCGGCGGCCGGGGACGCACGAACGCCCCGGTATCTGGAACCGCACCCGCGAGGTAGGAGCCGTCCTCGCCGAGGCTCTAGGAGCTGCACTTGTGGAGGCCGAGACCGAGCGCCAGGCCCTTGTCCTGCGCCTGGACCTTGCTCAACGTGGTCACTGCGCCTTCCGCTGCGGCACGTTCGTGATTCGCGAAGGCGATTGCGACGTTGTGCAGATCCGTTGCTTCCTCTGAGAATCCGGTCACGAGCTTGGCGACCCTCGCCGAATCCTCCGGCGCCACTGGCACCGCGACGAATTGCTTGTCGCCCGCACGCGCGAGGGCAACAACGTGTTCCAGGATCGACACTCGTTCCGCTTCGGCTACCGTGCTCGAGCTGCTTTCCAATGCGCCAAAGCGGGCTTTCAGGGGTGCCTCCTGCGCGAATAGATGGGCGCAGATCGCATCCGCCTTTGCGACGAATGCGGCATGTGTTGGCACCGTCACCCCGGCCGGCGCGTTCCGCACAGTCGGAACATGACCCGACGAACCGCAGCCGGCGAGCACCACCAAGATCACGGCGATGATCAGGACTCGCACGCCGCGGGACCCTAGCCCACATCGATGTGTCGCGGGAACGCGTGCGCCTGGCGTCAGTTCCAACGGTGACATTGCCCTAGACCGCATGGTGGGCGGGCCGCGGAGGAATCACCAAGACGGCCATCGCGCTTGCCACCACGACTGGCACGAGGAGTCCCGGAACGCACGAACGCCCCGGTCTCCCGGGGCGCACGTGTACTCCGGGACAGGGACTCGAACCCCAATCTCCCGGACCAGAACCGGGCGTCACTGCCAATTGGACTATCCCGGACAGCGATTCGAGCCAAGAATAGCCAATCGGGGCGACCGCTCAGGGGCGTTGGTGTGCGCCGCGAGAGGTCTCGCGCCCGGCGGGCCGCTTCAGATCCGCGCGGGCCGGCTTCAGCTCCGCGCGGGCGAGGTTCAGATCCGCGCGGGCTGGCTTTCGGGCGAGAAGTAGGCGGTGACCGCCTCCTCCAGGCCCGGGTCGAGCACGAGCAGCACCTCGTCCCCGGATTCGATCACCGTGTCGGCCTTCGGTACGAAGCCGGCGCCTCCGCGCAGCACCGAGATGATCAGGCTGCCCTCCGGTAGGGGGATGTCGACCACCTTCTGGCCAACCGCGGGTGCCTCGTCGCTGACCTCCAGCTCGATGATCTCCAGGCGCTCCTCTTCGAGGGCCAGCAGATGCACGAGTCCGTACCTGGGGACCTCGTGCTCGATCAGGCGCAGGATCAGGTCGGTCGCGGACACCGCCGGCTGGATCCCCAGGAGCCTGAAGTGGTCGTGGTTGCGGGGGTTGTTGACGCGGGCGATGATCCGGTCGCAAAGGTACTTCTCCTTGGCCACCTGGCACACGAGGATGTTGTCCTCGTCGTCCCCGGTGACGGCGATCACCAGGTCGGCCCGCTGGATCCCGGCCCGCTCCAGGATCCACAGCTCGGTCGCGTCCCCGTACTGGACGGCGTGCTCGAACTCGTCCTCGTTGGCGAGGTAGCTCGCCCTCGAGGACTCGATCAGCGTCACCTCGTGGCCCTTGGCGATCAACTCCCGGGCGAGGTTCCTCCCCACCTTGCCGGCGCCGGCGATGATGGCATACATTCCTACGCCGCCTCCGGCGTGAGTGCCAGTTCGAACTCCTCGATGGCCTGCTTGGTGGGGCAGATCGTCCTCAGCCCCTGGCCGTCGTACCAGTCGGCCCGCGCGGGGTCCATCACGCGCACGATCACCTTCTCGACGCCGAAGCGCCGCTGCGCGATCTGGGAGATCACCAGGTTGGTGTTGTCACCGGCGGTCGAGGCGATGAACACGTCGGCCCGCTCGATCCCGGCCTCGATCAGCGCGTCGGTCTCGAGCGCGGTCCCGACCGTGAATTTGCCTTCGGCTTCCTCCCAGGTTTTCGTCTGGCCCGCGTCCAGCCGCTCGTGCGAGAGCGGGTCGGTGTCCAGTACCGACACTTCGTGCCCCGCCGCGAGCGTGGACTTGGCGAGCGCCGAGCCGACACGGCCGGCACCCACGATCAGCACGAACATTGCGCCCCCACTGAGGCCATAAGCGGAGATTAGACGATGGTGGCACCGACTCACGAGTGCGCGGACGCCAGTGCCGACGCCGGCCTTCAGGCGTCGAGGCCGAGGTCGGCGAGGGCGTTGGCGAGCAGGAAGTACGCGTCGAGGCGAACCACACGTCCGTCGCGGATCACGAACACGTTGGCTCCGGGTGCGCGGGCGCTCTCCTCGAGCCCGACCCCGCTCCCCCTCCCCCGACCCTGTGCGACCAGGCTCACCAGCACACGCTCCTCGTCGATCCGGCGGTACTCCAGGGCTTCGACGCGGTAGTCCTCCCAGGCGCTCAGAAACGCTCGCCAGCCCTGCCCCATCGCTTCCAGGCCACGGTGGACCTCGGCGCCGGGTTCATCGACCATCACGTACTCGATGTCCGGGTGGGCCCACCACACGCTGCTCCAGTTGCCACGTTCCCAGTTGGCGTAGATCGCCCGCACCAGCTCGAGGTTGTCCACGCCCGATCCCCTCTCCTCGACGGGGTCCCGTCAGCCCCTCTGCACCCTGACGTGGTTCACCGGGTCCCCCTGGGTGGCCTCCTGGCGGGCCCGCGGGGAGACCCGGCCTCAGGTGATCAGCGGGATGATCAGGATCGCCACGATGTTCGCGACCTTGATCATCGGGTTGATGGCCGGTCCCGAGGTGTCCTTGAAGGGATCCCCGACCGTGTCCCCGGTGACCGCGGCGGCGTGCGCCTCGGAGCCCTTGCCCCCGAAGGCACCGTCCTCGATGAGCTTCTTGGCGTTGTCCCACGCGCCACCGCCGGCCGTCATCATCACGGCGAAGAAGAAGCCCACCACGATCACGCCGATCAGCAGGCCTCCCAGCGCCTGCGTGTCGATCAGCCCCACGATCAAGGTCAGGCCGATCGGCAGCAGCGACGGCAGGATCATCTCGCGCTGGGCGGTGCGGGTGACGATGTCCACGCAGGTGGCGTAGTCGGGCTCTTCGGTGCCCTCCATGATCCCGGGGTGCTCACGGAACTGGCGGCGCACCTCCTCGACCACGGCGCCGCCGGCCCTACCCACCGCCTCCATCGACAGCGAGGCGAACAGGCACACCATCAGCCCGCCGATCAGCAGGCCGATCAGCACCGGCGGTTCGTTGATGGCGAAGTTGGTGATGTGTCCGGTGTGGGAGATGAGTTCTTCGCGGAAGCCCGCGAACAGCACCACCGCTGCCAGCACCGCGGAGCCGATCGCGTACCCCTTGGTGACCGCCTTGGTGGTGTTGCCGACGGCGTCGAGCGGGTCGGTCACGTTGCGCACCGCCTCGGGCAGGTCGGCCATCTCGGCGATCCCGCCGGCGTTGTCTGTGATCGGACCGAACGCGTCGAGCGCCACGATCAGACCGGTGAGCGAGAGCTGTCCCATGACCGCGACGCCGACGCCGTAGATGCCCACGAAGCCACCGCCGGCGAGCTTCCACGAGCCGAGCACGCCGAGCACCAGCACCAGCGCCGGCAGCGCCGTCGCCTGCAGCCCCGAGCCGAAGCCCTGGATGATGTTCGTGGCGTGGCCGGTGATCGAGGCTTTGGCGGTCTTCTTGACCGGCGAGAAGCGGGTCGAGGTGTAGTAGTCGGTGATCACGAACAGGCACGCGGTCACGGCGATGCCGATCAGCGAGCACAGGTAGAAGTCACCCCAGCTCGGCGTCTGTACGGGCGCGCCGGCGGCCTTGTAGGTGAGGTTGTCAACCATCCAGTAGGTGATCGGGGCGAACGCAGCCGCGGCGATCACCCCGGACACGACCAGTCCCTGGTACAGCGCCCGCTCGACGTTGCCGGCGCGCGAGCGCACGGCGAAGGTGCCGATGATCGAGGCGATGATCGCGGCGCCGCCCAGCAGCAGCGGATACAGGGCCACGCGCGTGGCCTCGTGGAAGGTGAGCACGCCGAGCAGCATCACGGCGACGGCCGTGACGGCGTAGGTCTCGAACAGGTCGGCCGCCATCCCCGCGCAGTCGCCGACGTTGTCGCCCACGTTGTCGGCGATCGTCGCCGGGTTGCGGGGGTCGTCCTCGGGGATCCCCGCCTCGACCTTCCCCACGAGGTCCGCGCCCACGTCGGCGGCCTTCGTGAAGATCCCGCCTCCGAGCCTCGCGAACACCGAGATCAGCGAGCCTCCGAAGCCGAGCCCGACGAGCGCGTCGACGGCGGTCTTCTGGGAGTCGTTGAAGACGGCGGTGAGCAGCCCGTAGTAGCCGGCGACGCCGAACAGCGCCAGCCCCACCACCAGCATGCCCGTGATGGCGCCGCCCCGGAAGGCGGTCGCGAGCGCCGGGGCGACCCCGCCGCGGGCCGACTCGGCCACACGGGCGTTGGCCCGCACCGACACGTTCATGCCGATGTAGCCCGCCGCGCCCGACAGCACGCCCCCGATGGCGAAGCCGCAGGCCACCGCGATGTTCTGAACGAAGATCAGCGCGACGAACAGGACCACCCCGACGAGCGCGATCGTGGTGTACTGGCGGTTGAGGTACGCCCGGGCCCCCTGCTGGACGGCCCCCGAGATCGCCTGCATCCGCTCGTTGCCGGGCGAGAGCGCGAGCAGGGACCGCGTGGTGAGGAGCCCGTAGGCGACCGCGCAGGCCGCGCATACGAGGGCGATGACGACCCCATGGTTCGTCAGGAAGCTGCTCAAAAGAAAATCCTCCGCGGTGTCGGTTTGCTCAGCCGCGCGAGGATGTCGCGCGCACGTTCGTCATGGCCGGACTGCTTGCTGGCGCAACCAGGGCCCGGTCAAACGCGGGCGCAGTCTATCGTGCCGCCCCGCCGTACGCCGGTCCACGGGGCGCCCGGCGCCCCTGTCTGCAAGCTCATTTGCCGGGCACCCACAGCCGCCCGGAGGACTCGGCCGGTCCGGGCCTGCGCTGCTCGGAGCCCTCCGGCCGGGGCCCGCCCGGCTCCCCACCGGGCGCACCGCCCCCCTCTCCGCCGCCGCCGGTCCCGCCACCCCGGTCCTCGCCGGAGCCCTCATCACCGCCGGAGGCAGACGCGCTACCCGCGGCGCCCGTGGGCGCGGACGCGGCCGCCGCGGGTCGCTGGATCTCCTGGGCATAGGCCATCTGCAGTCGCGAGAGGGCGTCCCGCAGCGGGGGCAGCTCCTCGGGGATGCGCCGCTCGAGGATCTCGAGCATCCCCCGCACGGCGTCGATCGCGTCGCGCACCTGCTCGAGGTCCTGTCCCCCGGCGCCCTCGGGCGGTCCCTCGCCCGGCGCGCCCTCGCCCGGCGCGCCGAGCTTGCGGGCGCCGAGGTTGAGGATCGAGATCGTTGCCTGCGCGATCAGGTCGGTGGTCGTGATGCGGCTCAGTTCCGCCTCGTAGGCGGCCCTCATCTCCTCCTCGGTGGGCTCGCCGCCCGGAGGGGCCTGGCCCTCGAAGCCCCCGGCCGCGCTCAAACCCTCACCACCTCCGTGTAGGTCTGCCGGGTCTCCTCCACCGAGGCCGCGAAGACCTCCTCGCGGCTGGCTCCGGCGGCGATCATCCGATTCTGGCGCTGGGCCCCGTTGAGCTCCGGGAAGGCCAGCGAGATGCCGAGCTCGGAGCGCACCGGCTCGCTCCAGGATGCCAGCCGCTCGATCGCCGAGCGGGCGGGGAACTCCTCGGCGCGCTCGATGTCGATCAGGTGGCCGTCCATGCCGTAGCGGATCGCCCGCCACAGGTTCTCCTCCACCAGCCGCCGGGGCGGCTCGGGCAGCGGCAGGCCTTCGTCCTCGTCGCGCAGCGCCTGCGCGATGCACGACACCATCAGCGACGCCAGCGCCTCGGACTCGGGCGCGGTGGCCTGGGCGTCGCAGATGCGCAGCTCGACCGTGCCGAACGCGAAGTGGGGTCTGATCGACCACCAGATCTGGGTGAACTCGACGATCGAGTTGGTGCGCACGAGGAACTCGATGTACTCGCGGTAGGCGCCCCAGCTCCCGAACACGTCGGGTATGCCACAGCGGGGGAAGCTCTTGGTGAATGCCTGCGTGCGGGCCGAGTGCAGGCCGCTGTCGCGCCCGTCGAGATACGGCGAGTTGGCCGACACCGCCAGCAGCAGCGGCAGCACCGGCCGCAACCGGTCGCAGACCCGCACCGCGCGCTCGATGTCGCGCACGCCCACGTGCACGTGCAGGCTGAAGGTGTTGTTGCGCCAGGCGACGTATTTGAGTCCGTCCTCGACGCGGCGGTAGTGCTCGGTGTCGATGATCGGCTGCTTGCGGTAGTCGGCCCACGGGTGGGTCCCGGTGGCGCCCAGCGACACACCGTGGGCCTCGGCGAGCGCGAACAGCCGCCGACGGCGCTCCCGCTGGCGGGTGATCGCGTCATGAAGGTCCTCGCCGGCGCCGGAGATGATCTCGATCTCCGAGGAGATCAGCTCGCCCGTGACCGCGTCGCGCAGGACCTCGTCCTCGAGGGACGCAGCCTTCAGCTCCTCGAAGCGCGGCACCATGTCGTGGGTGTCCGGATCGAGGATCGAGAACTCCTCCTCGATCCCGATCGTGAGGTCCGTGCTGTGGGCGAAGGTCTGGGCCGCGCGGTCTAGGTCGATGCTGCTCATCGGAGCTGGCCGGAGAACGGTGCCTAGGTCAGATAGAAGTACAGCGCATACAGCAGGTCGACCGCGGGGCTCGAGGTGTGGACGGTCACCTCCGGAGGAACGTCGAGAAGCGACTCCGAGTAGTTGAAGATGATCTTCACGCCGTCCCGGACGAGCTCGTCGGCGAGTCCCTGGGCCGCGTGCGTGGGCACCGCCAGCACCCCCACGACGATGTCCTCGTCCTCCACGAGCTGGCTCAGTTCGTCGATGTGTCGCACGAGCTGGTTGCCCACCTGCGTGCCCACCTTGGCGGGGTCGCTGTCGAAGATCGCGACCACCCGGAAGCCGTGGTCGGCGAAGATTTCCGAGGAGGCGATCGCCTTGCCGAGGTGCCCGGCGCCGATCAGCGCGATGTTGTGCTGGCCGGCCGTCCGCAGGATCTTGCGGATCTGCGACACGAGCGCCTCGACGTTGTATCCCACGCCCCGCTTGCCGAACTTGCCGAAGCCGGACAGGTCGCGTCGGATCTGGGTGGAGTTCACGTGCGTGTAGTCGGAGAGCTCCTGCGAGGAGATCGTCTCCTTGCCCATCTTCTTGGCCTGCGTGAGCACCTGCAGGTAGCGCGAGAGGCGAGCTGCCACCCCCAGGGACAGCCGGTCGTTTGAGCCGGGGGCTCCATCCCGAACCTGCTCCACGGCGCCGCTGATGGACTCTCCATAGTTCATCGCCGTGACTCTAGTCGCTCTCGCAACAGGGGCTCGTCCACGAAATATTCGCACAGCTCCTCGCCGTCGAGCGTGATCACCGGTATGCGCTCGAAATACGCCCGGTGGAGGCTCTCCTGCTGGCGGATGTCGCGCTCCTCGAGCTCGAAGTCCAGCTGCGGCTGCAACGCCCGCAGGGCATCCATCGCCTGCTCGCACAGGTGGCAGTCGGGCTTCGAGTAGACGGTCACCAGCGCCACCCCTACAGCTCCCCGGGCCGCTCCCCGCTGGCGTACGCGTCCAGCGACAGGTAGCGCGGGTAGTCGAGGCGCTCGCCGTAGCGCGCGGCGCTGGCGATCATGGCGGCGTTGTCGGTGCACAGGGAGCGTTCGGGCACGTGCACCTCGGCGTCGAGCTCCTGTAGACGCCGGCGCAGCTCCCCGTTGGCCGCCACCCCTCCACCCACTGCCAGGCGCTCGCACCCCGTCTGCGCCAGCGCGCGCTCGGCGCGCGACACCAGGCTCTCGACGATCGCCGCCTGGTAGGAGGCCGCGAGGTCGCCCGCCCGCCGTTCGCGCTCCTGCTCGGAGAGCTCGCGCAGCCTGTACAGCAGCGATGTCTTGATTCCCGCGAAGGAGAAGTCGAGCCCCTTCGCGAAGGCGGCCCGCGAGGGCGAACGCCCGCGCCCGCGCTCGCCCGGGGAGCCGGGGAACGAGAACGCCTCGGGATCCCCCCCGGTCGCGAGCCGCTCGAGCGCCGCACCTCCCGGGAAGCCCAGCCCGAGCATGCGGGCGCCCTTGTCGAACGCCTCTCCGGCGGCGTCGTCGAGCGTGCTGCCGAGCACCTCGAAGCCGTCATGCGACTCGACCCGGGCCAGCAACGTGTGCCCGCCGCTGGCGATCAGGCACACGAACGGCGGCTCGAAGGGCCCGCCGTCCCCGCGCACGAAGTTCGCCGCCACGTGTCCCTGCAGGTGGTCGACGGCGGCGAACGGCAGCTCACGAGCCGCCGCGATCGCCTTCGCGCTCGACAGCCCCACGAGCAGCGCCCCGATCAGGCCCGGCCCCCGCGTGGCGGCGACGAGGTCCACCTCGCCGAGCTCCGCATCCGCCCTCGCCAGCGCCTCGTCGACGACCGCGTCGATCAGCTCGAGGTGGTGGCGGGAGGCGATCTCGGGGACGACCCCGCCGAAGCGCGAGTGCTGCTCCTGCGAGGAGATCACGTTCGAGCGCATCGTCCCGTCGCCCTCCAGGACCGCCGCGCACGTGTCGTCGCAGCTGGTCTCGATCGCGAGGATGCTCACGGCGGTGAGGCGTTGGGCACGTCCTCGAGCGACCCCGCGAGGGTGGCTGGTGTGCGCCACATGACGAGCGCGTCCTCCCCGTTGTCCTGGTAGTAGCGCCGCCGCAGCCCCGCCGCGCGGAAGCCCTCGCGCTCGTACAGGTGGATGGCGACGTGGTTGGAGGGCCGCACCTCGAGCGTGAAGCGCGCGCGCTCGTCGCCCACCCGCTCGTACAGCTCGGCCAGCAGCGCGGAGGCCAGTCCCACGCGCTGGTGGTCGGCGTCGACCGCCACGTTCATCACGTGCCACACGGTGTCGTAGCGCGAGCAGATCAGATAGCCCACCAGCCGCTCCCCTTCGACGGCGGCCAGGCAGATTCCCGAGCTCTTCGACAGCTCGAGCACGAACATCGCCAGCGACCACGGCGTCGGGAACACGCGCCGCTCGATCGCCGTCACCTGGGGCAGGTCGGGGTAGCTCAGGCGCCGGATCTCGATCCCGGGCGGCAGCGGGCTGGGCGTCTGTGAGAGGGTCGGCTCTGTCATCGGCGGTGTCGGTGGGGATCGGCTGTCTCGCGTGCGCATGGAGCGCCTAGGCGCCCTCCAAGGCTAGCTCCGCGTCGGGCCTGCGCACGTAGTCGGGCAGGATCCCGCCCTCACCGGAGGGCACGGCAGCGCGCTCGCCGAGCGCGCAGATGGCGGCGGCGGTGACCAGGTGAAGCCGCGAGCCCTCCTCCGCCACCTCGACGCCCGCGTCCCGCAGCAGCTGCGCATAGCGCACGGCCCCGTCGCCCACCGCCAGCGGGCGACCGCCCCCGGGACCG
>Ga0335083_10002625_pt1 | contig 23644 bp, 20 predicted proteins | sample Lox_Sample_42_FD_206716 | JGI IMG/M metagenome (GOLD analysis project Ga0335083, IMG submission 206716) | Soil microbial communities from Loxahatchee National Wildlife Refuge, Florida, United States - Lox_Sample_4.2 | ecosystem: Environmental > Terrestrial > Soil > Wetlands | place: USA...
CCTAGTTTCACTTCCCTGAGTTGAGGGCTGGCCCCGGCCGGCCGATCTGTCGAAGCACTCTGGGACGGGCTCGGCTCCGGGCCCGTCGCCATGCGGCCATGGACATCGAGCTACGCGTCAGCGACCGGCAGGCGACTGCGAGCCTGCTCGACTTCTTCCAGCGGAGGGACATGCCCGTCCGGCTCCAGGGAGAGGACGGTCTCGTCGTCCAGCTCCCGGAAGAGCTCCAGGAGCGCCAGGCACGGCACGAGATCGAGCTCCTGCTCCGCGTCTGGCAGCTGATGAACCCGGACGTCCGCGTCGACGTGAACTAGGCGGAGGCCGGTAGGAGCGCCTCGCACTCTCGCAGGTAGTGCGTGGCACCCATTTCGCGGTAGAGCTCGATGGCCCGCCGCAGCTGCTCGTCGGCTTCGGAGCGGCGGCCCTCCGCTACGAGCAGCTGCGCTGCCTGGAACCGGGCCTCGGCCTCGTCCGGCCTCGAACCGATGAGCTGTAGGAGGTCGGCGGCCGCGACGAAGTCGCGCTCGGCGTAGGCGCGGGCGACGTTCGTCCACCGAGTCGGGCGGTGATCCGCAAGCGCCTCGACGAGGTCGTCCGCGAGGCCGAGCCGGAGGGCCGCCGACGCGAACGACGGAAGCGTGATGACGGCGAACTGCATCCCCTCGCCTCGAGCCAGGGCGTCGATCAGCTCGCGTGCGAGCGGCACGGCCCTGTCCTCGTGCGAGACGAGCGCGAAGATGTGCGTGGAGGCTGCGAGCGCGTAGAACAACGCCTGAGGGTCGGCGATCTCCCGCCCGAGGGCCAGGGACCGCTCGGCGTCACCGGCCACTTCCGCCGGTTCGCCTCGCCCCAGCCGGATCTCGGCGCGAAGGGCGTACACCTGATAGGCGGTGTAGTGAGGCGAACCCGCTTCCACCGTGGCCAGGAAGTCGTCGGCCATCCGCAGCGCCGTGTCCCACTCGGCGCGGCGGAAACGCACCTCGGTGACGGTCCCCTGGTACCAGAGCCGCTCGCCCGCGGACCCGGACTGCTCGGCGACGCGGGCCGCCTCGAGTCGAGCATCGAAGGCCTCGTCCAGATCGCCGAGGAGCACATAGGCGACGGACAGGTTGTTGTACGCGCGACTGAGCGTTCCGAGCTCGCCGGCCGCAGCCGCGAGCTCGATGGCTCGCTCGAAGTCCTCGATTCCGCCCGGGTCGCCCTGCTCGACACGCGTCGTTCCGAACAGCGCGAGCACCTGGCTCACACCCACCTCCCAACCGAGCGCCTCGGCCTGCTCGAGCGCCTCCGACGCGAGCTCGATCGCACGGTCTGCGTCCCCGGAGATACTGGCCCGCGTGGCCAGTCGTATGAGGATCCAGGCAGTCGCCCGACTCGGCGGCTCGTCGGCGATCATCGCGGCTGCGCGGGCGGCGTGCTGCTCGCCGAGCTCGGGCTGCCCCTTCATCCAGTAGGTGCCCGAGAGAACCATCTCTGCCTCTGCGGCCCTGGCCGTCTCGCCGGTGGCCACCAGGGCGTCTCTCGCCTCGGCCAGGAGCTCGGGCTCGCCCTGCCAGCCGTCGGCCGGGTAGGCCCGGCGGAAGAGCAGCTCCGCCCGCTCGCGGTCATCGTCCGGCCAGAGCCGCAGCGCGGCGTCGTAGAAGCGCTCCGCCGCAGCGAGCGCATAGAGGGACGCGGCCCTGTCGCCGGCGTCGCGCAGCGCGCGCCGTGCCGACTCGCCGAGCGCTGTCGACTCGACGCCTGCTGCCTCCGATAGCTCGATCGCCTCGAGGTAGTGGTGGGCGAGCATCTCGGCCTGGTCCTCGGCCCGGCCGAGCGACTCGATCCACGCGGCGGCGCTCGTGTGCTTCCGTGCGCGCGCCGCGCGGGGGATCTGGGCGTAGGCGATGTCGCGGATCAGCAGGTGGCGGAACGCGTACTCGCTCTCGCCGGCCACCGAGGAGGTGCGCGCGCGCTGGACGTACTCCTTGCGCTCGAGCGCGTACAGGAGCTCGGCAGCCTCCTCCAGCGTCCAGCCGTCCAGCGCCTCGAGCGCACCGAGCCAGAAGACCTTGCCGACGACGGCCGCGTCCTGGAGCAGCCGCTTCTCCTCGTCCGACAGCGCGTCGAGGCGCGCGGCGATGATGCCCTGCACCGTCTCCGGCAGCTCGAGCACGTCGCCGCGCTCGATCAGGATGCGCGCGTACTGCTCGGCGTAGAGCGGGTTGCCCCCGGCGCGGGCGAGCAGCGCCTCTTGGGTCTCTGCATCGACGAGCGGCCGCTCCAGCAGCGCCTGCAGGAGCCGGGCGGTCTCCTCGTCCGAGAGCGGCGAGAGCGAGATCGTGAGCGCGTTCAGCTTGCCACCACCCCAGCCCGGGCGGCGCTCCAGCAGCTCGGGGCGTGCCGTCCCGAGCAGGAGCAGCGGAACGCCGCGCACGCGCTCGACCAGCTCGTCCACGAAGTCGAGGAGGGCGTCGTCGGCCCAGTGCAGGTCCTCGAACACGAGCACGAGCGGCAGGTCGTCGGCGAGCGCCTCGAGGAAGCGGCGCCAGGCGGCAACGCCCTCGTCTGCCCCGCCCGGCTCTTCCTCGGCGACCCCTGCGAGCGGGCGCAGGTGGCGCTCGAGCCACTGGCGCTCGGTCGGCTCGAGATCGAGCTCGGCGACGGCGGCGCGCAGCTTCTCCTCGGACTGGTTCCTGCTGTCGTTCTCGAGGATCCCCGCGTGGGCCTTGACGATCTCGGCGAGCGCCCAGAACGTGACGCCCTCGCCGTAGGGAAGCGAGCGGCCCTGGCGCCAGCGAACGAAGTCGGTCTCCTGCGCGACGGTCTGCAGCAGCTCGCGCACGAGGCGGCTCTTGCCGATCCCCGGGACGCCGACGAGCGTGACGAGCTGGGGCGAGCGCTCCTCGCGCACCCGCGCCAGGGTCGAGACCAGGAGCTCGAGCTCCCGCCCGCGGCCGACGAGCGGGGCGTCGATCTGCTGCGCGACGTCCACGCCCAGCCGGGAGCGCGCCTCGACCACCTCCCAGGCAGGGATCGGCTCGCTCTTGCCCTTCCCGGTCACCGGCTCGACCTCGCGGTACTCGATCGCCTGCGCGGTGGCGCGGTAGGTCTGCTCTCCGACCAGGATCCCGTTCACCGGCGCTGCGGCCTGCAGGCGGGCGGCGGTGTTGACGACGTCGCCCGCGGCCATGCCCTCGCCCTCGCTCGGCCGCGCGCCGAGCGTCACGAGCGCCTCGCCCGTGTTGACCGCGATCCGCACCTGCAGCTCCTCGCCCTGCTCGACGACCCAGTCGCGGATGTCCAGCGCGGCCCGCACCGCGCGCTCGGGGTCGTCCTCGTGCGCGAGCGGCGCGCCGAAGAGCGCCATCACCGCGTCGCCGATGAACTTCTCGACGGTGCCGCCGAAGCGCTCGAGCTCCGAGCGGAGGTGGGCGTGGTACGGGGCGAGCAGCGCCCGCACGTCCTCGGGGTCGAGCGTCTCCGCCCTCGCCGTGAACCCGACCAGGTCGGCGAACAGGACGGTCACGATCTTCCGCTCCTCGCGGCCCGTCAGGGACGGCTGCTCGGCCAGCGCGGCGCCGCAGAACGGGCAGAAGGGAAACTCCTTCGGCAGCTCGTTGCCGCAGCTCGGGCAGGTCACGCCGCCGAGTCTAGAACGCTAGTCGCGGCGCTCTTCGAGGTACTTCTTCAGCCCGAGGTAGGGAAGGATGAACGCGGCCAGCACCATGGAGCCCCAGACGATGATGGTCGCACCGATCCAGGTGCCGAGCCCGTGGATGTTCAGGCCGTTCGAGACCAGGTCCGTGATGACCAGGCCCGCCAGCACCGAGATCAGCGCGACGCCGCCCATCGCCGCAGAGTTCGAGTGGCGGAACTGGGTGGCGAGAAACGGCGTGAACAGGGCGTAGACGAGCGTGAAGATGACCACTGCGCCGACGAACCCGGAGACGTTCAGGTCGACCCCGCTCAGGACCAGGTCGGCGACGATGAGCCCGACGGCGCTCGCGACCAGCGCGATGAACGCCCTGACGACCAGCCGGATCACGCGCCCACCCTAACGCAGCATCTGGCCGAAATCACCCTCGCGGCCCGACTGCTCAGAGCTCGAGCGTCTCGCCGTCCTCGGGCACGAGCGCCTCGGGGACGGCGGCGCGGACCTCCGCCCGCGTCTCGAGGCAGTGGTTGATCGCCTCGAGGTGCACGACGACCACCTTCGGCACCCGGGCGACGACCTCGCGGACGTCGTCGGTCGTCATCACGATCGGGTCGCCCTCGAGGAAGCGCGCGCCGCTGCCGTTGACGACGGCCACGCGCGGCCGGTGGGAGGCAATCGCCTCCTCGACCTCCTCGCACCAGATCGTGTCGCCGGCGATGTAGAGGTCGCCGATCACGAAGCCACTCACGGGCGCGAGCTCGACCGCGATCTCGCCGGTCCCGTGCTGGCCGCCCGTGCGCGTGATCACCAGGCCGTCCCAGTCGACGGACGTCTCGACCGGGCGGGCGAGCAGGCCGGCCTCCCCGAGCGCAGCCTCGTCCTCGGGCTGGCAGAAGACGGGCACGTCTCTCGGCAGCAGGCGCGCGGCGGTCTCGTCGAAGTGATCCTCGTGCAGGTGCGTGATCACGACCGCGTCGATGCCGCGAACGACCTCCTCCGCCGGGACCGGCAGCGGGACGAGCGGGTTCGGCACCTGGTTCGGGGTGTCCTCGATCGGCGGTGCGGTTCCGGCGTCGTCGAGCATCGGGTCGACGAGCAAGCGGTGCCCGTCGAGCTCGACGATCAGGGTGGCGTGCCGGACGAGCGTCAGCCGCATGCGCGAATGCTGTCAGGCTGGCGGCGTGCGTGGGTTCGACTACGTGATCGTGGGCGCCGGCTCTGCAGGGTGCGTGCTCGCCAGTCGGCTCACGGAAGATCCCGCGGCCAGCGTGCTGCTGCTCGAGGCCGGCGGGACCGACCGACGGCGTGAGATCCGTGTCCCGGCGGCGTTCTCGCGCCTCTACTCCAGCGAGGTCGACTGGGGCTACCGGACGGTCCCGCAGCCGGGGCTCGCCGGCCGCGAGGTCTACTTTCCGCGCGGCAAGGTACTCGGCGGCTCGTCGTCGATCAATGCCCAGATCGCGGTGCGCGGCCACCGTGCGGACTACGACGGCTGGGCCGGGGCCGGGAATGTGGGCTGGGCGTGGAACGACGTGCTCCCGTATTTCGAGCGGAGCGCGGCGACCCGGTTCACGATCGCGGAGCTGCGCGACCCGAGCCTCCTCACCGAGGCCTTTCTCGCAGCCGCCTCTGAGGCCGGCCTGCCGCCTGCACGCGATCTCAACGCTCCCGAGCCCGAGGGTGTCGCGCTCAGCCCGGTCAACCAGCGCCGAGGTCGCCGCTGGAGCGTGGCCGACGGCTACCTCCGGCCCGCGCGCTCACGAGCGAACCTGACGGTGCTGACCGGCGCACAGGCGATTCGGATCGTGCTCGAGGACGGCCGGGCGCGGGCCGTCGAGCTCCGGCTGGAAGGCCGTGCGGAGGCGGCGAGCGCGAGGCGGGAGGTGATCCTCTGCGGAGGGGCGATCAACTCGCCTCATCTCCTCATGCTCTCAGGAATCGGCCCGCGCGACGACCTGGCCGCGGCAGGCGTGGAGCCCGCCCACGACCTCCCGGGGGTGGGCCAGAACCTCCAGGACCACCTCGCGGCCGGCCTCCTCACCGGGACCACCGGCGTCAAGACGCTCGCAGCGGCGAAGTCTCCGCTCAACCTCGCGCGCTACCTGCTCCTCCGCCGCGGCCCGCTCACGTCGAACGTCGCCGAGGCAGTCGGGCTCGTCCGAACGCAGCCGCAGCTCGAGGCACCCGACCTCGAGTTGCTGTTCGCACCGGTCCTGTTCGTGGACGAGGGGCTTACACAGTCCGAGGAGCATGGCCTCACGATCGCGGCGATCGGGCTCCAGCCGGCCAGTGTCGGGAGAGTCGAGCTGCGCTCGGCCGACCCTCTCGAGCCGCCCGGGATCGATCCCGGTTACCTCTCCGATCCCCACGGCGAAGATCTCCACGTCCTCCTCCACGGCACACGCCTCGCGCGCCGGATCCTCGCGTCGAGGGCGCTGGCTCCCTACGTGACCGAAGAGCTCACGCCGGGTGATGCCGCGCAGAGCGACGACGAGCTGGCCGGGCAGGTGCGCGCGCGGGCTCAGACGTTGTACCACCCGGTCGGAACCTGCCGCATGGGCACCGACGCCGGTGCGGTCGTCGATCCGGAGCTTCGCGTTCGGGGCATTGACGGTCTGCGTGTCGTCGACGCTTCCGTAATCCCGCGCGTGCCACGCGGGCACACGAACTGGCCGACCGTGATGATCGCGGAGAAGGCTGCCGACCTCGTCAGCGGATCGCCGGGGTGACCTCCAGGTGGGGCCGGGTGGAGGTGGGGACGACCTCGACCTCGAGGTGGATCGGCGTTTCGAGCGCGATGCTCACCAGGCAGAGGTCCTTCGCCCGGGCTGCCGCCAGCCTGGTGGCCTCGACCTCGTCGGCCGCGACCTCGACGCGAGCCTGGAGCTCGATCGAGATGAAGCCGAAACGTCCATCGGCCATTCGCTCCACGTGGCCGACGCCCTCGACCTCGAGCGCGTCGAAGGCGACCCCGTCCCGCTCGGCGACGGCAACCAGCGTGACCGCGTAGCACGAGGACAGCGAGCCGACGAGGAGGTCCTCGGGGCTCCAGACTCCCTCGATTCCGCCCTTGAACCCCGGCGGCGTCGCGACCCGCAGGTCGGGCTTGCCGGCCGCCCTGAGCTCGGTCAAACGGCCTCCCTGCCAGTGAACCGAGACAGGAAACCGGTGTGACTTCACGATGCTCATCACAACTCCTTTCCTGGGTGCCTCACGTGCGGAGAGTCGCCGAGCACGGCGTTCGCGGCATCGGGGCGGGGCCGGAGCCGCCTGCGGGGTTTCCGCAACTGCGATCAGGGGTCGGCCCGATGAGCGCGCGGCGCTGCTCCCGGAGAATTCGTCCATGCAGCGCAGCTACGGAGTCGTCTGGCGAAAGGGCACGGGACCGCTCGCGGCCGGGAAGCTCGAGCTGCTTCCCCACGGCCTCCGCCTCGAAGGGCTCGAGGGCTCGTCCGAGGTCGCCTACGAGAATCTCGCCGGTGTGCGGGTGGGCCGGACGACCGACGAGCGGATCGACGGGCGGCCCTCGGTCGTCCTCGACCGGGTGCACGGCGATCCCGTTACCATCGCGACCGTGGCCCAGCCGAGCCTCGTCGGAGAGATCGCCGAGCGGCTGGCGGCCCTGCAGCTCGACGCCTCGGCCTCACGCCGGCTCGCGCTGGTCGTGCCGCTCAAGCCCGATTCGCATGACGCCGTCCGCGACCTGCTCGCGCAGGGCCCGCCGTTCGACCCCGAGCAGATCCCGGGGCTCGACCGCCACGAGGTCTTCCTCTCGCGGGACGAGGCGGTGTTCGTGTTCGACTCCGGCGCCGGGGCGGACGCGCTCTCGCCGCTTCTGGCCGACCCGGACTTCCTCAAGACCGCCGTCAGCTGGCGAGACCACGTCGCAGGGCCGCCGCGAATTGCAGAGACGATCTTCGCCTGGACCCGCGTCGAGGAGCCCGAGTCGCTCTCGTACCTGCCGACGCCCGGCCCGGGCGACAGCGACGGCGGCGACATCTTCTAGTTGCGTTGAGGCGTCGCTTGCGATGCCGATCTCAGGACGCGCGGGCTTGGCCCGGGTGTCCGTCGGAAACGACCGGCCGAGCCGATTGACTGGTCGAAGACGGTTGCGCTAGCGCCGCTCGAAGATGACGAGCACGCTCAGCCGCTCGTAGCCGACGAAGCGGTGCTCGGCGCCGGCCGGGACGAACACCGCGTGCCCCTCGCGCAGCTCGACCTGCTCGCCCTCGACCTCGAGGACGCCGGTGCCCTCGAGCACGACGTAGATCTCGTCGTCCTCGTGCGGCTGCTGGCGGTCGGGCTCGGGGGCGACGAGCACGTAGACGCCGAGCTCGACGCTGGGCGAGCTGTGGACGACCTCGTAGCCGCCATTGCCTGCCGCGAGCCGCTGCTGGACGCTCGCGATGTCGAACGGGTGCGCGGCCGGGAGGGAGGGCTCGTCGCTCACGACGAGCAGCATGCCATCGCTACCAGGTCTTCGGCGACCGCTTCGGCTCCGCCGCCGCGATCCGGATCCGTGCGTCGACGACGACGCAGCGGTCCGGGAGCGCGAGCACCGGGTTGAGGTCGAGCTCGGCGATCTCCGGGAAGTCCTCGGCGAGCAGCGAGAGCCGGTGGACGAGATCCACGAGGACGTCGGCGTTCGCCGCGGGCGCGCCGCGGAAACCGCGCACGAGCCGCCCGGCCTTTCCACCGAGCACCAGGGCCCGCGCGTCGGCATCCGTCAGCGGCGCGAGCCGGAAGCCGGCGGCGCCGATCAGCTCGGCCAGCACCCCACCGGGCCCGAACGCGACAAGCGGCCCGAAAACCGGGTCCTGGACGACCCCTGCGAGGAGCTCGGCTCCGCCGCTGACGTATGCCTGCACGATCACCGGCGCGCCGATGCGCTCGACGGCTGCGGTCACCTGTTCCTCGTCGCGGAGATCGAGCGCAACGCCGCCCCGCTCGGTCTTGTGCGCTCCGGCGGTGGCGGTCTTCACGACCACCGGGAAGCCGAGCTCCCGGGCGGCGGCGACGGCCTCCTCGGCGCTCGCGGCCAGGCGCTCGGCCACGAGGGGCACACCGTAGGCCTCGAGCAGCCCCCGGATCTGTCCCGGCTCGAGCCAGCCCTCGCCGGACGTGATGATCTGCCGGGCGGCGGTGCGGTCGGTGCCGTCCAGGGTCGGCACGGTCCCGGCGGGCTGTCGCAGCCAGTCCGATCGCGCTGCGGCGAGGCCGAGCGCCCGCGCGGCCGACTCCGGGTAGTCGAAGCTCGCGGCCGGGGAGTCCCCCGCGAGCAGCACCTGCGGCGTGCCCTCGGCACTCATCACGACCGCGAGCACCGGCTTCTCGGAGCCCGACTCGCGAGCCGCCTGGGCGATCGCGGCGGCAACGTCCTCCGCGCCCGCGACCACCGGCGGGACGAAAAGCGCAATCAGCGCGTCCAGCCGCCGGTCTGCCAGCAGCAGCGGGATCACCTTCGCGTAGGTTTCCTCGGTCGAGCCGCCGAGCATGTCGACCGGGTTCGCGAGGCTCGCCTCGGCCGGCAGGATCTCCGCCAGCGCGGCGCGCGTCTCCTCGCCCGGCTCCGGGAGCTCGAGGCCGGCCGTCTCGCAGGCGTCCGCGCAGAGGATCCCGAGGCCGCCCGCGTTGGTCAGCACGCCGACGCGGCGGCCCTGCGGCAGCGGCTGGCGCGACAGCAGCGCTGCGGCGTCCACGAGCTCCTCGAGCGTCCGCGCGCGCAGGACGCCCGCCTGCTGGAAGAGCGCCTCGACCGCGGCGTCCGAGCTCGCGAGGGCGGCCGTGTGCGAGCTGGCGGCCTTCGCCCCTGCGCCGGTCGTCCCCGCCTTCAGGGCGAGGATCGGCTTGCGCCGGGCGACGCGGCGGGCGAGGCGGCTGAATTTGCCCGGGTTGCCGAACGACTCCAGGTAGAGCAGGACGACCTCGCTGGCGGAATCGTCCTCCCACCACTCGAGCAGGTCGTTCGAGGAGACGTCGGCCTTGTTCCCGATCGAGACGAAGGCCGAGAAGCCGAGCCGCCGCTCTGACGCCTTCTCCAGGAGCGCCAGCCCGAGGGCCCCGCTCTGCGAGGAGAAGGCGATCGGGCCGGGTGGCAGCGGTCGAGGGCCGAACGTCGCGTTGAGGCCGAGCGGCGGGATCGCGATCCCGAGACAGTTCGGGCCGACGAGGCGGCCGCCGTGGGCCCGGACGAGCTCGAGCAGCCGCTCCTGCCGTTCGACGCCCTCGCCGCCGATCTCGGCGAAGCCCGACGAGATGACGCACAGCGCCTTGACCCCGAGCCCGAGCGCCTCCTCGGCAACGCCGAGCACGTGCTGTCCCGGAAGGCAGATCACGACGAGGTCGACGACCTCGGGCAGCTCCGCGAGCGATTTGTAGCCGCGCACCCCGCCGACCGGCTCCCCGTCGCGGTTGACGGGGTACGCCGCGCCGTCGAAGTCCGCCGCCAGCACGTTGCGGAACAGCTCGCCGCCGATCGAGCCGCGCCGGTGCGAGGCGCCGATCACCGCGAGCGAGGCCGGCGCGAAGAACGGGCGGAGCGACGCGGTCACCGCGAGGTGGTCGCGCTCGTCCACGTGGGCCCGGAACGTCTCGGTCGCGGCGATCGGGAACCGCACCTCGATCTCGCCGTCGTCGAGCTCGCGGGCCACCTCGAAGCCCGCGTCCCTGAAGACGGCCAGCATCGCGGCGTTCTCGGGGAGCACCTCCGCGACGAAGCGCTCCACACCGGCTGCCGCTGCGCGCGACGCGAGCTGCTCGAGCAGGCGCGTGCCGATCCCGCGCCCCTGCAGCTCGTCGGCCACGGCGAAGGCGACCTCGGCGGAGGTCTCGTCGCGGAGCCGCATGAACTCCGCGACGGCCACGATCTCGTCCTCGAGCACGCCTGCGAGGACGCCGCGGTCGAACCAGTCGGGGTCGGCGAAATGCTCGACGAGCGCGCGGTCGACGTGCCTGACCCCGTGGAAGCGCTGGTAGAAGCTCCGGTCCGAGAGCCTCGAGAAGAACGCCTCGAGGGCGGGGAGATCGGCGGCCGTGGGCGCCTGGAGGCGAAGCGTGGACCCGTCGCGGAGGATCACGTCGACCGCGGCCGGGGTCTCTCGAGCGCGCGTCGGTGCTGCCATCGCCCCTCAAGTCTCTGTCAAGAGGCGCGCCGTTGCCACCGGAGAAGGCACGGAGGCCCGCGCGGGAAACCCGCAGCCGCGATCCGGCGCGCTCCGGATGCGCGAGGGCAAGGCACGGCCGATGCTCCCGGGAAGGAGGTATTGCAAATGCCCAAGAACCGAGAGCACCGCCTCGTGATCGCGACCGACGGGTCGCCGGGCGCGCGCGAGGCGCTCGAGACCGGGCTTGCGCTCGCACGAGAGTCGGGAGCGTTCGTGACCTTTGTCTACGTGCGCCACGGGCCGTCGTCCATGCTCGGGAGCCCGCTCTACCAGCGCTCGCTGAGCGAGGAGATGCAGCACGCGCGCTCCGCGCTCGCCGAGGCCGAGGAGCTCGCGCTGGAGGTCGGCGTCGAGTCGGAGGCCGAGATCGTCGAGGGACACCCGGCCGAGCGCGTGATCGAGCTCGCCGCCGCCCGGGACGCCGACCTGATCGTCGTCGGCTCGCGGGGGCGAGGCGGGATCGCCGGGGCCCTGCTGGGCAGCGTCTCGACCGAGCTCGTCCAGAAGGCCGACCGGCCGGTGCTGGTCTGCAAGCAGCGCTCCGGCGCGCGCAGCCGCGCTGCCTGAGGCCTGTTCCGGACGGGCGCCGAGCGGTACGCTCGCGCCCGTGGAGGCGGTCAGCCCGAGCGAGGAACGACTCCGCGCGCTCGTCGAGGCCGGCGTCGCGATCACATCCGAGCTGTCGCTCGACGCTCTGCTCCAGCGTCTCGTCGAGAAGGCGGCCGAGCTGACGGGCGCGCGCTACGGCGCGCTCGGCGTGATCGACGGAGCGGGCTCGGAGCTGGAGCTGTTCATCACGACCGGGATCGATGCGGAGACGCACGCGGCCATCGGAGATCCTCCGCGCGGCCGCGGGATCCTCGGCGCGCTGATCCAGGACGCCAAGCCGCTCCGCCTGCACGACCTGAGCAAGGATCCGCGGTCGGTCGGCTTCCCGCCCAGCCACCCCTCGATGCGCTCGTTCCTCGGCGTGCCGATCCTGCTCCGCGGGGTCTCCTACGGGAACTTCTATCTCACGGAGAAGGTCGGGGAAGAGGCCTTCACCGCCGAGGACGAGGAGCTCATGACGCTTCTCGCGGGCCAGGCCGCGGTGGCGATCGAGAACGCCCGCCTGTACGAGGCCGCGACGAGCTGGTCGCGCCAACTGGAGTCGCTGAACGAGGTCGGGAACGCGCTCGCGACTGAGACCGACGTCGACCGGCTGCTCGACCTCGTCGCGCGCCGGCTGCGGGAGTTGCTCGACGCGCGGATCGTGACCGTGCTCCTCCCGGCCGGCGGCGACCAGCTGCGCGTCGCAGCCGCCGCCGGGGAGGGGGGCGAGGAGGTCGTCGGCCGGACGATTGCTCACTCGGCGTCGAAGAGCGGCCGGGTGCTCGAGCGCGGCGCGAGCGAGCGGGTCGAGTCCGTCCTCGACGATCCCGACGTGAACCCCGAGCTCACGCGGCTGATCGGCGCACGCACCGGGCTCTGGGTCCCGCTGCTCGTGCGCGGCGAGCCGATCGGCGTGATCGAGGCCCACGACAAGCTCGGCCCGGAGCCGCGCTTCTCCGAGACCGACCTGAGACTCGCCGAGACGTTCGCCAGCCGCGCCGCGGTAGCTGTCGACCTCTCGGAGCGGATCGCGCGCGACGCGCTGCGCCGCGTCGTCGACGCGCAGGAGCTCGAGCGGCGCCGCCTCGCCCGCGAGCTGCACGACGAGACCGGGCAGGCGCTGACCTCGATCCTGCTCGGCCTGAAGTCGCTCGAGGAGACGCTGCAGACCGACGAATCGCGCGCCGCGACCGCCACGCTGCGCGAGCTCGTGGTCGCAACGCTGCAGGACGTCCGCCGGCTGGCGGTCGAGCTCCGGCCAAGCGCGCTCGACGACTTCGGGCTCGAGGCCGCGCTCGAGAACCTGACCTCCTCGTTCGCGGAGCAGGCCGGGGTGGCCGTGGACTTCGGCGCGGCGCTGGGGTCGGAGCGCCTCCCGGGCGAGGTCGAGACCGCCCTCTACCGGATCGTGCAGGAGTCGCTGACGAACGTGATCAAGCACGCGCGCGCGCGGCACGTCAGCATCGCGCTCACACGCATGGAGGGTTTCGTCACGGCGGTCGTCGAGGACGACGGACAGGGCTTCGACCCGGAGGCGGGCGGGGAAGGCTTCGGCCTGGTCGCGATGGGCGAGCGGCTCGCGCTGCTCGGAGGCCGCCTCCGGGTCGAGTCGCGCCCGGGGGCCGGAACGACGATCGCCGCGGACGTGCCGCTCCGATGACCGCGAAGCGCAAGACGCGGGTCCTGATCGTCGACGATCACGCCGTTGTCCGGGCCGGGCTCAAGCTGCTCGTCGACGCCGAGAAGGAGCTCGAGGCGGTCGGCGAGGCGGGGAACGCACGCGATGCGATCTTCGAGGCGCGCTCGCTCAAGCCCGACGTCGTCCTCCTCGACGTCGTGATGCCCGACCAGAGCGGGCTCGACGTCGTGCCGCAGCTCCTGCACGAGAGCCCGGACCTGAAGGTGCTCGTCCTCTCGATGCAGGACGACCCGAGCTACGTGCGCGAGGCGTTCTCGGCAGGGGCAAGCGGTTACGTGCTCAAGGAGGCCGCCGACTCGGAGCTGGTCGCGGCGATCAAGGAGGTCGCGGGCGGCGGGCGCTACGTCCACCCCGAGCTCGGCGCTCGGCTCGTGGCCGCGGAGACCGAGGAGCGCCGGCGGGCCGAGGAGGATCCGCTCTCCGACCGCGAGCGTGAGGTGCTCCGGCTCCTGGCGCTCGGGCACACCAACCAGGAGATCGCCGGTCAGCTCTACATCTCGGTTCGCACGGCCGAGACGCACCGGGCCCACATCATGCAGAAGCTTCGCCTCTCGAGCCGTGCGGAGCTCGTGCGCTACGCGCTCGACCAGGGGCTGTTGGAGGAATGAAGAAGGCCGCCTGAGGCGGCCTTCTGCTGGGGTGGAGAGGCCGCGCAAGGCGGCCTCTCCGACGCGACGGAAGAGTCCGTCTACGCCTTTGCGGGGACCTCGGGCGGCCGGGGAGTGGCCTCCTTCGGCTTGTGGCCGAACGCCATCCTCGGGCTCTCGAGCGCTCCCATCAGCGCGAGGATCCCGAAGCCGATGCCGGCCAGCAGCAGTGCGACGCCGACCACGATCCCGAACACCGACAGCTGCGACGCCATGTAGCTCGTGTTGAGCGCCGTCGTCAGCGCGGTGTAGGTGACCCAGATGTCACGCCTGCCGTTCTCGACGGGCTGCTGGGTCTTGGGGTCGGTCTGTGCATAGGTCGGGTCGCTGGTCGCGCCGAGCCCGTCCGTGAACTTGACCGGCGTGCCGGGCTTGGCCACATAGCGTCCCATCTGCGAGTACGTCAGGCCCGAGGTAGCGCCGAACGTGTGGATCCGCATGTACTTCGCGAAGCAGCGCGCCCTGCCGCCGTTCGTGACCTGCTGGTTCGCGACCGAGCAACTCGGAGCCGCGATCGTCGAGGGCGTGATCTTCACGCCTGCCGCCTGCAACTTCGAGATGAGCGCCGACTGGGCGGCCTTCGCGGCCTTCACCTCGCCGGCGATTGTCGTGGGCGTCATGTCCGGCGTCCCGGCGATCTGCTCCTGCTTGAGGCTGTTGTTGACCGTCGAGTGTCCGTTGATGCCGAGGACGAGCGCCCCGACGCCGAACGCGATCAGGACGATTGCGGCTAGAAAGCCTCCGATTTCCAAGACCTTGCGCATTGCTTCCTCCTTCCGTCGCGTAAGTGCTTTCGCGGAGTGTGCTGCGCATCGGCAGGCGATCCATCCGGGCGGGCGCGGAACCGCCGCGCGGGAATTCCTCGCAGCAATTGCGGGAATTCCCTGAAAGGGCTCGAGCGTCGAGCCGCGGTCCGGGCGCTCTAGAAGTGACAGTTGCCCGGATCCGGCTCGTCGATCTTGCGATCGGCGCCGGTCGGGAGGAACTGCACGGCGATCGTCTCCGCCGGGACGCTCCCCTCGTTGCGGAGCATGTGGATGCTGTCTCCGCCCGGGTCGGTGAAGCCGCTCCCGGCGCTGTAGGGATGGCCGGTGCAGGTCGGATCGTCGGCCAGGTAGTTGGTGATCGTCCCCGAGACGACGAAGATCAGGCTCGGGCCCGGGTGCGAGTGCCAGCCGGTCGTCCCGCCCGGGGCGAACTTGTTGTCGACCACGTAGAGGTCAGAAGCGTTGTGCGTCCTGATCCGGGCGCTCCAGAACTTCGGCTCGTGCGACCTGTTCTTCTGCGTCCCGGTCTCGGGCAGGAGCTGGAAGCCCCTCAGCTTGACCGGGTCGAAGAGCGACTTGGCATAGGTCGTGGTGGTCTGGCCCGAGGCCGCCGTCGCGAGGACGTGCCCGACGTAGAGGCCGGCGCCCAGGACGGCGACGAGAAACGCGATGAGCCACTTTCTCTTCATTGCTCCCCCTTTGTCTCGGTTCCTCGACGAAGCGTCCCGCGCGCGCGGACTGGAGTCGATACGTCGATCGACGTATCTTTTGAGACATGCCGGCGCTCGCACGTGGCGATTCCGAGCGGATCCTCGCGTTCGTCGCAGAGGCCGAGAGCTTCGGCGGCGAGCACCCGTTCGAAGGCGAGTTCCTCACGCAACTTGCCCAACTCGTTCCGGCCGACTGGATCGACTTCCAGGAGGGCTGCTGCTGCACGGAGGGCATCGGGTGCGGCCTCTGCGGCCACCGTGACACCCGCCTGAAGTTCGAGCAGCCCAAGGAGTTCTTCGACGGCCTGGACTGCCGCGCGGTGCCCGTCGACGAGAGCCCCGTGTTCAGGCACATCGATAGAGGGAGCGCCGCCGCGGTCAAGCTCTCAGACCGACTCGGCCGGCGCGAGTTCCGCCGGACCGGCCTGTACGCCCCTCGCGTACAGGCCGTACGGGCTCGAGGACTCGCTCGGCATGCAGCTCGCCATGCCGCCGCGGTCACATTCGAGGTACTTCTTCCTCCTCGACCGCTGCGGTCGCGATTTCAGCCGTCGAGACAGGGCAGTCCTCGACGTTCTGAACCCACACCTCGTGCGGCTGTACCGGGCCGCGGAGAACCGACACCGTCTGGGCGCGGCGCTTGCGCTCCACGAGTCGGCGCACGCGGCCGTCGTCCTGCTCGAGGCCGGCGGTCGCGTGGCCTTTGCCAGCTCGACGGCGCGCGAGCTGCTCGACCACTACTTCGGCCGGAACGGGGCCGAGTTGCCGGAGGCGCTGGCGTCGTGGCTCAATGAGGGGCCAGGGTCGGCTGCCCGCGACCCGCTCCGGGTCGAACGCGGCGAACGGGCGCTGATCGTGGAGTCCGTCGACGGAGCGCTTCTGCTCGAGGAGCAGCGGACGATGCCGCGGCTTACCGCACGTGAACGCGAGGTGCTCGAGCTCGTTGCGGATGGGAGCCCGAACGCGGAGATCGCCGAACGTCTCTGCGTCTCGGTCGGAACCGTGCGAAAGCACCTCGACAACGTGTACGCGAAGCTCGGGGTCCACACGCGGACGGCCGCTGCTGCGTTCCTGCGCTGATCCCTAGTCGGCTACCGCGGCGGGAACACCCGTTCCGCGGACGACCAGCACCGGCCGCCTCGCCTCGTGCAGCACTCCGCGTGAGACGCTGCCCAGCAGCGCGCTCGCGAAGGCGCCGTGACCCCGCGAGCCGACCACGATCAGGTCGGCGTCGAGCGAGTCCGCGTACGCGACGATCTCGTCGACCGGGTCGCCGAGCAGCAGCTCGGTCTTCGTCTCGACCCCACGCTCGGCGGCGAGCGCCGCCGCCTCCTCGAGCGGCCGCCGGTCGTCCTCGTTCACCAGGTGCTCCTGCGCGGAGGACATGCCGAAGCCGCCGGTCGGCACCACGTCGACGAGAGGCACGACGTGCACGAACACGGTGTTGGCCCTCTGCTCCGACGCGAGGTCGAGGCCGAACTCGACCGCCTCGCGGGCGGAAGGCGAGCCGTCGGTTGCGATCACGATCGTGTTCATCTCGTCCTCCTTCGTTGTCTGTGCCCATCGTCCGGGGGCGCTGCTGATGCGGCATCGGGCCGCACGCCGATCGCCCGCGCGGCTTACTACGGATTCGGCCGCCGCCCCTCCGGCGGACGATCGAGGGGACATGGCCCAGCAGACGAACGGCCGTCCGCCCTCGGCAATCGGCGAGGGCCTCAGCGTCAGGCTGCACGAGCCTGCCGACCTGCTCCTGCGCCATCTGCGGACGACGAGGCAGGGCCTCTCGAGCCGCGAGGCCGAGCGGCGGCTGCTGACGGAAGGCCCCAACGAGCTCGCGCGCCCCGGCGGGCGGCGGTGGCCGGGCGAGCTGTTCCGCCAGCTGACGCATCCGCTCGCGCTGCTCCTCTGGGTCGCTGCCCTGCTGGCGCTCGTCGCCGGGACCGCCGTGCTCGCGGCCGCGATCGTCGGCGTGATCCTGCTCAACGCCGCCTTCGCGTTCCTGCAGGAGCGGCAGGCGGAGCGCGCCGTCGAGGCGCTCGCCAGCTACATGTCGCCGCACGCAAGCGTCCTCCGGGACGGGCGCCGTACGGTGATCGAGGCGCGCCTGCTCGTGCCCGGCGATCTCCTCCTGGTCGCTGAGGGCGACCGCATCTCGGCTGACGCGCGGCTGCTCGAGGGCGCGGTCGAGGTCGACGTCTCCACGCTCACCGGCGAGTCGGTCCCGGTCTCACGCTCGGCGGAGTTCGTGGACGCGGACGCTCCGCTGCTCGAGGCTCGCGATCTGGTCTTCAGCGGCAGCGCCTGTACGGGCGGAGAGGCGCGTGCGGTCGTCGTCGCCACCGGGATGCGCACGGAGCTCGGGCGGATCGCCGCGCTCTCGCAGCGCGTCCAGCGTGAGGAGAGCCCGCTCGAGGCGCAGGTGAAGCGCGTGGCCTGGTTGATCGCGGTCGTCTCGGTGGCGGCAGGCCTCGTCTTCTTCCCGCTCGGCGCGCTCGTCGCAGGCCTGCCGCCCACCGACGCGCTCACGTTCGCGATCGGGCTGATCGTCGCGAACGTCCCCGAGGGCCTGCTGCCGACGATCACGCTCGCCCTGGCGGTGGGGGTCCGGGTGCTGGCCCGTTCCGGCGCGATCGTGAAGCGGCTGAGCGCGGTGGAGACGCTCGGCTCGACGACCGTCATCTGCACCGACAAGACGGGGACGCTGACCGAGAACCGCATGGAAGCGACTGCCGTCTGGACGGACGCCGGTGAGCGGGAGTTCGGCGAAGCGTGTGTGCCGGGCCCGGCCGAGGCGAGGCTGGCGGAGGCAATCGCTGCCTGCAACAACGCCGAGGTCGGGCCCGACGCCGGTGACCCCACGGAGCTCGCGCTGCTCCAGGCCGCCGCCTGGCTCGGTGCGGACGTGACGCTGGCCACGCGCGAGGCCTCGAGGAGGAAGGAGTTCCACTTCGACGCTGCGCTGCGAGTGATGTCGACGGTCGACGAGTTGCCCGACGGCCTCCACGTCCATCTGAAGGGCGCGCCGGAGGAAGTTCTGTCCCGCTGCACGTCGACCCTCGACGCCGAAGGCGCCGAGCGGCCGCTGACGACGGCCGAGCGCGAGGCGACCCTCGCGCGCGGAGAGCGATGGGCGAGCGAGGGGCTGCGCATCCTGGCGGCCGCGGAAGCGCGCCTGCCGGCCGGTGCTCCGCTGCCCGAGGGCCGCGAGGAGGTCGAGCAGGGGCTCGTCTTTCTCGGGCTCGTGGCGCTGTTCGACCCGCCGCGCCCGGAGGTGGCCGAGGCCGTCGCCCGGTGCTACGGGGCCGGCATCCGCGTGATCGTGATCACCGGGGACGCCGGCCCGACGGCGGTCGCGGTGGCCCGCAAGATCGGGATCGTCGGCGACGGCGTCCGCCTCGTAGCGGGGCGGGAGCTCGATCGACTGAGCGACGCGGCTCTCGACGAGCTGCTCCGCAACCAGACGGCGATCGTGTTCGCACGCAGCTCACCGGAGGCGAAGCTCCGCATCGCGGACGCCCTCCGCGACCGCGGCGAGGTCGTCGCGATGACCGGCGACGGCGTGAACGACGCCCCTGCGTTGCGGCGGGCCGACATCGGAGTCGCAATGGGGCGGAGCGGAACCGAGGTCGCGCGCCAGGCCTCCACGATGGTTCTCACCGACGACAACTTCGCCACGATCGTCGTCGCCGTCGAGGCTGGACGCCGCGTCTTCGACAACGTCCGCAAGTTCATCCTCTATATCTTTGCCCACGCGACCCCCGAGGTCGTCCCGTTCCTCGTCTTCGCGCTCTCGGGTGGGGCGGTGCCGCTGCCGCTGACTGTGCTCCAGATCCTGGCCATCGACCTCGGGACGGAGACGCTGCCCGCGCTCGCTCTCGGTCGAGAGCCGGCCGAGCCCGGCCTCATGGACAGGCCGCCCCGAACCCGTCGCGAAGGCGTGATCAGCGCAGAGCTGCTCACACGGGCCTGGGGGTTCCTGGGCGGCATCTCGGCGGGCCTCGTCCTCAGCGGGTTCTTCTTCGTCCTGCTGCAGGCCGGCTGGTCGCCGGGGGACTCCGTCGCCGTCGGGAGCTCGCTCCATCACGCCTATCTCCAGGCGACGACCATGACGTTCGCCGGGATCGTCGCCTGCCAGGTGGGGACCGCGTTCGCCGCGCGCACCTCGACGGCGTCGCTCCGGTCAGTGGGTCTCTGGTCGAACCCGTTGCTCCTCTGGGGCATCGCGTTCGAGCTCATGTTCACGGCTGCTCTGCTGTACGTGCCGCCGTTCCAGCTCGTCTTCGGGACGCGGGCGCTGGCGCCCTCCAGCCTCCTCATCCTGGCGACGTTCCCGCTGATCGTCTGGGGAGCCGACGAGCTCCGCCGCTGGTATCGGCGACGATCAGCGGCCGAGCAGGATCGCCTGCAGCAGGGCCATCGCCGCGGCCGACCCGCCGAGCCACAGGACGAGTGACCGGATGTCCAGCTCGGCCCGCGCGTCGGGGACGAGCTCCGCGAGGACGAGCCAGATCATCGCGCCTCCGGCGAAGCCCAGCCCGACCGGGAGAAACGGGCCGAACGTCTCCACGAAGAGGTACGCGAACGGAGCCACGAGGGGTTGCGGGAGGCTGGAGAAGATGCTCCAGCCGGCCGCGGCGCGGACGGACGACCCGCGCGGCACGAGCACGAGGCTGATCGCGAGGCCCTCCGGGATGTTGTGGATCGCGATCGCGATCGTGATCACGATCCCGAGCTCCACGCCGCCGCCGTAGGAGACGCCGACCCCCACGCCCTCCGCGAACGAGTGCAGCGTCATCACGGTGACGATCAGGATTGCCTTCTTCGCGTCGTGGGCGTTGAGGTTTCCGAAGCGAAGGTCATCCCGGCCCTCGAGGGCGCGATGGGTTGCGGCAATGAAGATCGCCCCCAGGGCCGCGCCGGCGAACACCCGACCGACGCCACGGATCACCCCTTCGATCAGGAGCGCGCCGCTGGCCGAGAGCATGATTCCGGCCGCGATCGCGTTAGAGACGCCGAGCCACCGGCGGCTCATGTCCCGAACGAAGACGAACGGCAGCGCGCCGAGCCCGGTCGCCAGAGCCGTCGCGAGGGCCGCGAGGGTGACGGCGATCACTCCGGCGCTCACGGAAGGCGAACGCTATAGCGTTTTGGCCTGAAGGCCTCTGCGCGGGCTAGCCGGAGACCGTGCCGATCTTCAGGTCCCACTGCCCGGACGTCGCCGGGTTCGTGTACTTCTGCCCGCCGGTGAGGTTGGTGAGCGTCGGGTACGGGTAGTACGTCGGCCAGCCGGAGGCGTCGGACGGGAGCGTGATCGTGTTGCAGATCACCGGGCCGCTGTCGCGGAACATCTGGTGGATCAGGCAGTCGCCCTTCGAGTAGAGGACGCCCTGGAAGCCGGCGGGCAGGTACCCGTTCGGGCAGGCCGTCGTGCCGGTCGGGGGGCCGCAGGTCGTGTGTCCCTGGTCGTACTCGGCGGTGCCGGTGTACATCGACAGCAGCACCAGCATGTCCTGCGAGGGGTCCCAGTTGCTCATGTTGCCGTAGCAGCTGGAGTTGAGGTCGGTGCCCGAGCCGCCGGCGCAGACGACGGCGTCGATCTCGGCCGCGCCGCCCGAGAAGATGTCCCCACGGCCGTGGTAGTGGACGACCTCGCCGTCCTCGTCGAAGCGGAAGTTCCCGTCGACGAAGATCGTTCCGTAGATCGTCATGTCGTGCGTGGTGTGGTTCCAGGAGAGCTCGCCGACGCGGACGCCGTTCTCGACCACCTTGCACGTGTAGTCGGCGTTGTTCGGGGCCATCTCGCCGTTGACCGGGATGCTGTCGTTCGGCCCGGTCGTCGTGCCCGCGTCGTTGTCGAACGTCGGTGGCGTGCCGGTCGACGTCGTGCACGGATACTTCGGACCCGGCTTCGCGTGAGCCCACCAGTAGGTGAAGTCCACCTGGGGCATCGTCTGGTTCTGCGCCGAGGACGAGATGTTGCCCGCGTAGACCTTGTCCGCGTTGGTGCACGGCGTGTGGGCCGTGTTGGCGTTGTACTTGCACGTGCCGTTCACGTTCGCCGACTGAATGGGCGAGCCCGAGGTGCCGATCGCGTTCGTGTCGTTGGTGTAGGTGACCTGGATCGTGATGTAGTCGACGCTCGCGGTGGCCGCGGTCGAGCCCGCCTTGGCGGCGAACTTGAGGCCGAAGTTCGCGTTGTTGACGTCCGAGGCGGTCCAGGTCGTGCCCCAGAGGTCCGACGCGGTGCCGTAGGTCTTGGTGGTGTTGCTGGTGCTCCACGTGCCGCTGACGGCCTTGTTCGAGCCGACCGCCGAGCCGGCCTTCAGCAGCTGGACGGTTGCATCCTGCAGGGTGTTCGAGGTGCTCGCCTTGCGGATCACGCTCGCCGTGATGCCCTTAATGATTGCGCTCGAGGGGATGCTGAAGCCGAAGCCGGTCGCGGAGAGCGAAGCGCCGGTGCTGTTCGCGGAGACCGCGTTCGTCGCGTAGACGCTGTTGCTCGTGAAGACGTTGTTCGAGTTCGTCCAGCCGGAGGCGACCGTCGGCGCGGTCGCGGCGGTCGACGTATCAGGGCCGGTGATGATCACGTTCCCGCCGACGTCTACGCTCGTGCCCGAGCCGGTGATCGTGGCGCCGTTCGTGAGGCAGAGGTCGCCGCGCGTCGAGACGGGCGCGGGCCAGTTGACGGTGTCGATCGTCAGGCACGGCGTGGTGGCGTCCTGGTAGAAGCGGCTCCAGGCGATCCCGGTCGAGGTCGCGTTCAGGCCGAGGACCTGGACGCTCTGCTTGAGCGTGCGCCTGACGTTGCTGAGCGCTCCGGTCGGGCTGCGCACCGAGCCGATCGAGGTGATCGTCCAGACGTAGTTCGAGTCGATGGTGCCCGAGTACGTGGCCGACCCGCCCTCGAACGAGGCCACGGTCTGCGGCAGGAGGGTGGAGACCGTCGGGTTCGAGGCGTTCTCGAGGATCGAGAGCGCGTCGTTGAGCCCGGCCTCGGCGAACGCGTAGGCCTTCTGGTCGGAGCTGCTGCGCGACGCGGTGCGCGCGCTCGAGCTCGTGAAGTAGACGATCGTCGTCCCGGAGATCGCGAGCACGGTCATGATCCCGAGCGCCATCACCAGCGCGAGGCCGCGCTCGTCGCGGAGCCGGCGAAGAACCGGAAGCTGGTGTCGCGCTCGCCCGCACGCGCGCGCGAATGAGATGAAGCGCCGCATTCGCCACCGATATCGGCGCGGCGTTCGGGCGGCTGCGTAGCTCGGACGAGTGAGCGGCTCAGGCGCTGCGCGCGCGACCGGGTGGGCTCGTCGACCTGTCGACGAGCACGACGATGAGGAGGGCCGCGCCACACGAGAGGCAGGCAACGGCTGCAGCGCGCTCGACGTCGGCCGGGAGCGCGGCCAGCACGTGTCCGCGGAGAAACGTCCCCAGGAGGGCTATCCCCTCGTACACCCCCGCGCTGCCGATGAGCAGGGCGGCCACCGTGCGCCACTCGCTCGACGTGAGCCCGGCGGCAAGCAGGAGGGCGACGGCGCACGTGAGGAGCAGGCTCAGCCCGCTCCGTGCTGAGACATCAGGCCGTCCGTAGAGCTCTCGTCCGACTCGCGCCAGGACGAGAGCGGCCAGCGTTACCGCCGAGAGCATGATCAAGGCGGCCCGGTCGAGGTCGCCTCGCCGGAGGCGAAGCAGGGCTGGAAGCGAGAGGAGGACCACCGCGACCGGCCAGAACCAGAGTGGGGAGGGATCGGGCGAGTAGCGGAGGGTCCCGAGCAGTTGCAGTCGCTTCCCCTGCTCGAGGACGGGGATCGTCCACGTGCCGACGAGAGCGCTTCCCGGGCGTCGGGCGGCGGCGGCGAGCGAATGAAGGCGGTCCTCGTGCCACGAATAGGAAGGGCCGCTCGCCACGCGATGCCAGTCCGGCGAGGCGAGGGCGTCGAGACCGTGAGGGATCGCCCTGGGACGGGATCGATTGAGGTAGAAAGCGAGTGACCGCTCGTTGACCTCGACCCCCGCGCTCGAGAAGCGGAGGTACGGCTCGCCTTGGAAGCCGAGGACGGTCACTGTCCGGCCGGGCTGAACGCGGAGCCAGAGGCGCTGGTCGCCGTCCACGATTCTCGCCTTCACGCCCGCGGGCACTTCTCGGAGCCGGGCGACGAAGCTGGTCGCGGTGGGGCTGCCCGAGCCGTGGGCCCAGACCTGCGACGGCAGCACCATCGCAGCCGCCCCGACGACCGCCAGCACGCGGATGCGGTGGCCCCACACCAGCGGAGGTCTACGTCTGCGGGGACGGGAGCTGCTCGAGCACGGTGGCCACGTCCTTTCCCACGAACGGGTAGAGGAACAGCGCGCGCTCGTAGCCGGCTCGATCGACCACGTACGAGGCCTCGGTGTGCGCGATCTCGTGGACCGTGACGCCGGCGATCACCTTCTTCT
>Ga0335083_10002627_pt1 | contig 23634 bp, 22 predicted proteins | sample Lox_Sample_42_FD_206716 | JGI IMG/M metagenome (GOLD analysis project Ga0335083, IMG submission 206716) | Soil microbial communities from Loxahatchee National Wildlife Refuge, Florida, United States - Lox_Sample_4.2 | ecosystem: Environmental > Terrestrial > Soil > Wetlands | place: USA...
CCGGCGCCGGCGCGGGCGGCGTCGCCGCCCCCGCTTCCGGAGCCGGAGGCTGCGAAGTCGCGCCGACGGCCGGCGGCGCCGCTGGACCGGCTCGAGGGGCCGTCGAGGGCGAGGCTGCAGCGGCGGGCGCCGAGACCGCCGGCTCGGCCGGCATGAAGGGGGCGGGCGGGGCTGTCGTCGCCGCCGGAGCGGCGCCCGCGGGTGACGCCGGAGCGGCGGGCGTCGCCGAGGGCGTCGAGGTCGCCGCGGACGGGGTCTCCGCCGACGCGCCGATGGCGATCAGCGACACGCCAAAAAGCGCGGCGGCGAGCAGCAATCGAACCATCATCTCAAAATCCCAATGCTCGGGCGGCGCCTGTCCGGCGCGATCCGGCGCCTTCCATTAACCATCGAAGAGTTAAAAATGCGACAATCGCGTGCGGTATTTTAGGAATAATCCTGCGCAGTATTTATGAAAATATGAAGGCCGCTCATGCCTAGAACCACCAAACGAGAAAAAGACCAACAATCGCCGCCGCCGCATAACCGGCGAGCGTGAGATAGGCGCCCATGAGCATGCCGTTCCGCGTCTTCTCGAACGAGGCGCGGTCGTTGAGGTTGGGGAACGGCTCCTCCGGCTCTGGGACGCCGAGAAACCGGCAAAGCGGTCCAAAACCCTGGTCGGCCGAGAAGACGAGCAGCTTGTCCGGCGGAACCGCCGCCTTCACCCCGGCGACATAGGCGTTGTAGCGGGCGGCGGCCTTGGCCTTGTCGCTCATGACCCCCTCCCCCGCGACCTCCAAGCGCGGGGTTTGCGGGGTTCTCAAGCTGGAGATGCGAAGGTTCCCGGACTGTTCGGCGTCGCGCGCCATTCCGGAGACCGTTCCTTGCGCGCTTCGCCCAGCGCCTTGCGCACGCCCTCGGCGTCGTAGTCTTTGGCGTAGACGGGCGATCCGGGCTGCTGGCGCCAGGACTCTGCGATCGTACCCGCGTCCACCGGGTCGAAGCCGATCTCGTCGACGAGACGCATGACGGTCGCCTTGGCCTTCGGATCGTCGCCCGCGATCGGAAGCGCAATGCGCCCGGGCGCGCCGGCGGGCTTCCCGTTCTCTTGTAGATGCTTCGCGTAGATGTTGTTGAACGCCTTGACGACCGGATGCCCGAGCCGTTCCTGAACCCATCCGCTTTCCGTCAGACCCTCTTCGATCGCGGCGATGCGCCCGTCGCGCTGCCGCGGATAGTAATTGCTGGTGTCGACCACCACGATGTCCGGCGGGGCGTTGGCGAGCAGCCCCGCGAGGTCATTGATCCGGATCAGCGGAATTGTGACGACGACAAGGTCCTTCCCCCGCGCCGCCTCCTCGACGGTTGCGGGCCGGGCGCCGGTCTCGCGGGCGAGATCGGCGAGCGAAGCCGGGCCGCGTGAATTCGCAACCTCAACCTCGTGCCCGGCGGCGCGGAAGCGCCGCGTCAGCGCGCCTCCGATGTTGCCTGATCCGATGATTCCGATCTTCATGACCAGCCATCCTTCCCTTCAGCACAGTGGAGCCTTTATATGGGCAGCCGGGCGCGGTATTTCTGGGACAGGACGGCGCGCGCCAGACATTTTTATAGCCGCTCCGCAAGGCCAAGGCGCGCCCGATCGCTTGCCCTGCGTGCCGCCCTGCCGCTAAGCCCAAACGCATGCTCGAAGGGCTGCCGCCCACTAACGCCGCCCACATGATGCGCCTCTTGACCGACGAGAGCCGTGCGCGCGCCGTCGCCGACCTCATCGTCGAAAGCTTCGAGCTTGCCGAAGCCGCCTCGAGCGCGTTCGAGACCGACGAGTCTTGGCCCGGCGGCGGCAAGGCGTGGCTGGTCGAGGCCTATTTTGGATTCGCGCCGGACGAGGACGCGCTGCGCGCGCTCGTCGCCGTCGCCGCGGACGAAAAGACGGCGCGCGCCGCGACCTTCGGCCTCATCGAGACGCGCGACTGGGTCGCGAATGCGCTCGCTGGACTTAAGCCCGTGCGCGCCGGCCGCTTTCTGGTCCATGGGAGCCATGACCGCGCCCGCGTCCGGTCGAACGACGTCGCGATCGAGATCGAGGCGGGGCTCGCCTTCGGCACCGGCCACCACGGCACGACGCGCGGCTGCCTCCTCCTCTTCGACCGGCTGCTCAAGCGCCGCCGGCCGGCCGCCGTCCTCGACGTCGGCTGCGGGGCGGGCGTACTCGCGATTGCGGCGGCGAAGGTCCTCAGACGCAAGGTGTGGGCAGGCGACATCGACCCCGTTGCGGTCGAGGTCGCCAACGCCAACGCGCGTCTGAACGGCGTCGGCCGCTTCAGCCGAGCGGTCGTTTCGCGCGGCGTCGAGAACGCGGCTTTGCGCGAGGGCGCGCCCTACGACCTCATATTCGCGAACATCCTGGCCAAGCCGCTCCGGCTGCTCGCGCCCTCGCTCGCCGGCCTGGCCGCACCGGACGGCGAGGCGATCGTCTCGGGCCTGCTCGCGGCGGACGCAGACGGCGTGCTGTCGGCCTGGCGGGCGCAAGGCTTTTTCCTGGCCGAGCGCATCGACCTTGAAGGATGGGCGAGCCTCAGGCTGAGGCGGCAATAACCTTCCGTTCAGCGCGGCCGCGCCCGTTGGAGCCAATCCGGGCCTTGACACTTTGGTAGCCAAGGCTACATTTTCTGTCGTAGCCAAGGCTACATGTTTGAACGAGGTCCGAGCGGCGATGACCGACGCCACCATGACCGAGCGGACGCTTGCCGCCATCCAGGAGAGGCTGGCGGGCCGGCGGCGGCCGTTTTCGGCTCTCCTCTTTGTCGGGCCGGCGGTCATCGCCTCGATCGCCTACATGGACCCGGGCAATTTCGCGACCAACATCCAGGCCGGGGCTCGCTACGGCTATTCGCTGCTCTGGGTCGTCCTGCTCGCCAACGCGATCGCCATGCTGTTCCAGGGCCTGTCGGCCAAGCTCGGCATCGTGACCCGGCGGAACCTTGCCGAGATGTGCCGGGACCGGCTGCCGAAGCCGGCCGTTTACGCGCTGTGGGTCGTGAGCGAATTCGCCGCCATGGCGACCGACCTTGCCGAGTTCATTGGCGGCGCGGTCGGCCTGTCGCTGCTCCTGCATGTGCCGCTGATGGTCGGCATGGGGGTCGTTGCGGTGCTGACCCTCGCGATCCTGCATCTGGAGAAATGGGGGTTCCGGCCGGTCGAGCTTGTCATCGGGACCTTTGTTGCGACGATCGGCCTCTGCTACCTGATTGAGCTTCTGATCGCCCCAGTGAACTGGGGTGAGGCCGCTTTCGGCCTCGTCACGCCAGCCCTGCCCGACGCGACCGCGCTCACGATCGCGGTCGGGATCATCGGCGCGACCGTCATGCCGCACGCGATTTTCCTTCACTCGGGGCTCACCAGCGTACGCGGCGCGGCCAAGAACGACGCCGAGCGCCGGACCCTGCTCCGGTTCTCGAACGTCGAGGTCGTCGTTGCGCTCGCGGCGGCGGGGCTCGTCAACATCGCCATGGTCATCATGGCGGCGAGCGCCTTCCACGCCGGCCATCCGGACGTCGACCAGATCGAGACGGCCTATTCCACGCTGACCCCGATTCTCGGCGCGGGCGCCTCCGCCGTGTTCCTGACCTCGCTGCTGGCGTCCGGCGTCTCCAGCTCCGCAGTCGGCACGATGGCCGGCCAGATGATCATGCAAGGGTTTGTCGGCTTCCGGATCCCGGTCCTGGTGCGAAGGCTAGTCACCATGATCCCGGCCTTCATCGTCGTCGCGCTCGGCGTGAATGCAACCGAGGCGCTCGTCTATTCGCAGGTGGCGCTGAGCCTCGCCCTGCCCGCCCCCATGATCGCGCTCACCTTTTTCACCGGCCGCCGCGAGATCATGGGCGCTTTCGTCAACTCGCGCCCGACCCAGTCCGCGGCGGTCGTCGGCACGATCGCCATTCTCGCGCTCAACGTCGTGCTGTTGCTGCAGACATTCGGTGTTCCGATTCCGGGCCTCGGCTGATCGGCACGCCAAGGGACGCTCCTTCAACTTGAACATGCGGAACCCTCCGTATGCCTGTCGCGTTCGGGCTCGACAAAATAGGAGCCGACCATGAGACTCGCTTATCCGGCCACCGCGTCGCTGGCCTTGTCCTTGCTCGCTGCGTCCGTTCCGGCGCAAGCCAAGGGCTGCATTAAAGGGGCCATCGTTGGAGGCGTCGCCGGCCATCTGGCGCATCACGGCGTTTTGGGTGCGATTGGCGGCTGCGTCGTCGGCCATCATATGGCCAACGAGCACGCCAAGCAGAATAGGGCGGCGCCCCAGAGCCAAACCGGGACCGTCGGCTCGGACCAGGTCTCCCACTGACGCTCACGCCTTCTTGTTGAGCGCCGGCGCCGACTTCGGATCGAGCGGCCAGCGCGGACGGGCGGGGGCGTCCAGCCGGTCGGCAAGGCCAAGCCGCAGCCGTTCGATCCCCGCCCAGGCGATCATCGCGCCATTGTCGGTGCATAAGCTTTGCGGCGGGGCGATCATCGGGAGCCCCGCCTCGGCGCAGAAGCGCGCGAGCGCCGCCCGGATCGCTTCGTTGGCGGCGACCCCCCCGGCGATGACGACCGCACGCGGCGCGCCGCCGGTTCGGGCGAAAAACAGCTTCAGCCCCATCCGCATGCGGTCTTCGACGAGGTCGACGATCGCCGCCTGGAACGACGCGCAGAGGTCGGCCACGTCGGCGGGGCGTAGAGGAGCCGCCGCCTCCGCCGCCAATCTCACCGCCGTCTTGAGGCCCGAGAGGGAGAAATCGGCGTTCGGGCGGCCGAACAAGGGACGCGGCAATGGAAAACGCTCCGGATCCCCCCGCTTGGCCGCCGCCTCGACCGCCGGTCCGCCCGGATATTCGAGGCCCAGGAGCTTGGCGGTCTTGTCGAAGGCCTCCCCGATCGCATCGTCCATAGTCGCCCCGAGCCGGTCGTAGTCGCCAACGCCGTTCACCGTCAGAATTTGGGTATGGCCGCCTGATGCCAGCAGCATCAGGTAAGGAAACGCGACATCCGCGACTAGGCGCGCCGTCAAGGCGTGGGCTTCGAGGTGGTTGACCGCGACGAAAGGTTTTCCCGTGGCGATCGCCACGCCTTTCCCGGCCATGAGGCCGACGAGAACGGCCCCGACGAGGCCCGGACCGGCCGCCGCCGCGACGCCGTCCAGGTCGCTCGCGGCCATTTTCGCCTTGGCGAGCGCGCGCGCGATGAGCAGGTCTAAAGTCTCGACATGGGCGCGCGCCGCGATCTCCGGCACGACGCCGCCGAACGCCGCGTGCGCCGCGATCTGGCTCATCACTTCGTCCGCCATGATCTCGCCGGTTCTGTCCGCGCGCAGTCGCACGACGGCGGCAGCCGTCTCGTCGCAGGTCGTCTCAATGCCTAGAATGCGCATCCTTTCATCTCTCCTGCCCTTCGCTGCCGCGTCGACGCCCTCTGTTGACAAATTCGCAACAGAAGCCGGCGGCGTCGAAAAGTCGCCCCCTGCGCAACAACAACATCCTGTCGCGTCGCAATTGCATGTGCTAATCCCATATTGCGAGCCAGGCCATGAGCAGCAAAGTGGGGTCGAACGAAATCCGAGTTCTAATTCGACCGGTCGAAGCGCCCGGATTCGAGCCGGAGCTCATTCCGGCTCCTCTCTTCAAGAAAGTCTTCGATTCCTTCCTCTCCGCGCTCCTCGCGGCCGACCGCGAAATACACGCAAAGTCGGTCGCCAGCCAATTCTACGTCTCGTATCTGGATCACACCACTCGCCAGTTCGGCATCATCGAAAAGCAGAGGTCGGCGGTATCCGCGATCGACTTCATCCGGAAGTGCTGCGACGCTGTTCGTCGAAGCGAATATGACATTCTGCTGCGGCATCAGCGGCTCATGAGAGCCTTCCACCGGATCGCGAAAGCGCTCAATTCGGGATACTCGGTCGTCGTGCAATGCGACGACGCCGAGTTTCCCTTCGACGGGGTTTTCTGCCGTCAGGTCCACTGGGTCGGATCGGGTGGCGCGCTTTCCCAAAGGGACGGTTGGGCGGCCGGATCGGCCACCATGCGCCTCGAGGGCCGGCTCGAGGCGGTCGACTACCGCGGCCCTTCGTGGCGGGGCCGCCTTACGCTTGCCGACGGCGTCAGCGAGATCGAATGCGTGTTCGACCGATCGATGGGCGAAGACGCGCTCAATCCTTTCGGCCACAAATGTGTGTGCGTCACCGGACGCGCCATCTACACGGGCGACAGCAAGCTCCCGGAACGCATCGAAGTCATGACCATCGAAGAGGCGCAGCCCGGCCCCGGCGGCGGGGAGCTCGAAGGACAGTCTTCGCCGGACGAGAACCATACCGACGGGGTCGGACCGGTGGGCGGAAACTGAGGCATTCCGCGGCCGTCAGCCAACTCTCCTCCACCGCGAAGCGAGGGAGCGCCCCGGGGGTGGCGAAGGGGGCGAGTCTCGCGGAAGAGCCTCTGGCAATAAAAGCGGCTTATCCCTCCGCCTGAACGAAGCTGTCCATCACGAGCTTGCGTCCGGCGTGGTCGAAATCGACGGTCAGTTTCTGGCCGTCCACGGCGACGACCGTGCCGGGCCCGAACTTGAGATGCAAGACGCGGGCGCCGGCGTCGAAGGAAGCGCCGTCGTTCTGTCGCCGCTGGGCCTGGCCCTCGATCGTCCGGCCGAAGCCGAAGCCGCCTCTCGACGCGTCCGGTTGCCTTGAGCGCTCTTCGGCGCGCCGCCAGCCGGGTGTGTCGTAGCGCGAGCCTTGCGCAAGCGGCTCGGCCTCGAAGGGCGATCCGCCGTAGCCGCCGAATGTCGTGGAGCCCGGCGTCTCCTCAAGCTCCACATGCGCCTCCGGCAGTTCGGTGATGAAGCGCGAGGGAATCGAAGACTGCCACAAACCTCGCACGCGGCGGTTGGCGGCGTGGTAGATCTTGGCTTCGGCGCGCGCCCGGGTGAGGCCGACATAGGCGAGCCGCCGCTCTTCTTCGAGCCCGGCGCGCCCGTTGTCGTCGAGCGCCCGCTGGTTCGGGAAGAGTCCCTCTTCCCACCCCGGCAGGTAGACGATCTCGAATTCGAGCCCCTTCGCCGCATGCAGCGTCATGATCGCGACGCGCGCACCTTCCTGCGCGCCTTCCGCGTCCACGACCAGCGATACGTGCTCCAGGAACGCCGCAAGGTCCGGGAACTCGCCCATCGAGCGGACGAGCTCCTTCAGGTTGTCGAGCCGGCCCGCGGCGTCCGGCGTCCGCTCCGCCTTCCACATGTCGAGGTACCCGCTTTCCTCGAGAACGAGCTGCGCCAGTTCGTCGTGGGGGATTTCGGACGCGCGCTTCCTCCAGCGGTTGAACGCCTCAAGGAGGTCCCGGAGAATCTGTCGCGGGCGGGCTTTCAGCTCCTCGGTCTCAATGAGCATACGCGCCGCGCGCATCAGCGAGGCGCCTGTGCGGCGACCATGCTCGTGCAGAATCGCGAGCGCAGCCTCCCCAAGCCCGCGCTTCGGTGTGTTGTAGATGCGCTCGAACGCCAGATCGTCGTCTGCTTGCGCGACGCAGCGCAGATAGGCGAGCGCGTCGCGAATTTCAGCGCGCTCGTAGAAGCGCGGGCCCCCGATCACCTTGTAGGGAAGCCCAAGAGCGATGAAGCGCTCCTCGAATTCCCGCATCTGGAAGGACGCCCTGACCAGAATGGCGGTCTCGTCGAGCGAGACGCCCCGGCGCTGCGCGTCCTCGATCGATTCGCCGACGACGCGCGCCTCCTCCTGGCTGTCCCATACGCTTGTCACGGTCGGGCGCTTGCCCATCGACGCCTCGGTGAACAGCGTCTTGCCGAGCCGGCCCTGGTTGTGCGCGATGAGCCCGGAGGCGACGGCCAGGATGTGGCCGGTCGATCGGTAGTTGCGCTCGAGCCGGACCACGGTCGCGCCGGCAAAGTCCTTTTCGAAGCGAAGGATGTTCTCGACGTCGGCGCCGCGCCAGCCGTAGATCGACTGGTCGTCGTCGCCGACGCAGCACAGATTTCCGTTCGCCTTGGCCAGGAGGCGCAGCCACAAATACTGGACCGCGTTGGTGTCCTGGTATTCGTCGACCAGAATGTAGCGAAAGCGCCGCTGGAAGTTGGCGAGAATCTCGTCATGCTCGCGAAAGAGCCTCAGCGCTTCGAGGAGCAGGTCACCGAAATCGGTTGCATTCAGCGTCTTGAGACGCGCCTGGTAGGCCTTGTAAAGCGGCCGCCCCAGGCCGCCGGCGAAGGCTGCCGATTCGCTTTCGGGCGCGCGCTCGGGATCGAGGCCGCGGTTTTTCCAGCTGTCGATGAGGCCAGCGAGAGCGCGCGGCGGCCACCGCTTTTCGTCGAGGCCTTCCGCCTTGATGAGCTGCTTCATGAGCCGCAGCTGGTCGTCCGTATCGAGGATGGTGAAATTCGGCCTTAAGTCGACGAGCTCGGCGTGCATCCGCAAGATTTTCGCGCCGATCGAGTGGAACGTGCCGAGCCAGGGCATGGCGGGGACGATCCCCGTAAACATTGCGACGCGCTCGCGCATCTCGCGCGCGGCCTTGTTGGTGAAGGTCACCGCGAGAATTTCATAAGGGCGCGCGCGGCCTGTCGCGATGAGATGGGCGATGCGCGAGGTGAGCACCCGCGTCTTGCCGACGCCCGCGCCGGCAAGAACCAGCACCGGCCCCTCCAGCGCCTCGACGGCGCGCAACTGCTCTTCGTTGAGCCCGTCGAGATAAGGGGGCGCGGCCTTGCGCGCGAGCGAGCGCCCGCCGGCATGGGTCGGCGCCTCGATGTGAGCGGGCGTCGCGGTCTCCTGCTTCCATGATTGCGCCGGCATCAAAGGGACTCATGCGGCGCCGCGCGCACTAGCGCAAGTAACTCGTTCGCTATCTGATCTCGGCGCGGTCCTGGCGCAAGTCTGAGAGGCCCTGTTCACGAAGCTGCAGGGGCGTTGGCCTCTCGCGGATCGTGGCGATATGGAGATATGAAGTGAGCGGCCGCGTCGCCACTATTTGCGTTGGATAACGGCATGAAGACGAGCAGGTCGCAGTACGGCAAGTCGCCTTCCGAGCTCATCGACGCGCGAATCAGGGAGCTCGGCGACTGGCGCGGCGAGATGCTCGGCCGGCTCCGCGCCTTGGTCCGGCAAGCCGATCCGGAAGTGGTCGAGGAGTGGAAGTGGAGAGGGGTTCCGGTGTGGTCGCACGCGGGAATCATCTGCACGGGCGAGACTTACAAGAACGTCGTGAAGATGACCTTCGCCAAGGGCGCCTCGCTCGGGGACCCTTCCCGACTCTTCAACTCCAGCCTTGACGGAAACACGAGGCGCGCCATCGACTTCCGCGAGGGCGAGAAGATCGACGAGGAGGCGTTGAAGACACTCATTCGCGCCGCCGTGACGCTGAACGAGTCCAGGGCCAAAAGCTAGTTCCAGTTGTTGATCTGAATGATCGCTGGCGCAAGGATCGCCGCGAAGAGCCCGGGCAGGAAAAACAGGATCATAGGGACAGTGAGCGTCGGCGGCAGCGCCGCCGCTTTTTTCTCCGCCGCCGTCATTCGCTGGTCGCGGCTTTCCTGGCTCAGCACCCGGAGCGCAGCGCCGAGCGGCGTGCCGTAGCGTTCCGATTGGATGAGAACCGTCGTTAGCGACCGAATCGACTCAAGGCCGGTGCGCGCGTTCAAATTGTCCAACGCCTGGCGCCGCTCGGAGAGGTAAGACAATTCCGCGGCGAGAAGGCTCATCTCCTCCGCCATCGCGATGCTTTCCGCGCCGATCTCCTCGCTCACCTTGCGCACCGCATGCTCGATCGACATGCCCGATTCGGCGCAGATAAGGAGCAGGTCGAGCGTGTTCGGATAGGCGCGCTCTAGCTCCTTCTGCCGCTTCAACACCTTGTTCTTCAGGAAAAGCTCAGGCGCTTTGATGCCCAAGTAGCTCGCCCCGATCGCCACTGCGAGCTTGAGGATGAACGGCTTCGCCCAATGAATAATGAAGAAGACATACACGACGGTCGCCACAAAGAAGACGATTGGCGCGATGAGTCGGAAAGCCAGGAACGCGTATTCGGCGCCGATCCCTCGGAAGCCCGCCATCGCCAATTGCGTCTTCGCCGTCTCCGTGCTGAGCCAGCTCGACAGACTAAGCGTTTCGACAAGCTGCTTGACGAGGCCGATCGGCTTCGCGCGCAGGCTCGATTTCGCCTGCGCGGCGAACAACCGCTCGCGCTCGCGCGCCCGAATGCGCTCGCGCTCCGTGCTGACCGCCTTGATTCGACGGGAAAGCGTGTCGGGCTGCAGCCACGGCATCGCCGCCGTGACGATGGTCGCGGCGGACCCGATCGCCGCGAACAGCACCGCGAGGTAGCCCGGGTCGACGAAATTGAGCTCGAGCGGATTGAACATCGCCGTCAGCTTTCTAGAAATCGAACGCAATCATCTTTTTCATCATCGCCACGCCGATGCTCATCCAGATGATGGCGACCCCAGAGATCATGCGACCGTGGCTCGTCGTCCAAAGGAGAGACACGTAGTGCGGCGAGGAGAAGTAGAGCGCTCCCACCACCAGAAACGGCACCGCGCCGATGATGGCGGCCGAGGCTTTCGCCTCCATCGACATGGCGCCGATCTTTCCCTTCATCTTCTTGCGCTCGCGCAGCACGCGCGAGAGATTGCCGACCGCCTCGGACAGATTGCCGCCCGCCTTGCCTTGAATCGCGATGACGATGGAAAAGAAATTCGTCTCGGTGATCGGCACGCGTTGCGCCATTCGCTCGACGGCCTCGGGGAGCGTCAGCCCCAACGACACCGATTCCACGATCTTGCGGAATTCCGACCTCACGGGCTCGACGCTTTCGTTCGCCGTAATGCGGATGGTGTCGCCGAGCGGCAGGCCGGCCTTGATGCCGCGCACGATGACGTCGATTGCGTTCGGAAAATTCTGGATGAAGCGATTGATCCGACGCGCTCGCAGCCGTGCGAGCGCCAGGCGCGGCGCGCCGCCGACTCCGATGACCGCAACAAATAGCGCCAAGAGCGGGCTTTTCGTCTCGAAATCCGTTATCGCCGCGAGCAGGAGGCCGAACACGATGCTCGCGATGATGAACTGCCGGCGCGACATCTTGAGGCCAGATTGCTCGAGCCTCGCTTCGAGTCCCAGGCGCCTCCGGTTCTTCTTTTCGAGCTCGCGCAGACCTTCCGCGATTTGCTTTCGCCGGGCCGTTTTCTCGGCCTGATCGCTCGATTCCTTCGTCCGGCGCGCCGTCGACACGACCGCGGCGCGGCGCTTCTCCGCACGCGATTGGCCCGCAAGAAGGGCGAACACGATGCCGCCCAATGTCAGGGCCAGCGCTCCGGAGATGACGATCGGGTTCGGCATGACGTCGGCGCTTCCCTATGCTGGCCCGCCCACCTCGGCCGCGTCGAGGGCGGCCGCGAGGCGCTTCTCCTCGCCGAAGATGCGCGCGCGCTCCCAGAAACGAGGCCTTCCGATGCCGGTCGAGCGGTGTTGGCCCTTGAGCTTGCCTTGGGCGTCCTCGCCGTGGATTTCATAGACGAGAAGGTCCTGCGTTGTGACGACGTCCCCCTCCATGCCCACGACCTCGGTCACGTGGGTGATCCGCCGCGATCCGTCGCGCAGGCGCGCCGCCTGGATGATGATGTCGATTGAGGACGAGACCATCTCGCGAATCGTCTTGGCCGGCAGCGCGTAGCCGCCCATGGTGATCATCGATTCGATGCGGCTCAGCGCCTCGCGCGGCGAGTTTGCGTGCAGCGTGCCCATCGAGCCGTCGTGGCCGGTGTTCATCGCCTGCAAAAGATCGAACGCCTCCGGCCCGCGCACCTCGCCCACGATGATCCGCTCCGGGCGCATACGCAGGCAGTTCCTGACCAGATCGCGCATCGTGACCTGCCCGACGCCCTCGAGGTTCGGCGGCCGCGTTTCCAGACGGACCACGTGCGGCTGTTGCAGCTGCAATTCCGCAGCGTCCTCGCAAGTGACGACGCGCTCGTCGGCGTCGATGAAGTTGGTCAGGCAGTTGAGCAAGGTCGTCTTGCCGGAGCCGGTTCCGCCCGAGATCAGGACGTTGCAGCGGACCCGCCCGATGACCTTCAAAATCTCGGCGCCCGCCGGCGAGATCGAGCCGAACCGGACCAACTGATCCAGGGTCAGTTTGTCTTTCTTGAACTTTCGGATCGTGAGCGCCACGCCGTCGATGGCGAGCGGCGGAGCGATCACGTTGACGCGCGAGCCGTCGAGCAGGCGGGCGTCGCAGATGGGCGAGGACTCGTCCACGCGCCGGCCGACCTGGCTTACGATGCGCTGGCAGATGTTCATCAGCTGCGTGTTGTCACGAAATCGCACGTTGGTGAGCTGGATCTTGCCGCCAACCTCGATGAAGCAGCGGTTCGGCCCGTTGACCATGACGTCGGCGATGTCGTCGCGCGCGAGCAGGGGCTCGAGCGGGCCGAAGCCGAGGACATCGTTGCAGATGTCTTCAAGGAGGTCCTCCTGCTCGGCGATCGACAGAACGAGGTTCTTGATCGTGATGATTTCGTGCACGATGTCACGGATCTCTTCCCGCGCCGTCTCCAAATCGAGCGCGGAGAGGGCGGCGAGATCGATCGCGTCGATCAGCGCGCCGAAGATCTGTGACTTGGTTTGAAAATAACCGTCCGATCTCCGCTCAGCTTGAGCGGTCGCCGCTTCCGGCGGCGAAGGTCGATCGGAAAGCGGAGGCGCTTGGCTTCGCGCGGGAGCTTGCAGCGCGGTCAGGGTCGTGTCGGCGCGCTTGCCAAACATTTCTCCTGGTCCTTCTCCGCCTGCGACGCTTTCCGTCCGCTCACGACCGGAGGAACGGGATGTTGGCGATCAACGGGTCCAAAAAGCTCCTCTTCGTCTTGCGCGTTTCCGAGCGTCCCGCGATTCGGCTTGCGAGGTCGGCGAAGATCTCTGCGATCTTTCCCTTGCCTTCGATCTCCGCGATCATTTGCCCGTTGTTCGCGGCGGCGCCGAAGAGCTTCGGGTCGTGCGGGATGACCGCGACGGGTTCGATCTCGACGGTCTTGGCGAAGTCGGCCACGGCGATTTCCGGCCGTTTCATCATGCCGACGCCGTTCAGGACGAGCCGCGGGGGATGATCGTTCTGGCGCGGGACCTTGACGTGGTCGAGGAGGTTCTTGACATTGCGCAGGCTGGCGAGGTCGGGTCCCGCGACCACGACGATGTCGTCGGCGGCGATGAGCGTGCGCCGCGCCCAGCCCGTCCATAGGTGCGGCATGTCCAAAACGGACCAGGGCGTCGATGTGCGCAGCGCATCGAGGAGCGGCTCGAACGACGTCTCCGTCAGATCGGCCACGCGATCGAGGGTCGCGGGCGCGGCGAGCAGGCTGAGATGCTCTCCGCACTTCGACAGCAGGCGGTCGACAAGCACCCCGTCCACGCGCTCCGGCGCGAACACGGCCTCCGCGATCCCTTGCGGCGGATCTTGATTGTAGTCGAGGCCGCCGGTTCCGAACGCAAGATCGAAGTCCGCGATGATCGTCGCCATTTCGGTGGCGGACGACAGCGCCCAGGCGAGGTTGTGGGCGACCGTCGAGGCGCCGACGCCGCCTCTGGCGCCGACGACCGCGATCAAGCGGCCGAGCGGCTTGACGCCGGGCGCGCGAAAGAGGTGCGAGATGGCCCGCACCAGGTCGACGACCTCGAAGGGGGGCACGAGGTATTCGCTCACGCCCCGCGACATGAGCTCGCGGTAAAGCAGGATGTCGTTCGTGCGCCCGAGGACGATCACCCTGGTCGTCGCGTCGCAGTAATGAGCAAGCTCGTCGAGATGCGCGAGGAGGATTTGTCGCTCCGCCGGCGCCTCGAGGAGGATGACGTTGGGCGTTGGGGCGTTCTTATAGGCCTCGACCGCCGCGAGCGCGCCGCCGGTGTTCTGCTTGACATGCGCCTTCGCCAGCCGCCGGTCGGAAACCGCGGCGCTGACGAAGGCGGCGACCTCCGCAGACTCGCAGAACGCCTGAATCGACACGCGCGGCACGGGATCGATCTGCATCGGTCGCGCCGCGGCCGTCGTCGCCACGTCTCCCATGAGATTAGCCGCCACCGCCGCTCCCCCCGACCGTGCCGATGGGAGTGAGCCCAGTCGACCAGGCCGTGCCGGGGTCCTGCCCCCTGCGCACAGCTTCGATCGCCCGCATGCGCATCGCCACATCGGACGGCCCCAGCGCGCGCTGTTCGACAAAGTCCCTCGGGTCGTCGACCTGCGCGGCCAGCATCGATTGGGTGGCGCACCCGAAATTGTAATAAGGTTCGTTCTTCCAGCCCCATAAGGAAGAGCCGGAAGCCAAATCCTCGGGCCATTGCCCGCACTGGCTCTTGACCTCCGCCTTGAGGCCGACGAACTCCACCTTGATCGGCGCCGCGCTCGCAGCGACGTCGGGCAGGTAGGAGCCGACGCTAATCCTGCCGCCGAGGCCGGCGCCGCGGAGAGCGCTGCGGATTTGACCGACGGCTCTTGCTTCGGCGTTCCGGCGGCCGGGAGCCAGGACGGCGATTTCGCCTTCGCCCAGGCGTTTGTAGCTTCCCGCGAAGGCGCGCAGGTCGGCTCGGGCGCGCGCGTCGATGACGCCGCCCGTGGGATAAACGTCAAGCGTCCGCGGCGCCTCGGTGAGCACGATCGGATGGCGCGCCTCCGGGCCGCCCGGGAAGGACGGGTCGGACGAGGCGTAATTGGCGCCGCAACCCGCAAGAGCGACAGCAAGACCCAGCGCTGCGCCGGCGGGGGCCCGGCGCTCTCGACAAAGGCCGGTTCGCCTAGGAACGGCGGCTCTTAAGTCTGCGGTCGACCCGATCATCGTCCTGCTCCCGCTATTGCGTGATGAAACCGATTTTTCCCGCGTAGCCGGGCATCGGTTGGAGCGAACCGGAGGCCGAATAGATCCGGTTGACGCGCCCCAGGAACCACGCCTGCGGATCGCTCGCTTCCTCGAAATTCTGGTCCGGCCGCACGATCTGCTTCGGATCGACCGCGTGCACGATGTAGGGCGTAACCACGATCAGGAGCTCCGTTTCGTTGCGCTGGTAGTCATGCGAGCGGAAGAGGGCGCCGAGCACCGGAAGGTTCATGAGCGCCGGCAATCCGTTGACCGCCTGCTGCGTCTGCGTGCCGATGAGGCCGGCGGTGGCGATCGAGCCGCCCGAGGGCAACTCGACGGTCGTGACGTTGTTGCGCGTCCGGAAGCCGGGGATCGATATCCCGTTGGTGGTGACTTGCGACGCATAGTCGACGTCGGTGACTTCGGCGGCGATCCGTAGCTGAATGCGCCCTTGGCTCAGCACGACCGGCGTGAAGTTCAGCGTCACGCCGTAGGGCTGCTGGATGAAGCCGATGGTGCAGCCGAACGCGCCGCTGTTGCCGCAGGTCTCGCTGTTGGCGATCGGGATCGTGCCGCCCGCCATGAATTTCGCGCTCTCCCCCGATACCGCGGTGACGGTGGGCTCGGCCAGCGTGTGCGAGACGCCCTGGCGCTCGAACGCCTGCAAGGTGGCGCTGAGTTCGCCTGCGCCTCGGAACCAGTTCAGCGTCACTTCGGTGGCGCTGACGGCGCCGTTGATGGCGAACGGATTGTCGATCTTGAAGTTCCCGTTGGGCCCGTTGCCGGTCATCGAGACGCCGAGCTGCTTGATGATCTCGCGGCGGATTTCGGCGATGGTCACTCGAAGGCTCACCTGGTCGAGGCCGCGGATGATGAGCGAGTTGATCACCTTTCCGCTCTGGCCGTTGGTCGCCGATATGCCGCTCGAGCCGAACGAGAACGACCCCGTGGTTTCGCCCACGAAGCCGTTTGCGATGTCGACCGCCTTCTGCGCTTCGCCCGCGGAGGCGACAGAGCCGGTCAGGATGATCGAATCGGCGACCGTGCGCACATGGATGTCGTTGCCGGGAATGGCGGCGCTCAAGAGACCCGACAGCGCGCCGACGTCTCTTCCGACGGAAACGTCGATGACCGCGATCTTCCGGCCGTCCGCGCCCAGGGCGAATATTGTCGTCTGGCCGTTGGCGACCGCGGAGACGTAGATGCGGCGCGCCGACCGCACGATGGCGTTGGCGATCTTCGGATCGCCCACGTAGATTTCGGAGGCGTCTTGCGGCAGATCGACGATCTTCGACCTTCCGACGCCCATTTGCAGGGTCTGCGTGAGCCCGCCGCTCCCGCTGACGGCGAAGCGGGACCCGTCGGGCTCGGCGGAGGCGCCGGAAGCCGCGATTGCCGCGAAGGCGACCGTCGCGGCCGCAATCGCCGCCGCCCGCAGTGCTTGCGCCAGCCTCATTGACCTCGCCCCGCTCGCAGCGTCGCCACGGAAAGCCGATCGCCAGTCATCGCAGCGCCTGCTGGACTGCGCCGAAGCGAACGACGGTCAGACCGCCGCCTTTTGGTCCCCCGTCGACGACGGTTTCCGGCGGCCCAGCGCTGTCGGCTAGGCTGCGCAGCACAAGGTGGAGATTCGAATTGCCCACATGCTGCGCCAGGATGATGATGTTAACCTGCTCCGGGTCCAATTCGAGCGTCGCATTGGCGCCGGTGACGACCTTCTTGCCGTTCTGCTCCTCGACGTTCTGGCCGATGGCGAGCACCCGGACGTTTGTGAGAATGGTCTCTGCGCTGAGGACCTCGACGCCGCGCGTTTTCGAGGCCTCGTCGTCACGCGCGATGCGGACGACGTCGACGCGGTCGTTCGGCAGTATGAAGCCGCCGGCGTAAGAGTCGCCGGCGTTGTCGACCTTGATCGCGACCGCCCGCATTCCGCTCGGCAGGATCGCCGACATGAAGCCGCCGCTCCCGCTTTTCACGAGCTTGTCGCGCCGGATGGGCTCGCCACGCATGAACGCGGTGCGAGCTATGGACCCCTTGACGTCCTTGATGGCGTTCGGGTCGCCCGAGCTCACGATCATGAACTCGGACAGCGACGCTTTCGGCCAGGGTTGCCAGCCGACGGCGGATTCTTCGAGGGTCGTTCCGAGCGCGATATTCTGGTTGGCGACCAGCACCTGCTCGACGTCCAGCTTGGGAGCCGGCTCGGCGGCGAGTTGCGGGTGCGAGTTCTGCGCGCTGGTCAGAAAGGCGTAAGCCGCGCCAAACGCCATGGCGGCAACGGCTCCGACGACAATCAGTCTTCGATTCATTTCGCCGCCTTCAGGTTGATCTTTTCGCGCGTCATGTTGGCGCGACAATCGTCAAATTACGGTTAACACGGAGTATTCAATATGAAACGATGCCGGTGGGCGGAGGTTATCGCCCTGACCAAGCGGCAGGTAATACACAACAATGCACCAAGTAAATTAGTGTAGTGGCAATTTCGGTGCATCATTACCTTTCAAAGTGAAAGCGGCTTGTTCCCTTTGGGCAAGTTAACGTTTTCGAGCCGTTCAAAACCACAGGCGGCTCGAAATTTGAGGCGTTTTTCGACGCTTTGGACGACGCCAACGGAAACTATGCAGTCGTTGTCTTGCTGAAGACGTGCTCGGGCCTCGACGGCAGCCGTTTGGCCTGGCCAGGCGCACCAAAATGCCGTGCGCATCGGCTGATTCGGGTCTCTCTGGCCCTCGGGGCCTGGACTGGTCCCCGCTGAGTGCCGAACGCATCGCGCATGTATTTTGATCTGGTTGCAAGCTCGACGCTAACGAACTTACGCCCTCCGATCGCACGACATGGCCGACCCACTCCCCTTCGCCCCGCGGTTCGGTCTCCGTGCGACAATTTGAGCAGTTGATCCAGTCGGGGATCGGTTCACGTTCGTGGCTGCATGTCACCATATGTCCGCCAGGGAAAAGGCGTGGATCGCGTTGCTCTCAAAGCGGCTCTCGATCATGTCGAAAGGGGAATCGCCGGCGGCGAGCAAACTATCGCTGCGCAGAGAAGCCTAATCGCCGAGTTGGAGCGCGCTGGAGCGGACACGACGGCGCAGAGGCAGACGCTCGATGGCCTGAAAAAGGAACATTGGCGCCGCATTCAGCGACGCGAAATATTGATGCGGGAGCTTGGCGCCGACGGATCCTAGTCACTGGGAGGGGGGGCGGCGCGCGGCGTCGCCTGATTCGCCCTCGAGGCCCCCCGATTCGGCAACCAATTCTCTCCGCCTAGCGGCGAGGGCGAACCCGTGGATGCCGCGTCGCGTTCGATCGCCCCTTCTCGGGCGGCTTGGTCATGCCGCTGCCGTCCCCAACTCATTTGTTGAACGCTTTTACGCTGTCGGTACGATCTTTGACTATTCCTTGCATTCTTGAGGATCGGAACCATTATTCCGTTTTTCGAAAGCACCCGAAAAGAGGGTGTCCGCATGTGACCGCCCTTCCCCGATCCGATGGTCCGCTTCAGGCCCGCGAACGGAATCTTTGCGGCGGGCAAGCCGGCGCCAAAGGCAAGACCACGGCCATCGCGCTGGCGCGCAACCTCCCGAATCGCGCTCTTTCTCGCTACCTGACCACGGCGGCAACTCCGCCCGGCTACTTGGCGCGAGCTTACGCCGCCGCTTGCAGCCGCTGCTCCACCATCGTCCTCAAGGCCGTGAGATCGTGCGCGAACAGCCGGATCCCGTCGGAGAGCTTCTCCGTCGCCATCTGGTCCTCGTTCAGCATCCAGCGGTAGCGCTTCTCGTCCAGAATGACGCGCGGCGGCGCGAGGCCGGGCCGCTCCGGGTCGAGGCGGCGCGCGAGCTCCCCTTCGTCCTTGGACATTTCCTCGAGGAGGTGGGGCGAGATCGTTAGGCGGTCGCAGCCGGCAAGCGCCTCGATTTCGCCGGTGTTGCGGAACGAGGCCCCCATCACCACGGTCTTGATCCCGTAGGACTTGAAATAGGCGTAGATCGTCCGCACCGACCGAACGCCGGGGTCGTTCTCGGAATCGTACGGCCCACCGCCCGCATGCACGTTCCAGTCGAGGATGCGCCCGACGAAGGGCGAGATGAGAAAAGCCTTCGCGTCCGCGGCGGCGATCGCCTGGGCGAGCGAGAAGACGAGCGTCATGTTGCAGTCGATCCCCTCGCCCTGCAGCCGTCGCGCGGCTTCGACGCCCTCCCAGGTCGAGGCGAGCTTGATGAGGATGCGGTCGCGGCCAATGCCGCGCTCCTCGTAGAGGCTGATGAATCTCTTGGCCTTGGCGACGACGCCGTCCACGTCGAACGACAGGTCGGCGTCGACTTCCGTCGACACCCGGCCGGGAACGATCTTGGTGATCTCGGCGCCGAAGTTGACCGCGATGCGGTCGGCGACATCGCCGACCGACGCGCCCTGCCGGCGGCCCCAAACGATGGCCTCCTCGACGAGCCGCGCGTAGTGCGGCATCTGGGCGGCCTTCAGGATGAGGGAGGGATTGGTGGTCGCGTCGGTCGGACGGAAGGCGCGGATCGTGTCCATGTCGCCGGTGTCGGCGACGACCGTGCTCATGGCGCGCAATTGTTCGAGCTTGTTGGGCATGTCGGGCCTCGTTTGGCGGGAGAACATTTGGCGGGAGAACATAATGTCGCGCCTCTTCGCGCCCTTTTCAAGCCAACCTGAGGACGCGCCCCAGCGTCAATGAACTCCCGCCGAGAGCCCGGCGCCGATGGGCGGCGAGGGCGCCGGCGTCGTCGCCTGCCCGTCCGGGTCTTGGTAGTTCGTCGCGTCGATGACCGAAACCGTGTTGGCCTCCTCAGGGCGAGGCGCTTCGATCTTCGAGCCGATTTCGCTCAAAACCTGCGGCGAATCTGCATAGACGGCGTGGCTGATGAAGCGGTCGGCGTCGGCGTAAGCGCTGATGTCGACGACCTTCGCGCCAAGCGCCTCGATCTCCTTCCGATCCTCGGGCTTCGACGCGTCGATCGCGCCGACCCGCTGGCGCGAGCTCGCGATCATGCTCGACACCGACAGCGCCCGGTCGTTCGGCGTCGCAAAGACCGTCACGCTTGCGGGCCTGATCCGCGCCATCTGCGAAGCGAACACGTCCATGTCGATGTCGGGCGAGGCGAGGATCACCTGACCGAGATGGCCGCCGAGATCCTTGTCTCCCGCGATGGCCGATTGCCGCAGCGCCTCCATGGAGAGCCAGCCGCCCATCGAGTGCGCGAGCACGTGGATCTTGCCGACCCCCGGCGTCTGGCCGAGGTCGTGCAGGAGCGCCTGGAGCGCGTCGCGCGAGGCGGTGGCGCTATCCTTGTCCGATACGTAGCCGAAGAGCTCGCTGCGCGACGGCCAGGTGAACAGCACCGCGACGCCTCCGAAACGCACGTCGGCGACGATCTGGGCGGAGCGCGAGCGCGCCTCGTCGTAGCTCGTGTTGAACCCGTGCACGAAGACGAGGATGTCGCGGTTGACCCCGATGCGCCCTGAGACATGCGAGGCAAGCTCGCCGTGGAACTCTTCGCCGTCGAGCTCGCGCTCGCCCGCCAACACGATGTCGTTCTTGCCGTTCGGAGCGCCCCAGATGGGCGCCTCGATCGAGCCCGCCTTGTGGCCCGGCGGGATGGTCATGGTCGCGAGCGCAAAATGCGCTTCCGCCGCCTGCTGGCGCGCCGCCGCGCCCGTCTCGCCCCTACGCGTAGAGGCGACGAAGACTTGCACCGGGCGGGGCTTCGGCGTGACCGTCGCGGCGGCGAACGGCGAGAGCATCGCGCCGTAGTCGCCGATCTCGTTCATGTCTGGGCCGACGCAGGCGGCAAGCGCCAACGCGGCGCCGACGAGCGCGCCCGCACCCAGAAGGCCGTTCATGCCCAGGCGCGGAGACGCGTTCATGCAAACGACCTTAATCTTTGATTAAGATGAGGTATTCAAGCGGGCGGCGCGCGCCTGCGCCAATCTCGCTGGGGCTGATGCGCCGCCCGTATGGCGAGAATGAGACGCCCTTCGTCGGCCAGGAACCTTGGCCAACGGCGCGGGAACGGGACCGACGTCGAGGCGGCGACGATCCCGGATTCCGGGTCTTGTCGAATCGCGACAAGAGCCAGCACGACAAAGAGCGCGGCCTCGGCGGCAAGGAGACCGAAAGCGGGGAGCTGCGCGACCACGCCATGAACCGCCTCGACGACGGCAAGCTATAGCGGGCGTCCAGCGTCGCTTTACCGGGGCTCGTCGTTCGGGTCCGGGTCGGACTGGAACAACGTGAGCGCGTTCTTGGGCAGAAGTGCAGCGGCGAGAAACCCATTGCGGCGGCAATCGCGAGACATTGCGGCGGCAATAGCGCCCTTCGCGACCGATTCTTTGCGGCGTTCTTTGGAGGGAATTGTTGGCGCGTCGTCTCTTCCATCTCTTACTCAACCGGAATAGATAGCCGGCCATTCCATTGAAATTGGCGCCCCCCGAGGCGCCGGAGACGTTTATGGCCAAGCCGCGCACGTTATACGACAAAATCTGGGACGACCATGTCATCGAGACAAACGGCGGGACGAGCCTCATCTACGTCGATCGGCATCTGATCCACGAGGTGACGAGCCCGCAGGCGTTCGAGGGCCTGCGCATAGCGGGGCGAAAAGTGCGCGCGCCTGAGAAGACGCTCGCCGTCGTCGACCACAATATCCAGACGACCGATCGGAGCGCGGGCATCGCCGATCCCGAGAGCCGCCAGCAGGTCGAGACGCTCGCCGCCAACGCGCGCGAATTCGGCATCGAATATTACGACGAATTCGACCGCCGGCAGGGCATCGTCCACATCATCGGACCGGAGCAGGGCTTCACGCTGCCGGGCGCGACCATCGTCTGCGGCGACAGCCACACCTCCACCCACGGCGCCTTCGGGGCGCTCGCGCATGGCGTCGGCACGTCCGAGGTCGAGCATGTGCTCGCAACGCAAACGCTCATCCAGACCAAGGCCAAGAACATGCGGGTGCGCGTCGACGGCGCGCTGCCCGAAGGGGTGACGGCCAAGGACGTCATCCTCGCCATCATCGGCGAGATCGGCACGGCGGGCGGCACCGGCCATGTCATCGAATATTGCGGCTCGGCGATCGAGGCGCTCTCGATGGAAGGCCGCATGACCGTGTGCAACATGTCGATCGAGGGCGGCGCGCGGGCCGGCATGATCGCGCCGGACGAGACGACCTATGACTATCTGAAGGACCGGCCGAAGGCGCCGAAGGGCGCGCTCTGGGATCAGGCCCGGCGCCACTGGGACACGCTGCGCACGGACGAAGGCGCGCATTTCGATTCCGAGATCAAGCTCAACGCGGCGGATTTGCCGCCGATCGTCACCTGGGGCACGAGCCCGCAGGACGTCGCCTCCGTTCTCGGCTATGTGCCGCGCGTCTCCGACGGCCAGACCGACCAGAAGCGCGCCTCGATCCAACGCGCCCTCGATTACATGGGGCTCAAGGGCGGCGAGAGGATCGCGGACATCGAGATCGACCGCGTCTTCATCGGCTCGTGCACCAACGGCCGCATCGAGGACTTGCGCGCCGCCGCGAAGATCGCCGCGGGGCGAAGCGTGAGCGCGCGGGTGAACGCCATGGTCGTGCCGGGTTCGGGCCTCGTCAAGGCGCAGGCGGAGGCCGAGGGGCTCGACAAAGTCTTCCTCGCCGCCGGCTTCGAGTGGCGCGAGCCCGGGTGCTCGATGTGCCTGGCCATGAACCCCGACAAGCTCGCGCCGCATGAGCGCTGCGCCTCGACCTCGAACCGCAATTTCGAGGGCCGGCAGGGCTACAAGGGGCGCACTCATCTCGTCTCGCCCGCCATGGCCGCGGCGGCGGCGATCGCCGGACGGTTTGTGGACGTGCGGGAGTGGCGATGAGTGTCATGCGAGTGAAGCGAGCGATCCAGCAGACGTTAAACACCCTACGGTCCGGATTGCTTCGTTGCGTCGCTCCTTGCGATGATCCTGCGGGCGAAACCGGGAGAAACATCGTGATTTAGATCTAATTGCGGCTAACGGGAGGGCTTGAAATTGAGCTGGGAAAACGCTTCGTACACCGATCCGAAGCGCACAATTGCGCTTCTCAATGAATTGGAGGAACTTGGATTCGACAACTCAGCGTTTCAGCAATTGCATCGAAAAAAGGGAGAAACTATAGATGGGCACCGTAAATACTGCAGAGACCATACAACCTTTGATAATAGCAGCCAAAATCCAAAAGTTCAACATCGACTGAATCTGGTTTTAGACTGTTGGAAGAGATACCATCGACCCGATTCCTCTGTCTTTACATACTTGGCGGGGGCGGCGGCGAAACTTATCCCGGACTAACAGCGGCATGAAAGCCGGCGCGCTCCTCGTCGACGAAAATGAGATCGTCGAGAATTTCGTGCGCGCCTCCGGACCCGGCGGGCAGAACGTCAACAAGGTGGCGAGCGCCGTCGAACTGCGCTTCGACGCGCGCCGGTCGCCGAGCCTGCCGGACGATACGGCGGCGCGGCTCATCAAGCTCGCGGGGGCGCGGACGACTCAGGACGGCGTCGTCGTCATCTTCGCCCAGAGGCATGCGCGAGCCAGGCGCTGAACCGGCAGGACGCGCGCGCCCGCCTCGCGGCGCTCATCCTGAAGGCGCAGGAGCGTGAGACGCCGCGCGGCCGACCCGCCCGACGCTCGCTTTGCGCGTGCGCCGGCTCGAGGAGAAGCGGCGGCCAAGCCCGCGTAAGCGATGTAAGCGCGAAAGCCCAAATCGATCGCCCGGCGAAATTGGTCGAT